>Ga0181594_10004996_pt1 | contig 11682 bp, 12 predicted proteins | sample 071ome_18_FD_145603 | JGI IMG/M metagenome (GOLD analysis project Ga0181594, IMG submission 145603) | Coastal salt marsh microbial communities from the Groves Creek Marsh, Skidaway Island, Georgia - 071413BT metaG (spades assembly) | ecosystem: Environmental > Aquatic > Marine > Intertidal zone... | reverse complement strand
GCTGCTACAGGAGCAGGAGCAGGCGCTGCTACAGGAGCAGGAGCAGGCGCTGCTACAGGAACAGGAGCAGGCGCTGCTACAGGAGCAGGAGCAGGCGCTGCTACAGGAGCAGGAGCAGGCGCCACCTTGGGCTGTGCGGGTGGCGTGACAGGGGCCTTGACCTCCTCAACTGGAGCGACCACGGCGGCAGGGGCCTCAGGGCTACTCTCGAGGTCAGACATATCTGGCCCGCTCTTTGAAGACATCACCGCGAGGCTGAGGCTCGTCAGCATGAACAGGGTCGCAAAGACCGTCGTGACCTTACTGAGGACGTCAGCGGCTGAGGAGGCGCGTGCCACGCCTTGGATACCGCCACCAAAGGCGCCACTGATGCCACCACCCTTACCAGACTGTAAGAGCACGACTAAGATTAAGAAAAGACACACGATGATGTGCAGGATACTGATGAATCCCATGGTTTTCCTCTATAAGAGTAATATGTAAAGAGAGAGAGTATACGCCTGGAGGTGGCTCACAGGGCGCTGTTCAAGAGTGCGATGAAGCTGTCAGCCTTGAGGCTCGCCCCTCCAACAAGCGCGCCGTCGATGTCCTCTTGGGACATTAAATCAGCGACATTAGAGGGTTTGACGCTGCCACCATATTGTAAGCGCACAGAATTGGCAACCTCTTGGCTCACAAGCGTTGAAATTCTCTCCCTCAGCGCGCGGTGAACCTCTTGCGCTTGAGTAGGTGTCGCGGTCTTCCCGGTGCCGATCGCCCAAACCGGTTCATATGCGATTACGCTGTTCGCGACCTCGCTAGGGCTGAGCGCGCTCAAGGCCATATCGAGCTGGCGAGTGACCACCTGCAGGGTCTGTCCAGACTCTCGCTCGCTGAGCGTCTCTCCGATACATAAGATCGGGGTGAGCTGGTGGTCATGTGCGGCGCGGGCCTTCTTTGCGACCCCCTCATCTGTCTCACCAAAAAGCTGACGACGCTCGCTGTGCCCAATGATCACATAGCGACAGCCAACATCTGTGAGCTGAGCAGGGCTACTCTCCCCGGTAAAGGCGCCTTGAGTCTCCCAGTGCATCTCTTGTCCCGCGAGCCCAACTCGGCTCCCCTGAACGGCCTGAGAGATCGCGCCGAGGTAAGGAGCAGAGGGGGCGACGCCCACCTCAACGCCTGCGGGCGCTGAGGTGACGATGGCGCCTGCTAGGGTGACCGCCTCGTCGAGGCTTAAGTTCATCTTCCAATTCCCGACGATGATCGGTGTACGCGCGCTCATGGTGTCTCCTTACTGGGTGATTCGCTGTGCTGTTATGTTAGGTGCCCTGCTCGCTCAGCGCTTTATGGCGCTCGAGGATCGCCGCGACCCCTGGGAGCGTCTTGCCTTCGAGGAACTCGAGGCTCGCTCCTCCACCTGTTGAGATGTGCTTGATCTGTGACGCAAACCCACTCTCATTCGCGGCGCGCGCCGAGTCTCCCCCTCCAATTAAGGTGTAGCCACTACATGAAGCGACCGCCTCAGCGACACGCATCGTACCGCTCTTAAAGCGCTCCCACTCAAAGACCCCCATAGGGCCATTCCAGATCACGGTTTGAGCGCCATCGATCGCCTCAGCGAAGAGGCGCTCACTGTCTGGTCCTACATCTAGGCCCATATAGCCGTCAGGGATTGACCGCCCCTCGCTGACCTTGAGCTCTGCGTCCTCCGCAAAGGCGCTTGCGCACCGGTGGTCGACTGGGAGCAAGAGCTGTGTCCCCCGCTCTTTAGAGAGCTCAATCAGCTCAAGTGCTGTCTCGAGCTGCTCCGCCTCAACACGGCTCGTCCCCATCGAATACCCCTGAGCGGCTAGGAAGGTGTACGCCATCGCGCCCCCTATAATCACCCGCTCAGAGCGTGGGATCAGGGAGCGCAACACCTCGATCTTGTCGCTGACCTTCGCGCCACCTAAGATCGAGACTAGCCCCTCTCGTGGGGCCTCCATGACCCGCGTGAGCGCCTTGACCTCTCGCGCCATAAGAAAGCCTAGCCCGACCCCCCCTTGGATAAAGTCAACGACGCCTGCTGTGCTCGCGTGAGCGCGGTGAGCGGCCCCAAAGGCGTCGTTAATATAGACGTCAGCCATAGAGGCGAGCTCCCGAGCGAGGACGTCGCTGTTCTTCGTCTCACCGCTGTGGAAGCGTAGGTTCTCGAGGAGCAAGACCTCACCTGCGCGGAGGTCTTGTGCGAGCCGTGAGGCGCTCTCACCGATCGGCAGGTCAGAGAGCAGGACGTCTCGCTGAATGAGACCTGCGAGCCTCTCTCCTGCGGGGGCTAGAGACAGCTCATCTGAAGGCTTTTTAGGTCGACCAAGGTGGCTCATCAAGATCACCCGTGCCCCCTGCTCTAGCGCGTACTCGATGGTCGGTAGCGCGGCGCGGATCCTCGTGTCATCTGCGATCTCTCCGCCCTCAAGTGGCACGTTAAAGTCGACGCGGATCAGCACATGGCGCTGAGTGATATCTAGCTGCTCATCATCAATCAGGGGGAACGAGGCGCTCATCGGTGCTCCTTAGGCCTGTAACATACGGCGCGTCAGGTCTACCATACGGCTACTGAAACCCCACTCGTTATCATACCACGAGAGCACCTTCAGCGTGCGCCCGCTCATCACCGCTGTGTTCGCCGCGTCTACAATCGAGCTGTGTGGGTCACCGATAAAGTCTGAGCTCACGAGGAGGTCCTCCTCAAAGCCAAGCACGCCCTTCATCGAGCCCTCGCTCGCGCTCTTCAGCGCCGCGTTGACCGCCTCTGCGGTCACCTCGTCACGGGTCTGGAACACGACGTCAACGAGCGAGACGTTGGGTGTTGGGACGCGGACCGCGATCCCATCCAGCTTACCCTTGAGGTGTGGCAGGACAAGGCCAATCGCGGCGGCGGCGCCGGTGGTTGAGGGGATCATCGACATCGCTGCTGCGCGCGCCCTTCGCTTATCGGAGTGTGGGAGGTCGAGGAGGCGCTGGTCGTTGGTGTAGCTGTGGATCGTGGTCATCATCCCATGCTCTACACCAAAGTTGTCATCGATCACCTTAACGACAGGGGCGAGGCAGTTGGTTGTACATGAGCCGTTCGAGACGACCTTGTGTACGCTCGGGTCGAGCTGGTCATCGTTCACGCCCATGACGACCGTGAGGTCAACGCCCTTCGCGGGCGCGCTGATGATCACGTAAGACGCTCCGGCGTCGAGGTGCGCGGAGGCTTGCTCTTTCGTGCGGAAGACGCCCGTACACTCCATGACGAGCTCAACACCTTTCTCACCCCAAGCGAGCTTGGAGGGGTCACGCTCTGCGCTCACCGCGATGTGGCGCCCGTCTACTGAGATCCCGCCCTCAGTCACCTCCACCTCGGCTCCAAACCGCCTGTGGACAGAGTCATACTTCAGGAGGTGCGCGAGCATGCTCGGGTCTGTGAGGTCATTGATCGCTACGACCTCAATGTCGCTCTGTCCATGTAGGATACGAAACACTTGCCGACCGATCCGTCCAAAGCCATTAATCGCAATTTTGCGGCTCATCGCTGTCTCCATGACCCCATAAAATGGGTGTATCTAAGGGTATAACCGTCGCGCTCATGACTGATCATCGCGACGTGTGATGTAAAGTCGCGCAACCCTAACGAGGGGTCATGTCAAATGCAAGGGACACAAGAGGGTAACGCGCTATTTTCACACGTTTGTTACGTTAACTTGGTTCACTGGCTAAGCGTAAGGCCTCGTGGATAGATAAAAAACGATTTAGGGTTTATTTTTCTTGCATTTCTGAAGAGAGAGGAGTAGTAGGGGCGCGTCCTACAACCTCTTCCTCAGCTCGCCTGAGAGTGAAAACGAGAGACATCCCATGTGCGCTCAGCTTGACATCACCACCGCTGCTTATGGAAAACCCCCAGTATTCGAGCTCGCGATGCTCCTCTTGAGCCTCGCTTGCATCGCTCAGGGGATGGGCGTCTAAGCTAAAGAAAGACACCTGTTTACGCGAGGGTCGCCTGTCAAGAGCGCTCCCACCGCCTCACATGACATGTAGACCGCGCTCAGGCTGTACGCACGCGACGCTTCATCTTGAAAGGTCCACAGTATGAACCACAGTACGTTCACCACCCTCCGCGCCTTAGCGCTCACGTTTGTTGTGTCGCTCCCGCTCCCACAGGCGTCAGCGTCTCCACACTCAGATGAGGCGCCTACCACAAAGGCCTCCTCAGGCGCTAAAGTAATTAAGCGTGGGAGCGCGCTCCCTAAGGGTGAGGTGATCAGCTTAGACGCGGTCGCGAAGGACCCTGAGTCCTTCTCCGGCAAGCGTGTCCTTGTCACCGGCACGATCTCAGCGGTCTGCCAAGCGAAGGGGTGCTGGATGACCCTCGCGGGGAGTGAGCCGACGGCTCGCGCCCGTGTCACCTTTAAGGACTACGCCTTCTTCGTCCCCAAGAACGGTAAAGGGATGAAGGCGGTGCTCGAGGCAGAGGTTAAGATCAAGATGATGAGCGACGCAGAGCGTCAGCATCTCGCTGAGGACGGCAAGGTAAGCGTTGATCAGATCCCCAAGGTTGAGCTGCGCCTCGTCGCGAGTGGGCTCGAGCTCAGCGCCCAGTGATCAGCGCCCAGTGATCAGCGCTGTCCTTGGTCTGCGACCTGCCTCGCTTTAGTGATCTGCGCGAGGAGCTCTTGAAGAGGTCTCGGCTTGTGCGGGCTTGGGACCTTAGCGCCCGTCTGGGTGAAGATGATACCCTCTACGCTCGGCGCCCACCGCTCCTCTCCTGTCTCAGATTGAGTTGAGCGCCAGAGGCCCTGCCCCATCCCTGTGAGCCGGCACTTAACGCGCGCGTGTTGAGTGACCTGAGGCCCCGCCTGTGGGCAGGTCAAAAACATGATCACCTCCTCGTCTACCTGTACACTCGGGCTCCCTGCGACCCGCTGTTGGAGCCCCTGATAGCTCCCCCCAAGGGTCTCTAGGGTGAGCTCGAGTGGCGCAGGGGTTTGAGGCGCCTTGTCGTACAGCTTCAGGAGCTTCAGTTGATGCGCGCTGATGTGGCGTCCCCCCACCCGCCTCACGACGGTTTGAGTGACCCGCACTCGCACTACATAATCCGTTTGTTGGGTGAGCTGAGCGAGGTTGAGCGGGCTCATAACGGTCGCTGAGCTCACGCTTAGACTCGAGGTGATAACGCCCAAGGCGAGCGCGGTCAGCCACACTCTAGGGGAGGCGCTTGAGCTCATAGGTCACTGTCTCCTGGCTCATGAGGCGCCGCGCCCTCTGCGACGCGCGCGAGGGCCTTGAGGGCCTCTTGGGCGATCTCTTTTAAGGTGAGGACGTCTCGCTCCTCTCGAGCGCGCTGAATACAGCCAAAGACGTCGATCTTCATGACCGGCTGACGGGCGAGCCAGCGACGTCGCTCTACATCAAAGAGCATCGCTGAGCGCTCGTAACGGTACGGTTTAGTGAGCCCTTTAAGCAGGCTCATCATCTGCTCATCGCTCAGCCCCACGCGCGCTAAAGAGAGGAGGAACAGCAGCTCTGTCTCTTGGGGAGCCTCGATCGCTCGCTCCAAGAGAGGCTCAAAGCTCAAGAGCTCAAGGTCATACCAGCCTTGCACACGGGTGTGCTGTACACGGTAGCGCTTGATCAGCTCCGCTGTTGTGCTCTGGAAGAGGTTGATCTGCTCTTGGGTCTTCACTCGCGCGTGGTTCGGAGGGAGGAGCTTAAAGTAGTCTGACACCGTTCACCTCACCCCTAAGGCCCGCTTCACCCTCCCCTCATGGGGGGGGTGACTGAGCATACTTAAGGTCGACAGCGCGAGTAAAGACCAATAATGTTCGTCGCTTCCGCTCATAAAAACGAGGGTGACCCCAATGAGCGTAGCGACCTCAAAGCATACCCAGCTGATGATAAACCCACGGATCACTGCGCCCTCTGGGCTACGCGCTTTGAGGGCCCTCTTTGGCTTTAAGAGCACATGGTTTAAGACCATCCCAAGCAGGCAGGCGCCAAAGGCTAAGCTTGAGTAGAGGACGCTGAGGTCCTCTGTTTGAGTAGCTGCGCTCACCTCTGGCGCGCTCAACAGCACGAGCGCGCTGTTGGCCACAAGGGCAAACAGGAGCGCTAGATAGATGGGCTTGAGTCGCTGATAGACTTGGGTTGGGTTAAGGGGCTCTGCGCTCATCGGGCGCCTCCTTTTTGAAGCGTGCAGGGGGGCTTGGGCGCCCTCTCCAGTATGGGCGAACCCCACCCTCTAAGGTTAAGAGCCACCACGGGATCAAGGCGTGAGGGAGCCTGAGCATGAGCTCTGGGAGCCAGTACCAGACGGTGTCGGTGAAGGTCCCTAAGCCCCAGTGTCCCACGACGCGCGCGCAGGCCGTGATCGCTCCCCAAGCGAGCATATATGTAAGCGCGCTCCAGCGCACCCTCAGATACCTACGAGGCGTCCAAACCGCGATCGCCGCGAGGACATCAAGCGCCCCAGCCCACCAGAGCATGGTCTGAGCGCTCTGCTGGCTACAGCCAAAGGTGCGCATCACCATCACCAGGTAGTCCTCAGGGACAGGGTATAGCCCTAACGCGAACATACCGTGGCCTATGAAGGTACAGCTTAGGGCGAGGCGGGTGACGGTGATCGGCGCTCTAGATAGGTAAAGATCATCTGTAGATTGGGCTCGGGTCTGATCTTCACCACGTAGCCCTGTCGACAGGCAGAGCCAAGGTAAGGCGATCAGGGTGCTCTGCTCAAGCCAGATCGGAAAATAGAGCGATTTCCCTAGCCAATAGGTGCTGACATACACAAGCTGTAAGCCAAGTAGCAGCCACAAGCTTCGTTGAACAAGAGGTGACCGGAAGGGGCGCTCACCCGTACGGAGCAGCTCAGCGCTCGCTCGAGCGGTCACGACGCTCAAGACGATATAAAGGAGCCCTAGCCCCATCGAGATTGTGTTGAGCGTAGCCTCAACCGTGGCGCTCTCCACATAGCTACTCCACTCGACACCGATAAGGCCAAGCAGTGGGCTCACCAGCTCTTCACTCCAAAACAGGCTCCAATAAGGGCTGTCTTTTGTGAAGTGTAGCCAGCCCCTCCCGAGCGCGCTGAGCGTCAGCGCGAGCCACAGGAGCTCAAAGGCTCGCCTCTGGAGCCCTTCGGCCCAACGGGCGCTGTCCTCGGGACCCGCGTGTACCCCCACGCCTAGAACTCAAAAGACCAGCTGACGCTCCCGCCACCCTTCGCAGGGGCCACCAACGGGGCGCTCGGCCACTCTGAGCGCACGAGCGCTCCCATAACCCCCGCCCCGAGCGAGATCGCTCCAAGGCCAAGGAGGGGCGCCCCAAAGCCTCGTGTGTTGTTGATCGTTGGGCACTCTAAGCGCCCTCGGCCGTCATCACAGGTCACCTCACCATGGATAAACACGAGCCACGCCCCCAGCCCCGTCGCGATGATCCCTGTCCCAATTAAGATCCCTGCTGTCCCTCCACTTAAGAGGGACGGGGGGGGGGGGATCGTGGCGCTCGTGGTGACCGCCGGGGTGTTTGGAGCGACGGTAGGTGGCGTCACGACAGGTGGCGTCACGACAGGTGGCGTCACGACAGGTGGCGTCACGGCGACGCTCGGCTCGGTGGGGGCCTCTTTTGTAGGGGTGAGGGTCTGCTCTATGAGGAGGTCTTTTGGGTGATCCGGGGTGGTAAAGCTTTGATTTCCAAGCTCATAGCCCTTCAGCTCAAAGCGCGCAGAGTGGGGCCCCGGCTTCACCTTCAAGGTGATCGGGCTGACCCCCTCTAGCTGTTCACCGTCAAGGTAGACTAAGGCGCCAGGAGGGGCGCTCTGGAGGGTCACCTGAAACTCCTGTGGGGGCTCTGGCTTCAAGGTGAAGCTCATGGTGATCGGCTCCTTAGGCGCCTGCTCAGGGGTCTTAAACTCTCGCTCTTGGCTGAGGTACCCCTTGAGGGCGACCCCGACTTTATACACGCCAGGGTCGAGGTTGACCTGAAGAGGTGCGGGCCCTAGCTCTCCTCCGTTGATCGTGATCTGAGCCCCCACAGGTGAGGCGATCACCTTCAAAGGGAACACAGGGGGAGGCTCCTCCTTGACCGGCTCGGGGCCAGGCGTGGAGAGCGCCTTCAAGAAGCCAGCTGAGGTCAAGGCGCGGGTGAGCTTGTCTTTCACCTCATCCTCATTGCAAAACTCACAGCTCTCTTCATCGGACTTATAAAGCTTCTTAAGCGCGCCGTCGAACAGGCGCATTTTAATGCTAAAGATCTCATCTTCGTTATCCACCTGAGTCACGAAGATAAAGCGCACCTCCGCGGCCTTGGCGACCCCTACGATGGAGCGGGTGTCAACACACTGCGCTCCACAGCCCACCTCTTTGATCTTCGCCTGAGTGGTCTCAAGGTCTACCAAGGAGACCTTCGCGCTCAGGTCTGGGTTCTCTTTCAGCTGTTGCCTCATATGCTGGTCAAACGCGGTCCGCATCGAGGACGTGACCCGGTCACTGCTGACCACAGGGACTAAGAGCACGAGCGGTTTCTCTGCGCGCGCCTCACCGAGGGTGATGAGGCTCCCACCCAGCGACGTCAACAAAAGCCCACATAGGGCGCTTAAGAGGCTCAGTGACGCGTACGTCAAACGCCGAGAGGCCGACCCACGCGCCCCTCGAAGCGCAGGGTGATTGGGGCGTCGCGCATGTGCGCAGTTTAGAGTCTGCATCATGTGTCCTCTCCTAAATGAACCTATGAGGGGGATCGATCAAAAAGGTACTTGATCAGGCTCAAAGGTCAAGCGCTCTTCTCTGTAAGTTTAGGTCAAGTGGCCCTCGCTTAACTACACTCGCATATGACCTGACCCTGTGCGACGTTACAGTCAATCTGTGACCCCTCATTACACCCTCCATTTGAGCTCCACGCGCGGGTGCAGGTCTTACTCGCGCTCGCGCAGTAGGTGAGACAAGAGATCTCGCTTAAGCTCTGAATATTCGAGGCGCTCACCCCGACCTTACAGGCCATCTCGTTCGCGTCACAGAAGGTCTGCTGTTGACCCCCTGCGGCGTTCTCAAACCCCGCACATGTGGCAGGCACATCGCAGGGGCCTCCCATCGCCTCACAGCGCCCAAAGCCATGACAGAGCCCGTCTTGAGGGGTCTGAGAGATGCTCGGTGAGCTTGTGGAGTCGCAGCCTGTGATTCGACCACACCCAGGGTAGATGGTCCCATACGAGACCGTCTCTCCTAACATACACGCGGTGTTTGAGGTCGTGTGACAGTACCCCATCCGATAACAGGTGCCCCCAACGCGCTCCCCTACCTCCTCCATACAGGTCTCTGCGCCATCCTCACCTACCTCGGTAAAGAAGCGGTTGAGCTCACTACAGTCCACCGGCTCACACTCAGGGTCATTTGTGGGCATGATATAGCGTGTGTCAGGACCACAGACCGTACACGTGTCGATCTTTTGCCCGGGAGTGCAGGCCTCAGCGCCTCCTGGGGGGGGCATGATCGCGCCCATAGGAGGCTCTGCCCCCGCGCTTACCCCAGCGTTTACGCCGGCGGTCACACCCGCTGTGACCTGTCCGCCAGTCGCAGCGCTGCCCGCCATCGAGCCTGACATCATCCCACCGCTGGTCTCGATGTTAATGACGGTCACATCTCCTACACAGCCGGCGTAGAGCGCGACTAGCATCAAGCTACCTGTGCGTAGCGTCAACCCTCTGGTGCTCATCATACGCATCATCATATCTCCCTTGTATCCTCGCTTAAAAGCGCGAGCTCATAGGCCTCTTGTAGCAAATGGTTGAGTCTCTCGGAAGCGCTAAGGCCCCTGAGGCTCCCTGCTGGCCAGGCTATGGAGGCTCCGCACTTGGCGTCTCCCTCAAAGAGCTGAGGGACACGCTCACTTAAGGTCTGAATGAACTCGACCGCGTCTGCTCGGCTGAGTGACCCATGTAGGGTGGGCAAGAGGGCTGCCAAGGCAGGGGAGGCGAGGGTGGTCTCATGGTATAGGTTGCTGACCTCACGCCACGCTAGGCTTGGGTTCATAAGCTGATCGAGGGGGAGCTCAGGGCTCGTTAGGTGCTGTGCTGCTTGCGGGAGCGCCCCCTCTGATGTGGGAGGTTGCCTGAGGAGCGGTGGAGGCTCGCTCATAGGAGGAGAGATGAGCTCTAAAAACCCGAGTGTGCTGAACGCTTGACTCCATTGAGCGCTCTGCTCATCACCTTGTGGGTGTGCTCCCGTGAGGCTCAGGTAGAGCTCCCAGACCTGAGCAGACCAACCATCAGAGAGGGGCTGAGGCCAGCTGAGGCTCGCGAGGAGCAAGAGGCACTGGGCCAGCGGATCACGCAAAGTGTGCTCTAGGCCGGTATGGCGATGGCGCCAGCGCTGAGCTTGGAGTGGGTTAAAGCCCTCAGGGGTGACCGGGGTGAAGGGTGAGGCGAAGGTGAGGGATGAGAGCTCCTCGAGCGTGAGTGTGTTGAAGCTACAGTCACGGGTAGGGTGAGCCCACTGTGGACAGCCACGCGTGCCCGCTCCACGGGGCGCGTCTGACCGTATAAAGAGCGACCGACGGAGCGAGCGGTTAAAGACAAAGTCTAGGTTTTGCTGCAGAGCGAGCTGGCTGTCACCCATGAGGCGGAGCTCTCGCTGGATCGAGCCCTTCAGCTGTGGATAGGACTGCTCGACGTTGAGTGAGAGGTCCGCGAGATAGCAGAGCCCGTGCCCATCCTCTCCACCGGCTTGAGCGACGCGCTCCATCACCTCATGGAAATAGAAGGGGTGGTTTTCTTCAAGCAAATACTCATGCGCGAGGTAGTAGTCGGGCTTGCCCTGTAAACTCTGGTGCGCTTGGCTAAAGATCGCGCGAGTCGAGGCGGGGCCCGCCGTCGAGGCATGCTCAGCGAAGAAGGCTAAGCTTCGACGTGACTCCTCTTCAAAGGCCTCCCCCGCTTGAAGATGCCTACCCCGCCAGCGGAGCGCGTCACGGACATACATCAGCTGATGCCACCGAGGATAGGTGTTATAGCTGATGTACGCGACCCCTTGTGGAGAGAGGCGTCGCGCACAGAGCTCTAGGGTCTCGTGTTGGGCGTGCGGTGGGATCCAAGACAGGAGCCCATGGCAAATGATATAATCAAAGCTCCCGTCTACCTGATCTAGCTCCTCTACCCCGATAGGCAGGTAGGTGACATTTGAGACCCCCGCGCGCTGAGCGCGGAGCGTCGCCTGCTCAGTCTGCTCAACAAAGGGGTCTACCCCAATGCATTCAGCGCCAGGGAGGCTCGCCGCGATTGGGGTTAAGTTACCCCCCAGCGCGCTCCCTACCTCTAGGATTCGAGCTGTGTGTAAGTCGACGGGGGTGTGCCCTGACATGAGCGCGCGCGCCGCGAGCTGTCGAGGGTGGGTGTAGAGCGAGCATGGAGCGTCGTAGAGCAGGCGCCACTCGATCGCGTGATCATCAGGTCGCTGAGCTAAAGTAGGGGTCGACACGAGGGCGTCCTGTTGGTGGAGATGTCGCTAGACATGGGAAAAGTAGGCTTGTAGAGTGAGGGTATGGAGCCGACAGGTCAAGGGAGACATGAGGAGCTGAGCGATGGGGAACGACGCCACGCAAGAGCTGTATGAAGAGCTCACTCAGATCTGCGCTGCGTTCAGTCAGCGCCCCCAGCATCACCTCGATCGTTTAGCGCTCTTGACCTTC
>Ga0181594_10004995_pt1 | contig 11682 bp, 10 predicted proteins | sample 071ome_18_FD_145603 | JGI IMG/M metagenome (GOLD analysis project Ga0181594, IMG submission 145603) | Coastal salt marsh microbial communities from the Groves Creek Marsh, Skidaway Island, Georgia - 071413BT metaG (spades assembly) | ecosystem: Environmental > Aquatic > Marine > Intertidal zone... | reverse complement strand
CCGGAAAGATGAATCGTTCCGTGCTCGACATCGGCGGCTCGGTCCTGGTGGTGAGTCAGTTCACCCTGGCCGCCGATACCCGCAAGGGCAACCGGCCAAGTTTCATTTCCGCCGCCCGTCCAGAAACCGCGATACCCTTGTTGGAAGAGTTCACCGACGCATTGAAGGCGTTGGGCATTTCCGTGGAAACCGGAGAATTTGGCGCCGACATGGCGGTAAGCCTTGTTAATGACGGCCCGGTGACGATCTGGTTGGATACCCGTGATTAAGCTCGGCATGCAAATTGCTTGGCGAGGATCAACACGTTTCACGCAATCGGACAGGTGAACCAAGTGCTCCCCATGGTGAGATCCAGGATCGGTTTAATCTCCTTGCTGGTTGTCCTAGGCGTCGTGGGATGTGGCGGGTCGAAGCCTCGCCCCCTGCCGGACAGACCTCCGGTGGCGCCGAAGGTCGCGTTTGATAGCTTGATCGTTTCCGATCCCGATGGCATTAGGTGTAATGTCACGGGCAAGGCTGGAGCGGCCATGACGGTCACCACGCCTCGGTTGGTCCCGCTCCATCGGTTCAAACGGCCCGCGACGATCCGTTGCTTCTCCCAAGGTTATTGGACCGAGCAAGTCACCATACTTCCCGGCAGCAAACAGCCGCTCCTGATACGCGCGCTCGAGGGCGAAGTAATCACGCCGGCCAACGCGTCGGTGCGAGGAAAACTTTTGGGGCGCGGCGGCGAGTATCCACGAGAGGTCAAGGTCACCTTGCGACGGGATGTCTTCGAGTCCGCCAATGCTCGGGACACTTACTACGCCGGTCAGCTCGACCGAATCGCGGAGGATTGGGCAGACCTGCTGGCCCGCGCGGAGACCGAATGCGCCGCCGGAGTCGTATCGCAAGCCGGCGGAAGCGCGGTCGCAAAGCCGACCGCCTGCCGCGACGGCCTGCGCCGTCTGGTCGGCCTTAGAAACGCCGAACTGCGGCGGGTTGAGCAACAACGCCGCCGGTCCCGAATTCCCTAGACAGTTTCTGGCCTTTACGGAAGCACCGTGACCGGTTGTCGTGTTCCTGGGGTAGGAGCGTGCCGCCGGGCGTGGCGGAGCCACGGCCAAGGTGCGCGACGCCCTCCCTGGTTCACGATAACCGGCCCGAAAGGTGGCTTTTGGTGGCCGCCCGCCACGTCGAAACGGCTTGCCGATGCACCACATCGCCCGCGCCGTTTCTCCTTGCGGACCGACTCACCAAAAGCCATCACGGCGGTGCCGTAAAGACCAGAAACGGTCTAGAACCGTCCGTCCCGCCCCCCGATCCCTCGCGAGCTCTCACATATCCGCTTTTCGGGTCAGTACGGCCTTGCGTTATTCCGCTCAGTCCGGCATTTTCCGGCAACTTCTTGGTCCAAATCTTCGTGGGCCGGCAAGTAGCGTAACTCCAGGGGAGCGTGACGCGTGAAGATCGGCATTGTCAGGGAACGGCGCCCTAACGAAAACCGTGTCGCGGCAACACCTGACACAATCAAGAAATTCGTGGGCCTGGGCTTGGAGGTCCATGTGGAAAGCGGCGCGGGGATCGGCGCGAGCATTACCGACGCGGGTTTCGCCAATGCCGGCGCCACCGTTGAGAACGGGCCAGAAAAAGTGCTCGGTCAAGCCGACATAGTTCTTAAGGTGCAAAAGCCGATCGGACCGGGCGCTCCAGTGAAGGGCGAGGCCGACGAAGTCGCGATGATGAAGGACGGCGCGACGCTTGCCTGCCTCATGGAACCCTATCGCGACCGCGCGTTGTTCGAGGCTCTGGCCGCGCGAAACATCTCTTGCTACGCGATGGAATTGGTTCCTCGGATCAGCCGCGCCCAGTCCATGGACGTGCTGTCCTCGCAGTCGAACCTCGCGGGATACAAGGCAGTTATCGAGGCCGGCGCGGCGTTCGGCCGGGCCTTTCCGATGATGATGACGGCGGCGGGCACCGTGCCGCCCGCCAAATGCCTGGTCATGGGCGCCGGGGTCGCCGGTCTGCAGGCGATCGCGACGGCGCGTCGGCTCGGCGCCGTGGTCTCGGCCACCGATGTTCGTCCCGCCGCCAAGGAACAGGTTGAAAGTCTGGGCGCGAGTTTCGTCGCCGTCGAGGACGAGGAATTCAAGCAGGCGGAAACCGCCGGTGGTTACGCCAAGGAAATGAGTCCGGCATATCGCGAAAAACAGGCGGCCTTGATCGCCGAGACGATCCCCAAGCAGGATATCGTCATCTGCACCGCGCTCATTCCCGGTCGCCCCGCCCCGGTTTTGGTAAGCGCCGAAATGGTCAAGGCGATGAAACCCGGTTCCGTTATCGTTGATCTCGCGGTTGAGCAAGGCGGCAACTGCCCGTTGTCGAAACTCGGCAAGGTCGTCGAGGAGCATGGCGTCGTCATCATCGGCCACGCCAACATGCCGAGCCGGGTCGCGATCGACGCCTCGGCGCTTTACGCCAAGAACCTGCTGAATTTCGTGAGTCCTCTTATCGCCGAGGGCGGGACCGCCTTGTCCGTCGATATGGAGGACGAGATCGTCAAGGGAACCCTGGTGACCAATGCCGGCGAGATCGTGCACGATTCGGTCCACGCCATCCCCGAGGCCGCCGGCAAACCCAAACGCGCGGCGACGAAAGCGGCCGCGGATTAAGGTTAAGCGGACTAGGACAATTGGAAAGGCTTAGCGATGAGTTCCGAACAGTTGCTCGACCGCGCCAGACAACTGGCGGAGGAAGCCGAGCGTTTGGCCAGCGAGTCGGTTCGTTTGGTGAAAGAGGCGGCTCAGTCGGTCACCACCAGCGCGCCGCCGGAAACCACCGGAGTTGATCCTTTCATCTTCGGTCTGACGGTTTTGGTTCTCGCCTGTTTCGTCGGCTATTACGTGGTCTGGCGGGTGACCCCGGCCCTGCATTCGCCGCTGATGAGCGTGACCAACGCGATTTCCTCGGTGATCATCGTCGGCGCGCTTATCGCGGCTGGTCCGGCCGAGACGAACTTCTCGCAAATCATGGGCTTCTGCGCGGTTGTGCTGGCCTCCGTGAACATCTTTGGTGGCTTCATCGTCACTCAACGCATGTTGTCGATGTTCAAGAAGAAACGCTGAGCCAGGGCCGCGCACGATGACCGAGAATTATTCCGCCATTCTGTATCTGGTTTCCAGCGTCTGCTTCATCATGGCGCTCAGGGGCTTGAGCTCTCCCGACACCTCGCGCCAGGGCAACATGTACGGCATCGCCGGCATGGTGGTCGCCATCGGCACCACCCTCGCGCTGCCCAGCGTGCTGAGCTATGAAGTGATCATCGCGGGCATCGTGATCGGTGGCGCGATCGGCACCTTCATCGCCCGCAAGATCGAGATGACGGCACTGCCGCAACTCGTGGCCGCCTTCCACAGCCTTGTCGGCCTCGCTGCCTGTTTCGTCGCCGCCGCCGCGTTCTATCGCCCCGAGGCATACGGTATCGGCCAGTTTTTGGCGATCCATCCGGCGAGCCTCGTGGAGATGACGCTGGGCCTGGCGATCGGCGCGGTTACCTTCACCGGGTCGATCATCGCCTTCGGCAAACTTCAGGGGCTGATCACCGGCGCGCCATTGGTCTTCAAGGGGCAGCACGCGCTGAACGCCGCGCTCGGTATCCTGCTGGTCGCGTTGATCGCCTGGACCGTGAGCGATCAGACCCAGCTCGGGTTCTGGCTGATCCTGATTCTCTCCCTCGTTATCGGCGTCTTGATCATCGTGCCGATCGGCGGTGCCGATATGCCGGTTGTGATCTCGATGCTGAATTCCTATTCCGGCTGGGCGGCCTGCGGTATCGGCTTCACCCTCGGCAATAGCCTGCTGATCGTCACCGGAGCCCTGGTCGGCTCATCTGGCGCGATCCTGTCCTATATCATGTGCAAGGGGATGAACCGGTCGTTCTTCAGCGTGATACTCGGCGGTTTCGGCGGCGAGACCGACGGCGCCGCGGCGAAATCCCAGGGCGACAAATCGATCAAGTCGGGAAGCGCCGAGGACGCGGCCTTCATCATGGAAAACGCCTCTTCGGTCATCATCGTGCCGGGTTACGGCATGGCGGTCGCCCAGGCCCAGCATGCCCTGCGCGAGATGTGTGACATTCTTAAGGATCGTGGCGTGAACGTGCGCTACGCCATCCACCCGGTCGCCGGGCGGATGCCGGGTCATATGAACGTCTTGTTGGCCGAGGCGAATGTGCCTTACGAGCAGGTCTTGGAACTCGAGGAGATCAATCGGGATTTCAACCAGACCGATGTCGCCTTTGTCATCGGCGCCAACGATGTGACCAACCCCGCCGCCAAGACCGATCCGACCAGCCCAATCTATGGTATGCCGATCCTGGACGTGGAGAACGCACAAACGGTGTTGTTCGTTAAGCGCTCCATGGCGTCGGGCTATGCCGGCGTGGATAACGAGCTGTTTTTCCGCGACAACACGATGATGCTATTCGCCGACGCCAAGAAGATGTGCGAGGAAATCGTTCAGGCGCTCAACTGAGGCTGAACACGCCGGCGCCGGGCACGACCGTCTGACTGGTGCCCCGAACGTCGGAAATCGCTCTTACCGCGCCCGCGTCCAAAGTTCCGGCGCGAAAGAATTTTTCCACCTCTTCCAGGGCCCTGGTATCGCCATTGCGGTAGGATTTTAGCGCGTCCTGGACCAGCGCCAAGCGATCCAGCGCGTTGCGCAGCGCCTCGATTTGGGCCTTGTTCCGACCTTGAAAGGCGGCGAGATCATCGCTGAACGGCGCCCGATCCTGAATGCGGTAAACACCATCGACGATACCGGTGCGCCGCTGCGCCACGGTCAGATCGATCAGATCGCCCGCCAGGCCGACGAGCCGCGTATCCTCGGCGCCGACGCGTGCACCCCGGACCAAGCCGACCTCGATGGCGAAACCGGTGACACTTCCGAAGACCGCGTCCTCGCCGTTCTCCGCCCCGAAGCTTCGCACCACGCTGGCGACGCGAAGCTGCACACCCAGGACATCCGCGTCCTCGCCCGCCGCGTCGATCAGGTCCGAGACAGAGGATAGCGCGGTTTCCAAGGCCTCCGACGCCTTGCCCGCGCCGTGGAAGATCTCGAGCAACTCCTCGAAGGTGCCGGATAGGGCCTCGGCAATTCCTTCGGTTTCGCGCCCGCCCGCCCGCAAGTCCACCGCGAAGACCGACGCCTCGGTCCGCGACGCCAAGCGGAATGATTGCCCTTGGGAGAGATCTCCCCGGGCGGCATCGGTTTTCCCGCCATCGGAAATGGATTTGTCGGTGCCGGTCACGCCGTCGGGCGGCAATACGCGGTTGGCTTGCGGAACCGCTGATATGCTGGCGCGCGCGTTGAAGGCGCTGATCTCAACCATCATTGGCCTCCTTTCTGGACGCCTTTTCCATCACTTCGGATGGCGCGTGGGCTGATACGCTCCCAATACTATATACAATTTTATCTATTATGTCATCCGGATTCGCGGGGGGAGTTGACCCAGCTAGGATGCCTGGCGTTCTTGCGTCGGTCTCTCGGGGTCGGGCGCTTCCTCGACATTGTCGACTTCCACGGGTTCCTCCGGGGTCGTGGCCTCCACGACCGGTCCGGGCGCCGGCAGGCTCGACAAGACGGAAACCCGCGGCGGCTGTTTCCAGGAAACGGTGTCGAAAGCCTCGCAGTTTCCGCACAAGGCCGACCATTCCGCGGCCACGGCGCCGCAGGTGTCGCAAGTCCAAGCCTTGCCCGGCGCCGCGGTCTCCGCGCGATCCAGCCAAACCCGGGCCGCCACCGCGTCGCCATGCTCGTCCTGCTCCAGGCGCGCCATCAAGCGGCAAACGCGAACGGTGATTTGATCGTCCGGTAAATCGATGAGATTGCGTCTCGCCTCGCCCCAAAGCTTGGCCTCCAGCGCCGCCTCGGCGAGCGCGATCCGGCTCTCGAACGCGCTGGCGTTCTTGTCGGTGAGATGCTGGATGCGCTTCATCCGATCCAGCGGCGCCTCGAGCGGCCATTGCTTGAGATAGGCTTCGGCTAGATCGGAATGGGGGCGACGTGCCCAAAGCTCCTCCAGCAACCGGATCGCCCGTCGGCCCTTCCCATCACTCTCCAATGTCCGAGCGCGGATCACGGCGGCGGGAACGAAATCGCCGTCGGTGCCAAGCGCTTTGTCGGCGAGATCGGATGCCTCGGAGGCGCGTCCCGCCCCCTCGGCCTCCAGCGCCCGGGCGGTGAATATGGTCGCGCGATGGCCGAGCGCCTCGGCTTCGGTTTTGACCTTTCGGCGCACCGCGTCGAAAAGCGTGGCCTGCGCCGCGTCCCAACGCGCGGCCTGGGTCTGGAGCTTGAATAGGGTTTCGACCACAAAAGCCGAGTCCGGCCTGATCTTGTGAGCGCGTTCGGCTAAGTCGAGCAAAGCCTCATCGTCGCCATCGGCCATGGCCTGGCGCATCAGCCCCGTAAGACCGAGAAATGCCGTCTCCTCGTTCTCCACCAGCGCGTCGAGATAACGCCGGGCGGCGACGGGATCACCATTCAGGGTCGCCGCTTGAGCCGATAGGAGTCGGGTCAGCTCCAGATCTTGAAGCAGGGAATCGGCACGGCGCGCCAACCGCCTCGCCTTCTCCCGATCCCCCGCCGAAGCCGCCGCCATGCCGAGCACCAGCGCCCGGTAACCGTCCTCGCGGCGTCGGTACTGTCGCCGGCTGAGAAACTCTCCAGGCGCGACGACGAGCCCCCGCAACAGCTTGTAAATCAGCGCGAGGACCAGCACGCCGACCACCGCGACCAGAAGCAGAACGCCGAAATACGTCTCGATCCGGTAGCCGAGCCAATTGATCTCGACCTTGCCGGGGTTGTCGGTCAACCAGACCGCCAAGGCCACGAGGATCGCGACCTGGACGAAGTAGAAGAGCGCGCGCCACATGGCCGATCACCCCGCCGCCGCGCGCGCGCGTATCGCCGCCGTCTGTAGATCCGAGAGCGCGCCGTCAACCGTGATCCGCGCCCTTGCCTGGGTCAACCAGGCCGACGCCGCTTGGCCCGGCGCGCCGGTCAATCCTTCGAGCGCGCCGACGGCCGCCGCGAGATCGCCCTCGGCAAGCGCCGCGTCGGCGAGCGCCAACGCGCCGTCGACGGTCTCCGGCGCCAGCTCGTCAACCTTGCGAATGGTCACCAATGAAGCAACCCGCGAAAGTGTTTGGCCAAGCACGCCTTCGGGTGCCCCGACATCCCGGCTTCTTACCACGGCGTCGGAAACGCCGGCGAAGGCGCTTCGAAGCATCACCAGGGTCGGCGCGCCGGCTCCGGCATGAGGCGCCAATCGATCCAAGGGGCCGGTCAAATCTTCCATACCGCCCGAAACCGAGCGAACAGCCTCCAATTGCGCGTCGAATGCGTCGGCGCCGGACGTCGCGACGGCCAACTGCCCAACGCTCAAAAGCAATAATGTTGCTCTGTCGCGCTCCGGCTTCTCGTCCGCCAGAGCGGCGTCGACGGAGCCGAGTTTTTCATCAAGACCACTCAAGCGACTCGCGAGTGTCCGCGTATCCTCGCGTAGGGCGGCGACCGCCGAGGCGCCTTCAGCCCCGCGCCCTTCCATCGCCGCGACCCGCTCCGCCAGTCCGACGACGGTCGCTATCAGCGCGCCTTGATCAGCCGAGGGCGCCGGCGCCGGGGCGGTCGAAGCGCTCTCAAGCGCCAGTTGATGGTTTTCGAGATCGGCCAGACGCGTGGCGAGAAGGTCAAGCTTTTCCAAGACATCGGACGGAACAGTCGTCGTCGACGGGCTCGGCGTAGCCGAAGCCGATGGGGCCGAAGCCGATGGGGCCGAGGTTGATGGGGCCGTGTTCGAATGCGGCGCCGATGTGGCGTCTTCCACGACCCGCAACCTATCCTCCACGCGAGCGATGCGTTCCTGGACCGATTCAAGATGCTCGGCCAACGACGCCAGCTCGCCGCGCCATGCCTCGGAAAGCTCCGAAGGCGTTGGCTCGGGGGCGCTCACCGGCTTCGGCAGGTCGACGGTGGCGGGAGCAGCCGGGGCCGGTGACGCCTCGGGCTTCGGCTCGTTCATGGGTTCCGCCGTCGGAGCGACGGCGCTGCTCGCGGCGGCGACGGGACCGACATCCTCGCGGCCATGGGTAATCGCCCAGCGCGGAACGTTCAGTCGTTGCTCGAGATTTTCAAGGTCAAGGCCAACCCTTTCCAACACCGGGGCCGCATCCGCGCGCCAATACGGATAAGTCCCCGCGGCGGCGATAACGGCGACCATGAGCACGCCCACCAACGCGCCGTAGAGCTTTATATTTCTAACGAAGGACGATGGCTTGGCCACATCCGCCGCGTCATGATCGATCGTGGGTCCGGACGCCGCGCCGACATCCTCCTTCAAGGTGTCATCCGCGTCCGATTTCTTCTCGTCGCTCACCGACATGACAGTGCTCACTGGTTGGAATGAACTTGGACAATAGCAGCATATAGCCGCCTTGTGTCACGATTTGGGCAACAGCGCCAATAGATCGTTTTGGGTGGGACGGCTTGCCACGACCACCTTGCGCCACTGCAGATTTCGCGCCACGTCCGCGGCGGCGTTACTTATGCAGTAAGCGATCATTTCCTTGGCCATCAAACCCAATTTGGCGGCCTTGAGATGATCAAGAAAGATCCGAGCGGAACGCGGTGAGTAAAACAGCACCGCGTCGATTTCTCCGGCCGCCAACGCGGCGACGACCGCTTCGTTCGGGGTCGCGACCGCTTGCGCTCGATAGACGACATGACGCTCCACGGTGAAGCCGGCATCCGCGAGCGCGGCGCCGATATCCGCGGCGATCATCATCCCGGAAAGATACAGCAAAGGGGCATCGTCGGGCTCTAAATCACGCGTGATCAAGGCCACCAGATCGTCAGAGTTACCCGAGGCTGAGCGAATGTCGGAGAACGCGGTCCCGGCAAGCCGTCGGGCCGTCGCGTCGCCAACACAAAATATCGGTATATGACGTGGCAGTTCAGCCCCCACCAACGCCTCAACGGCGTTCCCGCTGGTCAGCACCACCGCCCGATAGGTCTTGTCTCGGGAGATCTCAACTTCACGCGGCACGATTTCCATAACCGGTGAGATACACGTTTCGAATCCCAGGTCCTTAAGCATCTCGGAAAGCGCTTGCGCTTCGGAAAATGGTCGAGTGATGAGAACGCGCATGCGTTAGCGCGCCAAATCCGCGCCCGCTTGCGCCAACAAACGCTCGCCGACGCTTTGGCCGAGCGCTTCGGCGGCGTCGGCGCGTCCGGTCTCACACGCCCCGTGCAACCGCGCGCCATCCTCCGACACCACATGCCCGGTCAAGGTTAGCGCGCCATCCTCGCCCAGAACCGCGTGCCCGGCGATCGGTGTCCGACAGGAACCGTCGAGGGTCGCGAGCATGGCGCGCTCCGCGGTGATCTGAGTTTCGCTTTCAGCGTCGTTGATCGCCTCCAGCCAGCTCCGTAGCCGAATGTCCGCCTCGGTTTCCGCAACCCGGCATTGCGCTCCTATCGCGCCCTGGGCGACCGCGGGCGGCATCTCGTCAAGCTCCAGGACTCGGGTCGCGCGCGCAGCCAGCCCTAGACGATTGAGCCCAGCCAACGCCAGCAACGTCGCGTCGACTTCCCCCGCCTCCAGTTTCGCGAGGCGGGTATCGACATTGCCCCGATAGAGAACGGTCCGGAGATCGGACCGGCGGTTCTTGACCAACGCGGCGCGGCGCACCGAGGAGGTTCCCACCACCGCGCCATGGGGCAGGTTGTCAATATGATCCGCGACAGGCGACAAAAACGCGTCTCGCGGATCCTCGCGCGGCAAAACGCACGCGATCTCGGTACCGGGCGTTAGGAAAGTCTCCACGTCCTTCATGGAGTGGAGCGCAAGGTCGACACGACCACCAACCAGGGCCTCCTCGATTTCCTTCATGAAAAGGCCCTTGCCACCGATTTCGGCGAGCGCGCGGTCACGGACCGCGTCACCGGTCGTGGTAATAACCACGATCTCGATGGCCCCGTCGTCCCGCAGCTCGGGATGCGCGGCGGTCAATCGGTTGCGCAATTCCTCGGCCTGCGCCAAGGCAAGCTTGGAGCCCCGGGTACCAATGCGGATCAGAGCCGCGGCTTTATTCTGGTCATCCATGGTTTGCCTGTGTAGACCGGGCGCGAGAGCAAGGAAAGGACGAATACGGCCATGTCGGACGGCACCGCCCCGCCTATTGTCCTCGGCATCGAGTCGAGCTGTGATGAAACCGCCGCGGCCATCGTGACCGGCGACCGGATAATCCGCTCCAACATCATCTTCTCGCAATTCGACGATCACCGCCCCTTTGGCGGCGTGGTCCCGGAAGTCGCCGCCCGCGCGCATGTCCAAAATCTCGACATGATCGTGCGCGAAGCCATGAACAAAGCGGGCCTTGGCTTTCGAGATCTCGACGCGGTGGCGGCAACCGGTGGTCCTGGCCTGATCGGCGGCGTATTGGTCGGCGCGACCATGGCAAAGGGAATCGCGCTGGCCGGAGAGCTTCCGTTTATCGCCGTCAATCACCTGGAGGGCCACGCCCTGACCGCGCGGCTGACCGATGGTGTTGGTTTTCCCTATCTGTTGTTGCTGGTCTCCGGAGGCCATTGTCAATTGCTGGCGGTTAAGGGGGTCGGCGATTACCAACGCCTTGGCACGACAATCGATGACGCGGTCGGAGAAGCGTTTGACAAGACCGCGAAGATGCTAGGCCTTGGCTACCCAGGCGGGCCGGCGGTCGAGAAAGCGGCGCTGGAGGGCGACGCCAACCGCTTCGCCTTGCCTCGTCCGATGACGGGTCGTCCAGGCTGCGATTTCTCGTTTTCCGGCCTCAAGACGGCGGTTCGCCGGAAAATCGAGGGGCTGGGGCGCCTCGGTCGCGAGGATGTAGATGATCTCGCCGCTTCGTTCCAGGCCGCCGTCGCCGATAGTCTCGCGGATCGATGCGCCAATGCGATGGAGATTTTCAAAGCCGAGCATGGTCCGAGGCATTCCTTCGTCGTCGCCGGCGGGGTCGCCGCGAACCAGACCTTGCGGGCAAGGCTAGGCGCACTCGCGGATGAACGGGGAATGCCATTCGTCGCGCCACCGCCGTCGCTTTGCACGGATAACGCGGCCATGATCGCTTGGGCGGGCGTGGAAAGGCTCCGGGCCGGGGACGTGGATACCTTGGATTTCGCGCCCCGCCCCCGATGGCCGCTGGATCCGAACGCGGTTAAGGCACGCGGCGCGGGAGTTAAGGCATGACAATAGGTCGGATCGGAGTGGTCGGCGGCGGCGCCTGGGGCACCGCGCTCGCTCATATCGCGGCGAAAGCCGGAGCCGAGACACTGCTGTGGGCGCGAGACGCCGCGATGGTCGAGGCAATAAACGACGGTCATGAGAACCATCGCTATCTGCCGGGAACCGCTCTCGATCCAGGAATCCGGGCCACCGGTTCGCTATCCGGATTTGGTGAAGTCAACGCCGTTCTCCTTGTGGTGCCCGCCCAGGCGGTTCGCGCCTTGTGCCGGTCACTTCGGGTCATCGTTCCGGCGAACCGACCGCTTGTCTGCTGCGCCAAGGGATTGGAAACCGAGACAGGGCTTTTGATGACGGAGGTTATGCGCGAGATCTTGCCCGATCACCCGCTGGGATGTCTGTCCGGTCCC
>Ga0181594_10004994_pt1 | contig 11683 bp, 10 predicted proteins | sample 071ome_18_FD_145603 | JGI IMG/M metagenome (GOLD analysis project Ga0181594, IMG submission 145603) | Coastal salt marsh microbial communities from the Groves Creek Marsh, Skidaway Island, Georgia - 071413BT metaG (spades assembly) | ecosystem: Environmental > Aquatic > Marine > Intertidal zone... | reverse complement strand
GGAACTCGGCATTTACCCGGCGGTGGACCCTCTCGACTCCACCTCGCGTGCGCTCGACCCGCAGGTCGTCGGCGAAGAACACTACACCGTCGCCCGTGAAGTGCAGCGCGTGCTGCAGTCCTACAAGAGCCTGCAGGACATCATCGCCATTCTGGGCATGGACGAACTGTCGGAAGAAGACAAACTGGTGGTGGCGCGCGCGCGTAAAATCCAGCGCTTCCTGTCCCAGCCCTTCCACGTGGCCGAAGTGTTCACCGGCTCGCCGGGTGTGTTCGTCAACCTCGAAGACACCATCAAGGGCTTCAAGGGTATCGTCGAGGGCGATTACGATCACCTGCCCGAGCAGGCGTTCTACATGGTCGGTACCATCGAAGAAGCCGTTGCCAAGGGCAAGAAGATGGCTGAGGCCGCCTAAGCGCGCTGAGCTAACCAGGAAGACCGAACGTCATGGCCGACACTCTTCAACTCGATCTCGTTTCTCCGGCGAAACTGCTGCTGTCCGAATCGGTCGGCATGGTTGTCGTGCCGGGCATCGAGGGCTATTTCGGTGTGTTACCGGATCACATGCCGGTGTTGTCGACGCTGCGGCCCGGCGTGGTCGCCGTGCATGACGACGTGACGTCCGCGCCGAAGCAGCGGTTCTTTGTCGACGGCGGGTTTGCCGAAGTGAATCCGAAAGGGTGCACGCTGCTCGTCGACGAAGCCATTCCGGTCGGTGAACTGTCGGCGGATGAGATCGCTAAACGCCGCGAAGCCGCGGAACAAAAGAAGCAAAACGCCTCTTCCGACGAAGAGCACGCGGAAGCCGACCGCCATCTCGATATTGTCGAGGAAATGGCGCGCGCCGTCGCCGAAGCGGCGCAATAGCCGTCCTTTCTCGGCCCACCATCCCGCCTGTACCGCGCTGACACGCGCCGTGACTTGATCTGCGGGTGGGCTGTTGGTACCCAAAGCCATGTCTCACTGGACTCTCGACGATATTCCCTGGTCTGAATTCGATCCGTCCAAGATCGATCCCGACGTCGTCAAAGTGATCAAGACCGCTGCGCTGGTCGAGCGCAACGGCGCCGATTACGGCCGCTATCTCGTCAACGTTTTTGCCGATGACCCCGCGTTTTGCGATGCCGCGCTGGCCTGGGCGGCCGAGGAGGAGCAGCATGGCGAAGCCCTGGGCCGGTGGGCCGAGCTCGCCGATCCGTCGTTTAAACTTCAAGACGCATTCGCCCGTTTTACCGACCTGTACCGTATTCCAGTGGACTCGACGGAGTCCGTGCGCGGCTCACGGGCCGGTGAATTGTGTGCCCGCTGCGTCGTCGAAACCGGTACGAGCTCGTTTTATTCCGCCATTCGCGATGCCGTCGACGAACCGGTGTTGCGCGCCATTTGCAAACGCATCGCCGCCGACGAGTTCCGTCACTACAAACTGTTCTCCGAACAAATGAACCGCTATCAGGCGCGGGAAAACCTGACCACGTGGCAGCGGTTGAAAGTCGTGCTGACCCGGTTCCGCGAAACCTCGGACGATGAATTGTCGTCCGCCTATCACGCGGCCAATCCGGACGGCGGCGCGTACGATTGCCGCCGCGCCAACGCGGCCTACGGCGCGCGCGCCATGGGGTTCTATCATCGCAAACATGTGCGCCGTGCCGGCCACATGATGTCACAGGCAGCGGGTCTGACTCCCAACGGCTGGGCAACGCGGGCGCTGACCAATGTGTTGTGGTGGATGATTGCGTTAAGGGGCCGGCGGTTCCGTCCGCAGTTCGCGAACGCCTGACTCACCGTGCCGGCGGCAGTTTTCCGGCAAACGCTGCGACAATCATTTTGTACAAGTCGCGCTTAAACCCGACAATCAGTTCGGGCAGGCTGTGAAAGTCCGTCCACTTCCAGGTCGAAAACTCCGGATGCGCGGTGTCCAAATTGATATCGTCATCGCGGCCGAGGAAACGCATGAGATACCACTTCTGCTCCTGGCCGCGGTATTTGCCTTTCCAGACTTTGCCTTGAAGGTCTGCCGGCAGGTCATACCGCAACCAGCCATCGGTTTCGCCGACCAGTTCCGCGTTCGCGGTGCCGATCTCTTCCTCGAGCTCGCGCAGCGCTGCTGCTAACGGGTCTTCGTGTTTGTCGATTCCGCCTTGAGGCATCTGCCAAGCTGGCTCCTCGGTGTCGATGCGCTGGGCAACGAACACCTGGTTGGCGGCATTCAATAAAACGACGCCGACACCCCGGCGGTAGGGTTTGTCGCCGGGCGTCGTCACGCGCTATTGAATGAGGACTTGGGAGACCGGCGCAACGGCGATGCCGCGGCGGCCCACATTATCCAGCCACAGCGTGATGCGCTCAAACGTGGCCGGACGGGCGGATGCTACGGCGACCGAACTGCCCTGATATTTCGCCAGCTCCTCGATGTAGTCCAGGCGCGCATCAATCGACGCGCGGAAATTGCGCTCATCGAGAACGATGTCCGCTGTCGCGGTCGGCACTTTGTCGTTGCCTAAGCGCAGGCCGGGGCGGCCTTGAACGTAAAACATGCCGCGGGCATCGAGATTGTTCATCAGCAAGTTGATGTGCTCCGTTGATTCCCGGAAGCGGCTGCCGCTGACATCCAAAATGCCAGGTGTTCCTTCCGCCGTAGAAAGAATCGCGGTCAGGCGTTCGACATTCTGCAATTGATCCAACGAGGTGAGCAGTCCGAACGGGCCGGGGTCGTCGGCCGGGAAGCGTTTGCTTTCCAACGGCACTTCGATGAGAACTTCGTGTCCGGACTCGCGGGCGCGCTCCAGCCACCCCGGTAGATCCGGTGAGTAGGGGCTGAAGGCCAGCGTCACGCTGGACGGCAGGCTGTCGATGGCGGCTTCGGTCGCTTCCCGATTGAGGCCGAGTCCTTCAATAATAATGGCGACGCGCGCGCGCGCATCCGGATTCGGCGGCAAGGCCTCGGCCTTCGGCAGTGTTGAAAAACGTGGCGGTGCGGCACTGATGGAGCGGCTGTCCGTCGGTGGACCTTCGGGCTCGGACAGACGGGGCCCTGCGCCGGGTGAAGCGCCGCCCTGCCTTGTCGCAGCCGCGCCGGCAAACCGGCCGGCGGCGCCGGGAACAAGTTCTGCGGGCCCGGCATCGGGCGCCGGCGTATCGCCACCGGTCTCCGCCATGGCCGTCTCGGCCGTTTCCATTTCGCTTGCGTCTTGAATCGCGATCGGTTCAGCGGCGGCCGGCATTTCCGCCGGCATTTCCGCCGCTGCGTCGCTTGCCCTATCCGGTATCGCCGGTGCGGCGGGCTGGCTCTCGCGAGATTGGCGCAGCAGGTCGTCCATGCTTGAGGCGCGCCCGGCCGGAGCAGACGAAGCGGGGTCATTTTCGCCGGCGAGCCAGGGGCGGCGCTCAGCGGAGCGGGCGGACTCGGTTGTCGCGTCGCTGACAATGGTGTCTGACGTGTCGCCGAGAGCGGGCATGCCAACCGGGCCCGAGGCAGACTCGTCACCGCTTCCGGTTTGTTGTTGCGCGGCGGCGCGCTCTGCTTCCAGGTCCTGAACGACGCGCCCCTGCTCGTCGAGAACCTGTGAGATTTCTGTTGGCATGGGTCCGGCGACAGGGCCGGCGGCTTCATCGGCGGTCAGGATAACTGTGCCGATAAAGGCGATCAGGAGGACGCTGAGCCCGACGCTGACTCCTAGCGCGATCTTATGGGCGAGATTCCCACCGTCCGATTCCTCATCGAAGGCGTCATCGTCACCGAAATCGTCGTCGGCAAAATCTTCGTCATCGTCGACACCGAACGGATCGCGCGCTTTCTTGTTGCGCTTGAACATTCCGGTAATCGACGCCATGGAAAAAGCCATGACCGTCTCCCGCACCGCGATGGGCTTACACCCAATTCCTCACAGTTACGCTACCGCGCCGGACTTAACAGGGCCTTAACAGGTGCTGGGCCGCCGCCTGTCCTAATTGGTCAGGCTGCGGCGGTACAGCGCCAGTCCTTGGATGAGATCGAGGGCACGGGCCAGCTGATAGTCGTCGATGTCCTGGGTCGTTCGCTCCGTCGCCTCGCCATCCTCGTCCAATCCGTCATCGACCGTGTCATTCTGCAAGGCACCGCGCAGGCTCGCCTCGCTGCGCCGGCCCCGCTGGGCCAGGCGCTCCACCGTGGCAGGCCGGACAATGATGTCCGGTTCGATGCCGGTGCCCTGGATTGAACGGCCGGATGGCGTGTAATAGCGCGCCGTTGTCAAACGGATCGCGCTGTTGGCCTGCATCGGCATAATCGTTTGAACCGACCCTTTGCCGAACGACTTGGTGCCGAGAATGATGGCCCGGCCATGATCCTGTAGCGCCCCGGCGACAATCTCGGACGCCGACGCCGAGCCGTCGTTGATCAGAATCACCAGCGGCATGCCTTCAATCAAATCGCCCTTCTTGGCAGTCTCGCGCTTGGTTTCCTCGCTGTCGCGGGTGCGGGTCGAGACGATCTCGCCGCGATCGAGGAACGTGTCCGTGACCGAGACAGCCTGGTCGAGCAAACCGCCCGGGTTGTTGCGCAGGTCGAGCACGAAACCTTTGAGCGTGCCGCCAAGCTCCTGCTTGATGCTCTCAATGCCGTCTTCGAGTCCGCGCTGAGTCTGTTCGTTGAACGACGTGATGCGGATGTAGCCGACATCTCCTTCGGCGCGATAGCGCACGGAGCGAATTTGAATCACGGCGCGCGTGAGCGTCACTTCGAAGGGTTCGACGCCTTCGCGCCGCACTGTGATGGTGATGTCAGTGTCGATCGGGCCGCGCATCATATCGACCGCCTCGCCCAGCGTCAGACCCAGCACTGTCTCTCCGTCAATGGAGGTGATGTAGTCGTTGGGTTGCAGGCCCGCTTCAAAAGCCGGCGTGTCGTCAATCGGGGACACCACTTTGACGAAGCCGTTCTCCATGGTGACTTCGATGCCGAGGCCGCCGAACTCGCCCTTGGTCTGTTCCTGCATGTCTTCGAAGTTTTTCGCCGACAGAAAGCTGGAGTGCGGGTCGAGCGACGTCAGCATGCCGTTGATGGCGGCCTCAATGAGATCCTGATCGGAGACCTCTTCGACATAATCCTTGCGCACGCGCTCGAACACGTTGCCGAACAATTCAAGTTGACGATAGGTGTCGTCATTGAACTTGTCCTGCGCGCCGGCGCCGGCCGTTGTCAAAACGCCGATCACAAGGGTCAGAACTGAAACGATGTTAAGTCGGGTCATCCGTTGGTCTCATTGGTTCGCGCTGCCAGCCAGGGCAACGGGTTAATGGGTTGGCCGTTCCGCCGCAATTCAACATAGAGAGTAGGATCGCCTTCCGGGGCCATGACGCCCACCGGTTCACCGGCCAAAACGCGCTGGCCGACAGCGCCGTCGAGACGGCTCATCCCGGCCAGAAGCGTATGGTATCCCTCGCTGTGTTCCAGGATCAAGAGCAGGCCGTAGCCGCGAAAGGGTCCGGCGAAAGCCACCACACCGTCAAAGGGCGAGATCACAGGCGCTTCTGGCCGGGTGGCGATTTCAATGCCTTTGGACAGCATGCCGTCGGCATCCGCCTCGCCGTACCGCCGCGTCGTGCGCCCGATCGCCGGAATTGGCAAGCTGCCGCGGGCCTGAGAGAACGACCGCTCCGGCTCGGGCGGTGCCGGGCGGCGCGCCGTAACGATCTCAGGGGACGGCGCCTTGCCGTCCGGCGGCGTCAATTCCAGGGTCTTGCGCTTCTCTTCTTCCGCCTCACGTGCCTGGCGGGCCCGTTCGGCGACCACCTTTTCAAGCAGGTCGCGCAGGTCGTCGGCTTCCTTTGCGAGGGCCTGCACCCGCGCCGCCGCCGCCGCCGCTTCTCGGGAATACTTTTCTTGCTGGCTGGACTTTTCCGCCAATACGGACTCAAGCGCGGCGCGCTCGGTGAGAAGCTCCGCCGCCGTTGCTGCGATGGCAGAGCGGCGCTCGATGATGTCGGTGCGCGTTCTATATAAGGTATCCAGATCGACGCGCAGCTGTTCAGCGGTCTCGGTCAAGGCCGGCACGGCGGCTGACAACACCAGGCCGGACCGCACCGCGTCAGCCGGCTTGAGGGGCTGAAGCATCAAAGCGTCGGTTGGGCGGACCGCCAATCGTTCAAGCGCCAGCAGAACATCGCGCATCTGTACGTCCTTGTCCGCGAGGTCGGCGCTCAGGCGCTCCATCTTCTGCTCAAGAGATGTCAGTTCGGATTCAAGTTGATTGAGTTGCTGTTCGCGGTCCTGAATGCGGCGCGCGGCAGCGATCAGCCGGGCCTGGATGTTGGCTGCCTCTTTGGCGGATTGCTCAGCGCGGCGCTGAGCATCCTGCTGCGCCTGCCGTTCGCGCTCGAGATCCCGCTCAACCGCTTCCAGGTCCGATGTTTGCGGCGCGGCGGGGTCTGACTGTGCGAGAGCATTCTCCGCAACGGTCAAGACCAGCAGGGCGACACCTGCGGCCGCCGCAGTCTGCCTTATAAAAAGTGCGCGTTTATTCAGCGGCACGGCGGGTCGCCGCGGCGTCTCGATCGAGCAGAGACCGGCCCGTCATATCGACGGGCTGCGCCAGCCCCATCAGGTCGAGTACGGTAGGCGCCAGGTCCGCGAGGCGTCCGTCATGAAGCGCGCCCGCCGGGCCGTTGATCATCACCACCGGCACCTCGCCAACCGTGTGCGCGGTGTGCGGATTGCCGGTCTTGGGATCGGCCATCATTTCGCAGTTGCCGTGATCCGCCGACACCAACAGCGTACCGCCGGCGCTGGTGACCGCCTCTTCCAGCCGCCGCAGGCTTTGGTCGATGGTTTCGGCGGCTTTGATGGCCGCCGGCAACACGCCCGTATGACCGACCATGTCGCCGTTGGCGTAATTCACCACAATAAGGTCATAGGTGCCGCCGGTGATGGCCTCGACCAGTCTGTCGGTGACTTCGGGCGCGGCCATTTCCGGTTGCAGATCGTAGGTCGCGACTTTCGGACTTGGGATGAGGATGCGCGTCTCGCCCTCGAATTCGCGTTCGCTGCCGCCGTTCAGGAAAAATGTCACGTGCGCATACTTTTCCGTTTCAGCGATGCGCAGTTGTTTCAGTCCCGCCGAAGCAACGACTTCACCGAGACCACGTTCCGGCACCTCTGCCGGAAACAGCACGTCCACATATTCCGTTAGGGCCGACGAATACTCTGTCATGCCCAGTCGTGCGGCAAAGTCGGGCACGCTTTTGCGGTCGAACTCGTTGAAGTCCGGGACAACCAGCGCGGAAACAATCTGCCGCACACGGTCGGCGCGGAAGTTCGCAATCAAGAGTCCGTCGCCGCCGGCCATGCCGGCATAGTCGCCAACCGTTACCGGCAAAACGAACTCATCGGTCTTGTCTGCGGCGTATGCGGCGTCAATCGCGGCGAGAAGATCGTTTTCCGGCCTGCCGGCGCCCGATACGATGACGTCATAAGCCTGTTCGACGCGGTCCCACCGGTTGTCCCGGTCCATGCCGTAATAACGGCCGCCCACGGTGGCGATGACGACATCATTCAATCCGCCGATATCTTTCAGGAAGCGCTCGGCATATTCGCGAGCGGACTTCGGCGGCGTGTCGCGGCCATCGAGAAATGCATGAATGCGCACCGGTATGCCCGCGCCGTCGAGCGCCTTGGCCAGCGCAACCATATGATCCTGATGGGAGTGCACGCCGCCGGGCGACAACAGCCCGAGCATGTGGCAGGCGCCGCCGCTCTTCTTCAGGGCGTCGATGAAAGCGGTCAGCTGCGTCCGCGTCGCAAGCGAGCCGTCGGCCACCGCCGCGTCGATCTGCGGCAGGTCCTGCAGCACCACGCGTCCGGCGCCGATGTTCATGTGGCCGACCTCTGAATTGCCCATCTGTCCGGCCGGTAGTCCGACATCGCTGCCGCTGGTCTCCACCAGCGCGTGCGGCATGCCGCCGTCGGCCATCCAGCGGTCCCAGGTCGGGGTGTCGGCCTGGGCGATGGCGTTGTTCTCGACGTCCGTCCTATGGCCCCATCCATCGAGGATGCAAAGCACCACGGGGCGTTGCGTCTCGGCTGTGTTCGTCGGCGCGGTCATGCCTGTGGATAACTCGTTCAGCGGTGAATTTAGGCTGTTTTTGAAGGCTCGACCGCGGTTTGGCAAGGGGTGAAACCCTAGGAGCGACGAGGGGCAGGCCGCCGCGGACACAAGGTGACGGTGAATCCCTGAAATACGGGAGTCTAGCCCTTGCGTCCGCGCCCGCGACGTTTGATATAGTGCCCTCGAGGGACTGGCGGTGGACAGGTGTCTCGCCAACCCGGTCAGGTCCGGAAGGAAGCAGCCGTAACGAGTTTCCGCTTGGGTCGCCGCCAGGACCTCACCTTACTCGCAGCCCGGACAGACGTGCACGGATGAACGCCCAATGACCGACGAGCCTAAGCCTTCCGGCGACGTCGGTGCGGCGACTTCCGACCAGGGCTCCCTGCTCGGAGACGCCTCAGCGCCCGGCGGGGCCTACCAGGTTCTCGCGCGCAAATACCGTCCCACCACGTTCTCCGATCTCGTCGGCCAGGATGCTGTCGTGCGCACCCTGACCAACGCCATCGGCTCCGGGCGTTTGGCTCAGGCCTACATGCTCACCGGTGTGCGGGGTACCGGCAAGACCACGACGGCGCGCCTCATCGCCCGCGCGCTCAACTGCGTCGGTCCGGACGGCAACGGCGGACCGACCGCATCCCCCTGCGGTGAATGCGAACACTGCCGCGCCATCGCCGAAGACCGCCACGTCGACGTGCTGGAAATGGATGCGGCCAGCCGCACCGGCGTCGACGACATCCGTGAACTGCTCGACGGCGTGCGCTACCGCCCCACCTCGGCGCGCACCAAGATCTACATCATCGACGAAGTGCACATGCTGTCGAACCAGGCGTTCAACGCGCTGTTAAAGACGCTGGAAGAGCCGCCGGAGCATGTGAAGTTTATTTTCGCGACCACGGAAATCCGCAAAGTGCCGGTCACCGTTTTGTCGCGCTGTCAGCGGTTCGACTTGCGCCGCATCGGTGCGGACGAACTCAGCGCGTTGTTCAAGTCCGTTGCCGATAAAGAAGGTGCGCAGGTTTCGGACGAAGCGCTGGCGCTGATCGCCCGCGCCGCCGATGGCTCGGCCCGCGACGGTTTGTCCATTCTCGATCAGGCCATATCACAGGTTGTCGGCGCGGACCGTGCCGCCGCCGGCGTGGACGGCGCGGCAAAGGTCGATGAAACCCAGGTGCGCGACATGCTCGGTCTGGCCGACCGCATTCAGGTGTTCGACTTGCTGGATGCCGTGCTGCGGGGCGATGTCAAAACTGCGCTCGACTTGCTCGCCAATCAATATGCCTCCGGTGCCGATCCGCTGGTCGTGGTCCAGGACATGCTGGAACTGACGCACTGGCTGACCCGTCTTAAGGTCGCGCCCGACGGTGCCGACGACGCTCTCGTCGCCGAAGCCGAACGCACGCGCGGCAAGGACATGGCCGAGGCCCTGTCGATGCCGGTGCTGACGCGCACCTGGCAGATGCTGCTCAAAGGATTGGCGGAGGCGCGCAGCGCGCCAATGCCGCTGCAGGCGGTCGAAATGACCTTGGTGCGCTTGGCCTACGCCGCCGATCTGCCGACACCCGAAGACGCCGTCAAAGCCGCTCTGTCCGGCCAGCCGCAGACATCGCCGAGCCCGGCGTCGGCGCCGCGTCCGTCGGGCGGCAACGGCGCGTCCGCCGCCGTCTCGCGCGGGTCTGCCGCACCAGCGGCCGCTGCCAGTCCCGCTCCTTCGCCAGACCCTGCACCCGCGCCGACGGCGCACGCAAAGCCGGCGCCGCAGTCACTGTCCGAGGTTGTCGCCCTGTGTGAAGCTCACGGCGAGATTCAACTCGCCAGCCAGCTCGTACACACGGTCCATCTGGTCCGCTTCGAAACGGGACGGATTGAAATCCGGCCGAAGGAAAACACGCCGCAGGATGTCGCCGGTAAACTGGGGGCGTTTCTCAACAAGAATACGGACGAACGGTGGATGGTCAGCGTGTCAAATCAGCCCGGCGAGCCGACGCTGCACGAGCAGGAGGTCGCACACGCCGCCTCCGATCCGTTCGTGAAATCTCTGCTCGACGCGTTTCCCGGCGCTAAGATCCAAGGCGTGCGTCAAGTTGCGTCCGAAGACTGAGCCCAACCGTAAACGTATGAGATCAAGATTATGAAAAACCTCGGTGCGCTGATGAAACAGGCGCAAGAGATGCAAGCCAAGATGGGCGAGATGCAGGCCAAGCTGGCTGACCTCGAAGTCGAGGGCTCGTCCGGCGGCGGCATGGTCACCGTCACGCTGAGTGGTAAGTCCGACATGCGCCGTATTAAAATCGATCCGTCTCTGCTTAAGCCCGAAGACGCGGAAGTTGTGGAAGACCTTATCGTCGCCGCCACCAACGATGCGCGCGCCCGCTTGGAAGTGCAGATGAAGGACGAAATGAGCAAGGTCACAGGCGGTCTGGAGCTGCCCGCCGGCCTCAAGCTGCCCTTTTAAGCGCACAGATCTCTATGGCTGGCCCGGATATTGAAGCGCTGATTCGCCAATTGGCCAAACTGCCTGGGCTGGGTCCGCGGTCTGCGCGCCGCGCCGTGCTGGAACTCATCAAGAAAAAAGAATCGGTGATGCGGCCGTTGATCCAATCATTGGAGCGGACGGCGGACGCGGTAAAGATTTGCTCCACTTGTGGCAATTTTGACAGCCAGGACCCCTGCGGCATCTGTCTCGATCCGAAACGCGATCGTTCCCTCATTTGTGTCGTCGAGGATGTCGCCGACTTGTGGGCGCTGGAACGCAGTGCTGCCTTTCGCGGCCTCTATCATGTCACCGGCGGCTTACTGTCTCCGCTGGACGGCGTCGGCCCGGACGACCTCAATATCGCCGGACTTGTCGAACGGGCGTCCGCCGATGGCGTCAAGGAAGTCATCCTCGCCCTGAGCGCGACCGTCGACGGCCAAAGCACCGCGCACTATCTGGCCGACCGACTCGACCGCGCCAACGTCGAGATCTCCGGCCTCGCGCACGGCGTGCCGGTCGGCGGCGAACTCGATTACCTTGACGATGGCACGCTGACAGCGGCGTTGAAGGCGCGCCGCCCCGTCTAACAGGATAGCTCTGTGCTGCCACGGCGCTGCCATAATCGTGTCCTAATCAAGGACGTTAAGTGACGCGACCGTGAATTGGCTTCGCGCGACGAGCGTGTACTATGCGGCTCCAGCGTCTCTTTGGAATGTCAGGCCGCACCCGGAGCACAGGTTATGATCAACGCCCCCATCGCCAGACAGGTTTTTACCGCCGCCGTTGTTGTATTCGGCCTCGCCGCCTGCGCCAGCCCGAAGTACGTCGTCTCCGACGTCACCCGCCATCACAGTTTGGCGGGCGCGCCATCGGGGCAGTCGTTCGCGGTCGTCGCAAGTGAGGGGGATCAGGATGAAAGCCTGGCGTTCGATGCCTATGCGGACATCATTTCAGACCGCCTGCGCGGTCTCGGCATGCGCGCGTTCGACGGCCAAACTTCGGCGCCCGATTACGTCGTGACACTGAAATGGTCGGTCGAAGGCCCGAGCCCGGACATCAAATCCCGTGAAAGCGGGTTCAGCGGCGGCTTGGGGTTCGGCAACCGTTACAATCATCGGGGCTACGGCTT
>Ga0181594_10004991_pt1 | contig 11686 bp, 13 predicted proteins | sample 071ome_18_FD_145603 | JGI IMG/M metagenome (GOLD analysis project Ga0181594, IMG submission 145603) | Coastal salt marsh microbial communities from the Groves Creek Marsh, Skidaway Island, Georgia - 071413BT metaG (spades assembly) | ecosystem: Environmental > Aquatic > Marine > Intertidal zone... | reverse complement strand
TCGTCTGGTGAACCCGAACCGCTTTCTACCGATGAACGCGTTGACGTCGACCCGGCACAAGCCGCGAAATTCGCACGCGTGGACGAATTGAAGTCGAAAGGCGTCGACCCGCGTGTCGCAAAATTCGGCGTCGCTTTGAACAACTAGTTTTGGACAACCAATAGACACAAACGGTAACGTTTGTGTTACCAAATAAAAGGAATTAAAAAACATGGCTGACGCATATCAAACAACCGCCCAAGTCGCCTACTTCAATAAGGTCGACATGGAATTAATGGTTTCCGACGTATTGAACGAATCGCCATTGGTGCAAGCGATGGCCGCCCGTTCGACGCGATCAAATTCGTTCGTTTACACGCGACAAACCGCGGCACCGTCCGTTGGCGTGCGTTCCGCGAATGATGGTATCGAAAACACCGTCGGAACCTACGAGAGCGTGACCGCGAACCTGAAGATTTTTGACGCGTCGTTCGGAATGGACGTCGCCGTCGCACAAAGCGACGAACGCGGCGTCGAACACGCGATCGGCGTCGAAGCCGTCACGCATTTACAACAAGCGATGTTCGAAATCGAACAGCAGGTTTTGAACGGAACAACTGGCAATCTAGCCGGCGGTTTCAGCGGCTTCGCCGATCAAGCAAATTTGAACGGGGCTAGCGATTCAATGGTCGTTGACGCCGGCGGAACGACCGCGTCCACCGGTGCGAGCGTTTACCTGATTCGCATGGGCGAAGGCGACGTTCAATTGCTTTGGGGCCAGGATGGCGAAATCAGCATCGGCGACCGACAAATCGTTGAGCGTGCGGGTTCGGCGACCGGCCGTTTCCCCGCGTTCTACCACCCAATCGTCGCATGGTGCGGATTGAAAATCGGGTCGACTTACAGTGTCGCCCGTATCGCAAACCTCACCGAAGATACCGGCAAGGGATTGACCGACGATTTGATTTACGACGCGTTGTCGAAGTTCCCCGCGTCACGTCAACCAAACGTAATTGTGATGAACCGTCGAAGCCTGGAACAATTGCGCAGTTCCAGAACGGCCACAAACGCCACCGGCGCGCCGGCTGGACGACCAACGGAAGTCGACGGATACCCCATTTTGGTATCCGACGCGCTGGGCAATACCGAAACGTTGCTCGTCTAATGTCGTTAGTTTCAAACGCAATCGTTGCCGCGTACAAAGCCGCCCGTTCGGTGAACGCGGCAACGATAACTATCACGCGACCGCGAACGGGCGAAACCGTTTCGTTGTCGGCCGTTCCCGGTTCCACGTCACACGTTTTGGAAACCGACGGAATGGTCATCAACGAAATTCGGTCGCGCGATTTTTTGGTTTTAACTTCCGAATTCGTTTTGGGTGGATCGCAAGCAACGCCGGAACGCGGCGACGTTATCACGTCGGGCGGGAAGACGTTCAAAGCGTTGGCCGCTAGTGGCGAACAGCACTGGCGATATACCGACCAAACGGAAACGGTGATTCGCATTTTCACGAAAGAGGCGTGATTGAATGTCGAAATTGGTTGACATTACAAACGCCGTTGTTTCGCGATTAAATGCGGCGACGTTTACGCTTTCGTTCACGGCCGAATCGCGATTGTTTCCACGGTTCGAAATGGACGGCATCGATTCGCTATTGGTTAGCGTTTACGGTGCGAACGAATCATGGGAACGCGAATCGCGAAGCGGCGTTTACTCGAAAGCCTACGACGTTCATGTCGTCATTGATTCGCCGGTCCAACAATCGGCGACACAAACCAATTTGAATTCGTCGGTTGAATCGTTAATTGATCTGGGCGAAGAAATCAAAATCGATTTGGCCGTTCGTCAAATGGACAATTCGCCGTTGGTTGAAATTGAACACGACGAACCGTTCGATTCTCAGTTCTTCCACGAATTCGGATTTTTTCATTCGGTAATCACGTTCCGCTATAAAGGGATCGGCTAATGTCATACGTTTTAAGCGAAGACGCGAAGGTCTATTACAACACCGGCACCTATGCGTCGCCAACATGGGCAGAAATTAGCAACGTGAAAGACGTCACGTTGAATCTGGAAAAAGACGAAATCGACGTGACGACGCGGGCGTCGGGCGGTTTCAAGGAACGGGCCGACGGTTTGATCGACGCCTCGATCGGTTTTCAGATTCTTTGGAACAACAGCGACACCGCGTTCACGGCGTTGCAAGACGGTTTCTTTAACAAAACCGCCGTCGAAATGCTGGTTTTAGACGGGCCAAACACGACGACCGGAAGCGAAGGTTTGCGGGCGACTTGCATGGTTAAAAGTTTTACGCGTAGCGAACCACTCGGCGGCGCGTTGATGGCCGACGTTAATTTGTTGCCGGTCAAAAACTCCGACGCCGCGCCAGCATGGTACACGGCTCCCTAGTAGGTGAACAATGCCAACGTTTAACGATACCGACGGCGTCGCCTGGAACGTCGTCGTAACGCTTGGAACGCTCGAAGACATTCGCGAACGACTGTCGGTCAACATTCTGGACAATCCGTCCGAAATGCCGACGTCGATTCGCGATATGGTGAATTTGATTTGGATTTGCGTAGAAGAACAAGCAAACCGAATCGGAATTTCGCCGCGTGAATTCGGGCGACGATTAGACGGCGACTCGATTGAAGCCGGGATCGAGGCGTTTATGGAATCCTATTCGGATTTTTTTTGCCGCCTACAACCGGCGCGGGGCGAAGCGATCAAAGAGATTTGGAAACGGGGCCAGGAATTGGAACAAATGACGTTGGACAACGTCAAGAAAGCCTTTTCGAAATCTATTATCGCGTCGCCGGTGTTGTAGGCGTAAACCCGCGAACGTTTAAGTCGTGGCAGTTGTTTGAAATGTTAAAAGGCGCACGCCCGGAAGCGTTCCAGCAAACGCGATTTAAATCGCCGAAAGGCAAACAATCGATCCCGATCAACAAAGCGACGGTCGGGTCGTTGAAAGTGTTTTGTTCCGATCGTTTTCGGGGTTCCAACGGGACGTAATCCAATGGGAATAATCGGAAAAGCCGGGTTTATAGATTACGACGTTCGGTTGAAAGATTTTTTCTTTGACCGGCAACGCGTCGTCAACGCGGTCGACAAAATGACGCACCGCGTTTTGTTCTGGTTCGGCGGTCGCGTTCGTGAAAAAACGCGTAGTTATCTTGGCAAGCCGAAACCGTCCGCGTATGGCGCCCGTGGGTCTGGTCATTATCGATTGAACAATCCGCCGCGACCCGCACCAAAACCGCCAACGCCGCGCGTTCAAGATTCAGCGACCGTAACGCTTCGAAATATTCAATACAACTACGTTAAAACGGCCGACGGCGGAAAATCCCGCGTGTTCGTTCCGAAGTATCGTGGAACACAACGGTTCGGCGGAAAGACCGCACCGGAATTGCAGGAATTCGGCGGGACGGTTCGAGCGCGTGCAAAAACGTTATGGCAATTGCCGCCCAACGATAAACGCCGAAAGAAAAATCAAAAGCGAACGGCGACGTTGATTTTTAACAATCGTTTTCCGATGCGTTCGTTTCGATTACCCGCCCGGCCGTATCTTGGCGCAAACATGTCACTTGCGAACGGAAAAACCGGTTTCGAAAAAGCTATCATCGACGCAAAAAAACGAATTGAAAAAGGGCAATCGCCTTTTAACATTGGCCGACTTGGACGGGGGCGAGCAATCTAATGGCAATTCCAGCCGGAAAAGCGATCGTCGAATTGGAATTGAAAGGCGAACGGGCGATGGCGTCCAAAATGTCGTCGATCAAAGCCCGCCTAATCAAATTCGGTCCAGCGGTTGCCGCCGTTGCGGCCGCCGCCGCGGCAGCGATGGCCGTCGCCGCCGTGAAAGCGTTCGCGGAAATCACGAAGGCGTCGATTCAAGCCGCGACCGCGTTCGCCGAAATCAAAAGCAAATTCAGCGTCGTGTTCGGTGAAATGTCCGCCGAAATGGAACAGTTCGCGAACGATTACGGTTCGGCCGTTGGACGATCGCGCAAGCAAACGCTGGAAATGCTCGCCGGGATGCAGGACCTACTGGTTCCAATGGGCGTTTTGCCTGGGCAAGCCGCGGAATTGTCGAAGGCGTTGACGATGCTCGCCGTCGATTTGGCGTCGTTTAACAATAAACAAGACGCCGACGTCATGAACGACCTACAAGCCGCGTTGACCGGTAGCGGCGAAGTTATGAAAAAATACGGCGTCGTTTTGACCGAAGCCGCCGTCAAACAAGAATTGTTGAATCAGGGACTCGATCCGAAACATGCGACAAACGCACAAAAAGCGATCGCCCGTTTAAATATCATTTTGGCCGGAACGACGGCCGCCCAGGGTGACGCGCTTCGAACGTCGGATTCGTTTGCCAATCAACAAAAGCGATTGAAAGCGTCGGTCGACGATTTAATGGTGACATTCGGCGAACAATTTTTGCCAATTTTGCAGCGATTGATGGCCGTTTTGCTTGCCGTCGTGGACGTTATCAAAGGTCCGGTCGAAGACGAAATCGGCAACATGGGCGACGCCGCAAACGAAGCGACGACGACTTTCAACGACTTGACGGATACCGTCACCGTATTGGTTCAGGGTTTGGCGATCGCCGTCGGTCCGGCGATTATGTTTGCCGGCGCTCTCACTTCGGTGGCCGCACACGCACACGAAGCCGCGGCCGCATTAATGGGATTAGAGGCAGCAAGGCGGCGAATACAAGGCGACAAAAAAGGCGCGGCCGAACTTATTAAACTGGCAGGAAAAGAACAGGGAAAAGCCCAATCGCTTCATTTGCAAGCGACACGGTTCGCTAGAACCGCCGCACGAACCCAACAATTTGGTTTTGGAATGGACGTTGACGGCCAAAACATCGCCGACGCTGTAGCGGCACGAATGGCGGAAAGCGAACAACGTCGCGCGGACATTCTCGCCGAACAATCGAATTTGTATCAGCCGATCGATATTGCCGCGGGCGATCCGTTGGGCGTCCAGGCGAACAAAGACAAACAAGCCGAAGCCGAACAAAAACGTTTGGACGAAATGAACGAAGCCAAGCGAAAGGCAGCGGAAGAACAAGCCGAAAACGAACGCAAAGCCCGGCAAAAAATGCTGGACGAACTCGATTCACAATATCGCCTTTTGTCCGACAAGTTTTCAGATAACTTCGACGAAATGAATCGCGGGCCGGCCGACGCTGGATCGCTTGACGCGATTTCGGCTTCGTCAACGGCCGCCTATGAAACATTCAAGGCGAACGCCGATCGGGCGACGTCGTTTCAGGAACGTCAAGCCAAATTGACCGAAGAGCAAGTCAAGTTATCGAAGTCGATGGAAAAGCTATTGAAAGAACGTCAATTGATCGTGGGAGCGTTATAACATGGCGTCCGTTTTGGGAATTCGATTCGGCGTTTCGTCAACCGACACCTACAACGCCGACAAACAACGCGTCGACACGACGCACCGGGCGACTTATGTCGTCCAAATGGACAGCGAATCCGCACGCGAAAACAGCGTCGCAAATGTTGCCGGCGTTCCACGAATTGGAACACCTTCGCCGATTATGCTCGGCGCGTATTGCGTCAGCCGCGACATTTCCGAAATCGGGCCGAAGACGTTCGAAGTCGAAGCTGAATTTTCGACAAACATTGAAGGCGGGAACCAACCGGACGACCGGAAACCGTGGGACAGAACGCCAGAATGGTCATGGTCGTTTGAAACGACCGAAGAACCAATGTTGACCGACGCCCAAAACAATTCGAAGGCAATCGCGAATTCGGCGTTGGAACCGTTGCCACCAGTCACGCAATTGGTCGCCGTTCCCGTTCTACAAATCAAGCGAACCGAAACGTCGTTCAACGGTCAAACGATTCTGGATTACGTCAACCGCGTCAATTCGTCTTCGTTCTGGGGTGCGTCCGCCAATCAAGCATTGATGGCCGGCATTAACGCGTCGCAAAAACAATTCGATTCGTTTCGAGTTTGGGAAGTCACGTACACGATCAAATTTAAGGTCGACACGTACGGTTGGAAATTGCGGCTTTTGGATCAAGGGACCTATTATTGGTCGGGGGCGGTCGGCACGTCGCAAAAAATTCCATTCGGCGACGCGGCGTTCCAACAAGTCGTCGGAAACCTGAACGGAAGCGGCGGCGAAAACACGACGACGACGCCTTCGTTTGTGACCTACAACCGTTACGACGACGCGAATTTCAATAACTTAAAACTCGGACCATGGGGTTAAACGATGGCGGACGAAATTACGGTCAATCAATCCTTACGCGTTTCCAATGGAAATTTTTCGTTTCGACGCGAAGTCGGCTTTTCGACGTTCGATCAAGCGACGGCCGGCGGCGGAAACCCTGGAACGGTCAACATTGGGACCAGCGAAGAATCGGTCACGTTTGGCGATATTACGACGCCCGGTTGGGCGATTATGACAAACCTCGACGCGACGAATTTCGTCAAATGGGGATATTCGACCGGCGTGTATGGCGGACGCATGGAACCCGGCGAAACCGCCGGGCCATTTCGACTTGATCCCGCTTTAGCGTCGCTTTATATGATTGCCGACACGGCAGCGTGTAACGTGTTGATTCAAGTTTTGGAAGACTAGAACCAATGGCCGACGAAGCGAACAAACTATTCGGTTTTCGCGAAAACGACGCCCAGGCGTTGAAAGCGATCGCGACGGCGTATCAACTCGGCTCGCCGTATAAAGGCCAAACGAACGACGGCGCGTTTCGTGGCGGCAACGCGGCGGGTTTATGGTTGATGGAAGCAACAACGGTAATCGGGCCGGCGTCCGGTGCAACGTTTGGAACCGGGACGGCAAAAATTAAAAAGGTTTCGGGAATCGCTATCGCCGACCATTCGCCGGGCGGATTCAATGTGACGCAAATCGTTAACAATCTATTCGAAAACTCGATCGGGATCGGTCGACGTTTCATTTGTTCGCGAACGCTGGATGGCCAATTATGGGTGACGAACATTTGGGGTTTAAAATCCTCGATTTTATTCGAACTTTCATCGAATTTATTGACGACGGACGCGACCGCTTCCGCAACTTTCGACGATCAATTCGGCGACGGCGTCGAAAACGGTCAATCGACCGTTCCGACACTTAACAATTTGCCGGCGTCGTCAAATTATGTTTTCGACGGTTCGGCCGGCGCGAAAGGCGTAGCGATTATCGACGACCCGTTCGTCGCCGACGCAAACGCCGTTTATACGATTATTCAAATGGAATGTTCTACAGCCGCGGCCGGCGGTGGCGACGAAGGCGGCGGCGATCCCGGCGGCGGCGGTGGCGGGGTGACTCCATAATGGGCTGGTATCCGTGTTGTTGCGAAGGCGCGGGCTGCAACGTTTGCGATTGCTTCCCGTGTGGCGTCAAATTCCGGTTGTCGGATGTTCCGACGTTCAAATGTTCGGCAAGCTATTTGACCGACGACGTGTTCCAGGGTGATTGGGTCTATGCGAACGTCACGCAAAACACGGCGGGGTCGTGTGTCGCCGAATATGTCGCCACAGTTGGAACGCAGCCCGACATTACCGTTCCACCTGGACCGCCAGCGTCGCCGCCGTATTCGTGCGGAACGTGCGTCGTGTCGCCGGGAATTATGACCGTTCGTTTTGTTATTACGATTTACGGTCAATCAAATTGTCAGCCGCCGTGTAGCGACGCCGATTTCGGCGGCGCGAGCGTTTGCCAATATTGCGGTTTTCAATACGACGTGCGAATCTACGTCGAACCATTGATTTCGGGCAGCGTCACGCAAGAAAACGAAGAATGGAACGCGATCGGTTATCAGGAAATCGGGCCGGATCGGTGCGACGACTATATCGCCGAATCGACTTCGCGGGGTTTCGCCGTTTGCCCGAACGACCCGGCGACAACGTACAAATTTCAACACTTGAATTTGGAATTGTGCGGCGGTGGGCCAATCCTCGATTTTTCCGACATTACGGCAACGCTTCAGCCGGTCAAAGACGAACGCAACTATTTAGGCGACGATTGCGACGGCGTGACGGCCGGTTGTGCGTGTTGGTGGCAATTCAACCCGGTTTCGCCACAAACGCCGCCGTGTACCCCAACGACCGATTCGTCGTTTGTCAATTGCATTGACGCGACCTGGGGTTCCAGTTGGCAGAATACCGATTGGGACGAAGACGGCACAATCCCGTCGACCGACGGTTGGTGGTTTACCGGCTTGGATTGTACCGACCTAAACAATTTGACCTTGAAGGCGACCGACGACACGGCCGGCGATTATGTGCCGTGTTATTGGCAACACCGTTTTGTTTTTGACAACGGAACCGACCGCCTAGTCGTTCAAACGTTTTTGTATGTTCGGCAAGCACAACGATTGATGTTGGGCAATTCGGGGACGTGTTGGGATACCAAGGGTTACGGTTGCACGGCCGTCAATTCATGGATTCAAGAGGACGTCGCGTTGGCGACGTACGCGCGGAACAAATTTTATTTGGTTTCGTATTGGTATCAAACGCCAGTTCCAACGTTTGGATCGCTTGGTTTGCGAACCGTTTATGGGCGATACGAATGGTTAAGCCAAAACGATTTTGCATTGTCCGACATTTGGACGAACGGCGCGGTTGCCGCTAATCCGTTGAAACCATTTGGCGCCGTCGCGGCATACGACACGGCAACGTCGCCTTGGCTTTCGAGTTGTTCGACGTGGGGTTATTCGCAAACGATGTGTATTTTCACGCCGGTTGGTTCGATAACGTTCCCGACGACGCGTCCCGAAGAGATGCATTGTAAAAGCCTGCACACAATCCCCGATGTGACCATTTCGCCCGTTGCTTGTCCGCCGTAGGTTTGACCATGGACGACGAACAAAAGAAAATCGAACTTCAAAAGCAATACGACGCCTATCGGGCGATCGTAAAAAAACAACGCGATTTGAAAGCCGACGGCGAACGCATAATCGACGAACTAGAATCGCAAGGCGTGACGTCGGAAACCGACGTCGAACGCCTGGAAGGTTTGGGCGACCTAGTTCACGCGACGTTGAAAAAAGTCGGCGTGACCGAAGAACGATTCAAAAAAATCATGGGTTTAAAAGAGTGTAATTGCAACAAGCGGCGACAACTCTTGAACCGGATTTTCCCGTTCGTCGGTCAGCGTGCGACATAATACGTCGTCGCGTTGCCGCGTTTCGTATTGGCAAGAGACTTGATTTCGATTTCCGTCGATTGGATCAGCGAATCGACGATTTCGTCGAGTTCCCGCGATTTCATTTTTGTTTTGCGAAGCAATACCGACCGCGAACAAATGTTTTGCTTGCTGGAAAACTCGGCGATGATTCCGCGAACGCGTTTTCGGTTTTGCGAAAATCTATCTTCCGCGACGATTTCATCATTCGCCCGGTTCACGAAATTTTCGATTGTGTGTCGCGTGAGTTCGCATCCCCAAAAAGCCGCGGCTTCGTCGACGATCGGGTTTTCGCAATCGCGGCTCGTTGCGTAGATCAACGCCAGTCGTTTCGCCTTTTCAATCGCACGAACCCAAATCGACACCGACGATTCGCTGGTGTATTGCCAGGAAACTTGATCGATTTCGGTGAACAGTTTTCCGGCTTCCGGCGTCGTTTTGATGATTCGCGGTTTTGGGTTGTAGTGATCCAAATCGCCGCCGATCTTGAAATCACGCCACCATTTAACCTGATCCAAAATCGAATCGGGCGGATCGGCCGCAACGATTTCACGCCCGCGAAGTCGCGGGCCAGTGTCGAAAATCATTAGTCGGGCCGCGAAACCGTCCGTCAAATGGCTTTGCGTGATTGAATCCCAAAAATGCTCGGAAACCGTCATTCCCAAAAACGACAAACACGGCGAATCGACTTTTCGGGATAGTTCACGACGCGAAAACGATTTGTGTTTCCACAACGTTCGGTTTTCGTTCCAAACTTCCAAAAGCATGTCCTGAACGGCGTTCATATGTGCGCCGCCGACGTCGCTTCGCGTCTTGCGAAGAAACCGCCCGAATTCGTCCCACAAATAAAGTTTTTGCGGCGATTCGACCAAATCTTCGGCCATGGCGGAATCGCTCGTCACCTTTCCGCCGTAACAATCGGCCATGTCGGAACGTTGCAAAATGTTTTTGATGCACGTTTGCGGCGCTTGTTTGCCGCCGCCAGACGGAGCCAACGCGACCATAAACAGATTGGACGTGATCCCGTCGATCGACCGAATCTTTCGCATTATCAAAACCGATTGCAAAGCGATCGCACCGACAAGCGAAAGAATTCGATTCGGTATCGGGTTTTGGTCAAGCATATAATCGGCAACTTCACCAACCAAACCCGGCACGTCAAATAAATGTTCGGGGAAACCTTCCGGCGTCCGTTTTTGAAATCGCGAAAGAAATTCGTCCAAACAAACGTTGAATTCGCGAAGTTCGTCGGGTTCGGCTTCGACGGCCGAATGTTGAATTTGCGTTTCCGTCGATTCAAGCAAAAACCCGTCATTTTCGCCGCGTCTGGACAACGCCGATTCGATTTTGTGTTCCAATTCCTTTTCCGACCATGGCGGCACGCACGCGGCGTTCCAGCGTTCCAGAATGGAAAACGCGGTTTCGGGCGGCAGCATGAAACCATTGACCAGACAACACGCAAGACGAAACGTTGCGCCGTGGCCGTCGTTGCCGGAAACGGCCGCAGGGAACGCTTCGGCGTATCGCGTCGCCCGTTCGACGATCTTGTCGGATGTTTGTTCGTCACGCGTCACGGCCGATTCTGGGGCGTTGTACGCGGCGAAATAGCGGTTCGATAGGTCGGCCAACGCGTCGTCGCATGTTTTGACGGTTTGCCCGACCTGGATCGCGTTTCCGGTCACGGTGAAATAGCGGCCGCGTTGATAGATTTCGACGCATCCGGTTTCAACGTTCGCCCGACGGCCGCGACCGCCTGGAAGCGTTCCCCGCGTGAATATCTTCACGCCATGGCCGGACGGCGAAAACTCGGCGTATGAATCGAATTCGGCCAGGATATCCAACGCCCAATCGGACATTTGCCCGTCGACGATGCAATCGTCGATATCGATTCCGACAAAATCATCCGTGTCCGAAAACACGAAACCAATTCCGTCAAACCCGCCCGCGGTGTAAATTTCGACGGCGTTGTCGAACGTCGACCAGTGGGCCGGATCGACCGACGACGCCTTTTGACCGTTCGTCCGATATGGAACCTTCGTCGGTTTACCGTTGCCGCGTTTTTCGAACTTCCACAAAACCCACTGATTGACCGCCCGCAATTCGGCCGGGATCGTTTCAAAATTCAAATCCATTTTTCCATTCCGTAAAAATTAACGTTTGCCGCGCCTGTAACGTTCGCGGCTTCCGCACGCCATCGGTTCGAAATAAGCGTGTGTTCCATCAATTACAATTCCGCAGCCCAACACCGGGCGACGCGGAAACGGTCGGCCGTATGCGAAGGCGTAGGCGTCGCAATCGATGCCGCAGCCAACCGACAGCCCAAACACGCGATCGCGTTCGGTCGTCGAAAACTTCGCAAATCCGGCCGTGTGTATGTGTCCCATGACAACCGACGTTCGTTTTTCTTTCGCACGTTTAAACGCCGCATCGTCGCCACTTGATCCGGTTCCGTGTTCGTACAACACGCCGTCGAACGTGTGCGAAAATTTCCATTTCCAGCCCGGCGAATTCCAAACTTCGTTGTATGTTCGC
>Ga0181594_10004986_pt1 | contig 11692 bp, 9 predicted proteins | sample 071ome_18_FD_145603 | JGI IMG/M metagenome (GOLD analysis project Ga0181594, IMG submission 145603) | Coastal salt marsh microbial communities from the Groves Creek Marsh, Skidaway Island, Georgia - 071413BT metaG (spades assembly) | ecosystem: Environmental > Aquatic > Marine > Intertidal zone... | reverse complement strand
CTAGGCAGTGGTCGTCGCCATGAGTTTAGGCAGTTGGGCTTCGGCGATTTTGATGTCTTCCTCATATTTGAGCAGCACATTCAATGTGTCGAGGACCAAACTACCGTCGAGGTCCTTGGCGTGGAGCAGCACGAGGCTCTTTGCCCAATCGATCGTTTCTGATATCGCGGGCGCCTTTTTCAAATCCAGAGAGCGGATGGCGTGGACAAAGCGAACCAGCTGGTCGGTGAGCGATTGGCTAAGATCAGGCACCCGGCTCGCTACGATTCTCGCCTCAAGCTCTACTGACGGGAAGGGAATGTGTAGGTGCAGACAACGCCGCTTAAGGGCATCTGACAGATCTCGCGTGTCATTGCTGGTGAGAAAAACAAGGGGCTTTGATTGCGCACTGATGGTCCCCAATTCCGGTATGGAGACCTGAAAATCAGATAACACCTCCAGCAGCAAAGACTCAAATTCAAAGTCTGCTTTGTCGATCTCGTCGATAAGTAAGACGCCGCCGCTGTCTGTTTCCATTGCTTTCAGCAGAGGGCGTGGTTCCAAAAAAGCTTCTGAGTAAAACACGTCGCCAAATTGATGCAGCCTATTCATCGATTCTGACAGCCCTTTGGCGCCATCAAGAATTTCTCCCAACTGTTCTTTCAGCAGCTGCGTGTAAAGCAGCTGCTTGCCATATTTCCACTCGTAAAGCGCTTTGCTCTCATCCAGGCCCTCGTAGCACTGTAGTCTCACCAGGGGTCGATTGACGACTTTGGCACAGGTTTTAGCCAGCTCCGTTTTGCCAACTCCAGGCGGACCCTCAATGAGCACGGGTTTTTCCAGCGCCGCTGCCAACTTGACCACGGTGGCAATACGCGTGGTGCAGATATAGCCTGCGGCCTCAAATGCCGTTTGAATGGCGCTTATCTCACCAAGGGATGGGTAATCGGTATTCGGCACAACGTTTTCTCAGCTTAGTGGCGTCAGCCGCCGGTGGCGTTCATAAAGCGAACGATCTGCGGCTCTTCAGGGCGATCGAAGACGTGCCGCTCGGGTTTTATTGCGAGGCTTTCAATAATAGTGCTTTTGATCCGCTCGTCGGAACATCCCGTCCTTAGTAAGGTCCGTAAGTCGATCGATTCCTCATTGCCGAGACACATGAGCAGACGACCTTCAGCGCTGATACGCAGTCGATTACAGCTGCTGCAAAAGTTATGGCTGTGTGGGGAGATGAATCCCACCTCGCTGCGCGTCCCGCTGATATGGAAGTCTCTCGAGGGTCCCGCGTGATCGCCACCCGGGAGCGGTTCCAGTACATAGTGGCTACCCAGTTCCTCGAATAATGTTTCCGAGGAGACATACGTCAGTGGTTTACCACCCACCGTCACCTGGCCCAGCGGCATTTCTTCGATAAAAACGATATGAATGCCCTTTTCAATGGCAAATTGGGTGAGCGATAGCACTTCATCCCGGTTGAGGCCCTCCAACACAACGGCGTTGAGCCTGATCCGTTCAAATCCAGCCTCCACGGCAGCGTCAATCCCCCGTAGCACTGCCTGTAAATCGCCAATGCGGGTAATTTCCCGAAAACGCGCTGTCTGCAGACTGTCGAGGCTGATATTGACGGCTGTTACGCCCGCCGCTTTCAGCGGTTGCGCCGCGGTCGCGAGTTGACTGCCATTTGTGGTGACGGCAAGGGTCTGTAAGCCGGGTAGCTTGCCCAAGCCTACAAACAGGTCAATCGCCCCCCTGCGCACCAAGGGTTCGCCGCCCGTAACTCGTATCTTGCGCACGCCGAGCTCAGTAAAGAGTCGAGCGACGCGCAACAATTCCTCGATCGTGAGCACCTCCGAGCGGGGCAGGAATTGCATCGTCTCGGCCATGCAATATTGGCAACGAAAATCGCAGCGATCGGTAATAGACAGGCGCAGGTACGAGATCCTTCTGCCGAATCCGTCTATCAGCGGTGACTCAGAGATTCTTGACATGCGAGGAGTTTACACAAGGGCGTGGGGTGGGGGAGCATACAGCAGATGAATACAATGACCTATCTCGACCCTAGGCGAACGGTTTGGCCGGGCGCGATTACAGCTGCCTTTTTGGGGTCGATCCTCCTGTCACTGGGTTACGGCCCGGCGATCATCACCACGGCAGTCATTGGCTGGCTGTGCATGATGTGGTGGATCTTCGAGCCCATTCCTATCCCCGTGACGTCACTGTTGCCCATTGCAGTCTTGCCGGCCGCGGGCATTTTGACGGTCGACCAGGTGGGCGCAGCGGTCGGCTCGCCGCTGATTATTCTATTAATGGGTGGTTTTTTGCTCTCCAGAGGCATGGAGAGCACGGGTGCTCACCATCGTATTGCCTTGACGGTGGTGAATCTGGTGGGTGGGGACAACCCGCGACGTCTGATTTTGGGCTTTATGCTGGCCGGGGCCGGCCTAAGCATGTGGATCTCCAATACCGCGTCGGCCTTGATGCTCATGCCAGTTGCCTTAGCGGTATTGGCTTCTTGCTCTGACCGCCAGCGCCTGGCCGTGCCGCTTTTGTTGGGGTTGGCGTGGTCTTGCAGTATTGGTGGGTTGGGGACCCCTATCGGGACGCCGCCCAATCTGATTTTTGTTCAAGTCTATACAGCAACTACCGGCGAGGCGATTAGCTTTGGGCAGTGGATGTCTTGGGGACTGCCGGTCATTGCACTGTTGCTCCCGACGGCCTGGTGGTGGGTTACCCGAGAGCTACCTCCTGACCTCAATGTCACCTTGCCGACTGTGGGACCGTGGCGCAGTGCCGAGCGGCGGGTGCTTGTCATCTTTGCGGTCACTGCCCTCGCTTGGACTACGCGGGCGGAGCCCTTTGGCGGCTGGCAACAGTGGTTGAATTTACCTACCGCGAATGACGCATCGGTTGCCTTAATTGCGGTGCTGGCCTTATTTATTGTGCGCGACAAGGACAGTGCGCCCTTGATCGAGTGGCAGCAGGCGAGTGCTATCCCGTGGGGCGTTCTGTTGCTCTTTGGCGGAGGTATCTGCCTCGCCCGGGGTTTTGTTGCGTCGGGTCTCAGCGCCGAGGTCGGGGACGCGCTCACGCAACTGGCCGTGCTGCCCGTTTTCATCATGATGCTGGTCATGGCCGTGGTCGTTACCTTTCTCACCGAGGCCACCTCAAATACTGCAACGACGGCGCTATTAATGCCCGTGCTGGCAGCCGTCGCCCTTGCAGTGGAGATTGATCCTCTGTGGTTGATGGTGCCTGCCGCCATGAGTGCCAGCTGTGCATTCATGTTACCGGTAGCCACTGCGCCCAACGCGGTTGTCTTCGGTACGGGGGAGCTACCTATTCAGAGAATGGTGAGAGAAGGATTATTTCTGAATTTGATCGGCGCGCTGATCATCGCCACAGTGCTATGGCTGCGCCTTTCGTGATTCGAACACGAGCGTTCATCCAGTGATTGGAGCGGCCGTGACTGTGCCGGAGCTTCTTTAGCCGGGTGATTTAGGCCACCGCGCAACGAGGGGGTCGTTATCTGCGCGGTGGCTGGGAAGGGGTGTCAGAGAAGCGCCATCATTGTTTCGGCAGAGCTGACATCTACGCCCGGGCCATCCTCGACGTTGAGATGGGTGATCTTGCCGTCCTCGGCGATCAGGGCGTAGCGCTGACTGCGCATTGCCATACCAAAGCCCGTTGCATCCATCTCCAAGCCGAGCGCCTGCGTAAATTCTCCGTTACCGTCGGCGAGCATCACGATCGAGTCGTTGGCATTTTGCGCCTCGCCCCAAGCGTGCATGACAAAAGCATCATTGACTGATAGGCAAATAATACCGTCGACACCCATCTCCTTGATTTTGTCCGCATTGACGACGTAGCCCGGCAAATGAGTCATTGAGCATCCCGGGGTGAACGCTCCGGGCACAGCAAACATCAGAATCTTATTGTTGTTGAATAGGTCTGCGGTGGAAACCGGTGCTGGGCCCTCGCTTCCCATGACGGAAAGGGTGCAATTGGGAATGCAATCTCCTACGGCAATAGTCATGTTTTCACTCCATCTTGTTACTGTGATTTATCAGCTCGCGTGCGCCCAAGCGTCGGTCGAGACAGGTTCTGCGCATGTACACCCCGAATAGTACCTCATGAAGGCGGTTTTTCGAGTAATCGAGCATTGATTAGTTCACATTCTGCAAAAAAATCGGCCTGTTTTTCCCCCAGATAGGGCGCGCAGTGCGAAAGTGCCTGCAGCACTCCTTGATGGATAGATTGTTGCGCACTCAACGATTCACCTGAAAATTGCTGGAAGCTCAGCCAATACATCAGTGTCATCGCCATGCTGTCTGCGATGTTTTGCAGTCGCGCCTCGGGTGGCGTGATATTGGCCGATGCCAGTAAGTCTGTCGCCAATTGCGCCGACGCGCGATGTTTCAGCGACATCAGGCGACGCATCCCCCGATCAATTTCCGGGTATCGCTGCATGAGATCGGTCTGATTCAGATACAGGAAGCGGCGCTGATACATCACCTCAAGCACTACTGTCAAAAAAAGCCAGCCGCGTTCCAATGGCTTGCTTTGATCCAAAAAATCCTCCGCTGTTAGCGGTGTGGCCAGCATGCTCGCCAGTTCTCGGTAATATTCTGCGAACAGTGCCGAGACAATGCCGTCTTTCCCCTTAAAGTGGTAGTAAAGGTTGCCCGGACTGATGTCGAGCTCAAGCGCGATGTCGTTGGCCGTGACGTTTCGCTCACCTTGTTCATTGAACAATTGCGATGCGGTCAGAAGAATGCGCTGTGCTGTTTTCATTAGCCGCGATTGTAGCGCGATGAGGATCAGAGCGTCCTCTCGCAATGTGCTGATTTAGCTTGCGAAGTTCAGTTGTTGGGCAAAATCAGGGTGCCGAAACCGCGGGGAAAGACATCACGGCGTGGCGACAATCGGTGGCAGTCTGGCTCTATGGAGGGAAATACGCGGCGCTGGCGCAAAAAAAAGGGAGCCTAAGCTCCCCAAAAATGAATCCGGACCGGATGGTTGATTACGCTACTTTGCCGAACTTTACTCTCAAATCTTCAAAGCGAGACTTGGCTTTCTTCATCTGCGCCTCGAGCATTGAACGATCAGCCAGCGAATCCAGCTCAAGATCAGCGAGGGCTTTCAGCGCGTCTTTCTCCACAGCCGTACCGCGCTTGATCAGTGACTTATAGAGTTCCTCCGCCTGCTTGCGACGCTCCGTCAGTCGGCTTTGCGCTTCGTCTACCTGCTCCTGCAGCGTTGAGAATTGCTCAAGTAACTGATCGTAGGCCTTGCCATAGACGCCGAGTCCGGCGAGAAGGGCATTACGACCGGTATCGATAGCCTTGGGCCGTGCTCGCGTTTTTGCCTTGGTGCTTGCTTTCGCTTGGGTTTTTGCGGCCGGCTTTTTCTTAGCGGGCGCTTTTTTTGCCTTAGCGGGCGCTTTTTTCACAGCAGCTTTTTTTGCCGCTGCTTTGGGTGCTGCTTTTCTCTTGGCTTCTGCCATGACGTTTCTCCTCTTCGGGATGGTTGAGAACGAAACGGAGTGTGGCGTCAAAAATTAGAATCCGCCCTCTAAAAACCCTGGTGGCCGTGGCAATTTTGCACAGACCAACGTAAATTGACATGATCACTGCCAATACATTGAGTTGTCAGAGGGTCCAGACAATGAGCACAGCGTTAAGAACAACCTTAAGGCTTGCGTTAGTTTTGGCCGCCCTACTCGTAGTCGCTACCTTGGTGTTAGTGCGGGACGGTGAGCGCATCATTCCCCAGGGTCAGGGTAAGGTTGAGCTGGATGTGGGTGAATTCGAGGCTTTCCCGCTCCCCGACTATGCGGCCACCGTAGTCAGTGACGATTACAAAAGTTACCTCATCGAAGTTGAGCCCGGGATCAAGATCCATGTGCTGGAGATCGGTCAGGGGTACCCGGTCTACCTCCAGCACGGCAATCCAACTACCGGCTTGCTGTATCGAAAGGTCGCAGAGCTGCTGCCTTTGGATCGCGTCAGGGTCATCATGCCGACCATGGTGGGACTCGGTTTCTCCACCAAGGTCCCGGCGAGCGAACACACCCTCGATAACCACATGCGCTGGATGAACCGTGTGTTGACGACACTCGACCTCACAGAGGCTGTCTATGCGGGTCAGGATTGGGGAGGGCCCGTGGGCATGGGGGCCTTGTCACTGTCGCCCGGAGTGCTGACAGGGGCTTTGGTCATGAATACCGGGTTTCGCGCCCCCCGTGCGCCCATGGATCTGAGCAGGGCTCATGCGCTGGTGAAAACGCCGCTGGTTGGGGAGTTTGTGGTGGAAGCTATGTCTTCATTTTTTTTCAAGCGTTTGGCCGGTGTCCAAGGCGATCCGACGACGATGCCACCGGAGGTCATGGATCTTTATCGACGTCCCCTCGAGGACAGCGGCAATGGCAAAGCGACGCTGGCGCTCATGAGAATGGTGGCGGATGGTCCTGACCACGCCAGTTCCCCTGCGCTGCGGAGTATTGAGCGCTTCGTGGAGGGATTGGATATCCCGGTTGAGCTGGTTTGGGGGGTGAATGACCCCATTTTGGGCAGGGGCCTGCCCTTTATGCGGACAATGTTTCCAACTGCACCCGTTACAGAGACCGAGGCAGGACATTTTCTGCAAGAGGAGGTGCCCGAGATCATTGCTGCAGCGCTACTGCGTATTGTCGATAAGGCTCAGAAAAACTGAACAAACGCTATGCAAATGCCGTTTGGTAGCTTTGCACAATGGCCCGAATACCTGTTTGGCGCGTAAACCGCTACACTCCGCGGCCCAAAGCGTAACGGGCGGGTCGAGTAAAGGTAATAGCGGCCCGAGTTCCTCCACACCAGGGAGAGTAATGATTCAGCGATGACCGATACCAGCGCCACAGCGAGTCGTTTAACGCGACGCAGATTGCTCGGCTCCGTGCTGTTTACCGCAGCGGGATTGGCTGTTTGTTTTTTAGTGCTGGTGGGTAAGCCTGCGACGCAGCCGACAGAACTGCCCGAACCCCGCCGCCCGCTGGTGGCGGTGATATTGGCAGAGCCCTCTGACCACCGTATTTCTGTGAGGACTCAGGGCACTGTTGAGCCCGTGCGCCGCGTGGGTCTGGTGGCGCAGGTGAGTGGCAAAGTCGAGCGTGTCAGTGACCTATTCTTGGATGGACGCTTCTTTAAGGCGGGTGATGTGCTGCTGGAGCTGGAAAAAGCGGACTATCACTTTGCGATTGCGCGTGCTAAAGCGCAGGAAGCCGCGGCGGCGCAACGCGTGGCAGAGGAGCGTGGCCGAAACTTACAAGCGCAGCGTGAGTGGCGTGATTTGGGCACCAACGAGGCAAATGATTTATTTCTGCGCAAGCCTCAGCTTCGTGCCGCGGAGGCGTCACTAGCGGCCGCGGAAGCCGACGTAGCTGCCGCTAAATTGGCACTCGAGCGCACGACGATTCGCGCACCATTTGATGGACGTCTGGAGAAGAAATCGGTTGATCTCGGGCAGTTTGTTGCGCCGGGTTCGGTTTTGGCGCAAATCTATGCCACTGATCGCGTAGAGATTCATTTGCCGATCAGCGACTCTCAGCTGGCCCTACTCGAACTACCACTGTTTGAAACCTCCGTAGTGGACTACCCCTTGGTAACGTTGAGCACGCGCTTTGGCGGTAAGCGCTGGCAATGGGAGGGTAAGATCGCGCGCGTCGAGGCCAGTATTGACCGCGACAGTCGGGTGACGTTTGCCATTGCGGAGGTGAGCGATCCCTTTGGTGGCAGTGATTCCCAAAGGCCGCCGCTGACCCCGGGCCTGTTTGTCGAGGCCAGTATCAGCGGCAAGCCGATAACAGCGTCAGTGGAACTGCCCGCAACTGCTTTGCGCGGGGACAATACGGTGCTTTGGGTGAACGAGAACAGTCGGTTAGAGCGCCTTTCAGTCGAATTGCTCCGCCGGGAGCAGGACAGAGTATGGGTCCGCGGCGTCGAAGCAGGTCTCCAGATTGTCGCAGAGCAAAGCAGCCAGTTGGCCGCTGGCGCCGCGATTGAAATAGCTGAACTGAGGCCGACCAGTGGCTGATAAGCCGGGTCTGCTGGGCTGGTTCATATCCAATCCGATTGCCGCCAATCTGCTGATGGTGGTACTCATCATCGGGGGTTTGTACAACATTCCCGGCCTCGACAAGCAATTTTTCCCCACCCCGGTTATCGATCGCATCAGCGTCTCTATGCCCTTCCCCGGTGCGAGTCCGAGGGAAGTGGAGGAGCAAATCTGTGTGCGTATCGAGGAGGCGATTCACGACCTCGACGGCATCAAAGAAATTCGCTCGACGGCCTCCGACGGTCTGGGTCAGGTTATCGTTGAGACCTTTCCCGACTTTCCGACCCAACGTCTGACCAATGAGATAAAGACCCGCGTAGATGCGATTACCACCTTCCCCACCGACGCCGAACGTCCCGTGGTGACCGAGCTGGTTTACAAGCACATGCTGGGCATCGTGCAGCTGGCGGGGGACTTGGACGAGTGGGAGTTGAAGGAGCTTGGCGAAACGCTCAGAGATGATTTGGCTCGGCAACCCTGGATCTCGGTGGTCGACTTGGTATCGCCTCGCCGGTACGAGGTGTCGGTGAACGTGTCTGAGATTGACCTCAGACGCTATAACCTGTCTTTTGATGATGTCGTTGGCGCGATCCGAGCCGCCTCACTGAATTTGCCCGCGGGCGCCATTAAGGGCCAGGACGGAGATATTCGCGTTCAAACCAGAGGTCAGGCCTATGATCGCGAGGATTTCGAGCAGATTGTTGTCTTGACGGCCCGTGATGGTACGCAGGTCTATCTCGGTGAGGTCGCGACTATTGAGGACGGTTTTGAGGATGTCGATACCTTAAGCCGGTTTAACGGCTTGCCCGGTCACGGTTTGTACGCCTACGTCACCACCCATCCGGATGTGGTGCAGTCCTCCCGGGTGATTACCGATTGGGTTGATGAGCAAACGCCGAATCTGCCTGAGGGCGCGATACTTACCTTTTGGCGCGATGCAGCGGTGCCGTTTAAAGGCAGGGTGGAGACGCTGTTGAAGAATGGGTTTGGCGGGTTGGTGCTGGTATTTTTGGTCTTGGTCCTTTTTCTCAGACCCGCAGTGGCCATTTGGGTCTCGGCGGGCATTGCAGTGGCCTTTCTCGGCGCGTTTTTTCTCCTGCCTTACACCGGTGTCGGCCTCAACATGATTTCGCTGTTTGCGTTTTTGCTGGTTCTGGGCATTGTCGTGGACGACGCGATCATCGTCGGGGAATCCATTCACGCAACGCAAATGAAGGGCGTGACGGGTGACACGGGCGCGTTGTTTGGTGTCAGAGACGTATTCAAACCCGTTTTGTTCGCGGTGATCAGCACGATGGTGTTCTTTGCGCCTATGTTGTTTATGCCCGGCGAATGGGCGCATGCCGCCAAGGGCATCCCTATTGTTGTTTTACTGGTCCTCTTGTTTTCCCTAGTCGAGTGCTTCTGGATTTTGCCTGCGCATCTCTCCAACCTCGGGCCGGAGAAGCCCTCAACCATGGCTTTTCTCAGACAAATGGAAGGGTACCGGCATCGTTGTGCAGATTGGCTGATGTCTGTCGCCAAAGACCGTTACCGGCCTTTTTTGGCATGGACTCTAAAACAACACCTTTACGTCGCCGGTTTCTTTTTGGTGATGTTGAGTTTCAGCCTGGCGCTGTATGGCGGCGGCTGGCTGCGATCCGCTTTCTTTCCGCGAATCAATTCGGATTTTGTTGAAGTCGAAATCACCATGCCCGAGGGCGGCTCCTTTTCTGTATCCGAGCAGGTGATGGCCCGCGTTGTTGGTGCAGCCGAGGCGCTCAAGGCCGAGTGGAATGCGCGTCCTGAGTATCGTGAGGTTCCTGCTGTCGGCGGTATTTTTGGTCGCGCCAATGACAATGCGGTAGAGGTTTTTGTCCAGACGATCTACGAGGGTGTCGACACCGAGGCCATCGCCAAACAATTGAGAAGAGATTCCGGCGCTTTGGCCGAGGCCAAAGAAGTGCGCATGGATTACACCATTCGCGACCCGGGCAAGCCTATTCGGCTCGTACTGGCGTCGCGAAATGTCAAAGACCTGGAGGCGATGTCAGTCGATGTCAGGGAGGCACTGTTGTCCTATCCCGGCGTTTTCGATGTATCGGATAGCTTCGACAGCCCCCGGGACGAGTTGGTCTTGGAACTTAAACCCGCGGCTGAGACTTTGGGGATATCACTGGCTGACGTTGCGAGGCAGGTCAGGCAAGCGTTCTACGGTGCCGAAGCTCAGCGAATTCCTCGCGGTCGCGAGGATGTGAAGGTGATGGTGCGGTACCCCGAATCTGAGCGGCTCGCAATCGCGAACCTGAATGATATGTATATCAGGGCTCCCGGCGGTGGTGAAGTCCCGTTTGAGGCGGTTGCCACCTATCGAATCGAGCCGGGATACCAGAAGCTTGAGCGTCTGGATCGGCTCCGCACCCTTGAGGTTGACGCGGATGTGGAGGCGGACGGCCCCGCCCCAAGAGCCATTGTCGAATCGGTATTCCGGGAATTCTTGCCCAAGTGGCAACAACAGTATCCTGATCTATTTGTGAATCTGGACGGCGAATTGCAGGAAGAAATCGAGTTCAGGCAGGCTACAGTCAAATTGATGGCGCTGGCCATGATGGTTATTTATGCGTTGATGGCGGTCGTGTTTCGCTCTTACTGGCAACCCGTTCTGGTGCTTACCGCCGTACCCTTTGGCGTGATGGGTGCCATATTCGGTCACATGATCCTCGGGTGGCAGGTGAGCCTGTTCTCGATCATGGGTATCACCGCTTGTGCCGGCGTGGTCGTGAATGACAACTTGGTGTTGATTGATCGGATCAATCGCTTGCGCGAGGAGGGAGCGGCGTTAGTGCCGGCGCTTTTGCAGGCGGGTGAGGACCGTTTTCGGCCGATTATTCTGACCTCTCTGACGACATTCGTCGGCCTGCTACCCATCATGTCTGAGACAAGCGTCCAGGCACAGTTCTTGATCCCCATGGTGACATCATTGGCATTTGGCGTCTTATTCGCCACCGGCGTGACGCTGATTCTGGTGCCTACGCTATATCTGATTGCCGAGGATGCGGGTCAACTGCGAGATCGCATTCTGCGGCGCAGTCCGTCCCCCGCTCAGCTCGAGGGCGCCACCTCCTAGCAAAAACTGCCCGCGGCAGGACTGAGGGGCCTTGCGGCGGGGAGTTGGCTTAAGCAATCACTGCGAGAGCCGGTTATCCCAGTTGCGGCCCCGCAGCGACGATAGCGTCACTGACGTCAAACTTTGCAATGTTCTTTACAAAGAGCGCTGCAAGCTCTGTTGCTTGTGCTTCATACGCGTCATCATCCCCCCAACCGGCTTTTGGATCGACATATTGGGACTCCACGCCGGGAATGCTGGCTGGATAATGCAGGTTGAGCCGTTCCAGATACCGCATCTCGGTGCCGATGAGAACGCCGTCTTGCGCTGCTTTGACTACAGCGCGCGTCACCGGAATCGGAAACCTCGAACCGGTGCCGCCCGGGGCTCCTGAACCTCCGCACCACCCCGTATTGATGAGATAGACCTGGCTGTCGAAATCTTCGATGCGCTTCATTAACAGCTCGGCATAGTCACCCGCGGGCCTGGGCATGAATGGGGCACCAAAACAGGTCGAAAAAGTGGGGTTAATGCCCGCTT
>Ga0181594_10004983_pt1 | contig 11694 bp, 10 predicted proteins | sample 071ome_18_FD_145603 | JGI IMG/M metagenome (GOLD analysis project Ga0181594, IMG submission 145603) | Coastal salt marsh microbial communities from the Groves Creek Marsh, Skidaway Island, Georgia - 071413BT metaG (spades assembly) | ecosystem: Environmental > Aquatic > Marine > Intertidal zone... | reverse complement strand
CTCCTGCATGCGCTCGGTCAGGCGGTCGGCCGGACGCTGGAAGCCCGGAAGGTCCAGCAGCACCGCCTGCCAGCCGTCGCCCCGGGCCACCGCCAGCACCCTGCGCCGGGTGGTCTGGGGGCGCGGAGACACCGCGGCCACGTGGGCACCGGCAAGCGCGTTCGCGAGCGTGGACTTGCCCACGTTCGGGCGCCCCGCCAGCGCCACCAGCCCCGACCGCAGCACGGCGCCGCTCATGGCGTCAGCCCCATATCTGGAACAGGAGGATGGTGATGCCCGCGCCGAGCAGCGCACCCGCCACCACCTCGGCGGATGAATGGAAACCGGCCTCCACCCGCGACTGGGCCACGAGCAGGGCCACCAGGAAGGCAAGCGTGGACACCAGCGCCCCGTGCGTGAGCGGCAGCACGATGAGCGTGATGGCCATCCACGCGGCGAAGGCCACCGCGGCGTGGCCCGACGGGAAGCCCCCGCGCAGGGCCGTGCCCGCGCCCGAGTAGGCCTTCAGGGCCACCACCGCGATGATGGTCGCCACGATTACGATGATCACCACATGGGTGGGCGCCTGGCGCACGCCGCGCAGCAGGTCGCGGCCGGGCTCGGACAGGCGGCCGTAGAGGATGAGGTAGGCGGTGGCCACGGCGGCGAGCGCCGCGATGAGCACGGCGCCGGCAGCCACGTCCTTCGCGATCTTCACCAACGGGTGGTACGAGGTGATGACGGCGTCGATGGCCGCCTCCAGCGCCGTGTTGAACATCTCGGCCACCAGCACCAGCGACACCACGATCACCAGGGCCAGCAACTCGAAGCGGCTCACGTCGAGGATGAGCGCGAGCACCAGCACCAGCAGCCCGGCGGCCACGTGCACCTGCATGTTGCGCTGCGTGCGCAGTACGAACACCACGCCCTCGAAGGCCCACGTCACCGACCAGCGCAGCGACCCCTGCCGGGGCAGCGCCCCCGGACGCGGTTCGCGCAGCAGGCGCTGTGCCGGGCGGTCGTCCTCGGGGGCGTCGCTCACGGCGCCGCCGCCACGATCCGGTCCTGAAGAGCCAGCATCTCGCCGTCGTCCACCTCGTGGTCGTACCCCACCAGGTGGAGCAGGCCGTGCACCGCCAGCACGTCCAGCGGCTCCTGGGCGGCCTCCGGGCAGATGAGGATGTCTCCGAGTTCGGGTGGCGGGCCGTCGTCGGGCCAGTCCCGCACCTCCGGTCCGTCCACGGGGAACGACAGCACGTCCGTGGGCTCGGGCTTCGCCCGGTGCGCGTCGTTCACCTCGGCCATCTGCGCGGGCGACACCACCAGCAGGCCGACGGTGGCGCGCGGGATGCCCAGGTGGGCGCATGCGAACACCACACGCGCGGCGAGCGCGTCCAGGTCGGCCTCCGCGGCGCCCTCGCCCCGACGTGCCTCCACCTCGATCAGGGTCGCCCACCCCCCGGGACGTCGGCCTCCTCGTGTACCCGGTAGGCCTCCACGATCCGCTGCACCAGCTTGTGGCGCACGACATCGTCCTTGGTGAAGCGCACCACGCTGATGCCGGGCACACCGCCCAGCACCTGCTCGATGTCAGCAAGGCCCGAGCGGCGGTCGCGGGGCAGGTCCACCTGGGTCACATCGCCGGTCACCACCACCGTCGAGCCGAAGCCCAGGCGGGTGAGGAACATCTTCATCTGCTCCACCGTGGTGTTCTGCGCCTCGTCCAGGATGATGAACGAGTCGTTCAGGGTGCGACCGCGCATGAACGCCAGGGGGGCCACCTCGATCTGCCCGCGCTCCAGGTACTGCTGCGCGCGGTCGGCGTCGAGCATGTCGTGCATGGCGTCGAACAGCGGGCGCAGGTACGGGTCCACCTTCGCCGCGATGTCGCCGGGCAGGAAGCCCAGCTTCTCCCCCGCCTCCACCGCGGGCCGGGTGAGGATGATGCGGCCCACCTCGCGCCGCGACAGCGCGGCGGCGGCGAGGGCCACCGCCAGGTACGTCTTGCCGGTGCCGGCAGGGCCGATTCCGAACGTGATGGTGTTCCGGCGGATGGCGTCCACGTAGGCCTTCTGGCCGGCAGTCGTGGGCGTGATGCTGCGCTGCCGGTGGCGCCACACGACGTCCCCCAGCAGGGCGTCGGGACGGCCGGCCTGCTCCACCGCCGCGGCCACGGCCTCGATCATGGTGGGCGCCAGCGTGCGCCCCGAGTCCACCAGGCGCGCGAGTTCGTCCACCACCGCCACCCCGCGCTCCACGCGCGGTTCGTCGCCGGTGATCATCAGGCGGTTGCCCCTCAGGCTGATGTCGAGCTTCAGGCGGTCCTCGAGCGCGCGGATGATGACGTCGTGCTCGCCGGCGAGCTCCACCGCCACGCGGTCGGGCACCTCGATCACGCGCTCGGTCACGGCGTCCTCACATCGTGTCCGACAGACGGGTGCCGCCCATCACATGCCAGTGCAGGTGATGCACGCTCTGCTGCGCGTCATCGCCGTGGTTCGCCGTGACGCGGTAGCCCGTGGGCTCCAGGCCGTGCTCGCGTGCCACGGCGGCGATAACGACCAGCATGTCGGCCCGCTCATCATGGGTGAGGCCCTCCACGCCCGCCATGGAATCCACGTGCCTCTCGGGGATCACCAGCACATGCACCGGCGCCTTCGGCGCGATGTCATGGAAGGCGACCATGCCCTTCTCGCGCCGCACCACGTTGGCGGGCACCTCACCCGCGGCGATACGGCAGAACAGGCACTCATCGCTCATGCGTCACCCCCGTCGTGCATGCGGCCGGCCGTGGCCAGCACGGCCGCCGCAATCGCGGCCGTCTCGGCCCTCAGCATGCCCGCACCCAGCGACACCGCGGGGATTCCCCGGTCCGCCGCACTGCGCACCTCGGACTCATCGAAACCCGTGTCGGGACCCACGAGGATCACCGTGCCCTCCCCGTCCGGGCGCGACCGGAGCAGGTCCGCAAGCGGGGCGGACGCACGGGGGTCGAGCATCACCCCCTGCGCGGCGTCGATCTCGGTCAGCACGTGATCGAACGGTACCAGCGGCCCCGGGGCGGGCCACGTGCCGCGGCCGCTCTGGCGCGCCGCGGCCTCGGCAACGCGCCCCATGCGCGCGGCACGCTTCGCCCACGCATCCGCATCCGGCACCCGGCGTGCGCGCGCGGTCTCCATGACGCCCAGCGACCGCACCCCGAGCTCGGCCGCCTTGCCGGCGATCAGGTCGAGGCACGCGGGCTCGCACAATCCCACCCACAGGTCCACCACGGGGGCGCGGGGCGAGGGGCGCGATGGACCGGTCACGCGGAGGCGGGCCGGGGGGCCCAGGTCCGCCACCTCGCACGGCCAGATCCCACCGGATGGACCGATGACCTCGACGGCATCGCCCGCGCGTCGGCGCACAACGCGCGCGAGGTGATGCGAATCATCCGGTCCCAGCACGACGTCCGGTGCCCCGGCCCCGGCATCGGGGTCATCGGGCACCACGTAGCGGAATACGTGCCTCATGCCGACAGCCGCACCGACGCCCAGCCGTCCTCCTCGCGGCGTGCGCGCGCGGCCAGGCCGAGCGGCGCGAATGCCCGCACGGCGTCATCCACCTCGTACGGGCGCAGCCCGGACAGCACCGCGTGGCGGGTGACGGCGACGTCGGCATGCCCGGCCAGCGCGGCGGCCAGCACGCGCAGCACCTCGAGCGTGATGTTGGCGAGCAGGATCGGCGCGGGTGCGACGGGGTCGCGACCGATCACCGCACGGCGCGCGGTGACGCCGTCCACCATGTTCGCGCGGGCGGCCCGGGTGGTGGCCCGCACCGAATCGTCATCCATGTCGATCGCCAGCACGGGCCCCATCCCCAGGCGGCGCGCGGCGATGGCCAGCACGCCCGACCCGCAGCCCGCATCCAGCACGGCGTCGCGCGCCGGGATGTCCTGCAGCAGTTCCAGCGCCGTACGGGTGGTCGCATGCTGGCCGGTGCCGAACGCCATGCCCGGGTCGATCACCACGTCGTGCACACCGGCCGCGGGGGCGATCCACGGAGGCCGCACGCGGATGACGCCGGCCTGCACGGGCTGATGGAAGTCGCGGAGCGCGTGGCGCCACTCATCGCCCTCCACCCGCGCGCACACCGTGGCATGCACCCCGGCCGCGGCCAGGTGCGCACGCAGGCCCTCCGCATCGGGCGCATCCGCCCGGAGCATCCAGATGTCGATCGCCACCCGGCCGTCCACCGGGGCCCCCTGCATGCACCCCACGCCGGTGAGCGCATGGCACTCGGCCACGGCCAGGTCGGCATCGGCCTCGGCCACCTCGGCGGTGAGCCGGCTGATCGGATCAGCGGAAGGCGTGGCGCAACCGGCCGAAGAAGCCCTCGTCATCACCGTCGTCGCCGTGCTCGGCCAGGTGATCGGCCAGTGGACGCAGGGCCTCGCGCCCCTCGTCCGAGGTGATGCGCGGAATGCGCACGCCCACCACCACCACCTGATCGCCGCGGCTGCGCCCGTGCACCACCGGGAACCCCAGGCCCTTCAGGCGCATCTCATCCCCGGGCTGGGTGCCGGCGGGGATCTCCACGTCGGCCTCACCCTCGATGGTGGGCACCGACACCGTGGTGCCCGTCATCGCCGCGGTCGCAGGCACCGAGACCTCGTGGATGATGTCCAGGTCGTCGCGCACGAAGCGGTCGTCGGGCATCACGCGCACCTCCACGTACAGGTCACCCGACGGTGCGCCGGCGTCGCCCGCGCCACCGCGCCCCTGCAGGCGGATGCGCTGGCCAGTGGCGATGCCCGCGGGCACGCGCACGGGCACGGCCGACTGCGCGCGCACCCGGCCGCGCCCTCGGCAGTCGGCGCACGGCACGGCGACATGGCGTCCGGTGCCCTCGCAGGCGGGGCACGGACGCGCGCGCACCATCTGGCCGAGGGCGGTCGACACCACCTGGCGCACCTGCCCCTGCCCCTGGCAGGAATCGCAGGTGGTCACCTCGCTGCCCGGGGCGGCGCCGCTGCCGTCGCACGTGACGCACTCCTCCACGCGGTCCACCATCGCCTCGACCTCGGTGCCCGTCGCCGACTGCACGAACGAGATGGAGGCGGCCACCAGGATGTCCTCGCCCGCAGCCGGCCCCCCCTGGCCGCCGAAGATGTCGGCGCCTCCGAAGAAGGCATCGAAGATGTCCTGGAACGAGCCGAATCCCTGGGCACCGCCCCCGCCCGCGCCGCGCACCCCCGCATGGCCGAAGCGGTCGTAGCGGGCGCGCTGCTCGGAATCCGACAGCACCTCATACGCCTCGGCGACCTCCTTGAACCGCTCCTCGGCCGTCGGGTCGCCCGGGTTGACGTCGGGATGTAGCTCGCGCGCGAGGCGCCGGAACGCCGACTTGATGTCGCGGTCCGAGGCATCGCGCGCAACGCCCAGCACCTCGTAGTAGTCACGCGTGGTCGGCATCGTCCTCCCCGGCGTGCTCCTCGGGATGGGTGGCCAGGTTCGCCTGTGCCGACTCCACCAGTCCGCGCGCCTCCTGGAGGGTGCGGGCCTCCAGCAGCAGGCGCGCGAGGCTACGCGCATCGCGGGCGGCCAGGTGGTCCACGGCGCCCTGCTCGATCCAGAACGGGGCGGAGTCCGGGTCCTGCCGCAGCATCTCGACGGCCTGATGACCGCAGTCCAGGGTGTAGGTGGCGATGGCCCAGCGCGTGGAGGCCGGTGCATCCGCCGGGGCCCACGGCACGAGGGGCGTGGAGCGCACGCCACCCGGCTCCACCACCACCGATGACAGGTCGATGTCGCGCCACTCCAGGTCCACCGGCACGCGCAGGTCGAACAGCAGGTCCTCGGCATCCTCCGGACGGCGCTCGTTGCTGGCGATCACCGCGGCCACCCAGTGTGCCTCGGCGAAGGTAAGACCCGAGAACACGTCGGTCTCCTCGGATGCAGGGTCGAACACCGAGTCGGGGTCGGTGCTCACCCCCACGGCGTACTCCTCGGGCCCGTAGGCCCCCGCCTCCACGCGCGCCAGCACCCGCACCGCCGCGTCACCGTGCTCGCCCAGCGGGCGCCTCCACACCTCGAGGATCTCGAACCGCGGATCGTCCGTCACCCGTACACATCCTCCACGTAGGACGACAGCGCGCGGGATGCCTCGCGCACCGTCGCGATCGCCAGGGCGTAGTCCATCCGGACGGGACCGATCAGGGAGACCGCCCCGAGGTTGCCCCGCGCGGGACCGTACCCGGCCGCGACGATTGACACGCCCGAGAGCCCCGACGGCAGCTCCGACCCGATGCGCAGATATGTGCGCGATCCGTCGAGCGCCCCCCTCAGCACCGCGAGCAGCGCGTACCGCTCCTCCAGGGCACGCATCAGGCCGTCGATCTCGGCGATCTCCCCGCGGCGGGCATCCGAGAGCACCCGCGCCTGCCCCGACACGTAGACCGCGCGCTCCTCCTCCAGGTCCGTGAGCGCCGGGGCGATCGCCCGGAGGAAGGCCGTCTCGAGCGGCCCCAGTGAGGGATCGGCCAGCCGCGCCGCAAGGCTCCGCGCGCCCACGGCCAGCCCCTGCACGCGCTCGTTCAGGAACGCCGCCGCCCAGTCGGCCAGGCCCGGGTCCACCGGCTGGTCGAATGCGAACAGGCGCTTGGCGACGTCCCCGGTGGACGTGATGACCACCACGGTCACCAGTTGCGGCTGCAGCAGGAGCACCTCCACGTGGCGCACGGTGGCCGAGGCCACAGGCGGGCCGGTGACCACGCCGAGCAGGTCCGTCACCTCCGAGATGGCATCGGCCAGGCGGCGCAGGGTCTGGTCCACCTCCACCCGGGCGAGGTCGGTGCCGAGGCGCCCGGCCAGGTCGGCACGCGTGGCCGGCAGCGGCCCGCGGGGCAGCAGCGCATCCACGTAGTACCGGTACCCGGCCTCGGTCGGCACGCGCCCCGCCGAGGTGTGCGGGTGGTCGAGGTACCCCAAGTCCTCCAGACGGTGCAGCTCATTGCGGATGGTCGACGAGGCCCAGTCCAGCCCGTCGCGGCCCGCGATGTTCTTGCTGCCCACCGGCTGGCCGCTCGCGATGTGGCGCTCAACGACGGCCTGGAGGACCTCCTCCTGGCGCGGCGTGAGGGGCGCGTCGGTGCTCGGTGCATCGGTCATGCGAAATCCAGTATCTCCTGCACGACTGCATTCTGAAGCAGCCGGCCGCGCCTGGTGAGTTGCACGGTGCCCGCGTGCCGCCGCAGCAGCCCGCGCTCGGCGAGGCGCGCGAGGGAATCCGGGTGGTCGACCCGACCCGCCCACGCCATGTCGAGCGGCTCGTCCAGCCGCGTCCCCAGCATCCACCGCTCCCGGCGGCGCACGTCGGCATCGCGCTGCTCCACGCTGCGCGGCGGGTCCTCGCCCGCCCCGAGGGCGGCGATGTACCGGTCGAGCCCGGGCGCATTACGCCACCGGCGTGCGCCGACGGTGCTGACCGCGCCCACCCCCACGCCCACGTAATCGCGCGCACGCCAGTACGCCAGGCTGTGGCGGCACTCGGCCCCCGGCAGGGCGAAGTTCGCAAGTTCGTACCAGCGGTAGCCGGCACCCTCGAGGCCGGCGATGGCCTGCTCGTACAGGTCGGCGGCCCGGTCCTCATCCGGCGGAACGGCGCCCGCGCGCGCAATGGCGCTGCCCTCCTTGAACTCCAGCTCGTACCACGACACGTGCTCCGGCCGCACCGCGAGCACCCATTCGAGGTCCGCTGCCAGGTCGCCGCCGTCCTGGCCCGGGACGCCCAGCATCAGGTCCACTGAGAGACGCAGGCGTCCATCCGCGCGCACGGCGTCGACCGCGCGGCGCACCTGATCGGGCCCGCACCGGCGATCGAGCGCCGCGAGCAGGTGGTCCCGGGTGGACTGCGCTCCCAGCGACACCCTGGTGGCCCCGGCATCCGCCAGCGCGGCGACCATGGCGGCGTCCACCGTCTCGGGGTTGGCCTCCACGGTCACCTCGGCCCCGGGCGCGCAGCGCGGGCGGATCTCGTCCAGCAGCACCTGCAGGCGGCCCGCGCCCATGAGGGTGGGCGTCCCCCCGCCCAGGTACACCGACTCCAGCGGCCCACGCAGGTGGTCCGCGCGCCGGATCTCGGTGCGCACGGCCTGGAGGTAGGCGTCGCGGGCGTCCTCGCGCCCCACCTCCACCACGAACGCGCAGTAGCCGCACCGCGCCGCGCAGAAGGGCAGGTGCACGTACAGGTGCGCGACCCCCGCGGGATCGCCCGGCGTCACTGCTGCGACTGCCCGTCCAGCTGCAGCACGGCGAGGAAGGCCTCCTGCGGCACCTCCACGTTCCCCACGTGCTTCATGCGCTTCTTGCCCTCCTTCTGGCGCTCAAGGAGCTTGCGCTTGCGGCTGATGTCGCCGCCGTAGCACTTGGCCAGCACGTCCTTGCGCTTCGCCTTGACGGTCTCACGGGCGATGATCTTGCCGCCGATCGCGGCCTGCACCGGCACCTCGAACATCTGGCGCGGGATCGTCTCCTTCAACCGCTCCACCAGGCCCTTGCCGCGCGCGTACGCGGAGTCGCGGTGCACGATCATCGACAGCGCGTCCACGGGCTCTCCGGCCAGCAGGATGTCCAGCTTCACCAACGGGCTCGCGCGGTTGCCGATCATCTCGTAGTCCAGGGAGGCGTAGCCGCGCGTGCGCGACTTCAGCTGGTCGTAGAAGTCCAGCACGATCTCCGCCAGCGGCATGTCGTACACCACCTGCTGGCGGTTCTCGATGGGCGTCATGGTCACGAACGACCCCCGGCGCTCCTGGCAGAGCCCCATCACGGCGCCCACGAAGTCCTGCGGCACCAGCATGGTGCAGCGCACGTAGGGCTCCTCGATCTGCTCGATGTGGTTGGGGCTCGGGAGGTCCACCGGGGACCGCACCTCCAGCAGCTCGCCGCCGGTGGTGGTCACCTCGTACTCCACGTTGGGGGTCGTGGTGATGAGGTCAAGGTCGTACTCGCGCTCCAGGCGCTCGCGGATGATGTCCATGTGCAGCAGGCCCAGGAACCCGCACCGGAACCCGAAGCCCAGCGCCTGCGAGGTCTCGGGCTCCCATACCAGCGAGGCGTCGTTCAGCGAGAGCTTCTCCAGCGCGTCGCGGAGGTCCGGGTACTCGTCGGAGTCCACCGGGAACAGCCCGCAGAACACCATCGGCTTGGCCTCGCGGTACCCGGGCAGTGGCGCCTCGGCCGACGAGCCCGCCAGGGTGAGCGTGTCGCCCACGCGCAGGTCCACCAGGCTCTTGAGGCCGGTCACCACGTACCCGCTCTCCCCCGCGGACAGGTGCCCGATGGGGGTCATGACGGGTGACATCACGCCCACCTCCTCGGCCGCGAAGTCCGATGCGGTGGCCATCGCGCGCACCTGCTGGCCCGCCCGGATCTCGCCATCCACCACGCGCACGAACGCCACGACGCCCCGGTACTGGTCGTACACCGAGTCGAACACCAGCGCCCGGAGCGGCGCCGCGGGGTCCCCGGCGGGCGGGGGCATGCGGGTGACGATGGCCTCGAGGACCTCCTTCACCCCCTGCCCGGTCTTCGCCGAGATGCGCAGCACCTGATCGGGGTCGTCGCCGATCAGGTCGGCCAGCGCGCGCGCGTGAAGGTCGGGGTCGGCGGCGGGCAGGTCGATCTTGTTCAGCACCGGCACCAGCTCGAGGTCGCCCTCGATGGCCAGGTAGGCGTTGGCCAGCGTCTGGGCCTCGATACCCTGGCTGGCGTCCACCACCAGCAGCGCGCCCTCGCAGGCCGCGAGGCTGCGCGACACCTCGTACGAGAAGTCCACGTGGCCCGGCGTGTCGATCAGGTTCAGCTGATAGGTCTCACCATCGTCGGCCGTGTACATCACGCGCACGGCCTGGGCCTTGATGGTGATGCCGCGCTCGCGCTCCAGCTCCATCGAGTCGAGCACCTGCTCGCGCATCTCCCGCTCGCTCACGGCGCCGGTGATCTGCAGGATGCGATCCGCGAGGGTCGACTTCCCGTGATCGATGTGGGCGATGATCGAGAAGTTCCGGATATGCGACTGGTCCACGCGCGCGACCCTATCGCAGTCCGCGACGGCGGCTCAGCACGCGCACGATCGCCGTCATCTCCGGCATGTTCATGGCGCGTGCGGCGGCGACGATGGCCAGCACCGTGGCCGCGGCAGCGGCCCCCACCGACACCATCTGCGCGATCAGCGACCGGCCCAGCGCATCGTCGAGCACGCGCCAGGTGAGCCACGCCAGGAGGCCCGCGGCGACCGCGGCGAGCAGCGCCTGCACGAACCCCTCGGCCACGAAGCGCAGGTCAAGCCCGCCCGTGCGATCGCTGAGGTAGTAGAGGAGCACGAGGAACGTCGCGAGGCTGGTGATGGACGTCGCGAGCGGGATGCCGCCCACGCCCATCGGCTGGTACAGGAGGGCGTCGAGCACCGCGTTCAGCACCACACCGATGCCCGCCACCGCGGTGGGGAGCCAGGGCTGCTGAAGACTGAAGAACGCCCGGATCAGCAGCAGGCTGGCCCCGTTGAACACCAGGCCGATCGTGAAGAAGAACAGGGCCTCTGAGGTGAGCAGGGTCGAGTACGCGTCGAACGCCCCGCGCTGGTAGACCAGCCGCACCACCGGCTCGGCCAGCACCATCAGGAAGGCCGAGGCCGGCAGCAGCAGGAAGAAGATCTGCCGTAGCCCCGATGCCACCGAATCGCGCAGCCCCGGGAAGTCGCGGTTGGCCGCCATTCGCGAGATCGTGGGGAACAGCACCGTGGCGATGGCCACGCTGAACACGCCCTGCGGCAGGATGTACAGGCGGAACGCCGCATCGATGGCGCGCACGGCCTGCTCGCTCACCAGGGTGGCGAAGATGCCGTCCACCACCGCGTTGATGTTGATGAGCCCCAGGCCCACGGTCACCGGCAGCATCAGCACCAGCACGCGGCGCACGAGGCGGTTGCCCAGGCCCACCGACAGCGGGAACGGACCCAGCCCGCGCAGGTGCGGCAGCAGGTACAGCAACTGGGCGAGGGTCCCCGCGAGGATGCCCAGCGCGTAGATCCAGATGCGGTTGTCCTCGGGGGCGAACGGGGCGAAGACCCCCAGCGCGATGATGATCACCGCGTTCCACAGCACCGGCACGAAGGCCGTGGGCGTGAACCGTCCCTCGGCCTGCAGCACCCCCGACACGATGCCGGTGAGCCCCAGCAGCGGCACGATCGGGAACATCAACTGCGCAAGCCACACGACGTCGTCCTGCAGGCCCGGGTCGAGGCCGGGCGCGAACAGCGGCATCATCCACGGGGCGATGACGATCGCCAGGAGGGTGATGAGGCCGAGGCCGAGTGTGATCACCCCGGCGAGCGCACCCACCAGGCGGCGCGCGTCGCGGGGCCGGCCCTCCTCCTGCAACTGCGTGTATATGGGCACCATCGCCGCCGAAATGGCGGAGTCCGCCACCAGGCTGCGCAGCAGGTTGGGCACCTGGAACGCGATGACGAAGGCGTTGATGGCGCCGACGGTGCCGAAGAGCGCCGCCGCGAGGATCTCCCGCAGCAACCCGGCAACGCGGCTGACGGCCGTCCAGAACGAGAACAGGGCCGTGGATCGTCCCAGCCCGCGGGCGGGCCGTCGGCCCGCGCCGTTGCCCGTGTCCGTCACGCTCGCCGCGTCGCCCAGGTCATCCGTTGCTACGATACCCGGCCGAC
>Ga0181594_10004976_pt1 | contig 11702 bp, 5 predicted proteins | sample 071ome_18_FD_145603 | JGI IMG/M metagenome (GOLD analysis project Ga0181594, IMG submission 145603) | Coastal salt marsh microbial communities from the Groves Creek Marsh, Skidaway Island, Georgia - 071413BT metaG (spades assembly) | ecosystem: Environmental > Aquatic > Marine > Intertidal zone... | reverse complement strand
CCGCTGTCCAAAAGCAGAGCGTGACGAGCAGATCGAGAAAGCCGTGCGGCTGGCGTTGTGGAGTCGAGACGACGGCCCACTGCCAGCTCGAGGCGGTGCTCTGGATCAGTCGGCCTGGTTCATGGACGTGCGCGACATTGTGACGGCGACCGTGGCCGAGGCGCAGACTGAAGCGAGACAATAGCAGGAGGCCAGCATGGCGCAGACGCAACGCAGAACGCTTGAGACCCGACTCACAGCGCGGAACGACACGCGCACTGCGTTCACGCAGGTCGAGCGGAGTCTGCGCCGAATTCGCACCGCTGGCGATCGAGCATTCCGAGGGATTACCCGGGCCGCAAGATCGACCAGGGGGCAACTTGCCGCGCTAGTCGCCACCCTTGGCGGTATCCAAAAGCTCGTTATTGATCCGGCGAAATTTGAGGATTCGATCATTCGCATCACGCTTGCCGGCGATGCGTTTGTCGGGAAAGTCGACGAGATCCGGGATGCGATCGACAACCTAGCGACCTCGACGGGCACCCAACGCACTGAGCTGGCCGCAGCTTTCGATGTGGCCGCTCGGCGTGCCGAGGACTACGCCGAAGCGCTCGAGCTCGTGACAACGGCCAACAAGCTGGCTGCGCTGTCTGGATCTGACGTTACCGAGGCGGTGACCGGGCTGGATTCCGTCATCGAGGCGTTTGGCGGGTCGATCAATGAAGTCGAGCAGATTGCCGCCCAGCTCTTTGAGGCGACGCGCCGGCTGCCCGAGTCGCAGGGTGAGATCCTCACCCAGCTCGGCAACATCGCACCGCAGGCGCGTCTGGCCGGCCTCGGGCTTGACGATCTGCTGGCCGCGATTGCTACGGCCGAGGCGCAGGGTATTCGGACCAGCACGACCTTCACGGCGCTGCGTTCGATCCTCGATCAGCTTACGAGCCCGGCGGGCGCGGCTGCGGATCGGTTCCGTGACTTGGGCGTGCAGACCGGGCAAAACGCGCTCGCAGGCCAAAACCTCGGGGAAGTCTTTGCGCGGATCGCGGCCGGTGCGGAGCGTGTCGGTAACGGCTTGGGCGATCTCGGCATCCGAGGTCGATCGGTCAGTGCCTTCCTCGCGATCGCCAGCGATGAAGGCGAGCGATTCCGCGACACGCTGAACACCCTCAACAGCGCGTCGGTGCCTGAGTTCAACGCGGCGTTCGACACGGTGAACAGCACCACGAAATCGGCCATTGATGCGTTCCGAGAATTGGCGAGAGTTGCGGCCGATGCGTTCGGTGGCGTGTTCCTCGATGACGTCAATCGGGCACTGGGCGAAGCCAACAGCCGCACGGCGCTTATCAAGCTGCAAGCAGAGCGAGTCGCACTAGAGCTAAAGCGCTGGCTGACAGAATTGCAGCCGTTCTTTGCCCTGCTCAATGCTGCGTTCGTATCACTAACATCGGGGATTGAGATACTGGCGCGTGCTTTTGCGGACAACTTCCTCGTCGGCATTTACAAGATCCGGCTGGCATTTTCAGCCGCTTTGCTCAACTTCAAAGACCAGTTCCGCCCGTTCATTGAAGGCTTGCGCGAGCAGTTCACGGAGTTTTACAACTTTATTGCGGAAAACGTACCAGGGCTTGAGCCGCTTGGGCCTACTGAAAAGCAACAGAGAGAACGACTTCAAAATCTCGCCAAAATTCAAGCAGACATACAGCGCGAGCTTGATAACGCTCAAGCAGAAGCTGATGCCCTACAAGAGCAACGCAGCTCGCGTCGTCAACGAGTGTTGTTGTCTTTCGCGCTGCAACGCATTGACGAAATTAGCAAGCGGCTTGAAGAAGTCAGGCAAGCCCGATTGGCACTACTACAAACGGCGTCGGATCCGTTTGCAGGAGATCGAAAAAACCTGATTGAGCTGTCTGCCGAGGTCGACCGCCTCGTTGAGCGGCAGAAGCCAATCGGAGAACAGCTCGCAACGCTTGAGTCGATCGGCGAGCGGGTCAGAGGCGCATGGCTGAATGTTGGAGACGCGCTCAACACAGACAAGGATAGAGCCGGCGAGCTGGCTGCCGCTATCGCAGACATCACCGCAGAGATCGAGCGCCTCAATGCCACGGCCGGCGAGATCATTCCGACCCCGTTTGCGCAGCCGATCGGGCCTGAGCTACCGGGCGCGGAACCGGCTGTGGGCGCTCCGACTGCGGTCGCAGGTGAGCAGGTCGTGCCAGGCAGCGACGACGATACCGAACAAAAGAAGCAAAATCTGACAGAGCTGGGACAACTGCTTGACCAAGCAGGTCTCAAAAGCGAAGCCATCGCCGATACGCTGGAACAATCGTTTAGTAATGCATTCGCAGGCTTTATTACCGGTGCGCAATCCGCAGAAGAAGCAGCCGCAAGTTTTTTCCAAGGCGTTCTGCGTGGTCTGGCAGAGCTTGCAGCGCAACAGCTCGCAACGCAAATCGTGGGAGCGCTTATTGGGGGCGGTGGTGACGGAGCCGCCGCTGCGGCTGACGGTGGCGTCGTGGCGGCGTTTGAGCATGGCGGGATGAGCCGATCTGCGTCCAGCTCAAGCGCGACGACGGTGCGAGCTTTTGCAGACGGTGGCCCGTTCCTCGGTGCGGCGCAGTCATCGTCGGCTACACGGTCGCGCATGTTTGGCCTGTTCGCTGAGGCCGGGCTCTCCGAAGCAATTGTGCCCCTCGGTGACGGTGATGCCGTTCCCCTACGACTTGACGCTGGGGGTCGTCCTGTCGTGGCGCTGCCTGGCGGTCGCAAGATTGCCGCGAACGTGCGCGGGGACGGTATCACCGACGCCGAGGCCATGACCCAGCTGGAGGGAATGTTGGCCGGCGGTGGCAGCAATCCCGTGAGTGGCGGCATTCGCGGCGGGATCGTGCGGCGGCCGCTGCTGACTCAAATGCCGGCGGACGGCAGCAACACCGCTGCGATTCCGCTGCCCAACGCGCTAGGCGTCCCGGTCACAGTACACGGCGACGGCAGCGTTACGGTCGATCTTCCCAAGGGTCGCGAGCTGCCGACGACGGCTGGACCGCGTGCCGCCCGCGTCAGAGCGCCCAGAGTGCCCGTTATGGCGTTTGCGGACGGCGGTTACCTGCCGGGCGGCAGCATTGGCGTCAGCTCGTCAGGTGGCGCTGTAGCGGGCTCCGTGGGCAGCACGCCAAGCGCGGCTGTCTACAACGTCACGATTCAGGCGATGGACGGGCCATCCGTCGAGCGCGTCCTGAGTTCGCCCGCCGGCAAAAGGTCGATCGAGGCTGCGTTCCGCAACGCGACCGTCACCAGGAGGGATTTCCGCCGGTGAACGAAGTCACGCTGACCTCGTTTCAGTCGCTGCTGGACGCCAATGGCGACGGAATCGTGCGCTCGATCCCGGTGCAGCTCAATGGTGCTCGAGCCAGCTTCACGCCTAATGCGATGCCGTCGACGAGCGGCGTGGCCGGCGTGGAGTGTGAGTTCGCCAACGAGCAGATCCTGACCTCGAGCTCGGTGCCGTGGTTCACGTCGATTGAAGACATCACGACGTACCCCAGCTACATCGCCAACCTGAGCGAGATGGGGGCAGGGCTGTATGGCGGCTCATACCTCGAGGGTGCGCCGGTTACCTACGGGACTGGGCACTACTGGGAAGAGGGCGTGATTCACGCCTATGCGGGCGAGGGCCGGCACTACCTCGGCTGCGATGGCGGCAGCGGTGCCAATCGGGGTGTCAGCTATATCGAGTTCGCGGCCGGCGCCAGCACCGGGACGTTCGTACACGAGTACGGCGACCCGCCTGGCAGCGCGACGGAGTACACAGTTACCTTCAACAGCGTGCCGATCGCGCCTACCTACGCGCCGCCCTCGTTTCCCAATCCGCTCTACTACCGATTCGTGCGCAACGCCAAGCAGGTGTTCTACGATGGGAGTTCACAGACCCTTGTGTTCTTTCATCTGCACGTCGAGCAAAACGGGCAGACCTACAACCAGCAGTTCGATTACCTCGCACCGACCGGTCTGAGCACTGGCGGCACTGGCCCGTTCCAGCTTGGATACCCGACGACAGACACCTCGGTCGCCAAGCCGGGCACCCGGTTCCTGTGGTGGCGGGCGCAAGGCAGCGACACGCAACCGCCCGATCAGGACTTTGGGTTTTCGAGCTGGTGGACTGCGCCCGAGGTCTATAGCACCACGGCGCAGTCGTTCGCGTCTCACGGCGGCACTGTCGCGGGCTGGTTCGATAGCGGCAACACGGGCGCATATTGGAAAACGCTGACGCTGCCCAACATCCTGACTCGTGGTGGTACGACGGTCGGGACGGGCTCCAGTGTCGGCCTGCGCTTTGTCGCGACTAACTCGTTGCCAGTCGGCTCGAGCACCGCGCTGATGTCAGGCGGACCCCAGACCGTATACGCCGGGGTTAGCCCGCAGTACGACCTGGGCAACGCGCAGGGTCGGTACTTGGCAATCGAGCTGACGTTCACGCCGGGGACAGCTTGGCCAATGAACGTAGCCAACGCTTACCTGCAAGGACAGCCGGGCGTGCTGCCCGAAGCTGTGGCGATCTGGGAAACGGTCGCGAGCCCGCCTGCCCCGCCCGGGCCGCCGCTGGTCGAGCTGACGTTCGCCAGCGAGGGCACGGCTGTCGCCAGTCTTCCGTACACGCCGGAATTCGCGATTGAAGACAGCGTGACGTGGCGCAAGAACGTATTCGAGGCCGAGGCACCATACACGCGCCGGCGACTGATCGGGACAGCCACGCGGGACCGCTGGCGCCTGCGCTGGACCCTCACTGCGGCAGAGTACGACGTCATGCACCAGTTCTTTGAGGACAGACGCGGCGGGGCACAGTCGATCGCGTGGCTGGCGCCTAACGAAAAGATCATCCGCACGGTCAGCCTGCTCGACGACTCAATCACCTACACCAAGCTGGCGCCAAACGCCTACCGCCTCGAGGCAACGGTGGAGGAGGTGCTGCCGTGAATCGACGCGAGGAGCTCCAGCGCATGCGCGAGCAGATCAGCCGCGCATTGGCTGAGATTGCCGAAGCTGGCGAGCGCCTGGACGATCTGTTGGACAATGCCGGGCAAGTGCTGCCTGACTATGACACGGATTACGAGGTCGACTGATGGTTCACGAGATCAGCGCCAGCGGCCGCGAAGAAAAAAACAAACCGGAAAACCAGCAGCCGTGGGTGGTCCTGTTTGAAGTGCAAGTCGGAGACGCTGAGTGGGTTTTCCTCGTCAATAACGAGGAAGATGTGACCTTTAACGGCCGCACCTACAAGCGATTCCCGATCAGCATCAGCGAGCTGGAGGAGAACGCACGCGGCGATCTGCCCGTGCTGGACGTGTCGGTCAGCAACGCGACCCGCGAGGTTCAGAGCTTTCTGGAGCGGCGGAACGGGCTTCTGGATCGTTCCGTGAAGCTCTATATCGTGAGCACAGCACTGCTGTCAGACGCCAGCGCCGCAGTGTCGCAGCAATTCACGATCACGAGCTCATTTGCTGACGCCGAGCGCGTCACGTTTCGCCTGTCGCAGCTTCCGCTTGTTGAGGTCAAAATGCCGCACCAGATCTACAGTCGATCGCGGTGCCGATGGGAGTTCAAGTCGCCCGAGTGCGGCTGGAGCTTGCCGTCGTTGCCTGCCGGCGTCGGCGACAGCGCGGCCTGCACCAAACTGCGCACCGGAATCGGTGGCTGCGAATGGCACGGGCAGCAGTACACCGACGCTGGCCAGACCAGTCTGTGGCCGGCTCGATTTGGTGGCTTCCCCACAATCCCGCGCCGGAGGCAGTGACGTGCAGCGTGACACGATGCTGGATTACAGCGACTTGATCGGCCTCCCGTACGGGTGGCGCGAATCAGGGCACGCTTACGATTGTTTCACCCTCGTGGCCGAAGTTTTCGCCAGGCTGGGGTGGAAATATCAGATTCCGGTGCAGATCCGCGAGCAGTTCCCTGACCGCAATATTGAGACGGCAAAACTCGATCACGCGGTCTGGACACCCGTTCAGAGCTGTCAAAGCATTGGTGACGTAGCGTTAGTCCGTGGGCCGATACGCAGTAGCCAATCTGAACATAACGGGGTCGCCAGGCACTGCGCCATCATGGTTACGCCGACGTTGATGTTGCAATCGACACTGCGGCACGGCGTACACGCAATCCGATGGTCGAGGCTGCGGCATTTTGCCGTCGCCTGCGTTCGCTACAGCGGGGTGTACGAATGATCCGCGTGCATCGCGTAACCGCGTGGCCGCACTGCCGCGTGACAGAGACTGAGCTGCGGCTGTACCGGGATGACGCTACTGTCGCTGATTACGCGCCGGCTGAGGCGCTGACAGATTCGCACTACGCCTGCGTGGCCAACGGTGAGCTGATCTACCACGGCGACTGGCAAGATCGGCAGGTCCAGTACAGCGACGATTTGGCTTTCGTGCATTTGCCCGGCGAGCCGATCACTGGCGCGATGATCGTCGAAGCGTTGGTTACTGCCGTTATCGCGTACGGCATCGGCTTGGGAATCAACGCAATCTGGGGAGAGCCGGATGTCGATAACCCGTTCGAGAATGCCCAAAGCAAAACCTACAGCTTTGACGGCATCGAGAACACTGCCAGCTCGGGTCTGCCAATCCCGATTGTTTACGGGACACACGTCGTCGGCGGCAACATCGTCAGCGTCAACTTGGAAGGCAACAACCCGTATATCACGGGCGAAAACTTCGGCAACGCGCTCGATCTGGTGCTGGCTCTGTGTGAGGGCGAGATCGACGCCGTGCTCGAGACGCGGATCAACGGCAACGAGCTGTCAGCCTACGGAGCTCGGGTTACGGTCGAGCACAATCTGGGCGCAAACTACCAGAGCCCGCTAGGCGGCGGCGGTCAGTTCCAGCTCTACAGCGTCGGCCTCGAGCTCGTAAACAACCCCAACGGCGACCCGAACGACACCACAACGTGGCAGGGTGGCCCGATCCTGGACTACCAGACCAACCAGTCGGTCGATCGCGTGCGATTCAACGTGACGCACCCTCGTGGTCTGATTTACCTCAACCCGACGAACGGCAACAGCAACCCTGAAACGACGGCTTTCCGCGTGCGCTACCGGCTCGCCAGCGCCCCGACTGGCGTGTGGTCACCGTGGCAGAATCGCTTTGTCACGGGCAATCAGATCGCACCGTTCACGACCGTCGAGGAGCTGCAATTGCCGTCGCGTGACGTGTACGACGTGCAGATCCAAAACTGGAAGGCTTCACCCACGTCGTCAGCCTATCACCACGACCTGTTCCTGGACTCGATCACCGAGGTGATTGACTCGGATGCGCAGTACCCGAACGTCGCTCACACGCGGCTGCGCATCGAAGCTGACCGCAGCGCCAGCGGTTCGCTGCCGACGATCACGCAGACGATTCGAGGTCGTAAGATTCAGAAATGGGACGGTCTCGACGCAGACAATCCAACGTTCGTCGACGCCAGCCCCTACAACAACCCGGCGTGGTGTGCGCTCGATCTGCTGCTCAATGCGCGGTACGGCATGGGCCGCTGGTTCGATTACACCAACGTGGATCTGCAATCGTTCAAAGATTGGGCCGACTACTGCGACGAGCAGGTCGATGACGGCACTGGTAACCTTGAGGCCCGTTGCACGTTTGACGCAGTGATCGACGGCGACGGCAACGCTTGGAACACGCTGCTGCAAATTGCAGCGACGAGCCGGGCCATGTTCGTGATCGTGGGCGATACGATCCGCGTCAAAGTTGAGAAGGCGCGACAGCCTGTGCAGCTCTTCACGATGGCAAACATCAAGCGCGACTCGTGGCGCCAGACATGGGTATCGAACAAGCTGCGCACTACACGGGTCGAGGTGCGATACCTCAACAAAGACATGGATTACCTCGTCGATGTCGAGGGAGTCGACGATCAAGACGCGCTCGAGCTGGGGCTGCCGCAGCGCACCACGACAATCGACAGATTCGGCATCACGCGCCGCAGCCAGGCGGTGCGCGAGGCCCGGTTCGCCATGAACCTGCAAAAGCTCACGCAGACAGTCGAGTTCGAGGCCGACCTTGACGCGGTGCTGTGCGAGGCCGGCGACCTGATCCGCGTGGCGCACGATCTGCCGCAGTGGGGCTACAGCGGCAAGATACCGACCGGGGCCAAGTTCAACGTGCTCGTGGTCTTTGATCGTGACGTCGTGCTCGAGGAAGGCGAAACCTACGAGGTATGCGTGCGGCACCCTGACGACACGATCGACATCCGCACAATCACGGAACCGGCAGGCACCTACACCGCTGGCACGTTTCTGGAGGTCAGTACGGCTTTCACCTACCCGGTGACGGCGGGCTCGGTCTACAGCATGGGAAAGCAGCTTCGATCGACGCGCCTGGTCAAAGTCACAGACCTGCGGACCTCGCCAAATCTGACCCGGTACGTCGCCGGCGTGGTCTACGACGAACGCATTCACGAGGATGACGTCGGCCTGCTCGACACGATCACCTACACCGACCTGCCCAGCCCCTACGGCGTCCCGGGCTGCGTGTCGCAGCTCGTCGCGATCGAGCGGCCCGTCGTGGCCGGCGGCGGCCTGGACTACGGCGTTGAGGTGTCCTGGACATACCCGACAGACGCAGATATCGGCGGGGCGACGATCCACCTGCGAGACATCACTGCTGATCCCGTGGGGAAGACCCCGGTCATTGGCAACTACCAACTGGTCGACGAGGTGGCGTTTCCGCAGCAGACGATTCTGCTCTCGGGCATGTTCGAGCTCGGTCACACCTATGAGATCGCGGTCATGGCGGAATCGACGCTGGGCGCTTCTCGTACCCCGGGCACGTGCAGCATCGCCGAGATCACGATCACGGGCGCGGGGCAGATCGTACCGGACGCGCCACCTAACTTCGCCTACGCCTACAACGGGGGCGACTACCTCAACCTGACGTGGAACGCGGTCAACAACATTCCCGTCAGCCACTACGAGGTGCGCCGGGGCGCAGAGTGGGTCGGCAGCCTGATCGTGGGGGTGACCTCGACGACGGTGCTGGAGACGCAGCAGTGGGCACCGACGCACGGCTCCACGATCGCAGAACGCTTCTTCGTTAGAGCAATCAGCTCGGCTGGCGTATACGGGAACACCTCGGTCATCACCACTACCGCAGGCAGCCTGATCGACTGGGGCAGCACGACGGCCCAGCACAGCAACCAACGATCGCTTTCGTGGCCGGGCACGCTGACGAACCTAACCAATACGTCAGGCATTCTTTTCTTTACCGACAACACGCTGCCGTGCGTGTACGAAACTCCTTCGATCGACACGGGCGCCGGCGGCACCTACAAGATCGGCGCGGTCTGGCACACGCGCAACCCGGCCGGGCTTGGGTGGACGAGCTCCCTGACGTTCAACACGCAGCCAGCTCGAGACAACAACTGGCACGATTACGTGGTGCCTGGCGACTGGCGCAACGCATACGCGCTCGAGTTTCGTGCCAGCGCCGACAACAGCAACTGGTCGGATTACACCTATCTAGGCGTGCCGACCGTCAGCAGCGCCGTGATCGGTGGCACCCCGACCACGGGATTGCGCTACTTTCAGTTCAGATTCAGCATCACACCGAGCGAGGCGGCCTGGGCACCCCAGATCGAGCAGCTCTACCTCACGCTGGAGAGCAGGTAAGCGATGGCCTACAACCCGGTCAATCCCGCCGACGCGCTCGATCAGGGCGTAAACCAGATCAACGACGCATTCGATCAAGTCGCGAAGTGGTTTCGCGGCACTACTGCGCCGAGCAGCCCCGAAGCCGGGATGAAGTGGTACAACACCACCGACTCGACGCTGTACGTGCGAAACGACAGCAACACGACGTGGCTGCCGTGCCTGCTGCTCGATTCTGAGACCGGCCTTATCGTGACGGATGGCACCGACACGATCACGATCTGCGCTCCTGCTACACTGGCTGGCGATTACGTGTTGAAGCTGCCGGCTACGCAGGGAGGATCGAACCAGTTCCTGCAAAACGACGGCAGCGGCAACCTGACGTGGGTGAGCGGCGGTGCCACAGGCGCTACCCAGCTCAACGATCTGTCGGACGTCACGATCACGGGCACGCCGGCTGCCGGTGCCTATATCCGGCATGACGGCTCGACTTTCGTAAACAGCACGCAGCTCGACATCGACAAGCTGAACATCACCGCCCAGAACCGGGGCGATCTGATCTACTACGACGGCACGATCTGGAATCGCTTGGCGGTGTCGTCCAACGCCGGCGACGTTCTGACGTCCAGCGGCATCGTGCCGCAGTGGACGACTCCGGTGACGGGGAAGAATACGCTGGCGGACCTCAATGACGTCACCCTGACGTCTGAGGCTGCTGGTGATTACTTGCGGTACGGCTCGAGCGGGTGGGTCAACAACACCGGCGTCACGGCGAGCGACATCATCGCCGGCAGTGACGCGCAGGGTGATCTTCTCGTGCGCGGTGCGTCTGCGTATCAGCGACTGGCTGCCGGCACGGCCAACTACGTCCTGACGAGCAACGGCGCGGGGACTACGCCGTCCTGGCAAGCGGCGGCGAGCACCTCGGTCGCACTGAACGATCTGACCGACGTCACGATTAACTCGCCTGTGCTGGGCCAGACGCTGCGCTACGACGGCGGCTGGGTCAACGCCGATCCGCTACTGACAGACCTGACGGTGGCCGGCGAGGCGCAAGGAGACTTGGCTTACTACAACGGGACGAGCTGGAACCGTTTGGCTCGAGGCGGCAGCGATCAGTTTCTGCGGGCAACGGCCAGCTCAATCAATTGGGAAACTGTGCAGCTCGGTGCGACGAGCCTGGACGGGCTGTCGGACGTCCAGATCAGCGCACCGGCCCTCGGGCGATACCTCCGGCATGACGGTAACCACTTCGTCGACCATCCCGGCGTCCTGCTCGGTGACTTGAGTCACCCGAGCGCAGCAGACGGTGATCTGATTTACCGCAGCGGGGGCACGTTCACGCGGCTGGCCGCCGGCACAAATGGTCAAGTGCTGACGGTCAACTCAAGCGGCATTCCGTCGTGGCAAGGCGCGGCCAGCGGCGTCACGACGCTGGGCGGGCTGTCTGACGTCACCTTGAGCACTCCGACCGAGGATCAGTTCCTGCGGTACTCGAGCGGTGCGTGGGTCAACGAGACCGTGGCGCTCGTGGATTCGATCGGTGACCTCAGCGATGTGACGGTGACCGCCGCAGACGGCGACATGCTGTGGTACGACTCGAGCACCTCGCAGTGGGTGGCGCTCACGATCGGATCGGCCGGCGACGTTCTCACCGTGCAGGCCGGCGAGCCGAGCTGGCAAACGCCGAGTTCGGGGGCGACGACTTTGGGCGGTCTGTCTGACGTTACGATCGGTGGGCAGGCTGCGGGAGATTTGCTGTACGCCAGCAGCGCCAGCGCGTGGGGCAATCTGGCGAAGGGCAGCGACAACCAAGTGCTGACGGTGGTGTCGGGTGCCTTGTCGTGGCAAACCCCGACGACGGGCGTCACGACGCTGGCCGCTCTTACTGACGTGACGATCACGTCTGCGGCGACCGGCGATTACTTGCGATACGACAACGGCGCATGGGTCAATCACGCTGGCGTGCAGGCTGCCGATCTGAGCGTCCCGTCGCAGGCGCAAGGCGACCTCATGTATCGCGGCGCAAGCTCGTGGGGGCGTTTGGCGCTGGGCACAAACGGTCAGGTGTTGCAGTCGAACGGGA
>Ga0181594_10004973_pt1 | contig 11706 bp, 8 predicted proteins | sample 071ome_18_FD_145603 | JGI IMG/M metagenome (GOLD analysis project Ga0181594, IMG submission 145603) | Coastal salt marsh microbial communities from the Groves Creek Marsh, Skidaway Island, Georgia - 071413BT metaG (spades assembly) | ecosystem: Environmental > Aquatic > Marine > Intertidal zone... | reverse complement strand
CTCTTTGGCCAAAGTGATAATGTCGGGTAACTCCGTGGTGCCCTCTACCTGAGAATGGCTCGCCAGAATTTGCTCGAGTAGCGTTGAACCCGCTCTTGGCATACCCACGATGAAAATGGGTCCTACGTCACTACAACCCAACCCCTTGCGTGCCTCAAAAAAACGCTGGGTAAAACGCGATTTCATTCTTTCAACGCGAGCTGCGTTCTGGGAGCGTTGGTAATTGATCGTGGACTTGTGAAGGGAATTACCCTTTTCATAATGATAAAAAGAGAGGTCGTGCTCTCGGTTATCTTCCGCGGCTTTGCCCAGGGCGAAATGAAACTGAACCTGACTGCTGAGATCGATATCCGATCGCTGTATCTGGGCATTCATTTGCTCGATGTCTAGCGCAGAGAAACGAAAGGTTTTGAGGTTAGCCAAACTCCAGTAGGCCTCACCAAAACTGCCATCGCGCTCAATAGCACGCCGATAAGCAGCCTCACACTGGTCCCTTTTCCCTTCGGTCTTGAGGACATGGGCAAAACTCAGCCATACCTTGGCGTTGTCCGGATACTCCTCCAGCAAGGCTTGATAGAGCTGGCTGGATCGGTCGTATTCTCCGATCCGGCTGCAGATCACCGCTGCCAGATTCCGGTATCCGGGTCGTCTCGGATCCTCTTCCAACAGTCTCTCTACCTCTACCAGCGCCTCATTCGACTTATTGGTGCGATGAAGCAACACAGCGAGGTTATAACGCGCTCCCGAAAAACCCGGAGCCAGCTCCAAACAGTACTCCAGCAGAGATTGTGCCTCCTCGTTGCGTCCAACCCGCACGGCAACTTCTGCCAACATACGAACAGCGGTCACATCGGTGGGCGCCTGCTTCAAATGAGATTTCAGCACCCGCTCAGCGATCGACAGATTGTTGTCAATCATCGCCTTGGCCGCTTTTTGCAGTTCAGCGTTTTGGGTGGAGCATCGCAGATGCTTCAAATAAGCAAACTCACTCCTGTCCTGCTCTCCGATAGCCGCGAGATGGTCGGCGAGCATGCGCCAGGCCTCTGGGTGTTCCGGCTCCAACGCAACGACGGTTTCCAGTGCCTGGATCGCTGCTTCTCCGCGCTTTAGCACACTGAGGACTTTGGCCTGTTCAAAGTGCACCGCCGGCCATTGCCCGTGTTGTGTAGCCAAAGGCGCCAACAACTCGAGGGATGCCTCGGGCCCGTTTATCCGATTGATTGCACTCGCCTTTAGCAATAAGGCGGGGGGGTAATCAGGTACCACCGCGAGCACTTCATCTAACTGGATAATGGCACGACCGGGGTCTTCAGCGAGCAAGTGCCGCGCGTGGCCCATTGCCTTTTCCAGGTTTCCCGTGTTTTCGCTTACTTCATTCAACCTAAAAGGCCCCTGGTGGACTCGATGATGCGCGATATGCCGCAGCAACCCGCAAGTTTTGGCAATCACCGCTGCGGCGAATTGTGTCACAAACACAGATGTTTGATGATACTGGGATCTCCAAGGCAAAAGTATTTATCAACCGTGACCGGCATCAGGCAGTATCCCGGTTCGTCCGCCAAATCCCAGTCAGGCACTCGGCACTGGCCGGCCACGCGACGGAGCGCGTATTTATGATAATCAATGAACCCGAGAGAATGACTCCTATCATTCATGAGACCGACGTCTTGGTGGTCGGCTCGGGTCCCGGAGGTCTGGCCGCAGCACTTGGCGCTGCGCGCGCCGGCGTATCGGTAACGCTTCTGGAACGCTTCGGGTGCTTCGGTGGCAACATCACCGCGGTTGGCGTAGAGGGTTTCGCCTGGTATCGCCACGAGCAAACGGTCGATACGGAGGGAGTCGGGATCGAGTTTGAGCAGCGCGCCCGCGCCATGGGCGCCGCAGTGAAGGAACCTCAATCTGACAGTCATGCCATCGACGGCGAGGCTTTCAAATGGGTCGCCGATACGCTGGTACAAGAAGCAGGCATCACGCCCATGCTGCATCGTCTGTTTGTCGCGCCGGTCATGGAGGGCGACACCATCAGGGGCGTGATCGTAGAGAGCAAGGCTGGCCGCGAAGCGATTCTCGCCAAGCGTGTAGTTGACGCCACGGGCGATGCAGACGTCGCCCACCGTGCAGGCGCCATCACTTTCAAACAAGCTAGAGAGGACATGATCGGCGCCTCAGTCATGTTCTCAATGTCCGGCGTGAACAAAACGCGCTTTATTGAGCACGTCAAAGCCGACCCACAAACCTATCGGGATTGGGCCTACGGCCAGTGGACGGTGGAAACCACCGGCAAAGAGGATGAAATGTTTTCGCCCTTTTTGCGTAAACCCTTCGAAAAAGCTCGCGAGGCAGGGTTAATCCCGGACCATCTCGACACCATTGCCGGTACTTGGGGTGCGTTATATGACACCGGAGACCTCACCTATCTGAACCTGGTTCACCTACTCGGTTATGACGGCACTGATCCCGACGATCTCACTCGCGGCGAGATGGAGGGACGCAAGCAGGCCATGATGGCGATCGAGGCGCTCAAGCGCTACACCCCCGGTTGTGAGAACGCCAAGCTGCGAAACTTCGGCATGACGCTGGGAATCCGCGATACCCGCAAGATCGACGCCGCCTACAATATGACCGAGGCAGACGTGCGCGATCAGGGTCGTTTTGACGACAGTATCGGTATCTTCCCTGAATTCATCGACGGGTACGGGATTCTGATTCTGCCAACGACTGGCCGGTACTTTCAGGTGCCCTACCGGACGCTACTGCCCAAAGGTGTCAACAATCTTATCTGCGCCGGGCGAATCACTGGTGGGGATCGTGTTAGTCATGCGGCAACGCGCAATATGATGTGCTGCACTGTCACCGGTCAGGGTGCGGGTGTGGCCGCCGCCATGGCGGTCAAACACGACCGCGGCTTCAATGAGTTAGAGGTCGGGCAAATACAGGCCGAGCTCAAACGGCAAGACGTGCGGCTACACTAGGGTTTTGGTATCGACCGCGCCTTACCACCCCCCAACTTCGGATACCCATGAGCTACAGTGACAAACAGGGTCTAGCAAAGTCGCTCCACGAAGCGCTGCGACAGCTCGAGGAAGACGGCTTCATGGCGGTACCCGGCTTATGTGGCCCCGAGCTTGTCGGGCATCTGCTCGACGTCTCGCTCAACCGCAGCGGCGAGGTCATGACGGCGCTGGGTACGCAAACCATTGGCATTGGCAGCGCCGCAGGCTTCGATGAGGTCGTGCAACGATCACCCGGCCGCTGGGACATTCCGATCTCGCCAGCCGAATTTGGCGTTGATGAGCGCGCGCTCCCCTGGTGGCCACTGATTGCCGCCGTGCTGGGCGATGATGCCGAACATGCTTTCAGCGGCGTGGTGTATTCCGACCCGGGCAGCCCGGCGCAATGTTGGCACATCGACTCGCCGCACATCAGTGCCGATCATCTTCCACCCCATGCGCTCAACGTCATGGTTGCAGTCCACGACACACCACTAGCAATGGGCCCTACAGAGCTGGCAAAGGGCTCACATCGGCTGACCAATCACTTAAAAAACCCCGCTCTCGTGAGCAACGAGATGGTCTATCAGCATGAGACAACAGCCCCTGAGCAATTGGTGGCAAACGCTAGCTTTGCGGCGCCCGAGGGCGTTTCGTCTGCACTGGCCGCCGGTTCCTGCCTCATATTCGATGACCGGATCCTGCACCGTGGGCTCGGTAACGCGTCAGCCAGCCGGCGCAGCATGGTCTATTTCTCCTACCGCCGGGCGGGCTATTGTGAGAATACCCACTTTGAAGCGCAGCGTTCGGTCTATCGGTGAAAACGCTGAATTGCCTGCACCTAGCCTCTCAGTGCTTTACGTAACACCCGCACTGACTGATCGTAAAGTGGCTCGGCGCATAAAGATCAACCCGTAGATGGCCGCATAGATGCCCACTACCACCAGGCCCACCCACTCGATTTTGAAAGGCGTGAACTGGAAGGTAAGCACCAACGCAAACAGAATTACCCAGTTCGCTACGATGTAGCGCCTCGTGCCAAGCGCCTCCACGGTCAGGCCAATATTTTGGGTGTACAGCCGGGTTAGCGAGTCGAGGGAATTCACCACGAACAAGATGCCCACACCCATCATGGCCCAGCTCATGGGCCCCGCGATCGAGACCTCATTGGCGAAATACCAGTAAAGCACCGTGAACCAGAGAGCGATGGGAATCGATGGCACGATCAGCAGTAGCAACAGTAACTGCCAGGCAGTAAAACCGCTTACGAACCGCGATACAAACTGCCCGATCATGATACTCCAGGCGAACCACCAAAACAGATAAAACGCGTGATAATCATTGATGGGAAACACAAAGCGCGGCAGTTGACTGAAGTAATCGCCTAAATGGCCCAGGGTTTCCGCAAACCCCGACGCGCCCATTCCTGAAACAAAAAAAGACCCCGCAATGAGCATAAAAAACAAAGCGCTCGAGGCAAGGCTGAGCGCCTTGACGAAACGGATCTGGGTACTGGAGATCACGGCCACCAGCACCGTGCCCGCCACCAATGTGTAACGCACCGCGTTGGGAATGCCCTCGATATAGCCTGGCAGGTAATGCAAAAACAGATAACCCGTGAAGGCGCAGGTACCAATAATGGTGAAGTTATTGATCAGCTTGATGGCCGGAATCTCAAAGAGTTGCAGCCTGGGCTCGACCACACAAAAGTAGAAGGTGGTCAGAAAATAGAAGCCCCAGACCAGAAAACCCCAAAAGCCAAACTCTAGCGCCAGCGGGTTGGCGAATGCGTAATCCGCCTCTTTGGCGAAAATCTCGAAATCCACCATCGGAAACATCAGCAGGCCGACATCCAGCCCAGAAGTGAACAGCACCGCGAGAAAGGTAACCAGCGGCATGGGGGCGCTCCCCTCTAGCCGGATGTTGCGGTAACGCAGTACCAGTAGCAGAGAGGTGAGCGTAGTTAAGGCAATCGCGACCGACAGAATAGTATTCACAAAGATCTAACCTTAAGGGGCGGCGCCCATGGGCACCACTCTGACAGGGTCTCGCTCCCGTTGACGACTGCGCCACTCGGGATCTCGCCAAACAGGCGCCTCCAGTCGCAGCGGGTCTTTGCCCAAAATGAGGTCAGCGGCGCGTTCCGCCACCATGATGGTCGGCGCATTAAGGTTGCCGTTGGGGATACTGGGAAAGATCGAGGAATCCACGACACGCACACCTTGAAGCCCACGCACCCGGCACTGGGGGTCCACCACGGCCCTCTCGTCATCACGGGCTCCCATTCGACAGGAACACGAGGGATGGTAGGCCGTCTCGACATTCCGGCGCACCCAAGCATCAACCGCACCATCGTCAGATAAATCGATGCCGGGTTGAATTTCGCCGTCTCGAAACTCATCCAGCGCGGGTTGTTGCAGAATCTCGCGGGTTAGGCGCAAACACTGCCGCCAGTCGGCAAGGTCTTTCTCTGTGGAAAGATAATTGAACTGAATCAAGGGTTCGTGGCTCGAGTCCGGGCCTGAAATTCTGACGTGGCCGCGGCTTTCTGGTTTATTCGGCCCAACGTGTACCTGAAATCCGTGCCCATCGAACGCCGCGCGGCCATCATAGCGAATGGCTGCGGGTAGAAAGTGATATTGGATGTCGGGTGCAGCCACCCCCGCGCGGGAGCGGATAAAGCCACAAGACTCGAAATGGTTGGTCGCTCCCAAACCGGTTTTTGTCAACATCCATTGGGCGCCTATCCTCAGCTTTGATAGCAGGCCCAAGTGCCCGTTGATGGTAATTGGCTGCTTGCAGCGATACTGGAAATAGATCTCAAGGTGGTCTTGCAGATTCTCCCCCACCCCCGGCAGATCATGGCGTACTGGAACGCCCGCGGCCAACAGTACTGACATAGGTCCCACGCCCGAGCGCTGAAGCAATGCCGGAGAACCGATGGAGCCTGCACTGATGATGACCTCTTGGCGCGCTTTAACCGACCGCTCCTGTCCTCCGATCCGGTAACGCGCACCGGTCACTCTCATGCCGGAAAAGGTCAACCGATCCACGTCTGCTTCGGTCACGACCGTAAGGTTCGCGCGGCCCCTTGCTGGCCCCAAATACGCCAGATCGGTGGAACATCTCTCGCCGTTGCGGACCGTCATATGCATCGGTCCAAAGCCTTCTTGCCGGTGACCGTTGTAATCCTCCGTTAACCCATAACCTGCCTCACGACCCGCATCGATAAACGCCTGATATAGCGGATTGCGCATATCGTTGCCGTTGCAGGTCGTCAGCGGACCCGACGCACCGCGGTAGGTATCACCGCCCATCATCCAGCCCTCGGCACGCTTGAAATAAGGCAGGCAATCGGCATAGCTCCAGCCCGTAGCACCCTCGGTTTCCCATTGATCGAAGTCATCCGCGTGCCCCCGGACATAGACCATGCCATTGATGGCCGATGAGCCGCCCAATACCTTGCCTCGGGCGCAGTCCATGCGTCGACCATCCAGATAAGGCTCGGGTTGCCCCCAGTAGCCCCAGTTAAATCGGGGCGTACTCATGGGGATCGCCAAGGCACTGGGCATGCGAACAAAGACGCTACGATCATCCTTGCCCGCCTCAAGCAACAAAACCGAGTTCGCGGGGTCCTCACTGAGTCGGTTTGCGAGCACGCAGCCCGCAGAACCGGCGCCAATCACAATGTAGTCGTACTCGCTCATGGGCGCTCGGCAACAGGATGACGCTGCGTCAGGCGATACAGCAGCCAAGAGGCCACCATACCAATACCTGCGACTGCCGCCACGTATGCAAAGAAGCGTTGGTACGCGGTCGTGGTGTCGTAATGGGTATGCAGCCACGCCGCCACCTGCGGCACATAGGCATCCGGGCTATAGCCAATAATCGACACGACCCCAATCGCGGTACCCAACACTCTCGCAGGGATGGGACAGTTGTACAGCAATGCCCAGAACACACCGCGCAACCCGTAGGCCAGCAGCGCAAAAGGAAAGATAAAGATCCACAACGTCCACGCCCAACCTGGGTTAGTCGGCATCAGCGCGAGGTACAGACAACTGATAATCGATAGGAAAAACAGCCAGATCATGACCAGTGGGTTACCCACACGATCGCCCACCACGCCCGCCAGAATCCCACCCGGAAAGCGCATCCACAGCTTGGCCGCGCCAAGGGCGGTAGCGGCTGCCAACGTCATTTCAAATCCGCCGGTTTCAGCAAAGCTAGGGAACTCAATGGTTGCCCAAAACACATGGTAAAGAGCAGACAGAATAATGCATAACAGCCAAATACTGGGCTGACGCACAATGATCAGCAGATCAGACCAGCGAATCTTTTCTCGGGTATCCCCGGCATCACCCGCGGGAGTGGATTTCCAGAACATCAGCAACACACCCAGAGCGGCGGAGCAAATGGTGTAGAGAATGATCACATTGATCATGCCAAGCTCCCGCGTGGCGAACAGCCCAAAAATAAAACTGCCGACGGTCAACAAGATGGCCTCAAACAAGCCGCGCGCGCCCTCGAGGCTGCCGAACATGCGGCCTTGCTCATCACCGCTGCCCAGCAACCGCACCTGCTTAAACATGGCCGCCCACAGAATACCGACGCCAATCACCCCCCAGGAGGCGTAGATGATCAGCAGCTCCTCGTAACTCGGGATAGTGGCGTACCAGGCATAACTCGCCGAACTGGCGAACAGCGCGACAATAAGTAATTTGCGGGCCTCAACGCGGTCCGCCAACCACCCCCCGGGCACATAGCAAATCAAACACGCCAAGGCGTAGGTGCTGCTCAAGTTGCCCAGCTGTGCTTCGGTGAGCGAAAAGGCTTCCAGCAAAGACGTCTTGAAGAGTTGGCGGAGATAAGGCGCGCTGTAGATGACCGATGCCGCCAGCGCGATAATCATCACCTGAGCATAAGCGGCGACACGTGCTCGATTCATAGCAGCCCCTATTGGATGAACGACGCGCCATCGAGTTGACGCGCGACCTGTTCAGGAATAGTAATCCCCAAATGCGCTGCGATAGAAGGATAGATGTCGACAATTGCCGGCATCGCGTAAAAGTCCTTAGTGAGACGCCGGCTGTTGGTCGCAATCCAGATGGTGCGCTCGCGCGCAGTATGTCCCTCGTGTTCCCGCCCGGTATCTGCGTCGCGCCCATGATCCGTCGTCACGATGACCAGCCAGTCCTCTGGGTGGGCCGCTTGACGCACCTGCACCGCTTCCCAAATACGACCGAGGTGAGCATCCACATCCGCAACCGCGCTATCAAATGCCTCGCTATCGCCAAACTCATGACCTATATCGTCAGTATGCTGAAGATAGACCCAGGACAGATCGGGCCCCTGCTGCGCGATAACGTTTGCAGCTTCTTCAGCAACAAAGGTGTCAATCAAAGCGATATGTTTGTCAGACGGTTGCGGCGGAAACCGTTTTTCATCTTTCTCAAAGCCGTCGGCGACGTAATCAAAACGCCAATCTCCCGCGCCAGGCTGCCCTTCTCCCAGTAAAACAGTGCGATTGTCCGTCCAGGTCGAGAAAATCCCGATCTTGATCGCGGGCCTCACGACCTTCGCTACCCGAAAGATATTCCAGTAGTCATAATTAGGTGACAGATTGTAGTTTCCGTAAACGTTATGCTTGTTGGCCCACGTGCCGGTGACAAGGCTCATGTATCCCGGCGCCGATACGGTAGGGGTTTCACCGGGCTCCCCAACGGGGCCGCCTACCGTTGCCCGACCATACCCTCCGACAGCCGATAGAGCGTCAATGGTGGGGGTTGAGACACGCTCGATAACATCAGCCGCGATCCCGTCGACGATGACAAAGACAGCTTTCGGTGCCCGTGCAGGGTCCGCCCGCGGGGTACTTTGCGCCGAAACCGCGATCAGCCAAACTAGAGCGATCATGGGGCGCCAGACATTTGCCATGTTGGAGTACTCACACGCAAAGTTTGCACCATTATGCAGACACACTGAAAGCTGAGGGAAGTCTGGTTCGGACCACGTCGGTCGGGGCGACAGTTGCTTTACATCGCAACCCTGTCTCCCCGAAGATGCGACGCTTGCACGCATAGAACAGCATGCTGTTACGCCAGCAACCAGCCACCCGAGGAATCCCGCGCCCATGCCCTCACTATCCTCGATCCCCACCGTTGATCTCGCCCAGAATGATGACGAGATCCGGCCCACGCTGGAGCGGGCGCTGTGCGAAATGGGTTTTGTCCTGGTGCGTGGGCACGGTATAGCCAGTGAACTGATCAGCGACCTACGGGGCCACCTTGTTGACTACTTCAACCGTCCGCTGGCAGAAAAAATGGCAGAATGCATCACGCCCGATAACTACCGTGGCTACATTCCTCTGGGATTTTTCTCACCCAACCGAGAGGGGGTTAGGCCTGACCACTATGAGGGTTACAAACTCCATACCGAGATTCCCTTGGATGACCCCATCCGGAACCGCTGCGAGCTCTATGGACCCAACCTGTGGCCGCGGGAACCCGCGGGACTACGATCAACCACCGAAGCTTTTTGGCAGGCCTGCGAAGCAACGGGCGAGCGGCTCCTGCGTTTAATTGCCAGGATCATGGGAGTGGATGAAGCCGATTTTCTGGCAGCCTTTAATCAGCCACTGACCAACATGACGCTCTTGCACTACCCACCCTGTGACCCAGACGATGGCTTTGGCATCCACCCCCACAAAGACACAGACGCCCTCACCCTGCTGTTTCCGGATGAAGTCGGTGGCTTGTGGTTGCGACCTCACGCTCAACCGGATTGGCTTGAAGTCAAAGCGGCCCCAGACACCCTGGTCGTCAATATCGGCGACCTGCTGGAACTGTGGTCGGGGGGGTATTTCGTCTCCACACCCCATAAGGTGGTCAATGCCTCCGGCAGCGAGCGCTACAGCTTTCCCTTCTTCATCGTGCCGCGCCACGACGTGGTAGTGGAGCCTTTAATGCCCTGCCAGCCCGGGTTTCAGCGCAATTCGGTGCCGGTTGGGGCGGTCTCTAGGGAGGTGTGGCGCACCAACTGGCCCGAGGCGGTGCCCGAAGACACCGGGTTTGATCTGGGTACGCTGTCCGACTAAGCGGTCAATGCTGGGCTAAAAACCGCTCGGGGAAATCCGTCATGATCATCGACACGCCGAGCGCAATCAGTCGCTCTGCCTCGACCATGTCGTTGATGGTATAACAACGCAGCGCAAGGCCAGCATCGCGCACGGCATCCGCCAAATCTTCAGTGACCTGATAACCGTCAAGATGCATTCCCTCGAGCCTTTGTTCACGGCAAAAGGAAACGCCGTCTTCCGGTAACGTTTCCGCAATCAATGCCATGGGTATCGCTGGCAATTGCGGTCTGAGCAGAGATAAAGCGGCACGACTGAAGCTTGAGACAATACAGTGATGGTCGTTGATCTCTCCAAGCTGCTCGCTAACGGCTTTAACGGCGGCATCCACCGCCCCGGGGTCATCCTCACACTTTACCTCCCAGATAATGCCGGGCCGGTCTGGTGCCTCACGTTGCCATGCAATCAGGTCTTCACATCGCATGGGCCGCTCGCTATTGAATGCGGCGCCCTTCCAACTGCCAATATCAAGCTCGGCCAACTCGGGCCAGGACAGTGCAGTGACCTTATCTGTCCCCGCCGCCGTGCGTCCCAGATGGGCATCGTGAAAGATTAGTAACTCGCCATCGGCGAGACACTGAATATCGGTCTCGATCCAGCCCGCACCGACGTTGGCCGCGGCATCGAAGGCGGCGCGGGTGTTCTCGGGATAAACACCACTGGCACCGCGATGGGCGCAAACCTGCTCCCGCGAATAGGTGCGCACGGTCATGCAGGGGTTAGCGACCGGACCACAAAGGTCACTGAATCACGCATCGTTCGCACCCAAGCGGTTGAGAAATGCCCCCGCCCCCGTGTCTTCCTGCCGTAGCGCCTTAAGCATAGCCACCAGATTGGTATCGCGTTCGTCCTCAAGCTCACTGACCGAGCGCCCAGCTGCTTGCGCATCGGATTGCGCAACGATGCGATCAATCAGCTGATCATCGAGGTCCGGCACGTCGGTGAGTTTTGTCCATGGCCACTGCAGACAGGGCCCGAACTGCTCGAGAAAGTGCCTCATGCCGGCCTCACCACCCGCCGTTCGGTAGGTTTCAAATAACCCCTTTTGCGCCCAACGGAGACCAAACCCATGGGTCATGATGTCGTCGATCTGCGCGGTGGTTGCAACGCCGTCTTTGATGAGCCACAGCGCCTCTCGCCACACCGCCTCGAGCAGGCGATCTCCGACGTGGGCCGGGATTTCTGCCCGCAGCGTAACCGGCTTCATACCAATGTCGCGCAGTATCGCTTCGGCGCGCTGCACCATCGGCTCAGGCACAACCGCTGACGGGACGACTTCGACAATCGGCAACAAGTAAACCGGGTTATAGGGATGAGCAACCAGAATCTGCTCGGGCCGGGAACTTTCTGCCTGCAACTCCGAGGGCATAAAGCCCGAAGTGGACGAGGCGACAATCGCGTCCGCCGCACAGCCGGCTTGAATCTCACCTAGCACTGGCTGCTTGATCTCAAGCCGCTCAGGCGTGGATTCCTGTATCCACTCGGCACCGCTTACAGCGTCAGCAATGCCAGCGCACAGGGTCAAGCTACCCTCTGCTGGCAGTCGGTCATAGACCTCCGGCACCCAGCGGCGCGCTTTAT
>Ga0181594_10004968_pt1 | contig 11711 bp, 7 predicted proteins | sample 071ome_18_FD_145603 | JGI IMG/M metagenome (GOLD analysis project Ga0181594, IMG submission 145603) | Coastal salt marsh microbial communities from the Groves Creek Marsh, Skidaway Island, Georgia - 071413BT metaG (spades assembly) | ecosystem: Environmental > Aquatic > Marine > Intertidal zone... | reverse complement strand
CGCAAAGCAGGTGATCAATGAAATCGCCATGGGGCACGCCGCCCCCGCCCACATCAAGAAAGCCTTTCTCGACGCCGCCCTGAAACATGCCTCACGGAAGCAGTGATGCTTGAGGGGGCGATTGCAACCGGGATGAGCTGATCTGGGGGCGGGGAAGAGATCGAGGCTGGCATTCCGGGCAGAGGGCCTGGTTGATTTTGCAATCGCGCCCGGTTGAGGGCGCCATTCAGCTCCGCGCTTGATCCGCCCCGTGGTTGAATGCGAAGTTGGCGACATGAAGCGCATTTTTCTCTCTTCGCTGGCCTTGGTCTGCTTTTTCGTCTCCAACCTCTCCGCCGCGAACAAGCAGCCGGAAGGTTTCAAGCATCTCGAAATCGGCGAACCTGCGCCGGACTTTTCCCTCAAGGGCGTGGACGGCAAGCGCTACACGCTCGACAGCTTCAAGGAACCCAAGGTCTTGATGATCCTGTTCACCGGCACACATTGCCCCGTTTCGCACGCCATCGAGAAGCGCCTGCAGACGCTGGTGGACGACATGAAGGGAAAGGACTTCGGCATCGTTGCGATCAATCCCAACCACCCCAGCGGCCTCAGCCCCGACGAACTCGGCTACACCGCCTACACCGAAAGCTTCGAGGACTCGCGACGCTATGCGAAGGACCTCGGCTGGACCTTTCCGTTTCTCTACGACGGCGACAAGCAGACCACCGCCCGCGCTTACGGCTGCCTGGCCACGCCGCACGTGTTCATCTTCGATCGCGAACGCAAGCTGCGCTACAACGGCCGCTTCGACGATTCACGCTATGCGGCGTTGTCGACTGTGCAGCATCACGACACGCGCAACGCCATCGAGGCGCTGCTTGCGGAGAAGCCCGTTCCCGTCGCCAAGACCCGCCCCTTCGGCTGCTCCACCAAGTGGAAGGAACGCAGCGAACACGTGGCGAACGTCGCAAGGAAATGGAATGCCCTGCCCGCCACACTGGAGGAGATCGACGCCGAGGCGGTGGCGAAGCTGCGGAAGAACGGCTCGGAGAAACTGCGACTCATCAACGTTTGGGCGACCTGGTGCGGCCCCTGCGTGAAGGAATTTCCCGACCTCAGCGCCGTCGCCAACAAGTTCAGTCGACGCAAGTTCGAACTGATCACGATCTCGCTCGACGACAAAAAGGACATGGCCAAGGCGAAACGCTTTCTCGGTCAACACCGCGCCGTCATGAGCGACCGCCTGCGGAAGACAGTCGAGGCCGAAGGTCGGACCTCCAACAATTACCTCTACACCGGCGCCAGTGTCGATGAGCTCGCCGACGCCTTGGATCCTGAGTGGAAAGGAGCCTTGCCCTTTTCCGTGCTCATCGATCAGCAGGGCAGGGTTCTCTACCGCGTCGAGGGGATGATCGATCGGGACAAGGTTGTGGACGAGGTTCTGAACGCCATCTCACCCTATTACACCCCGGACAAGTAAACGGGCGATGGGGGCGACGCCTTCAGCTTGGATTCCTTGGGTGTTCTAACGAAACGGCGTGGCGTGTGTTTGACTCCTTCGCCGGTTGGTTCCTTCGTAGGAAGGGTCCATGTAGATTCCCTCGGTTTTCGAAAAGGGGTTGGCGATCAGCTCCTCCTCGCCGTTGTTGGCGGGACCGGTGGCGCATCCGGTTGTCATGGCCAGGGCGCATCCCAGCGCCATGGCACCAAGGAGCGCCCCGAAGGATGATTTGGTCCGTTGCATGCGACTGAAATACCTTGGGGGAGTCGGTCCACACAACTCCAAACCGGCGCTTTGAGCCGGAGAGCTGATCGGAAGGCATGATTCGGATTTCGCGCTGACAAACAGCAACCTGAGTCAAAGCGTCGCCAAGGCGCGGTTGGCGGGGCGCGCCGGCTTCAGCCTATCCTGAATCAGAGATGAGGGGCAGCGCCACAGATGGAGTAGGGTTGATCAGGACGAAAAGTCATCGGCTCCGGCGCGCGTTGATCCTGGCAGCCTTGTTGGCGGGGTTGTTCTCCTCCTGGAGTTGTTCCCGAACCGTCGCCGCCAGCGATTTCCAAACCTGGCAGTGGCTCACGGTGCGGGTCTGGAAGACGAATGATTTTCGCGTGACCTTGTACGGCGACAACCGGATGGCCGAGGACAGCAGCCGGCAGAAGCTTTTCATCCTCGGTCCGCGCGTCGCCCAACGCATCTCCCCGAACTGGAATCTCGGAGCGGGTTACCTTTTCCTGGATATCCACAAGCTCGCCAACAATCGTTGGCGCCATGAGCATCGACTGGATTTTGCCGTATCACCCAATCTCCCGATCACGGAGAAACTTTCCCTGCACTCCCGCAACCGGATCGAGTTGCGTTGGCTGGAGCGTTCAAAAGGAGCGATCCCGCGCGCGCGGCACCGGTTGCAGTTGCGCCAACGCATCAACAAGGGGCGGATCGAAAGCGTCTACTGTAACAACGAATTCCTTATCGACTATCGGCAGGGGGAATACAGTGAAAACCGGATCGTGCCCGTCGGTGTCGGCCTGCGACTCCACGAACATGCGTCAGTGGACCTATTCTACATGCTGCAGTCCGTGAGGAAGGCTGCCGGCGGATGGCACAACAACCACATCTTGGGAACGCACCTGCGGGTGAGGTTCTGAGGGCGGCGTTGCGCTCTTTAGGCGCGCGGGCTTGCTTTACCGTTTCCCGAAGTGGCGGTCTGCGAAGTTGAGGTATTGCTCCCAGTCGTAGTCGGTTACGTCGTGTTTGCCGGTTCGATAGTGGTAGCCGACGTAGTCGCCCACCGGGGTATTGAGCTCGGGCTGCAGTTGGACGCCCACTCCCTTCTTGCCAAAGAGCTGGTAGACCGGGCCTGCCAGCTTGCCGGAAAGAAACTCGCCGTTGGGGTCGGCCCACTTGTCCTGCTCCGCGCTGGCAATGTAGACCGGGCGCGGCGCCATCAGGGCGATCAACATGTGTTGATCGACCGGCAACTCGTTCTCCCTGTCGTTGAACTTGACGTGGTTGTCGTTGAACCAATGGGGGAAGGAGGTGTTGATCCGGGCGACCGTCTCGCCGAAGCGCCGCCGCGCCAAGGCCGCGCCGCCGCAGCCCGAGTTGTTCGAAATGACAATCGCGAAGCGCTCGTCCTGCGCGCCCGCCCAAAGCGAGGTCTTGCCCAACCGGGAATGGCCGATGACGGCGACCTTGCCCTGATCAATCGCCTCGTCCGTTTCGAAGTAGTCCATTGCGCGGCTCAATCCCCAGGACCAGGCGCCGATGGAGCCCCATTCGCCTTTCTTCGGCTTGGTCTGGCCTTCGCGGTAAAACAAGGGGTGGATGCCGTTCTGGAAGCCATCGTCGAAGTCGGGGTCGATGTCGCCGTAATAGATCGTCGCCAGGCCATAGCCTCGATCGAGAATCTTGCCGATGGCCCAGCGGCTGGATGAGGTCCCGCGTGACGCCTCGGACGCGCGGTGGTCCTGATTTCCGTTCCTGGAGCTGTTGCGCATCCAGCCCGGGTTCAGGCGGATCGAGGGATCAGCGCTGACGGTGTGATTGCCGTGGAAGTTGAGTCCCACGAAAAGCGGCGCAGGACCGCTGGTCACATTGGGAAGGTAGATCAGGATGTCCATGTGCGCGCGCTTTCCGTTGCCGGTGAAATGCGCGCGCACCTCCTTGCGCGTCGCCTTGCCGCCGAAGGCATTGCGGTAGCGCGAGAGCGTTTCGAAGCGGACCTCGACAGGGGTATTCGGCGTCCGGCCGTAAACGTAGGTTTCGAACAACTCGAGAATCTCGCCGCGCCGCTGGTTCGTCCAGGTCGCGGCGTCCTTCACCGGCTTGCCGGATTGATCCAGAAGAGGATCGGGCAGCGAGTAGCTGGGGACCTTGGATTCGTCGTAGTTGAAGCCCTTGGGTTGGGCGAGGATGGCGCCCGGCGCGACGAGGCCGGTCAGTGTCGCGAGGATTGTGAGGGCGGCGCCCCGAAGGTGGCTCTGGATCATGGCGCGACCTTAGGGCGCCGCCTTGGCGCGCTGCAAGCGTGGTTTGATTGGCTCAATCCGGGACGGGGCCTGATCGTGGCTCCGGCGCGCGTCGGGGCCTGCTCACGGAACCTTGCGAATCTCCGGATTGACCACCCCTACGGCCAACGCAACGCCCTCGAACAGGGTCGCAGGCGAGTCGGCAAGGCCCGCGTTCACCTCGATTCGATTCGTGCCCGGCTCGCTCTGCAAGATGAAGTCGATCTCGACCGGGGCGCCGGGTTCCAGCGGGCCTTCGACAAGAACTTGTCCATTGTGGCGAATCTGCACGTTCCTGTGGCTCAGGGTTTCGAGCTCGCAGATAAAGCGATGGCGTCCGGCCTTCGGCTCGGAGATCTCGTAGGCAAGGCTGAAATCGCCTGCCGACCAGAAGCGCGCCGCCGCCTCGTTACGATCCCAGCGCGCCAGTTCCGGTTCAGCCTTGAAGGGGGTGAATTCTCCCGGGGCAGGCAGGGCGGCGGGCGATTGAGGCTGCAGCAGGATCAACGTTCGATTCCCGGATGCATCCGTGATGGATTGGGTGCGCCCGACCCGCTTGAGATGGCTGATCAGCGACGCGCCCCGATCAGAGAAGGCGTTGCGATGAATCAGCAGTCCCGCAAAGCCGAATCGCTCCAGTTGATCAACCAATTCCTTGGCGGAGGCGTTTTCCAGGACAAGTTGCCAATCCTCCTGCCAGCGTCCGCGGTTCGAACCGTGCGAGAAGCGGAGCCTCGTCGAATGCAGGTAGGGTCGCAGCAACTCGTAGGGTTCCAGTCCCTCGATCGGCGCCGCCTCTGGAAAGGAAACCACCGGAACCTGGAAGATCATGGAATGCTCCGGCAACGCGGATTCCAACCTGGCGATGAATTGCCTGTCCTCCTTCAGCCGCGCCTGATGCCGCGCGATTTCGGGTTCCCGTTCGGGAAAAGGGACCTGATCCCACAGTCCGACGAGGGTCAGCGCGGCGGCCAGGGCCAGGCTGTGTTTCCGTGGGCGCCGCCGCGTCCAACGCGACAACCGCGCCGCGAGGAACATCAACAGCAGCGCTGAAATGTAGATGCTGAAGCGATTCGAGGCGCGGAACAGCAGCAGTCCTCCGAACGCGGCCAGGCAGTTGACGCCGCCGATTGAGGCGTAAGCCTGGATCCAGGCAATCTGCGCCAACTGGGGCGCGGGCTTCGCCCGATGTCGCGCCGAAGACATTCTTGCCACGCTTTCAACAATCAACCACGCCAGCCCGCACAAGGCCGCCATTCCCAGGTAGGGAGAATGCACCTCGCCCGTGATCTTGTGCAGTCCGCCATAGGCCTGTCCCAGGTCTGCGAGCAAGGAGAGGTTGTGGGTCGCTGGCGGCAGGACGCACTCCAGCAACTTCAGGCCATACTGTTCCGACTCGTAGTAGTTGCGCACGATTCCGGCCGGGTTGGCGCCGTGCTGGAATCGATAGATAAACGTGCCTGCGTTGACGATGACGAAGGATCCGATTGCGGCTCCCAGGCTCATGACTCCGATACGCAGGTTGTCGGGTCGGCGCGCCGACAGCCACTGCGCCAACAGGGCAAAGGTCATCAGCTGAAGATACATGTATAGGTTGTAGGGATTGGAAACGCCCATGACGCACGCGATCGCCAGGCAGAATCGCCCCGAGCTGTTTCCGGGGCGCGCGCGCGAGCCTTTCGCGACGATGGCGCAGCACAGCAGGGCTGGCGGCAGCGTCCAGGTGAATGCGAGCAGCAGGTGCTGTAATCCGCGCCAGCAGTTGTAGTGGGCGAAACCGAAGAGCAGAGCGCCGGCGAACGACCATTCCCAACGATGTCTCAGGAAGCGACAGACCAGGTAGAAGGACATCGCCGCCGACACATGCGCCAGCAGGACGGCCGCGTTCCCCGCGGCAAAGACTCCCAAGGGCAAAGCCAGCAGCCCAAGCAGGACGGTCAGGCATTTCTCGTACATCGGGAAGTCATTCCAATTGGCCCCGAAGGGCGCGCCGAGCCGGTCGATCCTGACGGGCAGCCCGGGATAATAGTCGCCCTCCGATGCGGCCTTGATCCAGGTCAGGATCTGGACGGCGTCCCCCTCGTAATTGACAGGCGTTCCCCAGCGGTCCGGCGTGGTCAAGGCATGTGACCAGACGAAGACCAGGGTGGAAACGGCGAGCAGGGCGACAAGACGCCTCCATTCCGCCCGGGCCAGCCTGTTCAAGCAAGCGAATGCGCCGGGCGCGGGCTCTGTCTCCGGCGAAATCGGAGCGCTCTTCGACTCTGGACCATGCCTCGCGGACACGAGCGAATTTTTGATTCCTTTGCGGCGGTTGACAAGAGCAAGTGAGCGGCTTGTTCATGGGGCTCCCCGGGCCGGCGATTGGTTGGGCAGGATTCCTGCGGCCTGGTGTAACAGTTCTCCCAGCGCCCGAAATTGGCCTTTCCTCCTGCGGCCCAGTCCGGAAGATTCGCAGCGTAGCCATGTCCGAATCCGCTCACCCCATCCTGCTGGCCCACGGCATCGCGCGCTTTGACATCCTGCGCGCCCAATTGCGGCGGTTCTGGAAAGTTCCGTTCCTGGCCAAGGGCGACAAGTATCACTACTTCAAGGGCATCAAGAGCCGCCTGCGCCGACATGGCTTCGACGCCTATCACTCCCATGTCGCCTTTGCGGCCAGTGTGGCAGACCGCGCCAGCGAGTTGGGGGCGGAGGTGCGCCGGATTCTCGCCAAGAGCGGGGCGGAACGGGTTCATATCGTTGCGCACAGCATGGGCGGACTGGACGCGCGCCGCATGATCGTGGACTGCCCCGAAATGGCGGGGGCGGTGGCCAGCCTTTCCACCATCGGCACGCCGCACAATGGAACCTCGTTTGCCGATGTCGGTCTCGCCATGGGCGGCGGGAAGATCATCGACGCCCTGGCCAGGGTTGTCTCGCTTGAGGGCTACAAGGACCTGTCGCGCGCGGCCTGCGCCTCGTTCAACGACCGGGTCGAGGCGATCGAGGCGCGGAACGGGGTCGTCTACCAGACCTGGAGCAGCGTGGAGCCGGAGGAAAGCAATGTCTTCATGACCTTGACCGTCCCTTGGCGCATCATCAACCGGGAGGAGGGCGCCAACGATGGCCTGGTCTCGGAAGCGTCGCAGAGCTGGACCGGGGAGTTGCGCGATGGCGCTGCCGTGAAGGTCGTCAAGCGGCATCGTTTTCCTTTTGCCGCCGACCATTGGAATCAAGTCGGGTGGTGGCATGTGAATCGGTGGAGCCGCGCGGATGGCTGGCGTGGGTTGAGCGCCGCCATCGACGAGTATGAGAACCGGGTGGGGGAGGTTTACCTCGATATCGCGCGGTCCGTGGCGGATCTGGCCTGACGATCGTCCGTTTGTTGAAGGGCCTCTCGGGGCGATTGAACGCGAGGGCGACGCGGTTCAAGGCCTTGAGAACGTTGTTTCTACAGTTTCTTCATGGCCCGGGGCGGGTCGCCTCGCCTGTTTCCGTGGATTGTTGAGTCGAACTGCGCCCGTGCCCCCTTCAGCGGTGAAAGGCCGCGCAGCCGTCCGAAACGGTTTGCCGGCGGGGTGCGGCAGTCCTAGAGTGCCGGCTTGCGTCGGCGCCCGTTCTAAGCAAGCTTGTGCGCCCATTCTGATCGTGTCCGAGAACGAATCCAATCAAGTGTCGCCGGAGTTGCCGGAAGAGCTGCGGGCGCAGTTTGCCGAGGTGGAGCGTCGGCTCTGGCGCAAGGAGACGACCGTGGCCGTTTCAGGCGCCGCCGTCGCCTTGCTTCTCTCGTACACGCTGTTGTTTGTTTCGGATCGGTTCTGGGACACGCCGGTCGCATTGCGGGTTGCCCTGACGGTGGCCGCGGCGGGGGTGTTGGCCGGTTTCGGAATCCGCTGGCTGCGCCTCTGGGTTTGGCGGCGCCGGGACCTGAAGGCCTTTGCCCGGGTCGTGCAGAAACATCATCGCCGCTTGGGAGACCGGTTGTTGGGCATCGTCGAGCTGGCGCGGGAGGGAGCCTCGTCCGCCAACATGTCGCCCGCCTTGCGCGAGGCCGCCATTCGGCAAGTGGCGAAGGAGGCGGCGGCAATGGATTTCAAGGCGGCGGTCAGCCTCGCGCAGGCGACGCGTTGGTTGATTGTGGCCTTGGCGTTGTCGTGCCTGGTTGCCGCGCCCTTCGCCATCGTGCCGCAGGCGGGATGGAGCGCGTTCAAGCGCTGGGTGGCTCCGGTGTCAGGGGCGGAGCGTTTTACCTTCGTTGAACTGGGGCGGCTGCCGGGGAAGATGATCGTCCCTCACGGAGAAGAGTTCACCGCCTCGGTTTCATTGAACTACCGGTCGTTCTGGCGACCGGCGTCGGTGTCGGGCGTGATCGGCGAGCAAACGCCGATCCTGGCCGCGGTCGCCGAAGGCGAGGCCCGTTTCGAGGTTCCCGGGCAGGCGGTGGACGGAACGTTCGAGATCCGCGCGGGCGATGCGAAAGGGGCGCTCAGAATCGTGCCGACGCATCGGCCTTTGGTGAAGGATGTCGAGGCGCGGATTGAGTTTCCCGATTATCTGAAGTATCCGCGAACCACGCAGACCGTGCAGAATGCCAGCCTTGCCGTCCTGGCCGGGAGTCGGGCGGTATTGAGCGGCGCCGGCAACCGGGAACTCGACTCGGTGGTCATGACCTTGGCGGACGGCCGTGGGCAGGCGCTGGCCGCAACGGCGGAGGGGCGCTTTGAAACAGGCGTTCTCTCGCTGGAAGAGCATGCGCACCTCACCTTTTCAATCGAGGACAAGCTGGGCCTGACGAACAAGGCCCCCTATTCGTTGGCGATTCGGCAGATTCAGGATTTTGCGCCGAATGTCGATCTGCCGGAACTGCAGAGCGAGAGCGCCATCCTGGAATCGGATATCGTGGACTTGACCGCCGTGGCCCGCGACGACTACGGGGTGAAGGACATCGGCGTGGAATGGGAACTGGTGTCCACCCCGGGCGAGACCAACCGCCTGGTCGAAACGGGATTCCACTTTGATTCCTCGTTGCCGGATGAAACCGAGTTGCGCGAATCGTTCCTCTTCAGCCCATCTGTGGCGGGCGCGCCGCCGGAGTCGGTCGTCGAGTTGCGCGCCTATTCGACGGATTATTACCCGGGGCGGGCAAAGTCCCTCTCCATGGTCTATCGCCTGCATGTGATCGGGTTGGTCGAGCATGCGGAATGGACGAAGCAAACCTTCGAAGATCTGTTTGCCCGGCTGGAGGAACTCGCCCGTTCCGAGGAGGAGGTCGCCGCCGGCGCGCGCGACCTGAAGAACCTGCCGCAGTCCGACATGGAGTCGGAGGAGACATCGGACGAGATCGGCGAACGCGCGGACGAGCAGGGCGAAAACAATCGCGAGTTGGATCTGATCGTGCGCGAGGGAGCCAATGCCCTGAAGGAGGCGATGCGCAATCCGACCTTTGATGAAAAGACCCTCGAGCAATGGGCCGGGACCTTGAGCCAGATGAAGGAGCTCTCCGAGAATGAGATGAGCGCTGCGAAGCAATCCCTGCAACAGGCTCAACAGCAATCGTCGGGAGAGCAGCGTGAACAGGAATTGTCGGAGGCCTTGGAAAGCATCGAGCAGGCCTTGGACAAATTGGCGGAGATCCAGGAGCGCATGGACGAGGGATTGGACAACCTGGAGGCGTTGACCCTGGCTCAACGGCTCAGGGAAGCCGCCAAATCCGAACGGGGAATCGAGCGAACGTTGTTGTCGATGGCTCCGGAGATCATCGGTCTGGAGGTGAATCGGTTGAGCCAGCGCTATCGGGAGGCCATGCAGGCGGCGTCCGGGGAGCAGATCGAGGTGCGCGATGAGGCGGCCAGGCTTCAGGCCGAGATTGGCCGCTTCTTTGAGCGCACCCAACGCGAGAATTATGGCGAGGTCGCCAAGGAAATGGAGGCGGAAGCGACCGCCGAGAATCTGGAAGTCGTCAGCGGGTTGATTGCCCGCAACACGACGATGCAGTCGATCGAGAACCTGGCCCAATGGGCGGACCGATTCGACGCCTGGGCCAAGCGCATCGAGCCCCAGCCGCAGGAAAGCTCGGGCGAAGGCGGCGAAGGGGAGGGCGGGCACTCGCAGGACGACCTGATGCAGTTGCTGGTCGCCATGATCCGCATGCGCGCGGAGCAGGACAACGTCCGCGGGCGCACGGCCATGCTGGAGGAGCAGAAGGCCCGGGACCCGGGCTATGAGGATCGCGCCGCGGGCCTCGCCGCCGGCCAGGGAACGCTCAACCTGAAGATGGGCGATGTCGCGCGGAACAATCCGGTGGAGGTCCTGGACTCCGTCATGCGGGAGACGGTTGAATCGATGGAAACGACCCTGGGCTTGCTGGAGGAGCCGGACACCGGCGTCGCGACCGCTGATTCGCAGAAGCGGTCAATCCAGTTGATGACCGACATCATCAACCTGATCAATGAGCAGAGTCAGCAGCAGAATCAGCAACAGCAACAGAGCGCCCAGCAGCAGAAGGAACAGGAGTTCCTGATGGAGATGGCCGAGCAACAGCCCGGCCAGCAACCCGGCCAGATGCCGGGAGCCATGCCCGGCATGGGCCCGCTGGAGGGCGACCCCACCGCGCCGGGCGGGCGGGCCGCCGGCGACGGACAGGGCAAGGGAGCGACCGCCAGGCGCGTCGATCGTGGAGCTGGCGGCAAGGGGGCCAATCGTGTGATTGCCTCCGAGTTCCGAGAAGTCATGGAAAGCTATTTCAAGAACGTGGAGGCGACGGAATAGTGGTGAGCGGATTGATGAAACAGTTCGAACGAGCAGGCGCACGGCGCGGCGTTCTGATGGCGGTAGGCATTCTCCTCTGCCTGCTCCCCGCGGTCGCGCCGGCGCAGAAGTTGTTTGTCGAGGACTCGGACCAAAGCGCCAAGTTGGTCGACGCCATCTATGTCAAGGGACTGCGTTATTTGGTGAAGGCCCAGGGCGAGGATGGCGCCTGGGTTGGCGGCCGTTATGGAGCCGAACCGGCGGTGGTCGGCCTGGCGACGCTCGCGATGCTCGCCCACGGCGATGATCCCAATTTTGGACCCTATGCCGCGCCGGTTCGCAAGGGATTGGACTACATTCTCAAGGCGCAGACGGAGGACGGCATGATCGGCCGGACCATGTACAACCATGGTTTCGCGACCCTCGCCCTGGCCGAGGCCTATGGGATGGTCAAGGAGCCGCGGCTCGGCCCGGCCCTGCAACGGGCGGTGAAGTTGATCCTGACGTCGCAGGCCCAGAATCCCAAGGGGGCCTGGCGCTACAATCCAACCAGCCAGGATGCGGACACCACGGTCAGCGGTTGTCAGATGGTCGCCCTGCTGGCGGCCCGGAACGCCGGCATCGCCGTGCCCGAGGAGGCGATCAAGAAGGGGCTGCAGTTTTTCGCAGTCTGCCAGTCGCCCCAGGGCGGCTACGGCTACACCAGCGCGGCGGGACCGAACGCCGCCCGCACCGCCATCGCCTGCCTGGCCCTGACCCTCGCCAAGGAGAAAGGCTCCAAGGAACACGAGGCCGCCTTTGCCTACCTGCAGCAGCAGCAGCCACAGTCCCACTATTACTTTTATTACCTGTACTACGCCTCCCAGGCTCATTTTCATTACTCGCCTGCCAAGTGGCGTGTCTGGAATCAACGCAACATCGCGGAACTGAAGCAGCGGCAACGTCCGGATGGGCATTGGGACGGCCAGTTCGGACCCGCTTATTCCACC
>Ga0181594_10004957_pt1 | contig 11720 bp, 10 predicted proteins | sample 071ome_18_FD_145603 | JGI IMG/M metagenome (GOLD analysis project Ga0181594, IMG submission 145603) | Coastal salt marsh microbial communities from the Groves Creek Marsh, Skidaway Island, Georgia - 071413BT metaG (spades assembly) | ecosystem: Environmental > Aquatic > Marine > Intertidal zone... | reverse complement strand
ACTGTAACGCGCCACCTTACGCCGAGCTGGTCACTCGACTCTGTGGGCACGCTCACTTGGGTTGGGCTCTGAGCGTCAAACAGCTGATGCTTCACCCGCCAGCTTGAGGCGCTCAATGACAGCGAGGGTCGACCGGCGAGCGGGCTCAATCGGACCAGTATATCTCGGCTCGACGGCGAGATGTGTGCCCTCCACGACAGGGGCGTAGCCCGCTCAATCGAGACGCCTCGCCCGTCCACCCACACGTCGAGGGGGTGGGTGCTCTTCAGGGTTAGGAGGTGCGGGTCGCGTCGCTCAGTGGTATGAGGGCGCTCTACTTGACTGGGGGACAGACAAGCGCTCACTCGACCGAGCAGATAGATCCGCTGATCCCTCCCCTCTGTCAGGTCCAACAGGTCGCTCAGCTGGAGGTGTACCCCCCCCGTGATCTGTGTGAGAGAGAGCGCGCTGGGCTCCAGCGTGTCGTTCGCTTCTTTGAGCTCCTCGTCACCGCGGAGGCTTAGAAGCTCCGGGACCGGGTCATAGCGCTCAGGGCTCCAAGGGGAGCTCGCGCGAGACGCGCGCCAGCTGACACAGCGCTGAGCGAGTGAGGTCGTTTTCTGAGCCTCGGGGACCTCACAGAGCGCCTGACTCGAGGCCAAGACCAGCGCTAGGCACGCACAGAGGATGAGGGAGCTGTACGTCTGTCGCCCGCGAGACCTCAGCTCCATCACTCAGCGCTCAGAGGCACCATCCGAGCTAGGGCCAGCCTCGATTCGAGACATCAGCTCACCGGCTCGATCTAAGGCGTTCAGCTCCATAAAGCCACCGATCGGCTGATCGTGGATGAAGATCTGCGGGACGGTCCGCTGGCCAGTCTGCTCGATGAGCCAATCTCGTAGATCGGTCTGCCCCGCGGCGTTGATCTCCTCATACGCCACGCCACGCTTCTCTAAGAGCCTCTTAGCCATCACGCAGTACCCGCAGATAGGTGTAGTGTAGATCTTTACAGCGCTCATACGCTCTCCTCACTTCAGTCGTTGAGACGAACAGCCTTGCCCTTTAAAGAGGGCGTTGATGCTGTCCTTACCAATAAAATGTGCGGCGCCAAAGGCGAAGAGGTGCGCGCGCTTCTTCGCTCGCCTCACGAGCTTAATGACGCGCCTCGCCATCCTTTTGTTTCGCTGCTTAAGCAGGCGGTCAAAGAGCTTGAGCTGAGCGGGAGGGGCGCCCTCCAGCTCAGCCATAATCTCAGCCAACAGCTCACCCTCGTCCCCCTTGAAGAAGGCCGTCATGAGCTTAAGGTGAGGCGCCTCTCCACGCTGGTGGAGCTCCATCAGGCGCTTGAGCGTGTGCTTGAGAGACTCGACAGACTCCTCTTCAGACTTGGAGAACAAGCTCTCGATCTGCTCCTCGACCGTCTCGACTCCCCCGACCTCTTTACCTGCCTCTTTAGCCCGAGTGAGGATCACCTCATCAAGGCTGGGGAGCCCCTGAGCGAGCAACGGCATCAGCTCTAACATCGGCAGGAGGATCTCAACCGCCTCTGGCTTCATCATCCCAAACATCGACGCTGAGCTCCCCTTAAGCTCAAGGTAGGACTTGAGGGAGGCATAGACGTCCACAGGGAGCTTAGACTCAAGCGTCTCACCTGACGGGAGGAGCATGTGGGGGGTCAGCTTCGCGGTGAGCGCGACCTTATCACTCAGGTCAAGCTCGCCATAAACCGCGTCCGCCTCGTCTATGAGCCGTAGCAAGGTGGGGCTAAGCTGGGCGAAGCGCGCGTCTGGGATGTGCATTGTGCCTACGAGGTGAAACTCCGCGAGCTCAGGGCAGCGCACAGACCACATCATCGGGCGCTCGAAGCTCGGCCCGCCCTTGATCGCGCCGGTCCCCCCACTGTAGTCAAGTTGAGGCTTCGTTGGAGGGGGCTCAGGTTGCGCGCTCAGCTCAGCGCGCAGGGTCGCAAAGGCCAAGCCTACGCCGAGCGTGTAGGTAAAGAGGCGAGACAGTGGGCGAGTGGGTAGCAGACGAGACCGCATAGACACCTCTTAAAAGAGTAATGAAAGTGAGGGTTACGGAGCGCTCCGCTGGCGCCGATATGCTCGGATGAGCCCATACAGCGACAGGAGGGCGAGGAGAGGGCTCAGCGCGAAGGTAAAGAGAGGCATCTTATGGTCCCAGGGGTCATAGGTGACATCAAAGATCCAGATCGGCGCCTCTCGTCTCACCTGAAAGTGAACACGCACCTGCTCCGCTAAGCGTTGATAGACAGGCTCTTGATCAGGCTGAATCATAAGCCCTTTGGCTTTGAACTCAAGCCCAACCAAGCTCCCCTCTTTAAGCCTGTAGCCCTCTACCCACGGCTGATGTGCTGGGAGGATCGCAAACACCATGTCCCCATTGAGCTTCGTGACATAGCTGACGCCCCTGTTCTTCTCGAACATATCTTGGGAGTCAGGGAGCTCATGGTAGCCGATCGCGAACAGGCTCATCTGCTGTACGACCCCCTCGAGCTCACAACGCTGGAGGTGTTCAAAGGCCACAGGGGTCTCCCCACGACCTCGAGCGAGCGCTCGATCGATCACGCTACCGCAGTCGCTGTGCGTGTCTGCCCGCAACAGCCCCTCAAAGGCGGGGTAGCTCCGATACGCGAGCGAGCAAGACATACCGAAGACGAGGAGCAAGAGCAGTGGGTGCCTACCTATACTGAAGCGCTCCTCTCTCGCGCGCTCCTCGGCGTCCTCTCGATCCTGTGCGGCCCATTGCTCAAAAAGCTCGTCTGGGTCGACCTCTGCGATCACAGAGTTCGGGTGGCTCCAGCCCTCCGCGTCAGGGGTTGGCTCGTCAGGGGGCACATGCTCTATTGGCTTAGGGGGGCTGCTCATCGTCCGTCTTACCTCAGCGCTTTCATCGACCCTAAAGTGGCGCGGGCTCTCCGCTCCGTCAAGCGCCTCAGTCGATCCTGTTATCTACTAGATTTCTGCGGGCGTGCCTGTATAGTGGTGCGCGCCCTCGCTCCTGTGAGGTGCGATCATAGATTTGCAGACACCCTGTCGCGGAGAAAATATTCGCGATCACATGAGGTTGAGAGGTAGAGATGAGCGAAGACGGTCGTCCAGTGAACTTCATCCAAGAGATCATTCAGTCAGACCTTGAGGCGGGTAAAAACAAGGGGAACGTCGTCACACGCTTCCCTCCGGAGCCCAACGGGTACCTGCACATAGGTCACGCGAAGTCGATCTGTCTCAACTTTGGTCTCGCCAAGCGCTTTAACGGTCAATGTAACCTGCGCTTTGATGACACCAACCCCGCCGCAGAGAAAGACGAGTTTGTACAGTCCATCCAAGAGGACGTCAAGTGGCTAGGCTTCGACTGGGGTGAGGGCCTCTATTTTGCGTCTGATTACTTTGAGAAACTCCACGCTCACGCGATCGAGCTGATCAAGGCGGGTAAGGCCTATGTCGACAGCCAGAGCCCAGAGGACATGAAGCTCAACCGGGGTGACTTCCATCGCCCAGGGGTGGACAGCCCGTATCGTGAGCGGAGCGTTGAGGAGAACCTCGACCTGTTCGCGCGGATGCAAGCGGGTGAGTTTGAGCCAGGTGAGCACGTCTTGCGCGCCAAGATCGACATGTCCTCACGGAACATTAACTTCCGTGATCCACCGATTTATCGCATCCTCAAGGCCCACCATCACCGCACAGGGGACCGCTGGAACGTCTACCCAATGTATGACTACGCCCACGGGCTCTCCGACGCGATCGAGGGGGTCTCTCACTCCGTGTGCACGCTCGAGTTTGAAGATCACCGCCCGCTCTATAACTGGTTCCTCGATGAGCTCGGTTATCAGCCTGACAACCGCCCCCACCAGTATGAGTTCTCACGCCTCAACATCAACTACACCGTCCTCAGCAAGCGTCACCTCCAGCGCCTAGTGAATGAGGGCCATGTCCAAGGTTGGGATGACCCCAGGATGCCTACGGTCGCGGGGATGAGGCGCCGTGGCTACCCTGCGCAGGCCCTGCGCACCTTCTGTGAGCGGGTCGGCGTGACCAAGAACTATGGGGTGGTGGACATCGGTCACCTTGAGCACGCGATCCGTGAGTCGCTGAACGCGACGTGTAAGCGCACGATGGCGGTCTTGCGCCCTCTGAAGGTCGTGATCGAGAACTTCCCTGAGGGTCACGTGGAGTGGTGTGACGCGCCCTACTACCCTGATGATGAGAGCTTTGGCTCACGTCAGGTCCCGCTCACTCGTGAGCTCTACATTGAGCAGGAGGACTTTATCGAGGTCGCGCCCAACAAGAAGTGGTTCCGCCTCTCTGTGGGTAAAGAGGTCCGCCTTCGGTATGCCTGCCTCCTCACCTGCACAGGGGTCATTCGAGATGAGTCAGGGGAGATTACAGAGCTACGCTGTACTTGGGACCCAGAGTCCAAGGGAGGGACCCCTGCGGATGGTCGTAAGGTCAAAGGCACGCTCCACTGGGTGTCGGCTTCACACGGGCTTAAGCGCCCAGTTCGCCTCTATGACCGGCTCTTTAGTGAGCCTACGCCAGGCGCCGCTCGCGATGGTGGTGAGAAGAGAGACCTCCTTGAGGATCTGAACCCAAATTCACTTGAAGTGCTCAGCGACGCGGTCGTCGAGCCAGCCTTGCTGTCGGTGAAGCCCGGTGAGGTTGTACAGTTTGAGCGACTAGGGTATTTCTGTGCCGACGCACAAGACTCAGCCGATCAAGCGCCCGTTTTCAACCGCACGATTACGCTCAAAGACTCTTGGGCAAAGCTCGCTAAAAAAGCCTAAACTGACGAGGACTGTACATCATGAACATCAGCAACGAGCGTCCACAGGGGTCTGGTGAGCTCACCATAAAGAGCTCAAAGGGGGTCTGCTACTCATGTGGAGACGCGCTGAATACAGCGCTCTATGTTCACATCAGCGACCAAGACCACGACGCCTTTAGCCTCTTGCGAAACGCGATCGCTGACGCGAGCCTGAGCGCGTTGAACACGGTCACCTGTTCATGTGGTGAGGTCCTGCGCGCTGAGCATCCGCTCACGGTTCACCTCAGCAGCTCAGAGCGCCTCCTCATCTTTATCCCCTCCTCACAAGCGCTCATCGCCCATGAGCTCTTCAGCCAACAGCTCTCCGCCCTCGCTGGGCGAGCCCATGTAAAGGCCCAGCGCTACTTCACTCAACCTGAGCTCTACGTAGGTGTAGACGCCCTCAGAGATGCGCTTGACGGCGTCAGCGTGACTCAGGGCGCTCGCCCGAGCGCCCTGACCCCCGCCGAGAGCCTAAAGGCCCCCTCAAACACCCCTGTGAGTGAGCGTGACGCGCTTGACCCGCTTGATGAGCTCCTCGATGAGGCCCTCGATCAGGAGACGACAGGCGTCTATGACATGAGCGGGTCGCGACCCGCTCCGGTGCAGATGAGCCAGCACTTGACCGCGCTCGACGTGATGAACCCCGCTACCCTGCCCCCTGTGCTACCTGAGTCTTCAACAGAGGAGAGCGCTGAGCTGTCTCCTACTGCTGTCAACCTCCTCAAAACAGAGCTAAACCAAGATGTGAACCTCCTCAAAAAAGAAGAGGTCACCAAGGTTGACGTCGAGCTCAGCTCAGCGCTCTCAGATGACCTGAGCGAGGGTGAGCCCCCGCTCGACAGCCCTACAGACACAAACAACCTCAGTGAGCTCCAGAGCTTAGCAGGTGAAGACAACACCTCTATTCAAGCGCTACCGAGTGACCCACTCGAGACCCACTCAGCGCCTACAGACGTAAAGGACCTCCCCTCCCCGTCCACAGAGCTCCTCTACTCGAACTCGATGCGCCACTTTGATCACGAGGCCGCGGGTCAAGGGAACACATACCTCAAGATCACAGAGGGGCTCATTGAGGCGGCTGCGCTCCTTGATGAGCGTCAGGCAGAAGGATGGCTCCTCTGCGATCTGGACGTACGCGCTCAGCTTCACTTTGTACAGGGGGGGGGCGCAGCTCCCTGCTTAACCTTGTTCAGCGTCCAAGATGGGGAGGTTGAAGATGAGCTGTATTGGCCCATCGAGGTAGATGGGGTGCTTGGCCCTAAGGTGCTCCGTGCGCTCCGTAAAGACTTTAAGTTTGAGCTGACCCTCTACAAGAAAAACGGTCACCACTATGGGCAACGCCTGATCGAGGCCCCCCTAGAGGACAACGTAGGCTACATCCTAAGCGCGATCAAGCGCCTCCAGATGACCCCAAAGCAGTCGGCCCGAGCGCTCTTTGAGGTGAGGGCTGAGGAGTTTGACCGAGATGGTCGGATGAAGCACAGCTTTAGTAAGGACAGCTACTCAGAGATCGAGAGCGCCTCAGACGCGAAGCTCGCGACCGGCATCTGGGGGTACTGGAGCACGGTCAAACAGCGCGACTACCTGCTCTTAGTGAAGTCCTTCCCGCTCTCATGGCTCAGGAGGGTTCAGCATCGGATCCTCAAGGCTGGTCTAGATTACGGGATCGCGATGCCAGCTCACCTCCAAAGTCAGGCGGTCGCGCTGAGGCTCGCCAAGAGTGACGTTGAGCTCCTCCAGCGCCTCGTCGCAAACTTCGCCGAGGTGAGCTTGAAGCTCAAGAGCTCTCAGCTGAGCCCAGAGGATGAGTGGGAGAACTGGGATCAGCTCCTCGCTCAGGTGGATGAGCTCGGGATCCCTGTCGATGAAGAGATCGAGCAGCTCGCCTTCCAGGCGATGGAGCGCGCAGGTCTCAACGGTGACTCCCTGTTTGGTGACCTCCCCGAGCACGAGGTCGCTGAGCCACTTGAGTTGATCGATGAGCTCGAGGTGGACGAGCTCGAGGTCGATGAGGTCGCGTTCAGCGAACCAGAGCTGGTGTCGGATGACCTGATCGAAGAGGAGCTCATCGAAGGCGACCTGCTCGACATCGAGTTTATCGACGAGGACCTGATCGAGGATGAGGAGCTGATCGAGGCTGAGGAGCTCATTGAAGAGGAGCTAGAGCTCCTTGAAGACTCCCTCGATGGTGAGGTCTGATGCGCTACGGGATCATCTCTGACATCCACGCAAACCTTGAGGCGCTCCAGGCGACCCTCAGGCTCCTTGAGAGCTATAAAGTCGACCAGATCATCTGCTTAGGGGACGTGGTTGGCTATGGCGCTGACGCGGACGCTTGCTGTGACTTGGTTCGGCGAACCGCTGCGTTCACAATCCTAGGAAACCATGACGCTGCGGTCGCAGAGCGGATGGATTACACCTTCTACAGGCTCGCGGCGCGGAGAGCGCTTGATGGTCATCGTCAGAGCATCAGCGAAGAGAACCTGCAGTGGCTCAAGGAGCTCCCTTATATCGTCCATCAAAAAGAGGCCACCTTCTGTCACGCCTCCCCTGTAGATTACACGACCTTCAAGTATATCTTTGGGGTCGAGCACATGGAGCCCTTAATCAGCCAGTACCTCGACCAGCCCTTCGTGACCTTCATCGGCCACTCCCACCTGTGTAAGTGTTTTTTCTACAACGAGCGCTACGCTGAAGAGATCCTAAACACACGCTTTCATTTGGTCCCAGGGTATCGTTACGTCATCACGGTTGGGAGCGTAGGGCAACCACGAGACCACGACCCTCGCGCGTGCTGTGGTGTCTTTGACAGCGCTACTAGAGAGTTTGAGTACTTGAGGGTCCCTTACCAAGTGAGCCAGGCGGCGCACAAGATCTTCAGCGCCCCTTACCTCGCGGACACCTTTGGGCACCGGCTGTTCTTGGGAGTCTAGGGTGGGCGTCCTCTATTTTGGTGACCCGCGTGGAGCGATCGCGCTCCTCACTCGTGGGGTCCCGCTCTGTGGGGTCGTGCATGGGCGACGTGGTGGAGAGGGCTACCGTCGGCTCTTGAAGCTCTTAGCCGAGCTCGAGCTTCAATCGCTCCCACGCTGGCAGAAGCCTGACCTCACCGATCCCGAGCTGATCGAGGTCTTTAAGGCGCTCAAGCCCGACCTCCTCATCTCAGGATTTTACCCTCGGTTAATCCCCCGCGAGGTCTTAGACATAGCCCCTGGCTACAACGTTCACCCAAGCGACCTCCCGAAGTGGAGAGGCCCAGACCCTGCGTACTGGGTGATCGCGTCGGGAGAGTCACAGACCGCGATCTGCATCCATGAGCTCACAGAGGCGCTCGACGAAGGGGCGATCGCTCACCGAGTCGTGGTGGACGTTCGCTCAAGAGAGAGCGGAGGTGCCCTCGCGAGGCGACTCGAGCGAGACGCCGCCGAGCGCTTAGGTGAGTGGGTCGCAGACCGCTACCAACAGGCCTTAGCGCTCGGCGTCCCTGTCAACTCGCTCCCGCTTGAGCTCACGCCACAGCGAGGGGAGGCGAGCTGGGCGCCGCTCGTCTCGCCTGACGAGGTAGAGGTCGACTGGAGGCGACCTGCGCTCGAGGTCGACCACCTCGTGCGCGCCTCGAGCCCAGACCCTGGCGCCTTTAGCTCCCTCGACACAGGCTTTAAGCCAGAGCTGCTCGTTATTTATAGCGGTCGAGCGGTCAGCGATGACCGCCTTGAGGTGCTCCCGCCAGGCACCCCCGTGATCGTCAATGGGGAGTGCCTGATTAAGTGTGGTGAAGGGGCTTATCAGCTCGGCCGTGTCAAGGTCGGTCGCCGTGAGATGCGAGGCTCTGAGCTCGCTCGACTCCTCAGCTGAGCCAAGAAGGTTCGTCTTTCAATATACACCTCAACCAAAGGTCACCTATGAGCCCTCGCCCTCTCGGCCGTCCCCGCCCCGCCTTTATCACCTGCTCGGGTGGCGCCGAGCCCCACCTCGCAGATGAGCTGACTCGCCTTGGCGCGCAGGAGGTTGAGGTCAGCCACCTTGGGGTCCACTGTGTCCTCAGCGAGGAGCTGATCTGGCGTGTCAACGCCTACTCGAGGCTCGGCAACCGTGTCTTGATCCCGATCGCCGAGTTTGAGGCTACAGAGCGAGGGGCGCTCTATGAAGCGGTGAAGAAGGTGCGCTGGGACTGGTGGATACACACGAGCCAGACCATCGCCGTCGACGCCTCGAGCGTCAACAGCCAGATGAACCACACGCACTTCATCGCTCAGGTCGTCAAGGATGGGGTCGTCGATCAGCTCCGGGAGCGCTTTGAAGAGCGCCCCTCTGTCGACACAACTGACCCAGACCTCCCGATCAACGCGCGCCTCTTCGAAGACATCTGTACGCTTTCTTTAGACGCGAGCGGTGGGCGTTTACATCGTCGTGGATACCGACAAGACTCAGGTCGAGCACCCCTTAAAGAGACCCTCGCGTCGCTCTTGAATCATCACGCGGGTTGGCGCCCAGACGAGCCCTTGATCGACCTGACCTGTGGCTCTGGGACGATCATCATCGAGGCGGCCCTCCGGGCGGCGAGGCGACCACCGAACTGGGCGCGAGCGAAGCTAGGCGCGGGGCCTGGGGGCTTCACCGTCTGCAGGTGGCGGAGCCATGTCCAGAGCCGATATGAGGCGTGGCTTGAGCGGAGCCCTCAGCCGAGCCCCCTCCCCTGTGCGCTGTGGGGGAGTGACATCAATAAGAGACAGATCATGAGGGCGACCGAGAACGCTGAGCGGGCGGGAGTCGCTGAGCTCTGCCATTGGACGAGAGGCGACCTGAATGAGCTCGCCCCACAGGCCGCCGCGTGGGGTCGCGCTCGACGCAAAGAGCTCATTGGAGCGAGCGCAGGTCAACACTCAAGCCTCAACTCAAATGTAGAGCCTCGGCTAGGGATCGTGCTGATGAACCCCCCTTATGGAGAGCGACTCGGTACAGCTTCGGAGCTTGAAGGCTTTTATCAAGCGTTAGGGAGCACACTAAAGCATCAATTTGCAGGCTTCGAGGCGTGGTTAATTGTAGAGGAAGGTAGCCCCTGGAAATCGATCGGGCTCAAGGTACAGAGCAAGCTCCCTGTGCGTAACGGCGCCCTGAAATGTCTGCTGATCCAAGTGCCTCTCTATTGAGCGTAAGATAAAGGAGCGCTCGTGCGTCACCACCTCCTGCTCATCTGTGTGCTCACGAGCGCGGTTTTTAGCGTAGTCACCACAGAGCTGAGACAGCGCCAGCTCCCTACCCGAGCGGACTGGTCGGCGGTCACCCGCGAGCTCTCTGAGGGGCTCAAGCCAGGGGACGCGGTGACGTGGCTCCCTGAGTGGGCAGAGGAGGGGCGCCTCGCGCTCAAGGGGCTCGAGACGCGGACCTCTATCCTCTATCCCCCTCACCATGGCGGGCTGGACCTCGCGCGATTTGAGCGCGTGTGGGTGATTGGGGCGCTTGGGGCTACTGCGGAGGCATTAGTCGCTCGTAGCGAACTTAAAGGCGAGGCGAGGCGGGAGGCGCTCCGCGTTGAGGTGGTCCCAGAGCAACCCCTGAAGTTGCTCGGTGAACGACAGAGGGGACGGCTCAGCTTAGGGCTCGTCGAGCCTCAAGGGGAGCGTAGCGTCGCGGACCTGTTTCATGACCTCGCGGATCCAGCGCGTGTCCACGTGAGCCGGCAGGGGCGTCGGGATCAGCGCCCAAGACCATGTACGCTCTGGGCGTTACAAGGCTGGCACTGTCAACTGAGGCACGCCAAGCTGAAGAGGACGCTGAGGGACTCCGGCTCCCTGAAGGGGGTTAAGGCTCAAGGGATCGATGATCAGCGCCTAGTCGACCGTTGCCTGTCTCGCCCGCTCCAAGAGCGCCTCAAGGCTCGCACTAAAGATCGAGGCCTCTATCGCTTAGATCGCAGGAGGCACCTGAGCTATGTGGACTGTGGGCTCCACCCTGAAGAGCACGTCAGCAGAGATCATCGGGTGATCGCGGGGGAGCCTAGGCGCTGTGTCTGGCTTCGTCCACATGAGGGCAAGACGCTGAGGGTCACCTGGCGAACACGCACGCCTCCAAGCGCGTGGCTCACGCTGCGCTATGGCTGGGAAGACCTCTCAGTCGACCCTCCTTTTAGAGACTCACAGGCCGAGCCTTTAGCGCTGAGCGTCTCAGAAAAGGACAGCGTAGCCCCTATCTTTAAGCGAACGTTGAGGCCTGATGTGGGCTGGAGCGCGCACAGCATCTCGATCCCTGAAGGGCCACAGGCGCGCTCGTTCACGATCACCCTCAACGCCCCGAATGGGGCCCGCGACGCAAACCTCTGCGTCGAGCTCAGCGTGCGGATAGAGAAACCTTGAATCGCTCTAAACAATCATCTACATGAACGGACAGGGCTACACGTCGACCGTGTAGTAAAGACTACAGGAGGGATGAGATGAGCGCTCAGATTGAACATGAGATCACGACACGCATACAGGGCGCGTACCCGGGCGCAGAGGTCAAGTTAACAGACCTCACCGGGACCCGAGATCACTGGGAGGCGCTGATCATCTCAGAGGCCTTTGAGGGGGTCAGGCTCATTAAGCGACAGCAGGGCGTCTACCAAGCGCTTGGCGAGCTGATGAGTGGGCCTGTGCACGCCTTCACCATGCAGACCCTCACCCCTAGCGAGGCGGAGGCAAAAGGCCTAAACGCCCCGCGAGAAGCTCAAGAAGATCAGCTCGTCGAGCTCAAGTAACACGGGCCCAGCCCCTTTCATGCTGGGTATCCTCAGCTACAGACACGAGGTCTATGATGTCAGACGACACACAAGCAAGAATTCAGAAAATGGTAAACGACAACCGCGTCATCGTCTTTATGAAGGGCACCCCTGATGAGCCTCAGTGTGGCTTCTCTGCGGTGGTTGGTAACCTCCTCAA
>Ga0181594_10004955_pt1 | contig 11721 bp, 11 predicted proteins | sample 071ome_18_FD_145603 | JGI IMG/M metagenome (GOLD analysis project Ga0181594, IMG submission 145603) | Coastal salt marsh microbial communities from the Groves Creek Marsh, Skidaway Island, Georgia - 071413BT metaG (spades assembly) | ecosystem: Environmental > Aquatic > Marine > Intertidal zone... | reverse complement strand
TCGCGGTTGGCTGCACCCTCACGTATGCGGTTCAGCGGTACGGGAACTTCGCACAGTCGGAGTTCTTCATGGTCGGAATGTATTCCGGCATCGTCCTCGGCTGGATGGAACACGTCCAGCCGTTGGTGACGGCACCTCAGGACGGCGTGCTCTCATGGACGGTGTTCCTGTACGCCTTGGTGCTGGGCTTCCTGCTGTCCGGCTTTGCAGGCGTTGTCGTGGACCGCCTTGTCTTCAAGGGCTTCCGGGACCGAAAGGCGTCGGCCGACGTGATGATGATTGCCTCGCTCGGTGTCGCCCTCGTACTGCGTGGATTGCTGTACCTCCGCTTCGCCTCGGATTCGAAGCGGTTTGTGCCCGACGCGGACTGGATGGACGGTTCTGGTCAGGCATGGACGCTGCCCTCGCGCGTCTTCCGCATCGACCTTGGAGCAGGCGACCTGCAGGTCGTCAGTGAGGCGAGGGAAGCCTCCTACGCCTTCAACAACGCCATCATGCCCATCGTCACCTTTGGCACGGTGATTTTGCTGCTGGTGCTGTTGACCCGCACGCGCCTTGGGCGTCGCATGCGCGCGGTGGCGGACAACCCAGAGTTGGCTGCGTCCTGCGGCATCAACGTCGAACGCGTGCAGATGATGAGCGCCTTCCTCTCCGCCGGCATCACGGGTGTGGGGGGGACGGTCTTCGGGCTGTACGTGACCTTCTCACCACAAACCGGGTTCACCCTGCTCCTTCCGGCCTTCGCGGTGATCGTTCTGGGGACCATCGGCTCCATCAGCGGCACCATCGTCGCCGCGCTTGTCATCGGATTCGTCCGCGCTGTGTCCTCGCCCGTGCTCATCGCCATTGGCAACCCGCTGGACCGAACCAACTACGCCGCCATGGCCGGGGTCACGCCGTACCTGATCATCATCGCCATCCTGCTCGTGCTCCCCAAGGGGTTGGGGGACGGCTGGGAGCGCTGGCGCATCGAACGCCTCCGGTCCAAGGCCACCGTCCGCAAGGAGCCCAACCACCGCGTGGCCGCGGTCTTTGCGGTGCTCTTGGGCTGGCTGGGAGTGCATCACCTTCACCTCAAGCAAAACGCCCGCATGGTGGCGATGGCCGGCTTGACCGCCACGGCGTGGTTCATCCACACGGTCGCGTCCTTCATGCGCGAGCATTCCTGGGCAGGCCGCGATGCCGTCGCCCCGAACGGCATGGACGAGGCCTCAACCGTGGCGTGGTTGAGCCTCATCGGTACGGAACAAACACTGCTGAACGCCTTCGGTTTGGTTGGGGACGTGCTGTGGCCCCTTGTTCCGCTGCTGGTCTGGGCCTACGCCCTTCGGGAAGCACAGTTCCTCCTTGCGGGGCGGCATGGGGAGGACCCCTTCCCGGCCCTCACAAAGCACTGGGGCTCCCTCACCTCCAGCCTCAGCCGAAGCGCTGCGGCTGCCTCTGGGCGCCTTGGTGGCGTGCTCGGTCGAGCGTCCGGGGCGCTCCGCTCCTCCTCGGGCACTTCCACCCCGCTGGATGCGGCCCTGAGCGGACTTGGCGACCGGCTTCGAGGCGCGGGGAAGCGCTTGTTCGAACGCCTCGACATGCCAGAGGGCCGAACCTCGGAACGGGGGTCGACCTTGACCTTCGTCGCCCTCGCGGCGCTCCTGCTTCTCGTGATTTTGTGGCTGCCGCTGGACGGTCGGAACGATTGGGGATTCTACAAGACCCTGCAGGTCAGCAACGTGATGGCCACGTTCGCCATCTTTCTTCTCCTCGCATTCTCGCTCAACCTGCACACCGGGATGACGGGCCTGCTGAACTTCGGTGTGATCTTCTTCGCCAGCATCGGCGCCATCCTCGTCGGCATCCTCACCGCGCCACAGGAATACTTCGGCTATGGGTGGCCGATCCTCCCTGCCGTGCTCGCGGCGATGGTCGCCGGTGCCGTTGCAGGATGGTTGATGGCCGGGCCAACGGCCCGGCTGAGGAGCGATTACTTCGCCATCATCACCATTTCGATGGGCGAAGTCGTGCGGCTGCTGCTGAGCGGTGAGCCCTTGCTGCGCGTCGGGGCCAACGCGTCGGCCATCGGCATTGGGCAGTACCCCAAGCCCCTCAACGTCTGGTGGTTCTGCGGGCGCGAGCCCCAGTTGACGTCTGCAGGCGAAGTGATGTCCCCCGTCGCCTGCTCGCTCGATCCGTCCATCACGAGCGCGGCATCGATCGTCGGTGACCTGCTTGGCTTCACCAAGCCAGCGCCGTACATGCTGGTGTTGGCCGTGCTTGGACTCCTCGCGATCGTGCTGACCTGGGTCGTGCTCTCAACGCTGTACTGCTCGCCGTGGGGGCGCGTGCTGCGCGCCATCCGGGAGGACGAGGAGGTCGCCCAGCACCATGGCCACGACATCATGCGCCACAAAGCAACCAGCCTCGCGGTTGGTGGGGCCATCGCCGCCTTTGCCGGGGCGTTGTGGGCGTGGAAACTTGGCGGCTTCCAGCCGTCCTTCATGTCGCCCGCCCGCTCCACCTTTCTCGTGTGGGCGGCCTTCATCATCGGCGGGGCCGCCAACAACCGCGGCATGGTGATTGGAGCGATGATCATCGCCCTGATGGAGTTCTTCTTCAACGTCCTCGTCGCTGCTCAAGGCTCTTCGGACCTACCGCTGCACGGCATGGCCAACAGCATCGACGTCGTTTTCCAATGGATGGTGCTGACCCCCTTCCAACCCGCCTTGGTGTTCCTGGCCTTGGCCGCAGCGATGGCATGGCTGCGTCGCTCCACCGCCGCCGAGACCTTTGGGTGGATGGGGGCAACGATGCTTGTGCTCGGTGTGCTGCTTGGGGGCGAGGGCCACCATTCCATCACCGAAGTGTTCCCCGAGGTGCTCGGTGGTGTGCATCCAAAGATGGGCTTCGTCAAGGAAGTGCTCGTTGGGCTGCTGATCGTGTTCTCGCTCAAGTTCAACGCCAAGGGCCTGCTGCCTGAGGTCCCCTTCCGACCCGAGCGAACGGGCACGTCTCCGATGGAGGTGGAGGAGTGAGCGCCGTGCTGAAGGTTGAGGGCCTCCGGATGGAATTCGGGGGCCTCGTCGCCGTCAAGGACGTCTCCTTCGACGTTGGCAAGGGCGAGATGGTGGGCCTGATTGGTCCCAACGGGTGCGGGAAATCGACCACGTTCAACTGCATCAGCGGCTTGCTTGAACAAACGCGAGGGCGTGTGGAGGTGTTCGGAAAGGACGCGTCCCGCATGCGACCTGAACACATTCAACGGCTCGGCATGACCCGCACCTTCCAGCATACCCGCCTCTGGCGAGAGATGACCGTGATCGAGAACCTCCTCGTCCCCCCTCGCAAGCAATTCCGTCCGCTTGACGTGCTCTGGAAGGGCCGCAAGCACGCTGCGGAGCAGGCGCGCCTCGCCCGTGCCTTCGAGGTGCTCGATGAGCTCGAAGTGCCGCACATGGCGCACAACCTGGCAAGCGAATTGTCCGGCGGACAGAGCAAACTCGTCGACATCGGCCGCGCCATGATGGGCGAGCCGGGGCTTCTTCTTCTCGACGAGCCCGTGGCCGGCGTCGCCGGCCCCTTGGCGATGAAGATTTTCTCCAACCTGCGCCATTTGGTGGATGCCACGGGCATTTCCATCCTCGTCATCGAACACAACATGGATTTCATCCTCCGTCAGGGCGTCGACCGCATTGTCGTCATGAACGAAGGCGAGGTCTTGATGCAGGGCACGCCCGACGAAGTGCGAAGCAACCGGGCCGTGGTGGAAGCCTACCTCGGCTCAGCAGGTGACGCAGGAGGTGAGGACGAATGAGCCGCGTGCTGGAGGTGACGGGCCTCGAAGGCGGGTACGGTGCCGTGCAGATCCTCTACGGCATCGACCTGCACGTCGAGGAGGGCGAATTCGTCACCATCATTGGGCCCAACGGCTGCGGAAAATCGACCTTCATCAAAACCGTCTTTGGCATTGCGAAGCACTACGGTGGGCAGGTCCTGTACAGGGGTGAGCCCATCGAAGGCCTGCGCAGCGACCAACTGGTGGCGAAAGGCATCGCCTACGTGCCGCAGGTGAACAACGTCTTCCCGTCCTTGTCGGTCGAGGAGAACCTGCAGATGGGGGGCAACAGCCTTCCAGGGTCGCTGTTGAAGCAGCGCATCGAACGCGCCCTCGACATGTTCCCGGACCTTCGAAGCCGAGAACACGACCTCGCTGCCTCCCTTTCCGGTGGCGAGCGCCAAATGCTCGCGATCTCCCGCGCCCTCATCGCAGACCCGACCTTCCTGTTGCTGGACGAGCCGACGGCGGCCCTTTCCCCGCTGTACCAGCAGCAGATCATCGAGCGCATCGACGCCCTCCGGGAGCAGGGCATCACCGTGCTGATCGTCGAACAGAACGCACGGCTCAGCCTCGCTCGCTCCGACCGCGGCTACATCATGGCCAACGGCAAGGTGGTCCTCACCGGTACAGCCGAGCACATCCTCAACGACCCGGACATTGGGCAGTACTTCCTCGGGACGCACGACGACTGAAAGATCAGAGCAGCGGCAGCAGCAGGTTGGCGGCGAACAGGAACATCAGGGCCGCGATGCTGCGGTCGATCCACATCCACGCCCGTGCGCTGGACAGCTGGGACGCGACGCGGCTGGACCCGTAGCCAAGCGAGAAGAAGAAGAGCACGGAAGCCGTGGAGGCTCCGACGGTAAACGCGAGCCGCTCGGTGACGTCGAAGCGGAGGGCGTACCCTCCAATCAGCACGAGCGTGTCGAGGTACACCAAGGGGTTCAGGAAGGTGAACGCGAGGGCAGCAAAGACCGTTCGACCTCGTGACGCGGTGTGCATCGTGCCGAGGTCCATGCCTTCGGCCTGCATCGACGAACGCAGCCTGAGCGCGCCATAGGCGACAAGAAAGGAGGCAGCACCGAGGGTCATGGGAAGGTGCACCTGCTCATGGGCGTCGAGCGCGGCGCCCACGCCGAGCGTGCCCAGGGCGATGAGGGCGATGTCGGCAAGCGTGCACACGAGGCAGACGAGAAAGACGTGCGCCCGCATCAGCCCTTGACGGATCACAAAGGCGTTCTGTGGGCCGAGCGCGACGATCAGGCCGAGGCTGAGGGCGAAGCCCTGCAGCGAGGCCGACAGCAGGGGCATGCCGCTCCCGCGGCATGGCCGGATTCAAGCGCACCGGTGGGGCCGGGTGTGCTGCGGTGGGGTTCAAAGGGGGTCGGGTGCAGTTGGTTCCCGTGCCGTTGCTCCAGCGCTGGCGATGGTGGCGGACGACCAAGAACGCCAGGTCTGCCGCTCAGGAGCACCGAGAACTGGTCGCGTGGAAGGCGGAACACGCGGTCGCGGCTGCCGTTCGGAACCTGCCGGGGACACGGAGCGTCCACCTCGAGCGGCGCGTCCCCAACCCGGACCGCTCCCGTGGCGCAGGTGAAGTGGACGTCATCGCGGTGACCGAACGCGCGCTGCTGGTCATCGAAGTCAAGAACTGGGCCGGCCCTGTTGACCTGGTCGATGGTGACCTCGTTCAGGCCCGGCAGGCAGCACGAGGGGGCGCGGCGAAACCGGTGATCGCCAAAATCAAGGAGAAAGCCGACCACCTGAACCGATGTTCGCTTTCCCACGACCAGCAGGAACTGCTCGAGGTGCTCCCCTTGGTGGTGTTCGCCAACGCGAACGTCGAGCCAAGCGACGACGTGGCGGCCCACCCCAACGCTTGCCGGTTGAGCGACCTGAAGGCGTGCTTGGCGACGAAACTCGCCGCGCGCGAAGTGCAGGACGACGTCGAACTCAGCCGCCAAGAGCGGCTGCTTGAGCGGTTGCCAACGTGGGACACGGTGACTTTTGACGGTGGTGACCGACGCACCGGGGACGCCATCGACGAGGACCTGCCACCGGGCTGGGACCGTGCCACGTGGGCCAGCATCGAGGTGCGCCTCGTTGGGGGATGGCTGCCGACCTTGCTTCGCGGTCCACGTCTCTTGGTGACCTTTGTGGACCATGACGGTGGACGGCATGAGGAGGTGGCCGCGCCCGGCGCCACCCTTCGCCACAGCGAACCTTGGGGTGCCTCGGGGGTGGACGGCCGTGGGACCTACCCCATCGAACACCTTCGTCGGCTCGTCTTCGGCTTTCGGACCCCGTTCACCTGGGACGGAGGGGGCGACGCAGGCGGACGTGATTCCGGCGAGGCGACCGGCCCGATGAACGACGACGGGGACCACGAGGCCCCCGCCTCGAACCCGCTCGACCGCTTTCAGGAGGGAGGGGTGTACACAGGCACGGTCGTCCATCACCTGATCGACGGCACAACGGGAGCCGTCCACGCCGTGCTCGTCGCCCTCGTCGAGCGTACGGTGACCGGTAAACTGGACGTGAATCGCCTCGGGACGATGGACCCCGTCCTGTTCGAGATGTTTTACGCGGTCGGCCGGCAGGTCGACGTGAAGATCGTGAAGATCCGTTCTGCCAAGCGCATCACCTTGGCTCCTGCTCCGCTTGAGGACGTCGATGGAGACAACGAGGAATGACCAGAGGCGGCTTCAGTTCCGCTGGATGGGGATAAGCCGGCCCGATTCCACGTCGTAGATGGCACCGCTCACGCGCGTTCCCGCGTGCAGGTCCGGGTGGGCGACCAACCGCTCGACGTCGTTCAGCAATTTCTCCTGCTGGTCATCGATCGCGCGTGGGGTGACTTCACGGAGGTGGTGCCCGGTCACGTCGCTCACGCGCGCGCTGAGGGCATCTGCGTCGCCACTGGCCATCGCACAACGGGTGTGGGGCATGATGAGGATCCTGTTCACGTCCAGCAGGTGCGAGGCCAAGACAAGGTCGTGCAGCGCTCCGCTGTTGAGTTGGGCGCCCGCATTGCGCACGACCTTGGCGTCGCCGATGTCCAATCCGAGCACAGCGAACACGTCGATTCGGCAGTCCATGCAGGTCAGGATGGCGAGGTTCTTGGCCGGGGTGGGGCCGACGCCTCCTGCATCGAAGCCCTCAGCGTAGGCAGCGTTGCCCTCGAGCAGGTCATCGAAGCCGTCCATGTGCGGTGGTGGTCGGTTCGGTTCTTGAGGGCATGGTCGCAGAATGGCTTCAGTTGGCCCGCTGGCGCAGGCATTCCATCAGGAGGGCCGTCGCCGCGACCTGCAGGTTGTAGGACGGAACAAAGCCCGGCATTGGGAGGCGAACGACGGCGGAGGCCACGGCCAGCAACGAGGCATGCACCCCATCAGATTCGGCCCCCACCGCCAAAATGGCGTTCCATGGCATCATCGCGTCCCACGGTGCCACCTCGCCGACGTCCTCGGCGACGATCAGCGGTCGTCCGGATGCAAGGACCGCCTCGATGGCCACCTGACGGGTGGCATGCACCAAGGGCATGAACCGCGTGGCCCCCATGCTGGCGTGGGTGACGTCCTTGAGCCACGATGTTGCTGGCGCATCGTCGCTGAGGAGCAGGACCCCGGAGGCACCTGCGACTTCTGCTGTCCGTACCACGAATCCGACGTTTGTTGCGTACCTCACGCCGTCCAAAAGGACAACAGGGCCGGGTTGAGTCAGCAGGTCCTCAATGTTCTCGACCTCCGGACGTCGTCCAACAAGCGCAAGTGCCAACGGCTGTTCCAACCCAGGGGCGGACATCCGCCACAGGTCTCGCTCCGTCCCCTCGTGCACCGGTACGCCCTGTTCCGCAGCAAGGCGACGCACGGCCGTCACGTCCACGTGGGGGCAATCCTGCTGAACAAGCACGGCGGTCGCCTCGCCGGCGCGAAGCGCAGCGACGGTGGCCTCAACCCCTCGCTTCTGCATGCTGCGGGGACGTGCACTGCGTGCATCATCCTGCCGTTCCTCCATAGCAAGTCTTGAAGCGAAGAAGTGGTCTTTTTTTCTTCATGGAAGGCCGCGGCATCCTCATCGCCGTGGAGGGCATGGACGGCAGCGGAAAATCCACCCAGGCCAAGTTGCTCTACAATTGGCTGCGCGCCAAAGGCATGCCCGTGCACCACACCGAATGGAACTCAAGCCCGGTCGTGGCCGAGGCGACCAAACTTGGGAAAACCACCCAGCGGCTCAAACCGATGACCTTTCACCTCATCCACGCCGCCGATTTTGCCGACCGGTGGAGTTCCCAGATCGAACCCATGCTGGCCGTCGGCGCCATCGTCGTGTGCGACCGGTTCAAGTTCACGGCCATGGCCCGTGACGGGTCCCGCGATGTGCCGTTGGAGACGGTGGAGCGGGCCTACGCCTTTGCGCCTGAGCCCGACCTCACGCTCTACTTCGACGTCCCCCCTGAGGTTGGGTTTCAGCGCATCACGGAAGGACGAACCTCGTTGAAGTTCTACGAGGCCGGCCTCGACATGGGGTGGACGCACGATCCGTTTGAATCGTACCGAATCCTCCAGAGCCGCACCAAAGCCATCTACGACGGGTTGGTCGAGACCGGGCGCATTGTCCGCATCGACGCACTCGGGAGCGTCAGCGACGTGCACGAGCGCGTCCGTGAGGTGTTCAGCGCCAAGGTGGACCTCAGTGGCGTCGAACCGATCGACGAAAACGACCGCGTTGCACAAACGATGCGTCACAGCACCTTGGATTGGCGGCGGTTCGAATCCGAAGGGGGCGACGCGTGATGTCGACGGGACGCCTTATAGTGCTCGAAGGCCCTGACCACGTCGGTCGCTCCCTTCACGTGCGCTTGCTCTCCGAACACCTCGAAGCCCGAGGCGTCGCGACCATGACGACCGGGCTCGCGCGGTCGATGCTCCTCGGTGAGCAGCTGAAAGGCCGGGACCGCGGGCTGCATGACCTCAATTGGCGTACGCGTGCCCTGCTCTACGCCACGGACCTGCACGACCAGGTGATCCACAGCATTCGTCCCGCGTTGGAGGCAGGCTTCGTGGTTATCGCCGACCGCTACACCCTGACCCCCGAAATTCGTGAGGGCATCCGCGGCGGGGACGTGGAGTGGGTTCGCAGCCTCTACCTCGACGTTCCCTCCCCCGACATGACCATCGTTCTGAGCGCTGGCCCACGCCGCTTGCTGAACCGCATCCTTTTCGGCGAAGAACTGCAGGCCCTCGTGGACTTTGAAGCCGGTATGGACCTCAACCTCTCGAGGTCGGTCACCACGTCCTTCCTCGAATACCAGAAGTTGGTTCGGAAGGCGTTCACCGACGTTGCAGAGGAACAAGGCTTCCCTGTGGTGCAGACGCGGCATTCTGTTGAGGAAGTGCACGCCGAAATTTGGCGGGTGCTTCAGCCACATGTGTCCGACATGCTCCACCCTCTGTGAGGCTCAGCGGAGGTCGCTCAGCGGCACCGCGATACGCGGGACGTCTGCAGGCAGCGTGTGCCGGCTGGTTTTCGGCGTCAAGCGCTCCCCTCGGGAGGCGAGGTCGACGATGTCCTGCTTCGAGATGGATTCGATGGTCGCGGACGGCCACAGGTCGACGACGATGCTGTCGTCCTCGAGGTAATCGAACAAGAGGGCCGGCATGCGTGTCAGGCCAAGTTCAAGCGAGGCCGTGTAACGGTGGTGGCCGTCAAGGATGGTCCCCGAGGCACGGTCCACAAGGATCGGTTTGTGGATGAAGCCCTGGGATTGCAGTTTCTCGCGAAGTTCCTCAACGCGCTCGGGCTGGATTTCTTCATGAGGCCGCAACCACGCGATGTCCACCAGTTCGGTCTCCATGGGGGGGTGCGGCGGCCTGTGCCCTTCAAGATGACCGCCGAATGGTGTCCAACCTCAGCACTTGGACACCGCGTCCATTGCGCGCTGCTCCCCCATGGGAGGACTGATAAAGGGGAGGAAGGTCGGGAGGACGCTGGATGGTGTGACCATGACGAAGGGGCTCTATCAGCACGTCCGTGAAAACTGGGGCCAGCCGAAGGCGAACCAGCCCCACATGCACCGCCAGTCCCGCATGGCGCAGTGGCGCCGTGAAGAGGTGTTCACCCGCGTCGAGAAGCCAACGCGCATCGACGCCGCTCGCCGCCTTGGCTACAAGGCCAAGCAGGGCGTTGTCGTCGTTCGCACCCGGGTTCGCCGCGGTGGCCTCCGCAAGGGCAAGGTGCACATGAAGCGCAAGCCTTCGAAGGCCGGTGTCACGAAGATCACCATGGCGAAGAGCATCCAGCGCATCGCCGAAGAGCGCTGTTCCCGCCACTTCCCCAACCTCGAGGTCCTCAACTCGTACTGGGTTGGCCAGGATGGCAAGCACAAGTACTACGAGGTCATCATGATCGATACGCACCACCCTGCCATCATCAAGGACAAGCAGCTCGGTGTCTTCTGCGAAGCCAACGGCAACAAGGGCCACCGTGGCCGTGCCGAGCGTGGCTTGACCTCCGCCGGAAAGCGCGGACGTGGACTGTACCGCAAGGGCAAGGGTGCGGAGAAGATTCGCCCCTCCCTCAAGGCGAACCTCAACCGCGGCAAGTGAGCCAACGCCTCAGGCGTTGGGTTCTAAGGGCAAACCACCCGTCTTGGTCTCGGGGCCGTCATGGACGTCAGCACGGTGCGCGGGAAGGAGGTCTTCCTCCCGGATGGCCGTCGCCTCGGCACGGTGCACGACGCCGTCATCGACGTGGACGGTTTCGCCTGCTCCCACCTCTTCGTGGTCGGGACACCGCACCACCTCGTCGAACAAGGCATCGACGTTGCCGTGCCGTGGCGCTGGGTGCGCGGCGTGGGCGATGCTGTGATCCTCCGTTGGTTCCCAGAGACGCCGATTCCGCTGCCAGGTCGTGGCTGAGATGCTCGACCTTCATGTCCTTGGGACCTCCTCGGCCCGGCCGACCACCGAACGAGCGGTGAGCGGTTCGGTGCTCAGCACGACCGAAGGCCTCGTGGTGATGGACCCCGGGGAGGGCTTCCAAGAGCGTTTTGCCGCCGCCCGACGCCACCTTCGCAGCGTTGGCGGCGAGCCCCGATTGCGCCCGCGCCGTGTTGGCGCTGTGCTGTTGAGCCACGGGCACCTCGACCATACCTGGGGCCTGCTTCCGTGGTTGCAAACCTCCGGGCTTGACGGCCGAACCGAACCGCTCGAGGTGGCCGGCCCTGTCGCTGCCTCCACCTTCGACCGGCTGGTGGCCGACGGATGCAATGCGATGATCGATGACGGCGAACCCTCCGACCTCCTGCGGCAAGTTCAGCAGTGGCGTGCTTTGGGGGCGACCTCAGACCGCCTTGGTTTCCCCGTGCGCTGGCGTTTGGGGGACATGGACGGCGGACGATGGGCGGTGATCGAAGACGACGGTCACGTCGTGAACGTTGTCGATGCCGAATGGTCGCCTGTCGGCTGGGCCAAGGTTTGCTTCACGCCCGTTACCTCGTCCCACTCCGTCGCTTCGTGTGGGTGGAGGATTGACCATGCTGCTCGGCAGGGCAAGGTCGACGCCACGCGCCTCGATCCGCTGTGCTTGACGGAGGACGAGCGCTTGCTCCTCTTCCGACAGGGTCACCTTGAGCAAGGTGGGGAGCGGATTGAACTGGACAGGTACCGCGGTCCGGGAACGCCCTCCCTTTCGCTCGTCGTGTCGGGCGACACGTCCGCTCCAGGACTGATCGTTGAGGGCCCTGCTCCGGACCTCATGGTGCACGAAGCAACCTTCCTCAACAACGAGCACGAGAAGGCTGAGGCTCACCTGCACAGCACCTCGTCCGGCGCAGCACGAACGGCGGTGCAGAGCAACGCTCGCGTGCTGGCCCTCACGCATTTCAGCGCCCG
>Ga0181594_10004952_pt1 | contig 11723 bp, 15 predicted proteins | sample 071ome_18_FD_145603 | JGI IMG/M metagenome (GOLD analysis project Ga0181594, IMG submission 145603) | Coastal salt marsh microbial communities from the Groves Creek Marsh, Skidaway Island, Georgia - 071413BT metaG (spades assembly) | ecosystem: Environmental > Aquatic > Marine > Intertidal zone... | reverse complement strand
TCTCATTATCCCTCATATAAAAATCTTTTAACATCCCAATAGCATAATCAGCAAATGAATTATCTCGTTCAACATTGATTTTTATAGAATTGGGCATATAGAAACTCCTTCGCCAGAGCCGGACGCTCGGCGATATAGACTTTAATTATTTTATGGTAATATTATATATGAAAAGGCTAAGCTTGTAAACCCTACTTAGCTGCGTCTGGCTTAGCTTTTTCAGTAGGCTTAATCGCCTCTTCGTAGTATACAATCACTTCTTTCTGCTGACGGATGTATCTCTCTAGCTCAGAAACATTCAATGCTAGATTCTCATATCCCCGCACAGTCATAGCGATGACAGCTAACTTACCTTCTTCATCTTCCATACGAGCTAGAAACTCGTCTAGATTCTTTTCACTTACGACGTAAATCTGTACATCATTTAGGGCTATCGGCTTTGGCGGGCTCGCTGGCTGGATCTGCCTTTCCCTGTACTCCGTCTTTGTTACTATCTTCTCCACTGGACTTTTGCTGCCCCACGAGCAGCTCGCTACGATTGGAGTTACCAGTAACAGACTCAATACGGGCCCAAACTTTCTGAGTTGCATTGTTCATCCTTCTCTCTAAATCTGCAGGATCTGTCAGTGCCATCTTAGTAAGATTATGTTTACTTAGTGTGCTCCTAAGCTTATCTTGTTGCTCGGTAGCTTTCTGTAAAGATTTACTAAGTTTGTTATTCAATTCAGATTGGCGTTGAATATCTGCCGCCATCGATTGAATTGTAGCCTCACTGGTCTTTACAGCTTCTTCTAGCTTAACTTGATTCTCTGCGTATAATTTTAATTGTGCCTGGGTGCTTTCATAGTATTTGTATGCACCGAATCCTACACCACCAAGGATCCCCATGATAATAAGAAATAGATAAATTTTAATCATGATTTCCTCGTCAATTGTTATCTTTTTTATATATGATTATATTAATCCCAATCTTCTTCATATATCTCACTGGGCTTTGCAGGTTTCATATATCGATCGAACCATTCGTTATACAATAGTCTATATCTATTCCATCCTTCTGCGTTTAGTCCCATAATCTTATTAGAGCCATTTATCTGCTTTAATATACCTTCAGCTATAAACTCGTGAGCATCTGGTTTAAAGTGTCCGTCGAATTCATCATGCGGGCCTTCGGCGAATTCCCCCTGTCTTAAAAACCCGTAACTGAGTAGTAACTCTTCACACCAGTAGTGCATAGGATCGAAAGACCATTCAAAGTTGTTAAAACAGTATTGGCCCATTTTTCCTCTTATTGCCTGACAAGTTATATTCAACGTCCTTATATTATGATTGGCTAGAAAATAGTTTAATCCCATAATCTGGCTACATAATTTGCGAGACATCTTATTCATATAATCTGCGTTGCGGGTATCTACCCCGCCATGATGCCGCCTATAAAAGCCTCTATCTGGAATAAACGTTTCATCTCTAGTATCGTATAAACTACTTCCTGGCTTATGCTGCATCCAACCTTCTGGATCCATCCATGGTTTATGCCATTTATGTTTAGTTTTTTGTGGGGTTTCGAATCGATCTATATGAGTCCATTGGATAACTGCAATATCATAATTAAAATTATTTTGTATGCAATCCTGCATAGTCTTTCGGTAGATTCTCTCGTTACTTCCACCTCTATATGCGGAAACGTGAACGTCTGCATCGGTTATCTCTTTTGCAAGCTGTCCTTCGAGACTTAATCCTAGCTCTTTAGCTATTAGTGCGGGGTAGCTTTGCTCTCTCCAAGCTGGTATAGCTTGCGAGCTTCCTATCGTATGGGAACATCCATTAAAATAAATTCTCATTATTTACCTTCAAAATAATCTCTAAATCTCTTCAAAAGTACAGGTTGATCTTTCTTCTTACGACGACGATCTACTACGGTTGTAGGTCTAAATCTAGGTCCCATTGCAGTTGTACCTGGATTGGGGATAGATGCCGTACTAACTGCTGGAGCGTCTTCTTTGATTTTGGTCATTTGAGTATCTCGTGTGAAGTTATATAGATCTTTTGTTTAGTTCTAATATGTCGTGCTTCGTAGATATTAACGCCAAAGAAGTCTCCAACTGGGGCACATTCTATTACCATAATTCGATCCCCACGATTAACTTCTGGAGCAGCAACGTTATCTACAATTCTTTCATGCTTTAAACTATAAATGCCTGGAGATAGTTCGCCATTTGGAAGAACAAACCATTGGTTCTCTTCAGCAATTAAATCCGTAACATCGACTCCGGCTTTCTTTAAACCTTCAACGAGTTTCTTTTCTGATACACCAAACTTTTCTTTTATAAGATATAAAGCAGCAGCATATGTACCGATTCGTCCTGCTGGAATAAGGCGTTTAATATTAAACACTAAACGATGAAAGGGTGTATAGTAATCTTTGAGATCTTGACGCGATTGCATAGTACTAACAGAGTAATCTTTACGACGCTTACCCTTTTCGTCAATTATACCTTTTTTATAAGCCTCGGTCTTTTCAAACGGCGTAACGAGCAACGTTAGAAACCTGAACGTATAAACTAAGTCTGCTGTTCTCTTAATAATGCTCATTAGATATCTTTTAACTTTCTTACGACGTTTTGATCAGATTGTATTTCAGTCATTTGATCATTACGTATATATCTCAAATAACTTAGAAAAGGTTTAACAACCGGCCAATGATTTTTATCTAATCTCATACCTAACATCCTAAGACTAGCATAATTACCAAATACATTAAAAATAACTATTATATGATTTAATACCAAGCGTTCGCTAAGCTTACCTGTTTCTAGGTATCGGTTTACCAAACGCTTGATATATTTAAATCTTTTTAAATCATCATAAAACTCCTCGGGGTCGATTCTACCCTTTGGAGAGTAATAATGTTTCGCAGCAAATATTACTAGATCTTCCTCTAGTACATCATCATCTGAAATCATAACATAGGACCTTAATCATTACCCCTTTTTATTTTTATCGACCACCTTAATCCCGTACTCGCCAGGCTTCCGCCCTGGGTACGCTCCTTTATCCACCAGTTTTTTCCAAGCGCGATCCTGACCTTGCGCGCGGTTTACGTTTTTTTTCAACAGTTTATCAAACTTCTTTATCTTGTACGCAGAATCTCCCCTTTTCTTCGAGGGAAACATATTCTTACGAAGCCACCCTTTAACCTTCTTTTGATCCTTGTAAGCTTTATCATCATAACTCTTTAAGGTATCTATTGAAAGTTCATCAAGCTCAACCTCTTCATTCTTCTTTTCCCTACCAGCAACTTTAACTGGTTTTTGAGTTTTGAGCCTCTGAGGATCAAAATCCGGTTTCTCATGAGGTAGTTTTGGCGGCTCTACTCCTCTGGATTTTAATTTGGATCTTGCCGTTTCTATCCCTTTATCTCTTCTGTCAACGCGATCAAGATACAAATCTTCTTTATCCTCATCATCATAGGCCTTATCAGAAGCATGCTGTGCATCTTTACCTGCTTTTTTGTGATACCTCTTTAACGTATCTGTTGAAAGTTCATCAAGCGCTTCTTCTTTTACTGGTGTTGCGCTTTTAATAATATTGTTATCACCTTTAGCATTATCACCAGGTCTAGATTTGCTCTTTTTACCCATAGCTTTAAATGTTTTAAAGTCCATATCGAGAACTTTGTCTATGTCTACTGCTGCAGGAGCTTCAGTCTTACGAGCAAGCTCTTTCTTAGCTGAAGGAGAAAGTCCTTCGCCACGGGGTGAACCGTTATCCATGTTACCATGGTTTTTAGCTTCATCAAGATCAACTTCTTCTTTTTGAGTATCAGAAGTAATAGCTTGTGCGGTATCCTTTTGCATTGTAGCAGGATATTTCTTACCTTTAAACATGAAGTGAGATTTACCAGCTTTAGCTGCACCAGCTGCTGCACCATGAAATGCAGTACGCTCGTTAGCAGGAATCTCTTCAGGAATCATAAACTTCGTAGACTCTTGGGTAGAAATATCTGTTTCGATAGCTTTATCTTCTTTTTTCTTTTTCTTAGGATCCATGACAATATCTGCCTTTGAACCCTTGTCGTGGTAGTACTCTGCTTGACGTTGTGCAGCTTCCTGCCTTGCTTTTTCTTGGACCTCAGCATACGCTTGGGCCATTGCTTCTAAATCTTTAGTTCTCATTGTTATGCTCCTAACATAAATTGGCTGGCCACGCCAATTGCTATTGCTGTTATTACGGCCCAGAATAATTTATTTATAATTGATACCGTCCGTGCATTTTCATCCACGGTCCTTTGTACATCATCTAATTTAGCACTCAAACGATTTAATCGTTCATGCATTCTTTCGTGATCGTTCATAAGTGTGCCGATTTTTTCTTCAGCACGAGCTACAGAAATCATTGCATCTGCAAGCTTATCCACCTTATCTTCGATTCTTTGAAGTCTATCGCTTGTAGTTGGTGCCTTTGCCATCACCATTTCTCCTTATCGGCCCAGTATGCTGCGCTCATTTTTCCTTTAGCAATATTCTTTGCGTGACGTGCTTTAAATGATGCCCGCCTTGCTTTTTGTTTATCTGATTCGCCCTTCTTTGGTGCACCTGCCGTAGTTACACCTTGTTGGCCGAATCGTATAGTTTTAACCTTGTCACCATCTTTGGCAACTACGATATGACTCTTTGTAGGATGGCCAGGAGTACGCTTAGCTTTATTGAAGCCAGATACACCTGCACGTGCTAAACGTGGGTCCTTTTCTTCTATAACTGTAACCCTATACTTACTTAAATTATGGTAATCTTTATTACCTTTTAATTTCGGATTTTTGTTCAACATATGTTTCTGAGCAGCTTTCACCGCATGATGAGGCGAAGGAGCCTTTACAGTAACATCATCAACGCCAAAGTTTACATTATAGCGTTTCTGTTCAACCACTTCCGTATCGCACATCTGGCAGCAATCGGGTGTACCGCAGTTAGGATGATCTAAGAATTGTTTGAAAGATCTCATTGAATTAAATTACTTTTTTATCAGTTGGAACCATACGAATACGTTTTTTGCCATCTGGAGCTGTGTAAATCTCAGGCTTCCTATCAGCTGATTTTACGCCTTCCCATGATAATTTTCTTTCTTTACCATATTCTTTTCTATAAACCGCTCGATCCGTTTTAGTAGCTTTAGCATCAGCCTTATTTGCCTGCTGCATTGCATGATCTCTAGCTGTACCTTTGACGATTTGTGCTTTGGTCCTCCACATCTTTTCCTGATCTCGTCTTCCTTTAGCAACTTTTTTACCAAGATCTATGGAAATTTCATCGAGCTCAACCTCTTCAGCCATTACTAACCCCTGTAATCTAGGTTTAGTATAGAGGCCAAGTCCTTTGATTGATAATTGGGCTGTACCACCCTTGTTCCATCTAACTACAATTTGATCACCACGTGGCTCGTTGGCTGTAATTTTACCAACCTTACCACCTTTACCTTGCACAAACATACCAACTTTAAAGTCTGACAATTTAAGTTTCTTGCGACCAACTAAACTTTTAGAAATTTCGTCAAGATCGACCGCTTCTTTTTTCATCTCTTTATCCTCATCTCCGTGATCGCCTAAGGAAGAATGAAGGCCTTCCATATTACTATGAACTTTAGTAAGTTTGTTTTGCATCCATTCAGGGAATTCTTTACCAGCTTTAATATGATCTACGACTTCTTCTGCAGCATATTCGATGAATTCTAGTTGACGTATTGCCATGCTGCCTTCATCTGGGCTTGCTGGTTCGTTATCTTCTTTCGCTTCTTTTACTGCCTTACGTGCTTTCTGAAATATAGCATCGTCGCCAGTAATCATACCAATTAATTCGTTTAGCATATTGAAGAGAACAGATCTTTCCTTTGGTGGAATAGCTTTACCGTCTTTCATCATGGTAAGAGCCCGAACGATCTTGGTCATATCTTTCTTATCCATAAAACCAAGTCGTACTAATTGTTTGACCCTATCCATTTGTGGATCAGCAGCTTCGTTTACGTTCTCTTTCATTTTCCACCCGTCTATGACTGCATCGTCATGTTCTGCTTTGTTATGAACTAATTTCTTCTTACCGTCTTTGTACATATAATGAGCAGGTGCTTCCGCACCATCTATATCTTCGTCTTTAGTCATTTTATCAATCGCTTTATGCACATTCATTTGACGACTTGTTAACTTGTTTAAAGCCTTTGTACTGTAATTATTTCCTAAACGAGAGGATCTTGAAGAAATATCCATTGTTGCTGCTTTAACGTAATCACCCAATTTCTTTTTTGATATCTCATCAAGCTCAACAGATTCTGACTTTATTGCATCAAATCTTTTATTAGTTTTTTTGGTGCTACTATGCCAGCTCTGAGAGCCTCTTTGGGTTTTATTAGTTAACCTATCTCCAGATCTATACATCTTTTTCTCTGCATCGTCTATAGCTTTATCGTCATTCTTATCCAAAGCACGGACTAAATTATCTGCCCTTTTCTTAAATACTTTTTTAGCAAGCGGTACTGAGATCTCATCAAGATTATCTTGAGCAACCTTTTTAGCCTGCCAAGTAGCAATAGCCATTTTCTTTTTCATGTCCATGCCAGGATTATCCCTTTCCATAGCCTTAGCAATTTCTTCTCGCTTCTTTTTCTCAGCTGGAGTAAGCTTTTTTTCTATTAGATCTTTGAAGCGGTTCATTTCTTTATCTTCCCTTTAGCTCTTAACTTGGCCCATTTTCTTTTTCTGAAGCTTATTACGAATTTCATCACTAAGTGCATTTGCTATCTCTGTTGCATGGTGGGCCCGATTAACATCATAGTGTGTACCACCTTCAGTACTAGCATTATAATGACGTTCAGCAGCTTTCTCATGATATCTTGCCGCCTCACTATGACGCGAAGCGATAAGACTGCGAGTTGCATTTTTAGCCGCGGTTGTATGCATCTGAGCCATATCTCTATGGTGCTCAGATGTTTTACCATGTGCATCCATCTGAGCATTCGTCAGCTTAGCATCATTTTTGGCTTTAGGACCATCAAAATCACTATATCCCGAAAAATTAGATGTATGAGCCGGATTTTTAACTCGGCTAATACCGGCGGCTTCAGTTAATTGATTTCTAAGTTCAAAAAAGCTTTTCATTTCTTTATCTTTCCCTTTTGTTTGGCCCAAAGGTCTGGGTCACCTTTAACTCTTGTTCTACCGCCAGTAATGAAACTGTTCACTCGTGCCATACCCCATTGCTGAGGAGTTGTGCCAGGCTTATGTCCAACCTTCCACGCTGCCACGCCACGCTTGTAAACTTGCTTTAGGATACCAAGAGAGAATCCGCTCTTCTTAGCTTTATCAGCTAATGTAGCATCAGCACTTTCTAAGAACTGTGCAAAGCGAATCATGATCCGGTAACCCCTTTGTTCTTTTTTAACATCATAGCACGTCGAGCTGAGTCTCTCATCCGATCGTGCTTTACCTTCATTTGTTCTTTTTCTCTAGAATGGGTATCAGCTTGTCTTTGTCTTTCTTGCGAGATCCTATCTTTTACCATATCCATATCTTCACCGTACATGTTCTTAAAGCGTAATGTATATGGGGATGGCTTAGTGCCTTTCTTACGAGCTGCTTTATCACCTGGTGCATCTTTGTATAGATCTGGATTCTTATGATCGTCACGCTTAGACATCTTTTTAAAGTGTGCATCACGTGCAGACTTTGTAGACTTTGACTTAATACCCTTATGGAAAGTAGCTGGTTGTGAGCCTTCTTTGTCGTCGATGTCTTTATCCTGTGGCACCTCGATCTTTTCTGGTACACAGTTAGGAACTTGCTTACCGTTCTTATTCTTTAGGCCAACCTGTTTATATCCTGGCCAACAGGATTCATTCAGGTCATCTAGACCAACTGTAAGCTCACCTTGTTTATCAACAGAAAAATCTGCAGTGATCTCTTCTATATCGAATTCTTCATTCTGACCGGGTGTTATTTTTTTAGCCTTCTTAGTAGACTCAGGCGTACCCCAATCAGGCTTATCTTTGTACATGGATTTTTCATGAAGTTTTTTAACAGAGAAAGAAGCTTCTGTCCATTCGATGCCTTGTGGCTCTACCTTTTCCACGGCGTCTAACCACTTACGATATTCATTTGATTTGGATTCAATAATAACGTAATTACTGCCAAGTCTTTTTACTTTGCCTATCTCTCCATTCTCTTTGATTACTACTTGATCGCCAACTTCAAATAGTTTGCCATCAACATAAGATTCACGTACATCAGACACAGGAGCAAGTTGTATATGGTTGCGGAAATCTGTAGATTCTTTTAAACCCATGCCCTTACGTACGGCATTAAAAAGAGACTTAGAATCAGCATTAGAGAAATTCTTAGGTAAGCCTTGAGCGAATTGTGTAAAGTCATTTGAGGAAACGGCGTCACGCATTTTTGAAGCGCTCATTCCTTCTACACCTTCTGCATCTGGATCACGTGATCCAGCAGAGATAACTTTAATATCCATAAAGTTATAGAAACCGTGTCGAGCTTTTTCACCATTGTACTTGTTCAATAGTATATCAAATTCTCTAACACGATCATCTCCAACTACCATTACTATTTTACGGTAGCCTTCTTTGTATAGTGCGGAAGCAACTTCCATTGCATTACGAATATTGTTATTCAGCATAATGCTCCGGGCGTGTCGCGGGAACATCTTACGAACAAACTTAATCTTGTCTCTATATCCTAGTGGATTTTTCTTAGCATCCACAGACTGTGAAAGATACATGCGGTAAGGATTCCTACCAGCAGTGCTTGCTAGCTTGTCTAGCAATTTTTCATGACCAATTGTAGGCGGATTCATTCTCCCGAAGGAGAAGAAAACAACCTTTTCTTCCTCAACTAAATACTGCTTAAAACTTCCAACCATTAACCGCGCTTTCGTTGCATTTCTTTTTTGCGGACGTCTTTTAACATCTTCTTAGCTACCCTCTCAATTTTGTTCTTGAAGACGGGCTTATTTAGACGCTTTTCAATCTCTGCTTTTCTTGCTGGTGAAAGTTCACTTCTGGGAATGTTTTTAGTGATTTTCTTGTAGAATTGTTTGTAAGCAGCACGTCGAGCTCTTCTTTCTAAAGTCTCTTTGCTTGCAAACCGACGAGCAGCTCTTCTCCTGCCCATAGCTATTTTAGCTTTATTCTTACGAAGGTTTCTTGCTTTTACTAGCCGTTGCTGAACTGTAAGAGCTTCATCTACATCTTCTTCGGTCTGCTCTCCAGTGTACTGATGTACGACTTGTCTATTCTTTAGCTTTTTATGCTTATAAGGATATCCAACAGAAACACCCTTTTCATGTTTGCCGGATTGGAAGTATTTGTCCATGTCCGCAACATGCGCTTCTCCTACTGGACCGCCTTCGCCGACCCCAATAGTTCTTTTACGACGAAGTGCTCTATAGTTTGTAAGCTCGTCCTCTCCTGGACGATACTCGATCCCATAGGGAAACATATCTTTAAATCTAAGCATTTACCTTCTTCCCGGTTTATCCCATCCTTTTAAAATATCTGGCGAAAAGTTGTTGTACGAGAATTCCATTCTGTCAACAATCTTTACCGCATCACCACCAAGTTTATCAATAGCAACGTAACCTTCTGGACCAGTTGTCTTGTATCCAGTAGAGGTCTTCACGAAATGTTTTACTTTAGATAATCTATTAAGTATATTTATGAGTTTTAACTTTGCTAGAACTATGTATTTTTGTAAATCGAACATTAATTTCAAATTATTTTTATTATCGGTAGAGAAAAATTTCAGTAGTTCGTCTCTCTTTTTATACTGTGCTTGCTTACCAGCATCAGTCTTACGGGTTGCAGCTACTTTCTCAAATTTATCATTGATGTGTCGAATAAGACCAGTAACATGTGTTTGCGTATTTTTAATGATTTCACCCTTACGAACAAAGCTGTTGTTATAGGTTTCAATCATCCTAGCAAGTTCTTGATTCGCTTCTAATTGTCTAAGAGTAGATCCAGATATTCTATTGAAGATCTTACCAGCTTCTGATAGATATCCATTTACCTCGTCAGTGTCTTTTGCCGACATAGTTAGATTAGTCATATCTCTTAGCATAGCGTCTTGAGACCAGACGTTAGCAGAATTTTTAAATTTAGATACGTTTACACCGTACGATGCTTTCATCGTCTCAAATGTGGAGCCAGTGTACGCCGTATGCCAGACGATTCCGACTTTGGCCTTTTTGATAGTTGTAGCTGCAGGAGTGCCAGCGGGAATAGCATACATGATAGTATTAGGATGGAAGGTGACGTAACTATCCCCCTCGATTTTTTTGGTCTTGACGTCTCCTGACGTGAAAAGTAAATCACCTTGTACGACTCCTTTTATTCCAAGTTCAGGTAGGTATTTTAAGCATAGCTTGAGCTTAGTATTGAGGTCACCAGTAGTGTCGTCATCAATATCACTGTCAGTCTTATATACTTTTGGATCTTTATTAAATATCCCTTTTTTGGCCACGAAGAATCGTTTATCTCTTGGATCAATACCGCAGAAAATAGCAGGAGCACCATCCCACTTAACAGATACAGTACCATCGTGCGTTCCTTTCAACATGTCACGCAGAGACCGTAGCGCCAATATAGCTTGACGTGTACCATTCACACCACCATAGAGAACCTTATCCTCAATATGGGTCATGTGCGTGTTCTTTTGTTCGGTTATAAATTCCCTAAACTGCATATGGATTTCCTAGTAAGATTCCAAAAGTTTAAAATATTCTGTTGTTCTTGTGTGTTTCCATGTATATTTATGTCTATTCATTTTTGCTAATTCTGAATGTGGTAACTTTGAATCGTGGTGTATACCCATCATAGCCCATCCGGCTATTCTATCTCTTTTTCTTAATCTTTTAGTCCACCTCTCTGTATGATCCGCCCAGATATCAGTACTAAGACCGCTTATAGTATTATACCAACCGTTTGTTTCTTCATCGTAAACATATCCATATTTGTCAGCATTTCTTTGGAATTCAGACGAGAACATATTGCCAAATCTTGATGCTTTATATAGTTGAAGAGTACCAATACGACATGAAGCTGGGACATCGCTTTTTATAATCCAATCAACAGACTCTTCCATGGATTCAATCGGTTCATGTGGTAGACCAGCTATCATACTGATATGAAAATTAGGTACCTCTCCCCAAACTTCTTTCAGCTCTGTTAAATACTCTTTTGCTTTCGTACCATTGAACCCTTTACCTACAGCTTTTGCTGCTTCCGGGTGAAAAGATTCAATCCCGAAAAAGGCAGTTATAAGACCGGATCTTAAAAAGTCTTGTTCGTTCTTATGTGCATGTATCAGATCAAGTCTTAGATATCCACCCCATTTTAAATCAAATGGTAGTCGATCGTTCAAGTCGGCCAGGAATCGGATTTTATTGGGGTCTTCATTAATGGTGTCATCGGTAATATTAATAGTTTCAGTACCGAATCTTTCATAAGAATCCATGATTTCATCTTCTATCAGATCCAAATTACGTATGTAGGTTCCCTTCTTTTTTCCTATCTGATCATAGGAGCAGAACTTACATTTAAACATACATCCTCTACCCATCTCCAAAGGCAATGGCTCTTTATGAGTAATGAAATCGTTATCTGCCCATCTATGGTCACACTTCGTTATTTCAAACGGAATGATCTTTGACTTATCTTTATCAAAT
>Ga0181594_10004946_pt1 | contig 11733 bp, 11 predicted proteins | sample 071ome_18_FD_145603 | JGI IMG/M metagenome (GOLD analysis project Ga0181594, IMG submission 145603) | Coastal salt marsh microbial communities from the Groves Creek Marsh, Skidaway Island, Georgia - 071413BT metaG (spades assembly) | ecosystem: Environmental > Aquatic > Marine > Intertidal zone... | reverse complement strand
TAAATTCCTCGCCGGGCTTGCCGGAACGGACCGGCGCAGGGAAATGCACTTTCGCCAGCTTTACATTCGCCGACTTCGAAAAATCGAATACCGGAGGTACGCCTCCGTCGCCGGGATCGCGCCAGTAGGTATGGGCCTTGCCTTTCAGGCGGATTTCGATGCCGGCCCGATACGACTTGCCGTCAAATTTACCGGCGATCAGGCGCACCTGTGACAAGTTTCCCTTGACCCATGCCGATGTACCAGCCTCCGCACGGGCAAACGGCACGTTCGTCAGGCCGACGGCAACCGTCAAGGCCGCCGCAACGAACGCGGATACTCGAACATTCTGGCGCATGAAGTTCTGCATGTCCGCAATGTATCAGCCTGGCAATCGCCAAACCATTAAAGTTTGGGTGAACTCCCCGTGATGGCCCGGATTTCCTGCCTGTTAAGCGGGCCAAACGCTGTCCTTGAATGGCCGGGGTCTTGTTACGGGAAGCGGAGAAGACTACCTTTAGGCAATGACGATCAACAATCTCAAACCCGGCGTGCCCGGCGACGGATATTTTGACGGCCAGATTCTTGTCGCAATGCCAACCATGGGCGATTCACGGTTCGAAAAGACCGTTATCTACATGTGTGCCCATTCTTCCGAGGGCGCCTGGGGGCTCGTGGTTAACCGGCCTTCGCGTCGTTTGACCTTTCCGAAACTCCTCGTTCAACTTGAAGTGATCGCCGAGGAAGATGCCATCCGCCTGCCCGGACCCATCGCACAGGTCCCGGTGATGCGCGGCGGCCCCGTTGAAAAAGTGCGTGGTTTCGTCCTGCATTCGGACGACTATTTCGCCGAAAAGTCGAGTGTCGATCTGGATGACGGGATTGCGCTGACCGCATCGGTCGACATCTTGCGCGCTATTGCAACCGGGTTGGGTCCGCGGCGAGCCCTGCTCGCCCTCGGCTATGCCGGCTGGGGCCCCGGCCAGCTCGACCGCGAGATTCAGGAAAACGGCTGGCTGACCTGCGGCTCGGACAGCGACTTTCTGTTCAACGTCGACCCTGGCGACAAGTATGGCGCCGCGCTCGAACGCATCGGCATCGATCCTGCGATGTTGTCCACTGAGGCCGGGCGGGCGTAACGCGTTTCCATGTGACACAGATGTGAGTGGGGTCATGCCGCCTGTGTGGCTGTAACACCCATGATCCGCCGCGCATCCTCGATGCTCATCGGATTGCCGTAGACAGAACCCGCGGCGTATTCCGCGCCAATCTGGTAAAACTCGATTGAATCGCTCTCCGATTCAGCGCCGTCGACTATGACGTCCAGTCCCAGGTCATGCGCCATCGCTATCATCGACCGCAGTATGACCGGACGAGCGCCCCGGTGATCGGGACGGGCAAGCGAACGGTCGACCTTGATCGTGCCAAGCGGCAGCTTGTGCAGATGCGCCAGCGATGAATAACCGGCGCCGAAACGATCAAGGGTCAACCCGATGCCCAGTTCGCGTATTCGCACCATCAGCTGCGCGCAGAACTCGGGATTCTCCATGATCAGGCTCTCGTTGGCCTCCAGTTTCAGCGTACCGGGCAATACGGCAGAGCGGGTCACAATACCCTTCAGGTCATGCAATACCTCGTGCTTGAACAATTGCGCCGAAGTTACGTTCACCGTCGCAAAAATCGGCGGGCGCACGTCCAGGGCACGTTGCCAGCCGGCCAGCTCCCGGGCCGTAAGATCAAGCGCAAACACGGCCAGATCCGCAACCAGCCCGCTTTCCTCTGCCAACGGCAAGAAATCAGCTGGAGGCAAACGCCCGAAACGTGGATGATCCCAGCGCAGAATGGATTCAAATCCCGCGATCGTGCGATCCTCGAGCCGTACTATGGGGCGCAGCACTATGGTCATTTCATTGCGTTCGAGCGCTTTGGCCAGGTCAGTCGCGAGCGCCTTCCGGTCTGAACGATGCGTCCGCATCGCCGGCCGGAAAAATTCGATGCGATTTCCACCAAGGCGCTTGGCGTGGACAGCCGCCAATTCCGCATCACCAAGCACATCCTCGGGCTTGTTGTGCAATTGCGGATCGAACAACGCGATCCCGATAGAACCGGACAAGGTAATTTCGCGATCACTGAAAGAAACAGGCGTGGTTATCGCGGCCCTCAACGCCTCGGCAAATTGCACCATTGCTTCGGCATTTTCTTCCGTCTGGATGATCAGGGCAAACTGGTCGCTACCCAGCCGCGCGAGTGTGTCTTGGGGCCTGACGAGCCGCAGCATGCGGCGCGCGATCGTCAACAATACCGAGTCGCCAACCGGCATTCCGGCGGCTTCGTTGACTTGCCTGAAGCGGTCGAGATCCATGCAGAGGACTGCCGGGCTGTTGTGGCCGGCTACACGGGTCAACTGCATGGCGGTTTCAAGCCTGTCGGCGAAAATCTGCCGGTTTGGCAGGCCGGTCAGGTTGTCGTGAACCGCATCATGCAAAATTCGCTCTTCGGATGTCTTGTTCTCGGTCACGTCCGACAACGTGCCAATGACGCGAATGACTTCGCCGTCCGCGCCGACAACCGGCCGCGCCTTGAGGAAATACCAATAATAATAGCTATCGGCGGAACGCAATCGAAACTCGAAGGAAATTCGACCCCGGCGCTGCTCAAGAACGGCGTCAAGACACGCGCGGTACCGGTCCTTGTCCAATGGATGCAACAAATCGAACCAGTTGCTGGCCGGCCCTTCGAGCGCACCACGGCGCAGCCCCAGACTGGTTTCCACGTCGTGGCTGACAAAAACATGGTCCGCTGGCACATCCCAGTCGAAGATGAGATCGCCAGACCCGGTCTGCGCCAGCGCCCGGCGGTCTATGTCAGACATGGCGCCATGAATTAGTCCACCGGAGGCAAACGCGTTCTGCATCACGGTAAAACCGATCAGCATCACGATCAGCACCATGCCGCCGATCAGCGCCGGCTGGGCCAGCTCACCTGTAAGCCATCCGGTAACCGTCAGCGCGCCGGTTCCGATCCACAACACAAGAACCAGCCAGGTCGGTATCAGCATCACGGCCCGGTCGTATCCGAACGCCGCCAGATAAATGATCAGCGTGAAGCCGACGAGGGCAATCGCCGCCAGCGAAATGCGCGCAACACCCGCGGCAACGGGCGCATCGTACACCGCCAATCCGGCGAGCAGCGCCAGGAACAGCAGCCAAACGGCCGTGACATGGGACAGCCGCACATGCCAACGGTTGAGATTGAGATAGGCAAAAAGAAATACCAGCAGCGTAGCGGCCAATACCGCCTCGGCGCCCGCGCGCCAGACCTGGTCCGCCCCGACAGCGCCAGCCGTGCCAAACAGTTTTGTCCAGAAACCGAAATCGATACACACATAGGCCAGAACCGCCCAGGCGAGCGCCGCGGCGGCAGGAAATATGACGGCGCCCTTGACGACAAAAACGATCGTCAGGAACAGCGCCAACAATGCCGCGATTCCGATAATGATACCTTGGTACAGCGTCAGGCTTGCCTGCTTGTCCTTGTATCCATCGGGCTGCCACAAATAGAGCCGTGGTAAAGTCGGCGTGCGCAATTCCGCGACGTAAGTGACGATCGTCCCCGGATCAAGGGTCACACGGAAGACGTCGGCATCCGCGCCGTCCTCCCGCTCCGGCGGAAAACCTTGGCTGGCGGTCACCGCCGCGATCCGCGAAGCCCCCAGGTCCGGCCAGATAACGCCCGACCCGGCAAGGCGGAAGTGCGGCGCAACGATCAACCTTTCGATTTGTTCGTTGGTTTCGTTGGCAAGCGCGAAAACGATCCAGCTCGGGCGCGTTCCGGACTGGCGCGCACTTACCTCGATCCGGCGGACAATCTTGTCCTGATCCGGCGCGGTCGACACCTGGATTCGATCCCCCCTTGAGGAATACAGCTCCATCCGGCTCGATAGATCGATGGCCTTGGCGTCGAGAGGCACTGGCACCGGTTCAATGGCGACGGCAGGCCCTGCCATCGCCAGTACCGACAAAAATATGAACGCCAGAATTCTTGCCACTTCGATCGCTTCTCTCGACGCGCGGAATTGCCACGCTGGCTGGATCAATACGCGTGCGGCAGTTTGAGCCCATGCACCCGCACAGATCGCATTTAACCTTGGCATATCCGGCAGCTGACAGCCACGCCGTCGGCCTTGCGCCGCACCAGCTTACCCTGTGTCCGCTTCTGCATCGGCCTCTTCCCGGCCAATTCCCCCGGCTGCAACCCCATCACGATGATTCCCCCAGCGTCCTGCACCGGATGCTTGTAACGCAAGTTTGGCAAAAGGTGCAGGTCCAAGAGGCGAAATCGCACTGAAAATGGTCCTAAATATTTTCAGCTTACGATTGGCTCAGGCCCGGGCCGATGGGGCGCTTTGCCGGCAGGACCGGGTCGCTGTCGAGCAACGCAAACAGGATATGATCCTGCCACTGGCCATTGATGCGCAAATACGCCCGTGCATGTCCCTCCCGCTTGAACCCGCAGGATTCCAGCACGTTTCGGGATGGGTCGTTGTGCAGCAGGCACGCCGCCTCGATGCGATGCAACCTGAGCGCCGAAAACCCGTGCCGGCACAAGGCGCGCACTGCACGGGACATGTATCCTTGTCCCGCGAACCTGTGCCCCATCCAATAGCCAAGCGTTGCAGTTTGGGCGACCCCGCGCCGCACCTGGCCAAGGGTCAGCCCACCCAGCAGGGCATCGTCTGCCGTCCGGAAGATGAAGAACGGATAGGTCTCGTCCCGATCCCTTTCCTCCTCATGCCGGCGGATACGGCGCCGGAACGCAGCCCGGGTAAGATCGTCGGCCGGCCACAACGGTTCCCACGGAGTCAGGAAATCGCGGCTCGCCTCGCGCAATTCCGCCCAGTCACGAAAATCGGCGAGCGATGGCGGGCGAAGGTAAACACCCTCGCCGCGAACAAAATCATTTTCCTGTTGGGATTTGCCAATACGAAACAGAGCCATGGGATACGCAACGCAATTCAGATCAGACACCTGCCGGATGCGGCAGCAACGTGCAGACACTATAGCGTTTCCGGCAAAAGTGGAAACCGGTTTTCCGTGCGCAAACCGGTCAATTCAGGAAACCAAATTCGTGAAACAGTCCAGGGATTTCCTGTACGGTTCCAACCCGATCAGGGGAACGACGGACGGGTCGCCCTGCCCGCTCCTGGTAGGCGTGGTTATGAGGTTGCCCGTGCCCGCTCGCGGATGAATTGCTCGACAGCGGCCTGGTCATTTTCGACGATTGTAAACCGCTCTTGCCGGTCGAAAATGTCGGCCAGGTGAGCCGGCAGTGGGGCTTCAACTCCGCTTGCCTTCTTGACCGCCTCGGGAAACTTCGCCGGATGGGCCGTCGACAGAACGACCATGGGCGTTACCGGATTACCTGCGAGCGCCTTGCGGGCTGCGTGGACGCCGACCGCGGTGTGAGGATCGATCAGAATCCCGCATTGCCTGTGAAGCCGGGCGATCTCCTTGCCCGTGCCGGTTTCACCAGTACGATAGGCGTCGAAGTGCGCGCGGATAGCCTGCAGATGCGACGCCTTGACTTCAAACCGGCCGGATTGCGCCAGCACGTTCATATAGGCGTTTACGTCCTCCGGATTGCCTTGCGCAGCATCGAACAGCAGGCGCTCGAAATTGGAGGAAACCTGTATATCCATCGACGGCGATTGGGTCGGGGTAACCGACCGTGTCTCGTAGGCGCCGGTCTCCAGCGTCCGCGCTAGAATGTCGTTCTCGTTCGTCGCAATGACAAGCCGCTCGACCGGCAATCCCATGCGCGCCGCATAATACCCGGCCAGGATATCACCAAAATTCCCGGTCGGCACGGTGAACGAAACTTTCCGGTGCGGCGCACCAAGAACGACGGCGCTGGTGAAGTAATACACCATCTGCGCCATGACCCGCGCCCAGTTGATTGAGTTGACGCCGCACAATTGCAACCCGTCGCGAAACCGGTGATGGTTGAACATGCCCTTCACGATCGCCTGGCAATCGTCAAACGTGCCTTCCAGCGCAATGGTGTGAATATTGTCGTCGGGCACACAGGTCATTTGGCGTCGCTGCACGTCCGACACGCGCCCATTGGGATAAAGGATAAAGACGTCGACCTGGTCGAGACCGCGAAACGCCTCTATCGCAGCCGCACCGGTATCACCGGACGTCGCACCTACAACCGTTGCCCGCTCGCCGCGGGCCTTGAGCGCATGATCCATCATCCGGCCAAGCAATTGCATCGCCACATCCTTGAATGCGAGCGTCGGGCCATGAAACAGTTCCAGCAAAAACAGATTATCGCCGATTTGGCTGAGCGGGGTTACCGCCTCGTGGCGGAACGTGCCATAGGCCGCCGCCGCCATGGCTTCGAAATCATTGGCGGAAAACGCACCCTCGACGAAAGGCTCCATGACCCGGACGGCCGCATCCTTGTACGCTTGGCCGGAAAGGGCCGCGATGTCACCCGGTTGCCATTGCGGCAGGCTTCCGGGCACGTATAGCCCGCCATCGCGGGCGAGCCCCGCCAGCAGGGTATCGGTAAAAGACAAAGCCGGCGCTGCGCCGCGGGTGGATATGTATTGCAAGGCACGACCTGGGATAAGGAATTATGCGGGTGTGATGCCCGAAGTTGCGTTCCTCTAGCACAATTCCGGCCCGGGCGAACCCGCGATACCAACAAAATGGCGGCCCCGGCCGGCACGCATTGCAACCTCGGCGATTTCATGGTCGATAGGCACATCAAGCACGGACCGCCATGACCCGCCAGCCAGATAAATTGTCCCAAGACGCAGCAGGCTCTCCCTGGTTCGCAATCTTGCCGGCAGTCTTCGTGCTGTTTTGGGCCACGGGCTTCGTGGGCGCAAAACTCGGCACGCCCCATGCCGAGCCGATGACGTTCCTGACCCTGCGGTTCGGCATCGTTGTTATCGTGTTGACCTTGTTGTCGCTCGCCATGCGCGCGCCCTGGCCGGAACGGGGTGACGTCGTCAAAATCGCCATAGGCGGCGTGTTCGTTCACGCTGGATATCTCGGCGGCGTCTTCCTGTCGCTAAAAGCCGGTGTCGAGGCTGGCTCCTCGGCGATGATTGCCGCACTGCAACCGTTGGTGACAGCCGCGGTCGTTGGCCCGTTCCTCGGCGAGAAGGTGACAGTACGGCAATGGGGCGGCCTGTTACTCGGTTTCATCGGTGTCGGACTTGTAGCGCAAACCAAGCTGGCGCAGGGCATCGGCACGCCGCTTGGCATTGCCTTCTCGTTCATGGGCATGATCAGCCTGACCATCGGGACGCTGTGGCAAAAGCGCTTTGGCGGCCAGATGGATCTGCGCACCGGATCGGTCGTCCAGTTCGCCGCGGCGACACTCGCTTGCGCGCCTTTCGCCATCTTCCTTGAAGGTTTTCGCCACAGCTGGACGGTTGAATTTTCCATCGCCATGACCTGGCTGGTGCTGGTGCTTTCAGTCGGGACGATCTTCATCTTGTTCACCCTGATCCGGCGCGGCGCGGCGTCCAAGGTTGCAAGCCTGTTTTTCCTCGTGCCACCGGCGACGGCGCTGATTTCCTATTTTCTGTTCGACGAAAAGCTGGGGCCCGTGGCATTCGGTGGAATGGTTCTCACCGCCATTGCGGTCGCGATGGTGACCTTCACACCAAAACAACAATAGACTGCACAAACCGGATCAAATCGGATTGGGAGGAAAATCATGCGTGCAATGGTCATTGAGAAACCCGGCGACCCGTTTCAGCTGCGCGACTTGCCGATCCCCGAACCCGGGCCGGGCGAGGCTGTAGCGAAGGTCTATGCGTGCGGCGCGGGGCTGACGCTGCAGCACGTCAAGGCTGGCCGCAGCTCGGGCAAATTTCCGCTGATCATGGGACATGAAATTACCGGCGAAATTTCCGCCGTTGGCGAAGGCGTGACGGACCTGACGGAGGGCGATCCGGTCACCATCTATTTCTATCTCACCTGCGGAACCTGCCCCTATTGCCAGGCGGGCCAGGAAAACCTGTGCGACAATTTCGGTGGCTTCGTTGGCCGCCAGATCGACGGCGCTTATGCTGAATACGTCAAGCTGCCGGCGCGAAATTTCCTCAAATTTCCAGAGGGTCTCAACTACAAGGAAATTCCCGGCGAGGTTGGCGTCGTTACCGACGCTATTGCAACGCCGTACAAGGTCATTCGACGCGCCCGCATTCAGCCCGGCGAGAATGTTGCAATTTTCGGCGCCGGTGGCGGGCTCGGCTCCAACATGGTGCTCGTGGCGAAATGGGCGGGCGCGCGCGTTATCGCCGTCGACCGCGGCAAGGACAAGCTCGACCTTGCCAGACAACTCGGCGCCGACGAAGTGGTCGACGTATTGCACGAGGACGGCCTGAACTCGAATGTGCCCGATCAATTGTGGGCCGTCACCGATGGGCGCGGGCCGGAAGTTTCAATCGATTTTGTTTCCTCCGCCTGGACGACCGAGACAGCGATTGCAGCTAGCAATAAACAGGGACGCATCGTCGTGCTCGGCGGCGGCGGGGAAGTATTTCAGGCCCAAACGATGGATTTTCTCAATCGCGAGCTGGAGCTGATTGGGTCGCGATATTGTTCCCGCGCTGAAGTAATGGAATCGCTGCAACTGGTCGCCGATGGCGAAATCTTGCCCTATGTCGGTGAACATTACGCGCTGGAGGACGCCGAAATCGCCCATGACCGGCTTGAACAGGGTATAGTCATGGGCCGGGCGGTACTGGATATCGCCAAGTTCGAATAATCCCGTCGCTAAGAAGTCGATACGGTCCGATTGGACTCCGGTGCGGCAACGGGCTAGCTTTTTCACGGAGGCAAACGACAACCAGCCGGCTGCCCATGCAGGTCGGTAAACTGGGAGGGACGTCATGAAACGAATACTCGCCGCAGGGTTTGCAACCCTGTGCCGCATCTGCCCAAGCGCAGATGCCAACGCTAACCCACGAATATGCCCAGCCGGGTGGTGGTAGCGACGTGTCCGCCAAGAACCTGGCCGAGGTAGCTGCCCAGAACAAGATCGCATCGATCCAAACCCAGGGCGGCAAGACGCTGACCCGTTCGATCCAGCAGGTTGCGGAAGGCAAGACCGACATCGCCTCAACGCCAATGATTCTGGTGTTTTTGATGTCCAAGGGGCTGGGGCCCTATTCAGCGCTCGGCCGTAAAAAGGGCAAGGAACTGGCCGGCAATTTGCGGATATTGTACCCCTACCACGGCGTCACCGGATTCTTCCTGATCGCCTATTCCAATACCGGCATCGATTCCTGGGCCAAGCTGAAGGGCAAGACCGTATTCAACGGCCCGCCACGCGGTGGCGCATTGAATACAGCCCGTTCCATTATCCGGCTCACTGCCGGTCTGAATGAAGGCAAGGGCTACAAGGGCAAGCAGATTGCATGAGGCCAGGCCAATTCGGTGTTTCTGGACCGTTCCGTCGATGCCGCAGTGCATCCGGGCACCAATCCGGCGAGCTGGATGCCAATCCTGATGTCGAGCGGAAATCTGAATATCGTCTCGGTACCCAAGGCCAAATGGGAAGGAGCGACCTGGCAGAAGTTCCTGAAAGCGCCGGGAAACGTGCCGAGCATTTTCCCTGTCAGTGAACTCGCTCACTACGGCAAGAAACTAAAGGTCATTTCCGACGACAACATGTTCCGGACTGTCAGTGCTGCGTTTGCCGACGGCGTTCACAAGAAAATGCCAAAGGATCTGGCACGGGCGCTGACAGCCGCATTCATCAAGAGCGTGCCCAACCTGCAGCGCAAGGTTCCGTTCGCCAAGGGCCTGTTGTTTGGTGAAATCGATGACAGCAGAATGGGTATTTGCCGGGCCAGCGTCAAAATGCACATCGGCGCCGTCGAAGCCTGGGAAGCTGCCGGAAACAAGATTGCCGATTGTATGAAACCAAAGTCGTAGAACGCGCGGCGTCCCGAAGTAATTTGGCCCGTCCGCTGACGACCAGCGGGCGGGCTTTCTAATTTGCGGCTAAACTTCGCCGCCGCCACAACAAGACGATGTAGACCCCGGCCAGCGTTGCCGCCAGCCCGAACCAGGTCCAGGCATAGGACAAATGGTTGTTGGGTATGCCGCGGATCGAGGTCACGCCGCCTTTCGGCCAGCCTCCCGGGCTAGCCGTCGCGTCGGCGTCGATAACGAAGGGCGAGGCCTTCGCCAGTTTGAAATGCCGCGCGATCGCCATCGGATCACGGCTGTACCAGACACGCTTGTCCGGTGCATCAGCCGGAGTGAACATGTTGCGCCGTTCGGCCAGCCGCAAGAACCCCGTTACCGTCACCAGACCACGAACCTGTCCGGCGGAACGCTTCGCCGAATCGCGGAAACGCTCGGGAACAAAACCGCGATTGACGATGACATAACTGCCATCGGCCAAACGCAAGGGCGTGAGAATATGATAGACCGGACCGAGATTCCTTTGGCCGGCAGCCCGGAAAATTAGCGCTTCCTTGCTGTGATCGAATTCACCGCGGAATTCGAATTTCTTGTAGGCATTGCCGGCCTGCGCCAGCGCCTGCCATTGTGATTGCGGAGGCAGCGGCAGCGGCGCGGCATTCATATTAGCGCCTATGCGGGCAAGGATCTCCCGCTTCCATTCCAGCCGATGCAATTGCCAGAAACCCAGGCTCAGCAAAACCGCAAGACCCAGCAAGACCAGCACGCTCAGCAGCATCGCGCCGCGGCCGCCGCGAGGCCCTGTACCGGCGCTTGGTTCTTCGCGCGCTGTCTTCGGTGAGGCCATTCAGTCCTCTAGGCGGCCCTGCTCAGCCTTGTTTGCATATTGCAAGGCAATAAGCAGGCCCTTTAACGGCCGCAACATGCCAAGGCAAACGATCAACGTCAGCGGAAAGAAAATCGCCATCAACAGCCAAACCGGAGGCTCGTAGGTCATCTGCACAAACAGGGCCAGGCCGAGCAGCACAAAGCCGCCAAGCAGCGTGACAAAGACCGCAGGGCCATCACCAGCATCGGCAAACGAGAATTTCATCCCGCAATGGCCGCAATCCTCGGCGACAGTGATAAATCCGCTGAAAAGCTTGCCCTCGCCGCAGCGCGGGCAGCGCCCGCCAAGTCCGGTACTGTACGGAGATTGCGGCGGGTAGTCGTTATCGAAATTCATGCGGACGCCTTTGCGAAACCGTAACATATTACAAAATGAGAATATGTTATCTGCGCTTGTTTTGGCAATGCACGATAGCGTTTCCCGGACAAAGCCCATCGGTAGTCTGTCCGGACCTTCATCCAGCAAGAAATCCAGGGCCGGTGATTGCATCGATCACATTGTAGCCTGCTCTGCAACAAAAAACAGGGTGGCGCGAAGCCACCCTGCAATCGTGCCGATGTGACACCAATAAGATCAGTGCGCAGCGATCACGCCGCCACTGTTACCCCATACATAGATGGCGGCGAACAGGAACAACCAGACAACGTCGACGAAATGCCAGTACCAGGCGGCAAACTCGAAGCCGAGATGTTGCTGCGGGGTAAAGTGTCCCTTGTAAGCCCGGATCAGGCACACCAGCAGGAACATGGTGCCGATCAAAACATGGAAGCCGTGAAAGCCGGTCGCCATGAAGAACGTCGCGCCGTACAACGACCCGGAGAAACCGAACGGGGCATGGGCGTATTCATAGGCCTGCACCGCGGTGAACAGGGCGCCAAGCAGAACGGTCACGATCAAACCGTTCTT
>Ga0181594_10004944_pt1 | contig 11734 bp, 11 predicted proteins | sample 071ome_18_FD_145603 | JGI IMG/M metagenome (GOLD analysis project Ga0181594, IMG submission 145603) | Coastal salt marsh microbial communities from the Groves Creek Marsh, Skidaway Island, Georgia - 071413BT metaG (spades assembly) | ecosystem: Environmental > Aquatic > Marine > Intertidal zone... | reverse complement strand
CAGAGATGTTTGAACCCGTGATAATGCAATATTTTAGCCTCAATTTGCGGATCAAAATTCCGGTGCATGATATTGTAGTTATAGTCATTTGGCGCCAATCGAGTTTTAATATTTGAGCGCACCGCCACAATTGGCAAAGAGAACTAATCCAAGAAAGTTCGTTCTGCGGCCATACCCAGATCCCAATCAATTCGGTGAGAGGTATCCAACCACACTTTGCCGAGATGACTGTCATCGCTTTCTACATCTTCTCTGAAGCCAATCATTCCAGCATTAAAGTAAGGTGGCGAGAGTAGTCTTCTTCCTCTAAGCATTTTCACCCTTTGTTCAGGGGTTTCGTGACCAAAAAATCGATAGCCCGCATCCCATCGTTCTATCGAAAATACGCCCGTTAAGTAGTCTGACACTACGGCACACATTTCACCCGGTTTAACCAAACTCTCAAAATCCAGCGGGGCACAGCAGAAAATATCACTGTCCAGAAATACCGAAATTTTGCTGGCGCGCGGTAATGCAGCGGCTAGAATCTTATTGCCGTGTGGATAATGGCTTTCAAAGGCAGGTCGACCATCAATTTTGGGTACTGAAAATGGGACAATCTCTACATTACAGGCTCTCATGGCTCTTCTTGTGATCCGAGCCAAATCCGTAACGCCGCTTTCCGGCACATACGCCAATAGTTTATAACGGTCTTTGTTGAAATAGCGCAAGCTTGCTGCCAAAAGCACCGCTTGAGCTTGCAATTTTGGTCCATCCAAAATGAAAAAAATTGAAACAGAATCCATAAAATTCAGACATCTTTCTTGCTTGCGGCATTATCGTAAAGATTTTTGACAAGTTTAAACCTGAACTATAAGCAAAACAGACTGAACCGTATACCCCTTTCTACGCAAAAATTATTGCAAAATATGCCAGAAATCATTATCCATACTCTATGACGTTTCCAGATTAAAGGGATAGCTTTTCATCAATCTCTAATCTGTCTTTTTCCGCTTGAATGCCTCTTTTGACCTTATATTTAATGTTTCCAGAAAACTGCCCAGAGTGCCGGGCCAATGGGGGGCAGCGTCTTGTTCGGGCCAGGCTTGACGATTGGCACTAGGCCGCCTTCCGAAACATTTTTTAAAGGCATGGGCAAAATGGGAAAGCGAATTGAAACCGGATGCCGTTGCAATTTCACGAACACCCAAATCAGTCGAAATCAACAAAACCCGCGCGTGCTGAAGGCGGAGCAAAAGACCGAATTGAACGATGCTGCATCCTACTGATTTATTGAATTGCCGCTCTAGCTGGCGCTGGGATAGCCCCACCTGTTCTGCAATTTCCGGAACGCTGAGAGGATCGGCAATATTGGCTTCAATGATCTCGATCGCCGCGCGCACATCTGCGCCAAGCCTCTCTAACCCGCGGCCAAGGGTCTTGCGTTGCGGATCGCGACCCGAGCGCACAGGGTGATGCATGACTTGATTGGATATTTCGCCGGCTAATGCTTCGCCATGGTCTTCACGTATCAACTTGAGCATAAGATCAAGGCCAGCGGTAGAGCCCGAACAACAGGTAATTTGCCCCCCCTCAGTAAAAAGTTGTTCACTGATTTCAATGTCAGGAAATTGTTCCTGAAATCCGGCAATATAGGACCAATGGGTGGTCGCTTTTTTATGGCCCAAAAGGCCTGCGCGCGCCAAAAGATAGGCTCCCTGCTCCACCGAACAGATTGCCACCCCACGCCGCGCCTGAACGCGCAACCAAGAGAACAGTTTGGGATTGGCATAGCGTTCTGCCCCCCAGCTGCCCACGACAAAAAGCATGTCATTACGCTCGAGCCTTTCAGGGGGCGGCGCGCAGCGCACGGTCATTTTGTTGCTCGCCGATATCTCTTGCCCATCAAAGGAAATATGCTCCACCAAATAGAGCGGCGCAGGAGAGAGATAATTCGCAATGCGCGGCGCCTCAATAATATTCATCAGTGAATACATGTTAAAGCGCGGCAGCAAGAGACAGTAAAGCGTGCGGGCCATCAACGCCCCTTTCAGAGGATCCTTCAGAAAGCCAGCATGCCACAGCATATAATTTTCGACAACCAAAACGCGCTATCCGGCGAAAAATCGATAATTTCGATCTGACTTCGATCCAAGATACAGCAAATCATGCGGGAGGATTGCGATCATGAATTACGATGTTGTGGTGACCTGTGCGGTCACAGGGGCCGGAGACACAACGGGGAAAAGCCCTCACGTGCCTGTCACGCCCAAAGATATCGCAGCCGCGGCGATTGAGGCCGCTAAAGCGGGCGCGGCAATTGCCCATATCCATGTGCGTGATCCGGAGACGGGCAAAGGATCACGCGATCCAAAGCTTTTTAAAGAGGTGGTCGACCGCGTAAGAGACAGCGGCACAGATGTCGTCATCAACCTGACTGCGGGGATGGGTGGTGATTGGGTCCCCTCGGATGAGGACCCCGCGATGCCCGGACCCGGCACAGATATGATTTCTGCCGAAGACCGCCTTGCCCATGTGCACGAATGTCTGCCCGAAATATGTTCACTGGATTGCGGCACGCTGAATTTCGGCAACGGGAATGAGATTTATATCTCTACGCCCCCAATGTTGCGCCATATGGCGGCACTGACCAAAGAGTGGGGTGTAAAACCGGAATTAGAGGTCTTTGAACTTGGCCATATCCGCTTTGCCACCCAGATGATCCACGAAGGTCTGATTGCAGAGCCCCCGATGTTTCAAATCTGCCTTGGTATACCATGGGGGGCCGATCAAAGCGTTGACACGATGAAGGCCATGAAGGACCACTTGCCTCAAGGCGCAAATTGGGCTGGCTTTGGAATTTCGCGCATGCAAATGCCGATGGCGGCTACAGCGGTTGCGATGGGGGGCAATGTGCGTGTGGGGCTTGAGGATAATATCTACCTTGATCGCGGGGTGCTTGCCACCAATGGTCAACTGGTCACCCGCGCCATCGAAATCCTAGAACGTATGGGTGCGCGCGCACTCAACCCGCAAGAGGCCCGCAACAAACTTCGCCTGCGCGGCGCTGACTGAGTGGAGGCCAAACAGATGTCCCAGGCGCCCAGCTATGAAGAAGACATGCTCCTCAAAACGGTGCAGAGTTTCCTTGACCAAGAAGTCTATCCTCATGAAGACATGGTGGATCGACTTGGAGAAGTTCCCCTTGAGCTTGGCCGCCAGATTGAGGCGCGAGCCAAGGAAGCGGGGCTTTTTGCGGCCAACCTGCCCGAAGACGTGGGCGGTGGCGGGCTCAATTACAAAGCCATGTCCATTGTCGAACGTGAGTATGGCAAAACCACACACGCGCTTCACAGTTGGATCGCGCGTCCCACGGAAATTCTTCTAGCCTGCGAGGGAGATCAGATTGAACGCTACCTTGCGCCTTGTGTGACCGGCGAAAAACGAGAACTCTTTGCATTGACAGAACCCGAAGCGGGCTCCGATGTCATGGGAATGAAAACCAATGCGCGCCGCGACGGGGAGGATTGGATTCTGAACGGATCCAAACATTTCATTTCCGGTCCGGTGATGCCAGATTTTGCGATTGTCTTTGCCGCCACCGGCGTGGATGACACACCACGCGGACCCCGCAAACGCGTCACAGCCTTTCTTGTAGATGTGGGCCTTGCAGGATTTGACTGCCGCGAAGGCAACAAATGCGTCAGTTACAGGGGCTATAAAACCTTTCAACTGAGCTTTGACAATGTACGCCTTGGCCCTCATCAAATTCTTGGAGAAGAGGGTCGCGGGTTAGAGCTTTCTGGGAAATGGCTTGGCATGGGGCGCATTTGGGTTGGGGCCACCTGTTGTGGAAAGGCAGAACGGATCATGGCGATGGCAACCGACTGGGCTGCCAACCGCAAACAATTTGGCAAACCCATTGGTTCATTTCAGGCGACAGGGTTTCGTCTTGCCGATATGGCGATTGGCCTGCGCACGGCGGACCTGCTGGTGGCGGATGCCGTGGAGCGGGCGGACGAAGGGCGCATGCAGGATCAGGACGCTGCAATGGTCAAAGTCTATTGTTCCGAAATGCTGAACAAAGTTGCAGATGACACGGTGCAGATTTTTGGCGGTATGGGATTGATGGAAGAATTGCCTATCCAGCGGCTATGGCGTGACAGCCGCCTAGAGCGGATCTGGGATGGCACAAGCGAAATTCAGCGCCATATCATCACGCGATCCATCCTGAGGCCGCTTGGGGCATGACACCGCGTCAAAAGGCAAATTTTCAACGCATGATGAACCCGCGCCATGTGGCTTTTGTCGGGGGTACGGATGCCGTCATTGCAATCGGAGAGGCACGCCGACGCGGCTATCAGGGCACTTATTGGCCGGTCAATCCAAAGCGGGAAACTTTAGCTGGATTGCCCTGCTTTGCCTCAGTTCGGGATCTGCCAGAGCCACCGGATGCAGTTTTTGTGGCGATCCCCGCACGTCAGGCGATTGAGGCCATTAAAGAGCTGTCAGAGATGGGGGCGGGTGGCATTGTCTGTTACGCGGCGGGGTTCAAAGAGGCTGGAGGAGACGGCGAACATTTGGAAAATGCTCTGATTGAGGCTGTCGGCGATATGGCCATGATCGGCCCGAATTGTTATGGAATGATCAATTACCTCGATAATGTAGCGCTCTGGCCCTTTGCACATGGGGGCTATTGCCCGGGATACGGGGCCGCAATCATCACGCAAAGCGGGATGTTTTCCTCTGACATTTCCATGAGCCAGCGCAGTCTCCCCCTGACGTTTATGGTTTCTGCAGGAAATCAGGCCGTGATGGGGCTTGAGGATTTTATAGATATCTTTAGCGAACACGGCGAAACCCGCGCCATAGGTGTTCATATCGAAGGGTTATCCGACATCTCAAAATTTGAGGCTGCGGCGCTTAAAGCCTTGGCGAATGACACCCCGATCGTCGCACTGAAAACGGGGAAGTCAAAAATTGGCAGCGCCCTCACCGTGTCCCACACCGGATCTTTATCAGGATCTAATGCCTTTTATGAGGCGCTCTTTGATCGTTGCGGTGTGATCAGCGTGGACAGCCCGTCGCAATTTTTGGAAACGCTCAAATATCTCTGTGTGGTCGATCGCCCCAAAGGGCGCCGCATTGCAGGCTTCACCTGTTCCGGTGGAGGTGCCACGATGATGGCAGATCATGGCGAAAAAATTTCACTTGAATTTCCACCATTTGACAAAATGGCAACACACAGCCTGCGGACCCTCCTGCCCCCGATTGCAACCGTCTCAAACCCGCTTGATTACACCACTCCAATTTGGGGACAGCCCGAAATAACCGCGCAGGTTTTTGAGGCTGCCATCGCCGCGCAAAAGGCCGATGCAACCGTTCTGGTGCAAGATTATCCTGCAGCGGGTTTGGATGAGAGCAAAGTGTATTATGCAAATGACGCCGCTGCCTTTGGAGGGGCTGCAAAAAAACTTGGCGTGCCGGCTGCCATTTGTTCGACCTTGCCAGAGAACCTCGATCAACAGACGCGTGAAACATTGATCACGAACGGCATTGCCCCCATGCAAGGCATTCATGAATGCCTGAATGCCATAAAGCAGGCCAGTTTATGGACGCAGGCGCGCGACCGCATTTTAAAATTTCCACTTCCCGCTTTGAGCAAATGTGCAAATACGGTCTCAGACGCCCGATATATGAACGAAGCCGAGGGCAAAGCGATTTTGTCACAGGCAGGCATCCCTGTGCCCAATGGTCGTCTGGTCAAAGGTGCAGACGTCCTAGCCACCGCCGAGATCATTGGATATCCTGTCGTTTTGAAAATGATGAGCGAAAGAATTTTGCATAAAACAGACGCAGGCGCCGTGAAAGTGGGAATCAAAGACGCAAATGATCTGCGGCGCGCCCTAGAGGCCATGAAACTATCCGTAAGCGACTATGATCCGACCGCCCTCAGTGATCTTTTTCTTGTTGAGGAAATGGCGCCTCCTCCACTTGCAGAATTGGTGGTTGGTCTCCAGCGTGATCCTCAATTTGGCCTTACTCTCACCCTCGGCAGCGGCGGTATCTTGGTGGAGCTTCTCGGCGACAGTAAAACGCTTTTACTGCCGACAGATGAAAGATGGATAAAAGAGGCATTACGCTCTTTAAAGTTATTTTCACTTTTGACCGGATTTCGCGGTCAAGCGACAGCAAATTTAGAAGTCGTTTCAAGTTCAATCGACGCCCTGTGTCGTTTTGCGGTGAATGCGCCTGAAACACCCGACTTAATCGAAGTGAACCCATTCTTCATTTACCAAAACAGCGTGCTGGCGGTGGATGCGCTGGTATGTTTTTAAATATTTTCGCGCAACCCGTTCTTATCCAATGAGGATGTTACAAATTTCTCCTTCAAAAATGAAAGAAACCGGTGGATCCGAATGGGTTTTGTAACCCCTGATCGTGTCAGAGCGACAACAGGGACATCCGGTACAGTCCAATCCGACAGAACTTTGACAAGCCTTCCCGCCTCTAAATCCTCTTCAACGCTTCGCAATGGGCGCATAACGATCCCATGCCCCGCCAAAGCCCAACTGCGCGCCACCTCTCCGTCGTTGCTGGTCAAGCGCGGTTTGATCCTTATGCGTTCCGTATGGACCTGGGTTTTTTGAAATGACCAAAGCGTTGGATCCTCGCTATCTTCCTTTATTGCAATGGTATTCAAGGAATTGAGATCCCTCGGTGAGCGTGGCACGCCTTTTTCAAGAATATACGATGGCGCGGCACAAAGCACCCGACGTTCGTGTGTGATCAAAGTTGCTTCTTGTCCGGCGTGGCTCACAGGTCTACCCAATCGAAAAACAATATCGCACTCTAATCTTTTGTCAGTTGCCACATTATCCATAAATTCCAAATGAACATCGAGTTTCGGGTAGAGCGCACAAAACTCAGCGACCAATGGCGCAAGATCTGAACGCCCAAACCCAAAGGGTGCCAACACGCTTAAGACACCGGCCACAACACCTTTTCTATCTGACAAATCCGCTTCCAAACCTTTGAGGCGGTTTAAAATATCGCCTGCTTGCTCTGCCAACCAGCCCCCTTCAGCCGTCAGAACCAGACCTGCTCGCCCAGAGCGTTGCGCCAATTGGATTTTCAATCGCTCTTCCAGCTTTGCCAGTTTTTGACTGATTGCAGAGCTTGTCACCCCAAGTTCACGTGCCGCCATGCGCAAAGACCCACCCTTTGCAATTGCATCCACCAATTTCAAATCTGCCGAGGAAATCATAAGATATACTAACCGAAACCCATACTTAGGTTAGTATATATTAACTTTTTTCTAAATCACAATTGATATTTGGACCCCGCCGTTAAAGCCCACTGAATTGTCCTGATTAGATTTCCTGTTCATTTAAACGGTCAAGACTTCGGCTCCTCCTCTCAGTTTACATATTTTTCGCTTCAGGCTAATTTTTCGCTTGCAGGAGGGCTCAGATCTTTATATCTCTCGCCCACCCACAGGACGCGGGCGTAGCTCAGGGGTAGAGCGTTACCTTGCCAAGGTAAATGTCGTGAGTTCGAATCTCATCGCCCGCTCCAAATTTTCTTAAAAATTTGGAGTTTGTGACGTTTTATGCGATGCACTAGCTTTTCGTATACAGAAGTATTTTTATGTTTGCTTCGGCAGGCACCTCAAACCAAAGTCTTTAAGAAGCAGGCCTCCCATTTTCCAGCTTAAGATGCGCTAGAAATCGTGCTTGTTTTTCGTTTTTCTCTCTGTGTCAGGTTCGTGCAAGGTTGGTATTGGATTTAGGATCAGTGAAATAGTCTTTCTTGCTTTTCCTAATCCCCATGTTGGAAAGGCCACTTACCCTTGCTTAGCATCCCTAGGCGGGGGTTTTTTTCTGTAAAAGCAAAGACGATTGATTGGGTGCGCTGGATTTAAGTTTATCCGTTTTAACGATTTGACTACGCCTCTCTCTGGCATAGTTATTGCAAGATAAAAATTGAACGATGGGGGTACTGCAATGACTGTTGAACACGATAATTCGATTGAAGGCGATAATCCAATTGCCAGCCTTTCGCATGACCAAAAAATTCAATTCACTACGTCTAGGTACTTAAGCGATCTGAAGTCATCTCGACGCAATGCGACCGAAGCAATCCGCACCAGCGAATTTGACATCCCTAAGGATGTCATCAACAAGGATATTTCAGGTCGATAAATGACCACCATCGCATCGCTTTGTCCCTAACAACACGAACCAAACAATTTCCGCTCAATATCGTACGCACAGTTGAATTGAAATATAACCTCGCAAACGCGAATAAAATTAACAAATAAGATGAATGCTGACACATTGCAAAACGTTAACTCAGTTAAGTTTTGAGCATTGATCAAAATTTTTTGTCAGTTTGACTATCGTATATATTTTGGTTTCAAACAGCGACAAAGCATTTTTTTACATAAAAACTATAAAGGTCACTGGAAAATGAGCTCTCTCCAAAATCTATCAAAATTATTATTTTTTTGAATTGTTGCATTTCTTTGATAGGGTCATCCCATAAAACCATGGGAGAAAACCAATGAAAAAATTCGTACTTCTTGCAAAATACACGAAACAAGGCACAGATGGGTGGCTAGATAACCCAGACGAAGATCGAAGAGCCATGGTGAATGGTCTGGCCAGTAAGCTTGGCGGCGAGCTCATCGATATTGTTTATACCCGTGGTGATTATGATGTCATCGCCATTTTAAATGCCCCTGACGCGGAAACAATATTATCTTTAAAGTTAGCAATGATCAAAACCGGCGCAATTGCTGAGCTCAATATTCACGAAGAAATAGACCTCTCAGCAGTGGCGAGAAAAGGGGGCTCAATGATTGGTCTTTATAAGGCACCGGGCAAATAAATTTAGCCTTTGCACCCCAGAAAGAACATAAAACTATGGAGATGTTATGCCAGCATCCTTAGAGGATTGTTGGCATATTATCCGCAATTATCAATCCAAACGTAGCCGTTGTCGTAAAATCGCGCAAGACAAGTGTTTGCGCAACAAAGCCCGAACTAACGAAAAGCCTGCAGGCCAGTTGCCGACAGGCTTATATCATGTCGCAGCCGGATAAATTCTTCACACCCACCCCAGAGTTGATGCCTAAACGCTGGGTTCTACACGTGCTTTTTTCTGATATTCAAAAACAGCAATTCCCGCAAAGACCATCACAATTGCAATGAAATGATAGAGGCTGAAAAATTCCCCCAAAACCGCAACAGCCAATAAAGCGGCAAAGACGGGCACAAGGTTGGTATAGAGACCAGCAGAGCTCGGCCCAATCATATCAACGCCACGCATAAAAAGAACTTGGGATATAAATGACGGCACGATCGCGACATACAAAATGAGTTGCCATCCGAATGTCGTTGGGATCACAGTTCCCCAAGTCATGCCTTCCAATACCATCAGTGGAATACTGGTCAAAAAAGCGGCGATGGAAAAATAACCCATCATTACAAGATCTGAAATTTTCGGCCTAAGCTGCAAGCCAACCGCAAAGCTGGAATAAAAAACACAGGCCAAAAGCATCAGCAGATCCCCTTTGGTAAATGCCAAATTCAACAGGTTTTCCAGTGACCCTTTGGAAACGATGATCACAACCCCTAAGAAACTCAACAATATGCCAACCACCTTGAGCCGACTGATTGCCACACCAAACAGAAAAAATGATCCTATCACAATGAAACCCGGCATGGTGCCTTGCATTAACCCAATATTGAGAGCAGTGGTCGTATGGGCCGCCAAATAGAAAAGCGCATTGAAAAAGCTTAACCCGCACCCGCCCATTAAAAAAACCCACAGAAGTTTGGGCCTGACCAGAGGCCATGCCTTGACCATTTCTTTCCAACGCAAAAGCGGGATCAGAATAACCAAGACCCCCCAGCGTAAAAATATCAACATCATAGGGGACACTTCACCAACGGCCAGTCGACTGGCCACTGCATTAGTCCCCCAGCCAAAGGTGGCCATTGCAAGTAAAACCGGGGCCAGCCCTATACCGCGCAAGCGTGCTAAGATATCCATGGACGCCCCTTTTTATGCGTTTTTACACTTGCCCCGCCAGCTAAGATCAGAGACCAGATTGTGTCTATATCAACAACCTGATCACAGGGTGCTGCCCAAGCCCTGTCGATAATCATCTTGCAAAATCTCTGCATCGTCAAACGCGACCGATATGGTCGCGTTTAGGTCTTTGATCAAACGTCAAAAAACGGATCAGGCGGCAAGATAGGCGTCACGGATTTCTGGCTGGTTGTTTAGGTCTTCCAAAGTTCCGTAGTATTTTTGTTTTCCGCTTTCGATAATGACGGCACGATCTGCTACCAGTTGCGCAAAATGAAGGTTTTGCTCAGACAGAAGGATCGTGAGACCTTCGGATTTGAGCTGACTGATCACTTTGGCCATTTGCTCCACGATTATCGGGGCGACACCTTCGCTTGGTTCATCCAGAAGAACAAACAATGGGTTGCCCATTAACGTCCGCGCAATCGTGAGCATTTGCTGCTCTCCCCCCGAAAGCGCCTTACCGCGGTTGTTGCGCCGCTCGGCAAGGTTGGGAAAAAGGTCAAAAAGCATATCCTGCGTCCAAGTGACGGCCCCCTCCCTTGATGGTTGCTGTCCAACGAGCAGGTTTTCAACAACTGTAAGATCGGTAAAAATCCGACGGTCCTCTGGGACGTAACCAAGTCCAAGCTTGGCGATTTTATGTGGCATAAAGGATGTGATAGATTGCCCCTGAAACGTGATCTCTCCGGATCGCGTTCGCACAATTTGCATGACAGATTTCATCGTTGTGGATTTTCCAGCACCGTTGCGTCCAAGAAGCGCCACAACCTCCCCTCGGGGGACTTCGAAACTCAGATCCCGCAGCACATGGGCTTTGCCGTAAAAGCTGTTTATTGCCTTCACCTCAAGCATTCAATTCCCCTTCTTGCGCACCAAAAACGCTTCCTCCACCAAGATATACGTCCTGAACAATTGCATTGTTGCGGATATCATCTGCATTGCCTTCGGCAATCAAACGTCCACGGTTGAGCACCATAATGCGATCGGCGTTGCCAAAAACAACGTCCATATCATGTTCTGTGAACAACACACTGACACCGCGCTCCTGAACAATCTGGGCGGTCAATTGCATCAACGCAACCCGTTCCTTTGGCGCCATACCGGCGGTGGGTTCGTCCATCAGCAACACGCTTGGATTATGGGCAAGCGCAATAGCCAACTCCATGCGTTTCAGATCACCATAGGCCAAAACCGCGCAATGCCGATCCGCCTGATCCGCCATGTTCACCATGTTGAGCAAATCAAGCGCCTCCGTCCGGTAGCGCTGCGTTGCATAGGGCAAAAACCGCATGATTTCTCGATGATGGGACAGAAGTGCCATCTGCACATTCTCAATCACCGTCATCGAAGAATAGGTCGCCGTAATCTGAAAGGTTCGCCCCACCCCTTTGCGCCAGATCTGGCGCGGCAGAAGGCCCGTGATTTTTTCCCCGTGCAGCATGACTTCGCCCGAGGTTTCCTTAAGCTGTCCCATGAGCATGTTAAAACAGGTGCTTTTGCCCGCGCCATTGGGTCCGATCAGCGCCAGAAGCTCACCTTTTTGAAGCGCAAAGGACACATCATCGACGGCCTTAATTGCGCCAAAGGCCTTGGACAGGTTTCGGGTTTCCAGAACAGGTTGCATCATTGATCTTCCACCTTTTTGAGACCAAGG
>Ga0181594_10004939_pt1 | contig 11739 bp, 10 predicted proteins | sample 071ome_18_FD_145603 | JGI IMG/M metagenome (GOLD analysis project Ga0181594, IMG submission 145603) | Coastal salt marsh microbial communities from the Groves Creek Marsh, Skidaway Island, Georgia - 071413BT metaG (spades assembly) | ecosystem: Environmental > Aquatic > Marine > Intertidal zone... | reverse complement strand
CCCTGGCCGAGAATAAGGATTCCGGCCCCAAGTAGTAGAGCTGTTAGGGATCTGATCGTTGCGCCGGCCATTTTCGTATCGCGTTCCAAATATCCGTGATGAAGCTGATATGCCGTGTTTTAGCATAAACGATCGGGCATTTAAGACGTTGACGTCAAAGTGCCAATAAGAATTTATGGTGTCTGCGGGAAGGGGAGTTTCAAATTGGCGGACATCGATAGAGCCAGGAACCGGGATGCGCGGCGGCGAACCATTGGATTGGCAGGAGGACTCGCCGCCTTTCTAGTCATGCTCGCCCTGCCCGCGCCGGAGGGGATGGCCCCCGCGGCTTGGCGCACCGCCGCCGTCGCCGTACTGATGGCCACGTGGTGGATCACCGAAGCGATTCCTGTATACGCGACCGGACTCCTCCCTCTCGCAGTGCTGCCGCTGCTCGGGATTGGGGACATGCGAAGCGCAGCCGCGCCTTATGCCAATCCGGTGATCTTTCTGTTTCTCGGTGGCTTTCTCATCGCGCTGTGTATTCAACGCTGGAACCTGCATCAGCGCATCGCCCTCACTCTACTTTCAGTGACCGGCACCGGCGCACGGCAGCTGGTGGGCGGGTTTATGGTCGCCACGGCCTTTCTCAGTATGTGGGTGAGCAATACCGCCACAGCGATGATGATGCTACCCATTGCGCTGTCCGTCATCGCGCTTCTCGAAAAAGATGACGCGCACCATATGCCGGTGGCGGGATTAAACACAGCTCTTGTGCTGGCAATTGCTTATGGGGCGAACGTCGGCGGCATGGCAACACTGGTGGGCACACCGCCCAATGCCCTGCTCGCCGCCTACTTCGATCAAACTTACGGCGTGACCATCGGTTTTGCGCAGTGGATGGTGTTTGGCGTGCCATTGATGCTGGTGTTACTTGTAATATCCTGGCTGGTTCTCACGCGCGTCTCGTTCAAATTGCCGCGTACGTCCATTCCGGGCGCCGGTGAGTTGATCGCCGCCAAGAAAAGCGCCCTAGGCGCAATCGTTCGGGGGGAAAAGATCGCGGGCGGCGCATTCCTCGCCGCCGCGGCCTTGTGGATTTTCCTGCCATTGATCAACGACACCTTGCCGGACTTGGGGCTGACGGATGCAGGCATTGCCATGAGCGTCGCGCTTGCGCTCTTTGTTATTCCTGTCGATCTGAAGCGCGGTGAGTTCGCCATGAATTGGGACTGGGCGGCCAAAGTCCCTTGGGGCGTACTGTTGCTGTTCGGCGGCGGCTTGAGCTTGGCGAGCGGCGCAACCGACAGCGGCCTTGCGGATTGGATCGGCGAGGCCATGTCGGGATTGGGCGGTGCACCGACATGGTTGATGCTGCTCGTCGTCGTCGGTGTCGTGGTCTACCTGACCGAGGTCACCTCCAACACCGCCACCACTGCAACCCTTTTGCCCATCCTGTCCGGACTTGCACTGGGGCTCGGCGAAAATCCGCTGCTGTTGTGCGTGCCCGCCGCATTGGCGGCGAGCTGTGCTTTTATGCTGCCCCCGGCCACGCCGCCCAATGCGGTGGTGTTCGGATCGGGGCACGTGACCATCCCGCAAATGGCACGGGCCGGCATGTGGCTGAATGTGGCCTGCATAGCCGTGTTGACCCTGGTGGCCTACGCTGGGGTTATGTCGGTGCTGGAGATCGTACCGGGCGTGGTGCCGGATTGGGCCGCCCCCTGATCCGGCTCGCACAATTTATTACATTTTCGCCGCACCAATCCTTGCTACAGTGCCGGTCGGCAGCTTCAAGGGGCCCTGCATGCTGGAGATCACAACGACATCGGCCAAGGACTACACCGTTCTTCACGTCTCCGGACGGGCGGATTCCGCCACATCGGACGACTTGGAGGAAGCGGTCAAGGCGCAGCTCCAAAAGGGTAAAGCGCAACTCATCTTCGACCTATCCAATCTCGACTACGCCTCCAGTTCCGGCCTCCGGGTGTTCGTGATGGCCGCCTAAGATACCAAAGAGCGCGGCGGCGCGCTCGTACTCGCCGGGCTGACCGACAACATCCGCGATATCCCCTCGGTCTCGGGTTGCATCTATTTATTCGACATCGTAGGCAGCGTCGAAGACGCCATCGCCGCGAAATAAGTGCGGACGCACGCCGCCCAGGGGAGCACCGCTGTGAGCGCCGAATCACCCGTCGAGGCTATCGCGCACACCGACACCGAAAGCCGGCCGGAACACGCGTCAAATCTCATCGGCGCCGACGTTTATGCCGAACAGGTGCGTCTCATTTACGGCGGCACCAAATTCATCGTTGGCGGCAGCCTTGTCGGTATTTGGGCTATCACTGCCGCGTTGTTCAATGCCGTCTCGACGCCGGCCATCCTTGCCTGGGCCATAGGGATGACCGCATTTTTAGGGGTCCGGTACGTCACTGGGCGCCGGTTCGAAGCCGCTGCACCCGGCAATGAGGACATCGAGAAGTGGAGCCGGGTATTCCTCGTTCAGCTTGTCATCTCCGCCTTGGGCTGGGGGTGCGTCGGCGTATTCTTTATTCCCGAAGGTAAAACGGCCCACCAACTCTACACCGTGTTCGTGCTGACCTGCATTGCGGCCGGCGCGCTCATGTCCCTCTCCTACATTTGTTACATGTTCGTCATCTTCCTCGCGCCATTCTCCATCACCGTTCCGGCGCGTCTGATCATTATGGACGAGCACTTTACGATCGTTACGGGCTTATCGTTTCTTGCCATGAGCGTATTTTTGTCCGGCGCGGCGCGACGAATTAACGCCGCCATGAAAGCGAACATCACCCTCAAACTGGAAAACCGATTGCTGGCCGATAAGGCCACCGCCGAGACCCGGCGCGTGGAAGCCTTGGCCGAAGACCTGAGCGAGTCCAAAAGCGTAACCGAACGGACCCTGGAGCGGGTCAACCGCGACCTGGCGCTCGCCAAAACCATGCAAGAAGCAATTTTTCTTCACGACTTTCCGGACGATCCGCGCTTTGAGATCAGCGCGTTTATGAGAGCGGCGCGTCAAGTCGGCGGGGATTTTTACGACGTGTTCCGTTTCGACGATAATCGTATCGGCCTGGTCATCGGCGATGTTGCCGGCAAAGGCGTTGCATCGGCTCTTTTTATGGCCATGAGCCGGAAATTGCTGGGCTCCATCGTCCACGACCACATCGCCCCGGCGCGGGTGATGTCGGAGATGAACGCAAAACTATGCGAACAAAACCCCATCAGCTTGTTTGTGACCCTGTTTTACGGTGTATTCGATCTGGCGAGCGGCAAGCTCGTATACAGCATCGGCGGACATGAACGCCCGATCAAAGTCGGCATCGACAAATCAACAAAGGAACTGAATGCAACACCGGGCATGGCGCTGGGTGTTTATCCCAATGTCGAATTCGGAGAGAGGACCGCGTTTTTAAACCCCGGTGAAACTCTTTTTCTGTTCACCGACGGCATCAACGAAGCCTTCGACAAAATGGACCATATGTTCGGACGCAGCCGTTTGAAATCCGCACTTGCCGCCAGTGTGACGCATGGTCCCGATAAATTGATCGGTGATGTAATCGGGCACGTTGAAAGATTCGTCGGTGAATTCGAACAGTCGGACGATCTGACATGCCTTGCTTTCAAGTATAAAAATGGCGGCAAAGCGCTGGGTAACGATCACCGCGCCGAATTGAAAAATGATTTGAACCTTATTTCCGACACCCTGGCTGAATTTGCGGCGGTGTACCGGCGCTGGGGCCTGTCGGAGAAGGTGCAATTCGAGCTGCAGGTTTGCCTGGATGAATATTTATCCAACATCATATCCTACGGCTACAAAGACACAGGCGTTCATACAATTTCCACCACGGCGTCCTTTGACCAGTCTTCAGTGCGATTGGCGATCGAGGACGACGGCACGCCGTTCGACCCGCGCAAGGCCGTGCCCACATCGGTTGCCGACACGGTGAGCGAGCAAAAGGTAGGCGGACAAGGCATCAAGCTGATCCGCACATACACCGATGCGCTGAATTACGACTCAGTAAACGGGCGCAACACATTCACGATGGTCAAAACCATCGGGTCCTGACCCTTTGGCGGCAAACCTGGGGCTTTACGCCGGTGCGGGTTGTGCGGCAGGCTTAGCGCGGCTCATGGCCAGGACGAGCACCGCCGTCATCACGGAAAACGCCGCGAGCAAGAGCAGGCCGTAGGTGTAACTTTGGGTCGCATCACGGATATAGCCGACCAACGCCGGGCCGAAGTAACCGCCTGTGTTCCCGACAGCGGTAATCAAAGCGATACCGCCGGCGGCCGCCGTGCCGCTGAGCATTCCCGTGGGCAAAGTCCAGAAAGACGGCAACGAGCCGTAAATACCAACCGAGGCGATCGTAAGAGCGACGAAGGCCAAAACCGGCACGTTTACCATATACGCGCTGGCCGCCAAGGCGATGCCTCCGACCAGAGAGGGAAGCGCGACGTGCCACGTGCGCTCGCCTGTCTTGTCGGAGTGCGCACCCCACAGAAACATACCCAGAGCTGCGAGGGCATAGGGAACGGACGTAAGGAGTCCGACCTCAATATTGCTGAGGCCGCCGAAGCCCTTGATAATTTGCGGCAGCCAAAGCGTTAATCCGTACACACCGATGGCGATTCCAAAATACATCAATCCAAAGAGCCACACCCGCACACTTAAGAATACAGCAGCGAGATTGGTGGTTCTGTGCATCTCTTTTTGAATGCGCTCGGCCTCCATCACGCCGGCGAGCCAACTTTTTTCTTCTGCATTCAACCAATCGGCATCTTCGGGCTTGTTTGTTAAAACGCGCAGCACGGCTATGGTCAGAAAAATGGCCGGTACACCTTGGATGATGAACATCCATTGCCAGCCAACAAGGCCGAAGCCCTCCAGCTCAAGAAGCAACGAAGATACAGGTGCGCCGAGAACGCTGGACAGCGGCACCGCGAGCAAGAATAGACCCGTAATGCGTGCGCGCACATGGGCGGGGAACCAATAGGTCATGTACAAGATCATACCGGGAAAGAAGCCTGCTTCGGCAACACCGAGCAGAAAACGCATGATGTAAAAACTTGTCGGTCCCTGTACAAAAGCCATGCCTGCTGAGATAGCGCCCCACGCGGCCATGATGACGGCGACCCATTGGCGCGCGCCGACTTTCTCGAGAATTATGTTGCTCGGCACCATGAAGAACACATAGCCCAGGAACAGAATGCCCGCGCCGTTGCCATAGACCGTCGCGGAAAATCCGAGGTCCGCATTCATGGTCAGCGCCGCAAAGCCGACGTTCACACGATCGAGATAATTGATGAAGTACAGGAGCGCCATGAACGGAATCAGGCGCCATGTGGCTTTGCGGATAACCTGCGCCCCGAGCGCAGATGCGCTGTTTTCATCCGATGCGGCCAAAGTCCCCTCCCCGTTCCATTGGCTAACGGTCCGGAGCCTATCGGCTGCGCGCCGCTTGTAAAGCGGCAAAGACTCTGAAGTACAACAGGTGAGACTTAACCGTTTTCTTTCAAAACATCTCCGGCAAGATACAACGAGCCGCAAATAAGAATGCGGACGTGGATTGCGCTTTCGCGCGCCATAATCGCGGCAACAGCATCATCTAAATATCCAGCAGCGTAGACTTCCATCATGCCGGCTTGACGTGCTTGTTCGATCAAATCGTCGGGGGCATAGGACATATCGCTGGAGGGAACCGGCACCGCCGTAAAGCTGGCCGACAACGGGGCAAGATGACGGAGATAGTCCACAGCCGCTTTTGACGTGAGCATGCCGCAGACAATGTGCAGCGGCGGGCCTTGCCAATGGTCGGAGATCAATTGCGCGACGATGCGCCCGGCATCCGCGTTATGGCCGCCGTCGAGCCAGACTTCCCAGCCGCGCGGAAGCGCATTGACGAGCGGGCCTTTTTTCAACCGCTGTGCGCGGGCCGGCCAATCGAGGGCGCGCAACCCGCTGCGAAGTGCGAAACCGGGAATCGCCATGCCGGCAAAATCGAGCGCGGCCAGGGCGAGGCCTGCGTTATCAATCTGATGGCGGCCGGGCAGAGACGGCGCGGGCGCCTTCCATTCATTCTGCGCGCTTTTATATGCAAAACCCGAACCCAGCCGGTCGGGCGTGATGCGCCACGCATCATTTTGCATATGGAGGGGAGATCCGGTTTCCGAGGCGGTGCGGACAATGACATTCGCCGCGTCAGGATGTTGTGCGGCAGAGATACACGGCGCGCCCGGTTTCATGATCGCCGCCTTCTCGCCGGCGATTTTATCCAACGTCTCGCCGAGAAACTGCATATGGTCCATGGAAATGGAGGTCAGAACCGTGGCGATGGGGTTCGGCACAACGTTTGTCGCGTCAAAGCGCCCGCCCAATCCTGTCTCAAGCAAGGTTACGTCCGCCGGAATACGCGCGAAGGCCATAAAGGCAACGGCGGTGGTGACTTCAAAAAAGGTAATCGGCTTGCCCGCGTTTACTTCCTCGACGCGCTCAAGCAACGCGAGCAGAAACGTTTCATCGATCAGTGACCCGACCAAGCGGATACGTTCGGCAAAACGCACAAGATGTGGCGAGGTATAGACGTGTACGCGGTACCCGGCCGCTTCGAGAACGCCCCGCATAACGGCGATGGCCGAGCCTTTGCCGTTGGTCCCGGCGACGTGAATGACCGGCGGGAGTTTGAGATGCGGACTGCCAAGGTCGGCCAGCAGCCTTTGCATGCGGTCCAAAGATAGATCGATGAGTTTCGGGTAAAGCTTTGTGAGACGTTCAAGGGTTTCGTCCACCCTTGCGGCAACGTCGGCCTCCGGCTCTTCAGCGAGATAATCGGTCACGTTCGGCCCTGTGCCGCGGCTTTTTATTTGGCCGGCTCGTCCTCGGATTCATAATGCGCGGCGTCGGGCACGGTCGGATCGGGGGGCGTAAGCCCGCTTGATTCCTCTTTGCGGCGCGTCCGGCGGCGATGGGATTCTTTTAGTTCCACCACATCTGCCGCAGGATTTGTATGCAAGAGCAAGCCGATGAGTTGAATTAGCTTGGCCCGCAGCTCGTGGCGCGGCACCACCATATCGACCATGCCGTGCTCCTGCAGATATTCGGAGCGCTGAAAGCCCTCGGGAAGCTTTTCACGGATGGTCTGCTCGATGACACGTGCGCCGGCAAACCCGATCACCGCGCCGGGCTCGGCAATCGCCACGTCGCCCAACATCGCAAATGACGCCGTCACGCCGCCGGTGGTGGGATCGGTGAGCACAACGATATAAGGCAGTCCTTTTTCGCGCACCTTGTCTACGGCGACGGTGGTGCGTGCCATTTGCATGAGGGACAAAATGCCTTCCTGCATGCGCGCGCCGCCCGAAGACGGAATAACAATAAGCGGGGCTTCCTGAAGCACGGCCAATTCGGCGGCAGCAATAAGCGCCTCGCCGACGGCCGCACCCATGGAGCCACCCATGAAATCAAATTCGAACGCGGCAATGACAACGCCCATGTGTCCCATGGTGCCGTGGCCGACGACAACCGCGTCCTTCAGTCCGGTTTTGGACTGCGCTTCCTTCAGGCGTTCGGAATAGCGCTTGCGGTCCTTAAAACGAAGCGGGTCGGCCGCCACGGACTGAAGTTCAATCTCGGTCCAGCGTTCATCGTCGAACAGCATCTTGAGGCGATCGCGCGCCGGCATGCGCAGGTGGTGGCCGCAGTGGGTGCATACCCGGAGATTCTTTTCCATCTCGCGATGGAACACCATCTCGTTGCAGTTGGAGCATTTCAGCCAAAGATCGGCCGGCACTTCCTTGGGACGCCGCAGCCTTTGAATTTTCGGACGGACGAAATTGGTCAACCAGTTCATGACCTGTCCTCTCTTCTGTTCCGGGGCACCATAGCACTAAAGGCGAATCGCGTCACGGCCAGGCCCCGTGCACGGCGGTGGCCAGGCTTTTGACGAACTCCAAGACCTTACCGGACAATCCCACGGAAGGATTTTTGTTCTTTTTCACATCGTCAGCAATGATATCGACAATCGCCGAGCCCACCACGGCCGCATCACACAAGGCCGCAATGCTACCGGCCCGTTCAGGCGTCTTGATGCCGAAGCCTACGGCGATGGGAAGATCGGTGTGCCTGCGCAGGCGTGCGACCGCCTCCTTCACCGCGTTTTCATCGGCCACACGCGTGCCGGTGATGCCGGTGATGGAGACGTAATACAAAAATCCCGATGCGTGTTCGAGGATCGCGGGCAGGCGTTCGTCGCTAGATGTCGGTGCGGCAAGAAAAATCATATGCAGCTGATTTGCGCGCAGATGCACGTTGAGTTCTTCGGCCTCTTCCGGCGGCAGATCAACGACGATCACGCCGTCAACGCCCGCCGCCGCCACATCGCTCGCGAATTCCTGGGCGCCGTAATGATAGATCGGGTTGTAGTAGCCCATCAGCACGATGGGGGTGTCGGGCTCCTTATCTCGAAATGTTTTTACGGCCGCTAAGACGTCCGCAATCTTGGTGCCATGTTTCAGCGCACGTTGGCTGGACGCCTGAATGGACGGCCCGTCCGCCATGGGATCTGAAAACGGCACGCCGATTTCGATGATATCCGCGCCCGCCGACGGCAAACCTTCAAGAATTTGCTCGAAGACGTCCGGCGTCGGATCGTTCGCGGTGATGAAGGTAACAAGTGCGGGCCGGCGGTGCTTATTGAGATATTGAAAACGCCGGGTAATGCGCGTTTCTTCGGTCACGTCTTTCATTAAAGGTCAGTCCCCATCGCTTCGGCGACGGTGAACACGTCTTTGTCCCCGCGTCCGCACATATTTATAACAAGCAAGTGATCATTGGGCAGCGACGGAGCGACACGCATCACATGGGCCAAGGCATGGGAGGGTTCGAGCGCGGGCAGAATGCCTTCCTGTCTTGAACACAATTGGAATGCACCGAGCGCTTCATCGTCCGTGACCGACACATATTCCACGCGGCCCTGGAAATGCAGCCAGGCGTGTTCCGGACCAATGCCGGGATAGTCGAGGCCTGCGGAAATCGAATGCGCGTCCTTGATCTGGCCGCCTTCGTCTTGAAGAAGAAAGGTTCGATTGCCGTGCAGAACGCCGGGCGCGCCGCCGGTGATAGAGGCCGCGTGTTCACCCGTTGAAATGCCGCGGCCCGCCGCCTCGACGCCGAACATCTTCACGCCGGCATCATCCAAGAACGGATAAAACAATCCGATGGCGTTCGATCCGCCGCCGACGGCCGCGATGAGAGAGTCCGGGAGGCGTCCTTCAGCCTCCTGCAACTGTTCGCGCACCTCCGTGCCGATGACCGACTGAAAATCGCGGACCATGGTCGGATAAGGATGCGGACCCGCCGCCGTGCCGATGAGATAATACGTGTCATCAACATTGGCGACCCAATCGCGCAAGGCCTCGTTCATTGCGTCTTTGAGCGTGCCCGTGCCCTGCTCGACCGGTTTGACCTCGGCGCCGAGCAAACGCATACGGAACACATTGGGCTTCTGGCGCTCGATGTCTTTCGCGCCCATGTAGATTACGCACTTTAAACCGAAGCGCGCGCAAACGGTGGCCGTGGCCACGCCGTGCTGCCCCGCGCCGGTTTCGGCAATGATGCGGTTCTTGCCCATGCGCATTGCGACAAGGATCTGTCCAAGGCAGTTGTTGATCTTGTGCGAGCCGGTGTGATTGAGCTCGTCGCGTTTGAAATAGATTTTCGCGCCGCCGAGATGGTCGGTGAGCCGCTCGGCGAAATAGAGCGGGCTTGGGCGGCCTGCGTAGTGGGTATTGAACTTCGTGAGTTCGGCCTGAAACGCGGGATCGTTCTTTGCCGCCTCATACGCTTCGCCAACCTCAAGGATAAGCGGCATGAGGGTTTCTGCCACGTAGCGGCCACCGAACAGACCGAAATGGCCGTTCTCGTCCACGCCGCCGCGATAGGTGTTCAGTGCTTCTGCAAGTGCCATAGTCAATTACCAATCAGCGCTAGCCGGGGCATTCCGCGTCCGCCGGCGGCGGACTTATACCCCGCATCGCCGCTATATCTAAATGCGAATCCGGAAACTTCCAAATAATAACAAATATTCAACGCGTTAGGCGCTATTTGCCGGCTTTGGCGCCCTTGGCCGCCTTCAGAAAGGAGCGGATTTTGGCAGGGCTTTTGACCCCGGGTTTTGTCTCAACGCCAGAGGACACATCCACCGCGCGGGCGCCGGACTGCTTTATGGCCTTTGCCACATTCCTGGACGTCAGGCCACCTGCCAGCATCCACGGTAAAGACCCTTCATAGGATTTCATGAGATCCCAGTCGAAACTGACGGCATTGCCGCCGGGCCGGGTTGCCGACTTTGGCGGTTTGGCGTCGAACAGCAGCCAATCGGCGTGATCTTCGTAGGCCAGCGCAGCTTTTAGGTCGCGGAGTGAGGAAACACCCACCGCTTTCATCACCGGCAAGCCATAGGCCTTGCGGATATCATCGATGTGCTTAGGAGTCTCCTTGCCGTGCAACTGGATCATCCCCAATCGGACGTGTTCAAGAATCTTAGCAAGTTCAGCCGGGGTGGGATCGACGAACAAGCCCACTGGTATGACCTTGCGCGGTAGCGCCGTGACAAGTTCGGCGGCGGTTTCTATGGATACAAAGCGCGGTGAACGGCGGAAAAAATTAAGCCCGATGTAATCCGCGCCGCCGTCGATGGCCGCAGCAACGCCGCGCTCATCGGTTAGTCCGCATATCTTAACTTTGGTTTTCATGAATCGTCCGCGGAGGACTCTACGGGCGCGAGTTCGGCAGCTATGCGCGCGGCGGCGGACGCCGGATCTTTCGCCGCTGTGATGGGGCGGCCGATCACCAGATAATCCGCGCCAGAACTCATCGCTTCGAGCGGAGTCATGACACGCTTTTGATCGTCGGCCGAGGCCCAGTCCGGGCGCACGCCGGGTGTGACGAGCTTGAAGCCATCGCCAAGATCGCTGCGCAGCATGGCAACCTCGCGCGGACTGCAGACAATGCCGTCGAGCCCCGCGCTTTTCGCTAACTCCGCCAGGCGGCGCACTTGATCGACGACCGATCCGGAGACACCGGTTTCAGTGAGATCTTCATCATCCATGCTTGTGAGAACGGTCACACCCACCAAAAGAGGCCGCGCTTTGACAACTTCGTAGGCGGCTTCGGCCGCGGCTTCGGCTGCCGCCTTCATCATCGCTTTGCCGCCGTTGGTGTGAACGGTCAGCATATAGGCGCCCAGCGGCGCAACAGAGCGCACCGCACCCGCGACGGTATTCGGAATATCGTGCAGCTTCAGATCAAGAAAGATCGGCAGGTCCGATGCTTTTTGAATTTGCTTCACGCCCTTCGGGCCGTGCGAGGTGAAAAATTCAAGGCCGAGTTTCAATCCGCCGATGGCGTCGGCGACTTTGGCCGCAAGACCGGTTGCTTGGCTGAGGCTGGTCGTGTCCAGCGCGCAGAATACGGGCGTCTTCAGTTGGCGGTCTGGTGCGGTCATGGGGGTTTCCAATTCGGCTCGGGCCCTATGTAACACTAATGGGCCCGGGGATGTCAGCGCTTAATCTCCGCCGGACTTGGGCGGGGTGCCTTTCAGGGTCGTCAGGCTTTGTTCCAGGTCCTTGATCCTGCGGCGAACTTCGCGCATTTCGCGGCGCCGGGCCGCCCCTAAAATCCAAGCCACGATGAGCCCGGCAATAAAGCCGATCAGCACCGCCCACAGGATGACGGCGTAAAGA
>Ga0181594_10004932_pt1 | contig 11752 bp, 10 predicted proteins | sample 071ome_18_FD_145603 | JGI IMG/M metagenome (GOLD analysis project Ga0181594, IMG submission 145603) | Coastal salt marsh microbial communities from the Groves Creek Marsh, Skidaway Island, Georgia - 071413BT metaG (spades assembly) | ecosystem: Environmental > Aquatic > Marine > Intertidal zone... | reverse complement strand
GGCCAACGTGACCATCCTCGAGAGAATATAAGGAACGGTGTGTTGAGCGGGATTTGTAAAGACCGAGTGGTCATTGTAACTGGCGCAGGTGGCGGCCTGGGGGCGGCACACGCGCGAGGCTTAGCTGCTGAGGGAGCTTCGGTCCTGGTTAATGACATCAACCGGGAGGCCGCGGAGGCGGTGGTTGAGGACATTACATCTTCAGGAGGCATCGCAGTCATCAATCAATCCGACATCACCAACTATGAGAGTTCAGGCGAGGCCATTAAGCAGGCGATCAATACCTTTGGTGGCTTGCATGGGGTGGTCAACAATGCGGGCAACAACCGGGACAGAATGTTTGCTTCATTAAGCGAAGCGGATTGGGACGCGGTTATGGCGGTGCATTTAAAAGGCCATTTTTGCCTGTCCAGCCATGCCGTGCAGTACTGGCGGCATCAGGCCAAAGCAGGTAACCCTGTCTCCGGTCGTCTCATCAATACAACATCAGGTGCAGGGCTTCAGGGGTCCATTGGGCAAAGCAATTACGCTGCGGCCAAGGCGGGGATCGCCGCACTGACCTTGAATCAAGCGGCGGAGCTCGGACGGTACGGCATCACCGCCAATGCGATTTGTCCCGTTGCAAGAACCGGTATGACGACTGCAGTTCCCGAGATGGCGGAGCGAATGGCGGCCCCTGAGGATGGGAGTTTTGACCACTTTGCCCCTGAGAATGTCTCCTCGGTTGTGGTGTGGCTGTGTTCTGAGGGGAGTGGTCACGTCAGTGGCAAGATTATTGAAGCAGAAGGCGGTCGAATTGCCATCGCTGACGGGTGGCGTAGCACCGATGGCGTGGACAAAGGATCACGCTGGGCGCCCGCTGATGTGGGTGGCGCCTTTGAGACGCTCCTCAAGGAAGAAATCCCGGCACAGAAAGTCTGGGGCAGCTGAGGGAGCGGTCGTGAATTTTAGCTTCACAGACGAGCAGTGCATGTTGAGGGATACTGCTGAGGCGTTTTTGGCGGCGGTATCTGACAGTGCTGCAGTTCGAAGGGCCATGGGGTCACCCGATGGCTTCGACAGTGAGCTTTGGCAACGGCTATGCGATGAAATGTACTGGCAGGGAATCCTGGTGCCTGAATCCTGCGACGGATTGGATCTTGGCATGGTGGAGATGGCAATCGCCTTCGAACAACTAGGTCGTCGTCTGACACCTTCACCGCTTTTCGCTTCGGCGCTGTCGACAATTGCACTGCGTACTCTGGAGGCTTCACCCGCACGGGATGAATTACTGGCCGCTGTTGCCCGGGGCGAGACGATAAGTCTGGCGCACACGGCGGCTCGTGATGATTGGGATACCGTTTCTGTTGAAGCAACTGACGGAGGAAGTGGGTGGACCCTGTCTGGCGAGGCGCGATTCGTTAGTTGTGGTAGCGCTGCGCATCATCTGCTTGTGGCCGCTCGCTGCGACCAACGGGAGCTTCTGTTTGTAGTCGACCCCTCGGCCAAGGGCGTCACGCTGGTTAAAACCCCGACCATGGATCAAACACGGCCGATGGCTGCTCTTCGGCTTGACGGGGTGAGCCTGCCCTCCACGGGGCTGCTTTCCGGGGATTGGTCTCAAGGGCGACGCAACACGCTCAACATTGGACGGGTTCTTGTGGGCGCAGAGCAAGTAGGGTGCGCGCAGGAGAGTCTTGATAGCAGCGTTGCCTACGTGGGCGAGCGAGTGCAGTTTGGACGGACCATTGCGTCCTATCAAGCGATCAAGCACAAGGCCGCTGACATGATGCTCAAGGTCGAGTCGGCGCGATCGCTGCTGTATTTCGCAGCCTGCGTTGCTGATGACTGGCTAGCGGGGGTAGCGTCCGATGGGGAGCTAGCCGAGGCCGCGTCAATGTTGGCGTCTTCTGCAGGTGACGCGGCCTTCTTCTGCGCAGGCTGTGGTATCCAGTTGCATGGCGGCGTTGGCATTACTGAGGAATACGATATTCAACTGTACTTTAAGCGGGCACGGGCGATGGAAAGTTACTTAGGCCGTCCCGATGAGCATCGAGAGCTGATCGCACAGATGCTTCTTGATGAAGGTGACTTCGATGCAGCTTAGATTTACCGAGGCGGATGAGCGCTTCCGAGATGAGGTGGCTGATTGGTTGACCGACAACCTTAGCGGCGAATTTTCTTCAATTCGCCATCGTGGCGGCCCGGGCGATGAGCATGTGTTTGTTGAGGAGCGAAAGGCCTGGGAAAAACGTCTTGCAGCGGGTGGCTGGACCTGTATTGGCTGGCCCGAGGCCTGGGGCGGCAAAGGCGCGACGATCGAGCAGCAGGTTATTTTCAACGAGGAGTATGCGCGTGCCGGTGGACCCGGGCGGGTTGGGCATATTGGTGAAACCTTGACCGGACCAACCTTACTGGGTTTTGGTTCGGACGACCAAAAACAACGCTACTTGCCGGGCATCCGCGCAGGCGAGTCATTGTGGTGTCAGGGATACTCGGAGCCCGGCGCGGGATCGGATCTCGCCAATGTTCGAACCAAAGCCATCTTTGATGAGGCATCTGGGCAGTGGCGGATTAGCGGTCAAAAGGTGTGGACTTCCTTGGCCCATGAGTCGGACTTCGTGTTTGTATTGGCGAGGACCGACCTCACTGACTCAACTCACCGGGGTCTGGGGTTTTTCTTGGTCCCTATGCGCCAGCCAGGTATTTCAATAAGACCGATTACCCAATTAACGGGCACTGCCGAATTTAACGAAGTCTTTTTTGATGAGGCGGTGTGTGAGGCGGAGGATATCGTAGGAGAACCCGGTGATGGGTGGAAGGTCGCCATGGGTTTGCTTGGATTTGAGCGAGGGGTGTCGACGCTGGGGCAACAAATGTTGTTTCAAACCGAACTGGATGAAGTCGTTCGACTCGCGAAAGCCAATGGCGCCGCAAAGAATCCCGCCATACGGCAGCGGATCGCGGAAGCCCATATCGGTTTACGAACCCTTCGATTCAACAGCCTGAGAATGCTATCCGGGGGTGAGGATGGCAGTTTGAGTCGCGAGGCGATGATCTACAAATTATGCTGGTCAAGTTGGCATCGAAATCTCGGCAAGTTGGCGATGGATGTGCTCGGTCCCGAGGCAGAACTCATCGAGGCAGAGCCATACCAACTGGGTCGGCTACAGTCGCTTTTTTTATTTACCCGAGCAGATACCATTTACGGGGGTACCAATCAGATTCAGCGCAATATAATCGCCGAGAGAGCGCTTGGTATGCCGCGAGAGCCGAGGGGCACATCCTGAGGAGAGAACCATGACAACGTCGCCGCCTGACTATGTAAAGGGACACCAGCTGTTGGCAGGGAAGGCCGTGCTGATCACCGCGGCTGCGGGCGCGGGCATAGGGTTTTCGGCGGCTCAGCGCGCCGTTGAAGAGGGGGCGAGAGCGATCGTTATCAGCGATATCCACGAGGGGCGGCTAGAGCAAGCGGTGACGACTCTGTCTGGGTTATCGGAAAAGGCTGAGGTGCACGGCATCCGTGCCGATGTGACCGTGGAGGCAGATGTCCAGCATCTTGTTGCTACCGCGGATGAGGCCACAGGGGGTGTCGATGTTTTAATCAACAATGCGGGGCTCGGTGGCACGCGCTTGTTGGTGGACATGACTGACGAAGAGTGGAGTCGCGTGCTGGATATCACCCTCACAGGCACGATGAGAATGACGCGCGCGATGCTGCGCCTAATGCAGCCTAGAGGCCATGGCGTCATCGTGAACAATGCGTCGGTGTTGGGGTGGCGGGCTCAAAAAGAACAGTGTCACTACGCGGCGGCAAAAGCGGGCGTCATGGCGCTAACCCGATGTGCGGCCGTTGAGGCTGCGGAACACGGCGTGCGGATCAATGCGGTGTCGCCCAGTATCGCGATGCACGATTTTTTGAGGAAGACCACGCCCCCCGAGTTGCTTGAGCAGCTGGCCGCTAAAGAAGCTTTTGGTCGCGCCGCTGAGGTGTGGGAGGTGGCCAATGTCATGATGTTTCTGGCATCGGATTATTCGAGTTACATGACTGGCGAGGTGGTTTCGGTGTCGAGCCAGCACCCCTGATAAGCGCAGCATTAAAATGGTGTTCTTCTGAGTGAGCGAGAAGTAGATGGATAACATGACGTGGGATCGAGAAGTTGATGTGCTGGTGGTGGGAACCGGCAACGGAGCATTGACGTCCGCTTTATGCAATTGGGAGATGGGGTCTAAGGATCTTCTCGTTGTTGAAAAAACGGACAAGGTAGGGGGAACCAGTGCGAGCTCCGGAGGTGGTATCTGGATACCCGCGAATCACTATGCAAAAGCCTGTGGGGCTGAAGATTCTATCGAGGATGCCAAGACCTACCTTATGGGCACGTTGTTCGGTGAAGACGTTCCCGAAGAGATGATAGACGCCTATCTGGAAAACGGGCCGAAGATGCTCAAGTTTTTGTCAGATCGCACTGATGTTCGTTACGAATCTCTCGAGCACTACCCGGACTATTACACCAACTATGATGGCGCGCGCGCAGGCCATCGATCGCTTGAGCCGGCGCCGATCGATATGTCAGAGCTCGGTGACGACTGGAAAAACGTCCGCTGGTCTCATCACATGATGCGCATGTTTAATCGCATTCACTTTACGCAAGTTGAAGCTCATTCCATCATGACTCAGGCGCCGGGATGGAAATCTTTATTGGCCAAGCTTCTGGTCGGCTACGCGACGGATCTAGGCTGGCGCATGAAAACCCCTGTTGCCCGACGGCTGTGCACGGGATCCGCTGGGGTCGCGCGGCTTTATTTGTCGGTCAAAAAACGAGGTATTCCTCTCGAGTTCAACACCCGGTTTGTCTCCCTTATCGCCGAAGGCACACAGATTCTTGGGGCCCGATTGGAGCACGATGGTAAGGAGACCACCATCCGCGCCAGACAAGGGGTTGTTCTTGGGGCCGGTGGTTTCGAAAAAAATCAGGCGCTAAGAGAGCAATACCTACCAGCGCCAACAGACGCTAGCTGGAGTGCGGGAAACCCCGCTAACGAGGGCGATGCGTTACTCGCCGGACTGGCAGTTGGTGCCAAGACACGCTTGATGAAAGACGCCTGGTGGACCACCACCTTGTGCGTACCCGACGAGCCTACGCCGCGTTTATCCATTATGGAAAAATCCTTCCCTGGCTCCTGCGTTGTGAATAAAGCGGGTAAGCGCTTCGCTAACGAATCGCAGAACTACATGGCCTTCCAGAAGGAGCTGTTCGCCACCCACTCTGACGAGACTCCCAATGCGCCGGCCTGGCAAATTTTCGATGCCAGATTCAGACGCAACTTTATGGTGGGCCCCCTTATGACCGCCGCCATGAAGCCTGACTGGCAAATTCCGAAAAAATGGTTTGATACCGGCTTTGTGGCGAAGGCCAACACAATTCGCGAGCTGGCGTCGATCATGGGAATTGATCCCGACGGGCTGGAAGAAACCATCGGCAGGATGAACGACTTTGCGCGCACGGGCGTAGATGAAGACTTTCATCGCGGGGAGTCCGCCTATGATCGCTACTACGCGGATCCTGCCATCAAGCCGAATCCCTGCCTCGCGCCCATCGATGAAGCCCCGTTCTATGCCATGCGCATTGAGGCGGGTGATTTCGGAACGCTGGGTGGGCTGGACACGGATACCAACGGTCGGGTGAAGTGTGAAGCCGGTGGCGTCTTTGAGGGATTGTTCGCGGTTGGCAACAGCTCGGCAGCCATACTCCCTACCTATCCCGGGCCAGGTGCAACCTTGGGGCCGGCCATGACCATGGCGTATCAGAGCGCCAAGTTCATTAACCAGCATGCGGGGTGACAACAGATGGCGTTGGACTTGGAAGCGATCGAGCTAATCAAGCAGCTCAAGGCCCGTTATTTTCGATTTATTGACACCCGCGATATTGATGGATTGCAAGCAGTGTTTACCGAGGATGCGACGGCAACCTTTAAAGGCGCCGACTACGATTTTGATCTCAAGGGCTGGCCAGCTCTCGAGGCCTTTTATAAAAAGTCATTTACGCCTCAGGCTTTTGGGATGCATAACGGGCACCACCCTGAGATTTCCGTTGAGGGAGATACCGCCACGGGCATCTGGTATCTGCAGGATATCTTTGTCAATCTGGCGCAAGACATCACGATCATGGGGAGTGCGCTCTACCACGACGAGTATCGCGTTGAGGCGGGTGAGTGGCGCATCGCGAGCACAGGTTACAAACGCCTTTGGGAAGAACATCACACAAGAGGTGACTCGGTTACCCTGCGCGTCAAGCCAATTCAAGACTAGTACAGACGTGACGCTTAAGCGTCATTCAAGGAGTTGTTATGAGAGACGTCGTTATCGTCGACAGCGTGCGAACAGGACTCGCCAAGTCATTTCGGGGGAGTTTCAACATGACTCGCTCGGACGACATGGCGGCCCATCTGATTAACACGCTGCTGGATCGGAACCCCCAGATTGAGCCTGCGATGGTGGAGGATATTATCCTTGGGGCTGCCAGTCAGGCAGGGGAGCAAAGTTTCAATCTGGCCAGGATGGCAGCGGTGCTTTCGCGTCTGCCGATCGAGACGACGGGCACCACGGTCAGTCGCTTTTGTGCCTCTGGTTTACAGACCATCGCGATGGCGGCAAATCAAATAGGCTCGGGATACTGCGACGTGTTGATGGCCGGTGGAGCCGAATCTATCTCGATGAGACAGCGCCAAGAGGTAGGTGTCTTCGAGCGGAACCTGACGCTCCTAGAGAACAAGCCGCAGATTTACATGGAGATGGGTCAGACTGCAGAGGTGGTTGCAGATCGCTACACAGTGACCCGGGAAATGCAGGATGTGTATGGTCTGCAAAGTCAGCAGCGGTATGCAGCTGCTGTGGAAAGTGGTGCCATTGCCGATGAAATAGCGCCCATGACGGTCAAGATGAAAAAGGTAAATCGCGAAACAAACGAGGAATCCTTGCACGAGGTCGTGGTTGATAAAGACGAGTGCAACCGCGCGGACACGACAGCTGAGGGACTGGCACTCCTTAAGCCAGCGTTTCGGGAAGAGGGCAGTGTGACTGCTGGCAATTCCTCTCAGCTGAGCGATGGTGCTTCCATGGCCCTGGTCATGAGTGCCGACAAGGCGGCGGAGCTAGGTCTTTCGCCTATGGGTTACTTCAGGGGTTTTGTCACCGCTGGATGCGAGCCCGATGAAATGGGTATTGGACCTGTTTTCGCGGTGCCCAAGCTTCTCAAGCGGGCGGGCCTTTCGATTGACGATATCGATCTTTGGGAGCTGAATGAGGCTTTCGCGTCCCAGTGTGTCTATTGTCGTGACACTCTCGGCATCGATAACGATAAGTACAATGTCAACGGTGGCAGCATTGCGATCGGTCACCCCTTCGGCATGACGGGTGCCCGGATGGTGGGGCACGCGTTGCGTGAGCTTAAGCGACGGGGCGGCCGCTATGCCGTGGTCACCATGTGTGTCGCGACAGGGGAAGGGGCCGCCGGTCTATTGGAAGCCTGCTGATCTGCGCCAGGCCCCGTGGCAAATTCCCGCTATACTGATGGCAACCACCCGTCAGTAGGGCGCCACGAGGGTCAGCTTGCAGCCCTCACCTCACGACGGTCCCAAAGACAAGCGGGTCATGACTATGTCAAATCTGGGTTTTAGAGATATCTCCTTCTCCTTGGACGACGCTCCATTTCTATGGAATCCGTCAAATCCTGCCTTCTCGGTATTGATGAACCAGATAACGCTCTTTGTTGTTGGCTTTGAAAAGTATATGTGCCGCGTCATGCGCGACGCAGAGGCGGTGATCACCGATCCTGAGGTATTAGAGGAGGCCAAGGCGTTTCGATTGCAGGAGGCTATCCACGCCAAAAAGCACATGCAACATGCTAGGGCGCTCATCGAGCAATATCCGCCGTTGCAGACTACGTTTGATCAGGTAATGCGTGATTATGACGAGCTCTATGAGAGAGAGTCTCTCGCCTATCACCTCGCCTATGCGGGTGGGCTTGAGGCCATGTTTACTCCGTTCTTTAAAATGATTCTGGATCATCGCGATGTACTTTTTGCTGACGGGGACGTCAACGTCGCATCACTTTTTTTGTGGCATTTCTGTGAGGAGATTGAACACCGCAGCTCAGCATTTATGGTCTACAACCACGTCGTAGGCAGTCATTGGTATCGGCTCCGCAATATCCCCAGTTTTCAGCGCCACACCCGGGGGCTCTTCGATATGATCAAAGAGGACTTTGAGAAAATCGTTGACGACGTTCCCGCTGAGGCTTTTCGGGTCAGTCCTTTTAGCAAGATCCCTCTTTTGGCTCAGCTTCGATCTGCTGTTGGGGTGTTTTTATCTCAAGCGCCCTGGCATGACAGTGTTAATCAACCTCTACCCGAGTACTTCGATGAGTGGATGGAGGCCTGGCAGTCTGGGAGGGACGTTTCCAAAATTTACGGGAAGGCAGGCATTGCCTGATGAGCGATGCTAAAACCTTCAGTGAGCTGACCGAACTTCTCGGCGGCTTCAGTCCCGACAACATCAGCAGTTGGGTTTTTGTGAAAAGCCCACTCTCCCTGCAGCACTGGACGATGAACGTGGTTGAGTTGTTGCTGATAGTAGGTGCTTTGTGGGGTCTTAAGTTTGCACTGACCCGGTATCGCGCAGGGGAGACCGAATTCCTAGGTTGCTGGCTGGCTTCGATCATATTCATGCTGGCGATAGAGGTGCCCGTTTATTTTCCCGAGCTACTGGGTGCCGACGCCAACAGCCTTTATTTCATTCACAACGAATTCACCGTCAATTTTTTCTTCGGTCGCGCGCCTCTTTACATCATGGCTCTATACCCGGCGCTGATGTTTACTTCCTATGTCCTTGTGCGGCAGACACAGCTTGCCTCGCCGCGATTTTTTATTGTCAGCTCCGCCATCGCAGTGGGAACAGTCCACCATATTTTCTATGAGATTTTTGATCACTTTGGCCCTCAATACGGATGGTGGATCTGGAACTACCCGAACTTCGGCGCCACCATAGCGTCAGTGCCCGTGGGCAGTGCGTTGGGTTTCGCGTTCCTTGGGCCTATTGGCTTGGCGTTGGCTGTCGGTTGGTTTTGGCGCGGAGAACGCGCTCAGGACATGGGATTGCATCGGACGAAAGCGGGTATCAGCGTGGTACTTGGAAAGGCGGCGTTAGCGGGCATTTGCACGCCGCTACTGATGATTTTGCTGATGCCGGCAACCTGGTTTGCGGTGCTCGGCGTTGAGATGACGGAGAGTGCGGAACTGTGGGCGGCGATACTGGTGCTGTTAGCGGCGGGGCTCTTTACCGCGGGGCTCTTTGCCCAATCAACGACTTGGGGACTGTCGCTCCGCGAGGGATTTTCCAAGCCCTTTTTACTCGTTTTTCTGGTGGTCTTTCTCTCGTTGTGGGGATTCGCGCTGAGCGACACTTTGAGAGCCACAGGAGGATTAACGGACATGGGGACGCCCGTTGGATCCCTGCCGTACGTGGCTATTTGTCTGGTGTTATGTTTGCTGACGCTCACTCGGAAGGTCCCGAGCCGCCCCTAGAGTGCGGTTCGGTCCCTTACTGATTTGATTATCCGAGGATTGCCGGCAGCTCCTTGGTCAGCGTCATGCGTTCCTTGACCGCCGCACCGGTCAGCGCAAAGCCTGCGAGCTGCCCCTGAGAGTCGTGGAAAAGAGCCTGAATATCCGGCGCGTCCCCGGTAATCGTCCATTCGCCCTCGGTGTCTTTTGGTGCAGGTGAGACGCAAACCGGGCAGGCGGGAGTTTTGATCGTGACTGGCATTGCGGGATAGCTAACCTCTGTGGGTGTTCCCGCAAGGGTTGCAGCTAACGCTCGGCCCGCCGCGAGCAGGGGCGCCACATAGACCAACACATGGCCAGCCACCTCGGCACAATCTCCCAACGCGTAAATGCCCTCAGCGCTGGTCTTCAAGAACCGATCAGTTTTAATGCCGCGGCCTACCTCAATGCCTGCCGCCGCTGCCAGCTCGGTGCGAGGCCGTACGCCGACGGCAGATAACACCGCATCGGCGCATATGGTGTCGCCGTTATTGAGAGTCACAGCATAGCCCTCAGGGGTTTTGTTTACCTCGGTAGCCAGCGGGCCGAAATGAAAGGTCGCTCCCTTGGCTTCCAGTGCCGCTTGAACCGCTCGTCCCGCAGGTTCGGGGAGTAGGGTTGGAAGGCACCATCCCATGGGATCAACTGCTTCTACCTCAAAACCCCCGTTGAGAAGGTCGTTGGTAAACTCGCAGCCGATAAGGCCCGCCCCAATGACGGCGACCTTCTTGGCCCCGTCAGCGGTGAGTTTGTCGCGAAAAACTCGATAGTCATCGAGATCATTAACTCCCATGACTTCGCTTGCTGCATCGCCCCCCATCGGCGGACGAATTAGCTCTGCGCCCAGCGTGAGCACGAGCTCGGAGTAGGGTACCCGTTCCCCAGAATCGAGAAGCACGCACTTCTCGGAGGGTTTAATGCTCGCCACGCTGGTCCGGCTACGAAGGGTAATCCCGAGCTGCTCGGCCATTGCCTCGGCAGTCTGGGTGGCCAGCTTGTCCGCTGAGAGGTCTTTGGTGAAGCCTGTGGAGATCATGGGTTTGGAGTAGTTCTCACCCCCATCCCGGGTGACGAGGGTCACGGGAGTGTCGGCATCCAGTTTTCGCAACGCACTGACCAAGCCGTAGCCACCAAGCCCCGAGCCGATTATGACGATATGGCGGCCGCCGGCAGCCTCTGCTGCGTCGGTCGCCGCGACTGTCTCGCTGCTCTTATCCTCCCCCACCGGTTCATCTTCTGACCCGGCGATCAGTTCAAAATCTTCCTTGCCCACGCCGCAATCTGGGCAGAGCCAGTCATCGGGCACATCTTCCCACTTGGTGCCAGCAGGGATGCCGTCCTCTGGCCATCCGTCTTTTTCGTCGTAGATTAGGCCGCAAACAATGCATTCCCAGCGTGCCATGTGATCTCCTCGGTGGGTTGGGGGGCGTATTGTCCCGTGACCAGGCCCTTGCGTCATAACGCTTGTGGACTAGTGGGGCAGGGGTGTGAGGGGCGCGATTATAGCGGTTTCGCCAGCGGGTGCTAGCGGCTATTTCCCGGTGACCTAGCGGGTTTCCTGAAACAACTCCCTGCCAATGAGCATTCGTCGGATCTCCGAGGTGCCGGCGCCGATCTCGTAGAGCTTGGCATCTCTCAGCAGGCGTCCGGTCGGGTACTCGTTGATGTAGCCGTTGCCACCCAACAATTGAATGGCATCAAGGGCACACTTGGTTGCCATCTCGGCGGTGTAGAGAATCACTGCGGCGGCATCCTTGCGGCTGTCCTCCCCTCGATCAAGGGCCGAGCCCACTGCATAAAGGAACGCGCGACTCGCCGAGGTGAGGGTGTACATATCCGCCAGCTTGCCCTGCACCAATTGAAATTCTCCGATCGGTTGATCGAATTGCTTACGTTGATGCACGTAGGGCACCGTGACGTCGAGGCAGGCCTGCATGATGCCCACTGGTCCACCTGAGAGGACGGCGCGCTCGTAATCGAGACCGGACATCAGAACCGCGACTCCTCGATTTTCCTCCCCAAGAATATTTTCCTGGGGCACTTCGCAATCCTCGAAGACAAGCTCACAGGTGTTGGATCCCCGCATGCCAAGTTTGTCGAGTTTTTGGGCCCTTGAGAAACCCGGAAAGTCTCGCTCCACAATGAAAGCTGTGATGCCTTTGCTACCTGC
>Ga0181594_10004926_pt1 | contig 11761 bp, 7 predicted proteins | sample 071ome_18_FD_145603 | JGI IMG/M metagenome (GOLD analysis project Ga0181594, IMG submission 145603) | Coastal salt marsh microbial communities from the Groves Creek Marsh, Skidaway Island, Georgia - 071413BT metaG (spades assembly) | ecosystem: Environmental > Aquatic > Marine > Intertidal zone... | reverse complement strand
TCACAGAGCGCCTCGATGATCTCCTCTGAGCTCTTGAAGTAGAAATATAATAGGCTCCGCCCGATCCCTATCCCCTTCGCGAGGTGAGCGAACCTCTGGACGTCAGCAAAGCCATAACGCGCCACATGTGTTAAGATACGAGCGGTTAAGAGCTCATGTTTCTCTAGCTTTTCCATTATGTACCCTGATCATCTAGAGCGTGCGAACACCTTAGAAATATCACAACCTTGTGACAACAGTCACAGGTTTTCCTTTGATAGGACCAAAAATTGATCAGGGGGCGCCCTGGAGAAGCGCGAGCTCTATACTGAGGCGCGTGGCGCGCTGATGTTTTGCTTCATATCGAGGAGCAACGACAGCGCCCACATGCAGAGCCCGAGCCAAATCCAGGTCATAGAGGCGCGTGAGCTCATGCGTAGCACATAGACAGGTGAGGCCTCGACTCTCTCGACCTGCACCACCCATGGGCTCACCCCCGCCTCTTGGTTCAGCTGAGGGATGTCAACGAAGTGCCAAGCTCGCTCCTTAGCGACCTCGCCCGCGCCAGCTTGAGCGCGCCATGAGAGCTCTAAGTCAATGGCCGCGCCTAGGTCTTTAATCTGTGGGCTATTATAGTTTCCTGTGATGTCAAACGCCGTCAGGCTCAGCTGTCCATCCGGTGAGACGCGATCTCCGCTACGTATCCAGAGCGATCGAGCCTCTCCTCCTGACCTTGGGGTCATTTTAATGAGCGCTCGAGGGGACTTTGAGTCTCTCCTCAGCTCCTTAAAGCTGAGGCTCCAGGGCCCAATCGAGAGGAGCTCGCCATCCAGTAACGCTCGCTCAGAGATCACCTGCTGTTGTGTCCCACCCAAGTCAAAGGCGAGCGCGTCTCCTGTCGCTCCCTCTGTTCGCTTCAGCGACAAGGTAGCGCCGAGGTGATGGGCGACCTTCACGTCTCCACCCCGCTCGTATGCCTCAACCCGAGCGCCCTCAGGCAAGGTCACGAGCCCTGAGGAGTTCATTTGGGTCGCGACGCCGATCAGCAGGAGCGTCGCTCCCACAAACCAAGGGATCAAGCCTCGCTGAATCGAACGGATCTGGGTCGTGAGCTGGGCGAGCCCCGCGCAGGTCGTACAGAGCGCGAGCGCCTGGGTCCAAACGCTCTCAAAGCCCACCCCAGAGAGGAGCGTGACCCCTAAGGTCGACGCAGATAAGGTCACGCACGCAGGGTGTGACAGGAGCCAAAACAGCTCCCCTAGCAGGCCTGGGGACGCGATCGGTGTACCTCTCATTTAGAGCGCCTTGCTGATCGTGAGCTTGACGGGGTTCTCCCCAACCATCACCGGCGCCCCTGGCTCCGCGATCAGGTCGCCTGGTTGCTTAGAGATCGCGTCTCCATCTTGATCTACACGCGCTGAGACGGTGACCTTACCCACGAGAGGCGCGCCCATCATCGCGTCTTGCTGTTTGACCACATACTTGAGCGGGAAGGAGTCCTTTGTGATGTTCGCCTGCTTAGTCGCGGCGATCAACATCCCCTTGCCCCCCTCAACATGGCGACGAACCACCACGAAGAGGACCGAGCCCTGCTTGACGCTCCCGACAAGGCTCGGGTCGAGTGAGATCTCACCATAGACATAGTTTTTCTCAGCGACCGGCTGTTGAGGCTGTGAGCTTGGGTGTCCACTTGGCATCGACGCGGGCTTCGCGGTAGGTCGAGAGCTCGGGCGGCTCGTGGGCGCCTTCACTGCGGGCGCAGGCGCTGGCTTGGCGCCCTGCTTATCGCCTTGTGGTCCACCGGGCCACCCCGCGGCGAGCTTCGAGCCCTCATGCGGGTTGGTGACGCCTTGCCCTTGAGCTCCCTGAGCGATCTTAGGCGCCGTGAAGGTCGAGGGGAGCTCCGGAGAGATCCCGCTGTAGGCGAGCTGTCCATGAGCAGGCTGAACAGCCTCTTGAGACGCGGAGACGTTCGCCTTCACTTGACTCGGGCTGTGATGTGTCAGCTGTGCGTCTTGGTAAGGCGCGTAGGCGATTTTCTTTTTCCCTGAGACGCTCTCCTCACTCGGCGTGTCAGACGAGCACCCTGAGACGCACAGCGCGAGGGCCGTGGTCGCCTTAAGGAGCGTGTCACAGGATAAGAACTTCGATCGTGAGAGGGTGGGCTTGCTGTGGCTCATCAGGCGCTCCAGTTCATAAGTGTTAGCCTCCCGCGCCGTGTAATAAAGGTCGCTCGGAGGGCAGAGTGAGTGAAAGATAGCCATCAATGGCGATCGGGTGCAACTAGATAGGCAAATCCCCACGCGACTCCCGACTCTAAGCGCGCGCACGTCATCACCCTCGCGCCCTCGAGTTGCTCTTTTAACGCGTCACTCACCATGACCTCGCCCCAAGCACGCCAGCCCGCCCATACCCCGTCAGCGCTCTTCTGCTCCCCTGTCCGCTCCAGCTCTTGAGCTCGGTGACCACCGACGTTGAGGTCCGGCCAGTCCACCCCTTGTCGCCAAAAACCTGTCCCAAGGCACTTTACGCTCGCCTCCTTGGTCACCCACAGGGCAGCAGACCAAGCGAGCGCCCCGCCGGCCTCCCCTGTCCACTCCAGGCGCTCTTGGGGGCCACAGACCCTCCTAAACAACCTTGGTGAGCGCTGTAAGACAGCTGAGAGCCTCGATAAAGACAGCACATCTAGGCCGATCGCGAGGGGCGCACACCCCGCAGGGAGCTCAGGGGGAGCGTGCGTCGTACCCCCCCACTGCTCCCACTGTCCCCACTGCCACTGTGCGCTCAAAGCTCATCCCAGCTCGGGGCTCGGCCTCGCCCTCGCCCTCGCCTCTTGTTCGCCCCTCTGCCCTTTTGCTGTGCTCGCCTTCGGAGCGCGCGTGAGGGTTTAAGCCCTCGCTCAAAGAAGCTCACCTCGCCCGGCCCAAGGTGATCAACGCCCGCGAGCGTCGCCTCCTCTCCCCCTTGCCAGTCGAGCACAGGGTCACGCTGATCAACGATGAGCGAGAGCGGGGCCCCTAGCGCGTCGCCCCAAGCCTTAAGCATGACAGGGTTGAGCCGACTGCTCCCACACTCCTCAATGTGAAGCCAAGCGCTCGCGAAGCCAACCTCTCGATCGTAGCTCAGCTCTCTCAGCCCGCGAGGTGCGTCGCACGAGAGGCACTGTAAGGTCACCGCCTCAAAGGGCTGAAAAGACAGCGCGTCGAGCGCCCGCTCGAGGCGCTCTAGCGGGAGCTCATCACCACAACGCGAGCAAGAGACCTCAAGCTCTGGGTCATCAAGAGGCAGAAAGGTCGGCGCCGGTGCGAGCTCTAGACTGAGCTGTTCAAAGGTGAGCTCCGCTGGGAGCAGCTGCTCCTGAGCGTCTTGATCAAAGAGGCTGATGACCCCCACGCCAGGGCTCAACTTGAGCGCGAGCTCAGGTCCAAAGGGGCCCCCTTTGTCTAGCGCGCCTAACATCGCCTCTAGCCTCGCTTGTGCGACTGAGTCTAACGGGCTCACGAGCTGAGCTTGAGTCACGCTGTCTACCCAACGTGTGACCTCCGCTACGGAGGGTCGACGCTTGGGTTGAGCGCGGGCAGGTAAGTAAAGTGACAGCACGGACCCCTCCCCTCAGCTCACGCCTTTGACCCCAAAGCCCGCGCCCTGTAGGAGGGCGCAGGCCTCCGCTTCGGTGAGGCTCCCCTCGATCGTCACTTCATCTGGATCTCGACGCACGACCACCGAGCTGACCCCCTCGCTCGTGCCTACGACCCGCTCAATTTTGCGTACACAGCCCCCACAGGTCACCCCTGTCACCTGTAGCGTGAGCGCGCGTGATGAGGGCGTCGCGCGCCTCCCTTTGATCCATCGGCGCGCTGAGCCGAAGGCGAGCCACGCGAAGAGGGCGAGCGTGAGCCACGCGAGGGTGAGCGACCACCAAGGGGTCGCGCTGTGATCATGGCTCATGTGCTGAGCGGGCGTGACGGGCCACACCGCCTCAAACAAAAGACCAAAGAGCACAGAGCCCGTGATGATCGTCGTGAGATAAATCGCCAAAAATCTTCGCCCAAGCCCCTTTGAGATCACGCCCATCGTCGCGAGGTTGGTCGCTGGCCCCGCCATTAAGAACACGAGCGCCGCCCCAACCGGGAGCCCCTTCGCGACGAGCGCGGCGGCGATCGGCACCGAGGAGGTCGCGCAGATATAAAGTGGGAGCGAGAGAGACAGGCTGAGGCCCATCGCGACGAGCGCGCCATACTGACCGATCCCAGAGAGGCTTGAGGCGGGCAGGTAGACCTCGATCAGCGCCGAGGCCAACACCCCCACCACTACCCAGCCCCAGATCGGCTCAATCACCGACAGCGCGTGCCCTACGAGGCGTTGTGCCACGCCACCCTCCTCGTCATCATGCCCCCCACTCAGGGACGCGAGGGCCTCTTGGTTCGCCTCTCCGCTCTTGAGCGGGGCGCGGTCGATCAGTAGCCCACCAAAGATCCCTGTGACGCTCGCCGCGACGACCTTCATGAAGGCGAAGGGCCACCCCAGCGCGACCCCGCTCACGAGGATCGAGTCCACCCCTGTCTGAGGCGTGCTGATCAGGAAGCCCATCGTCGCGCCGTCGCTCGCGCCGTCTCGCTTAAGCCCCAGCCCAACAGGGATCACACCACAAGAGCACAGCGGTAAGGGCACACCAAAGAGCACCGCTCGCCACACCCCCCTCCCACCCGAGAGGTAGGTGGTGACAAAGCCTTGTGGGAGGGCGACGTGAATCAAGCCCGCTAAGAGCGCACCTAGCGCAAGAAACGGGCTGAAGGACAGCCATACACCCCACAGCGCGTGTGTCATTAGCTCAAGGTGCTCGTTCATTACCCCTCCTTGTCACAAAGTCGACAGCGTGATCTGCTGAGGTCACGCCCTCCATCATAGCGAACCTCGCCTCACCTCGCTCGCAAATCAACCCCCTCTTACAGCTTGTGTTTGATCATCTCGGCGCTTCCACTTATGGTAGGGCACCCTTCACCCTCACTTGCTAGGAGTGGACATGCTCACCGAGCTCACCTCAGCAGATCGATTCCCTCAGTTTACCGCGCTTAAGGTTCGTGCGCTCCCTAGCGCGCCCGCCGTGTGGACCTTGGAGTTCGAGCACGGGAAGGCGAACGAGGTCGGGGTTGATGTACTCAAGGAGCTGAGCGCCCTCACAGAGGCGCTCAGCGCTCCAGATGGGCCTACTGCGCTCATTAGCTTTTCTCAACGTGAGAGTAAGCGAGGGACCCCGATCTTTATCTCAGGCGCGAACGTCACGGAGCGTGGCGGGTGGAGCGATGAAGATGTGAAGAAGCACGTCCGCTGGCAACGCGAGACCCTGAGCGCGCTCCGGAGGGCGCCCGTCTTTCACGTCTGTGTGGTGCAAGGGGTGGCCTTGGGGTGGGGGACAGAGTTCTTGATCACGGCGGATTATAAGCTCGGGGTTGAAGGCGCACAGTTTGGGCTCCCAGAGACAGGCCTCGGGATCCTACCTGGCGCGGGCGGGACCAGCGAGCTCTCTAGCTTGATCAGCCCCGCGCACGCGCTCCGCCTTGGGATGACGGGAGAGCGTATTCACAGCGAAGAGGCCCTGAGGATTGGGCTCATTCAAGAGCGCTTCGAGTCACAGGGTGAGGCGCTCGCTCGCGCCGTCGCCCTGTGCACGCTCACCTCTCGTTGCTCACCTACCGCCCTCGCCTCCTTTAAAGCGGGCCTCCTCGACTCCATCGGGGGGACGCCTGAGGCCCGTATGGAGCGTGAGGCGCGCGCGTATGAGCGCTGTGTCGACAGCGGGCAGGCCTCGATCGGTCGAAGGGACTTTGACCTCATCCGGCAAGGAGCGACCCCCAGCTGGGGTCCTCGTCAGTAGCGTCTTAAGGACGCGCCGATCCTTCCATCCTCGTGGCGAGCGCCACTTAACCTAATCAAACAGCGTGAGGTACCTAGTGAGCGATTGGATTCACGTCTCTATTTCTCAAGCGTCTACCGATGACCTCTTCTTATCTGCGACCTGTTATGGTCGGACGGTAGAGGTCACCGCGCCCTTTCCAAAGGGGACACGTGAGCTCGTGTCTCAGATTAAAGATGGCGAGGGGACCCGAGGCGCCCAGCGCGCGCTTGGGGCGATGCTAGGAGATGTCCTCTTCGCGGGTCCGCTGCTGGCGCTCCTGAGAGAGAAGATGAGCGCTGAGCCAGAGGGTGAGGTGACTGGCCCGAAGCTCGTGATGTTCCTTGAGGTTGACGAGACGCTCGCGTCGTTCCCCTGGGAGCTCACCACTGACCCCGAGACGGGCTCGCTCTTTGTGTCACAAGATCGAGAGCTCATCCGTGTCGCGGGCACAGTCGCCTCGAGTGACCCACTTCAGAACACAGGCCTCGTGGTCGCGTCTCCAAATGAAGCCTATCGCCTCAGCGCCCTCAAGGCCGCCGCGACTCAGCTCCGTAGACGTTTTCACACCAGCGTCGAGTCGATTAAGAGCGATGAGGAATTGGCAGGCTACCAAGCGGAGCCACGCTCGCTGTTTTGTCACATCTACGCCTCAGATCGCTATGGTCACATCAACCTTGGCGCGGACCTCAAGCACCTCTCTGAGGCGAGCGTGGCCTGTCGGGCGCACCTCCTGAACATCACCCCTTGCCTGTCTGCGGAGCACGCGCTCAGGGCGCGACGCGCAGGCGCGAGCGTCGTGATCAACCGTCAGATTGAGCTCTCGGTAAAGGCGAGCGCGGAGTCCGATCGGGCCCTGTATCACAGCTTTGGGTCGGGTCGAAGCGCGATTCAAGCGCTCTGGGAGGCGAGGCGCGCGCTCCGCAAAGCGACGAGCGGGTACGACTGGGCGAGCCTCACCTTGACCGTCGCTCCACCCACCGTCGCTGGCGAGTGGGCGACCTCTGTCGCTTATGAGGCCTTCCCCCCACCGCTCATGCGCGCTGAGACCGCCTCGACGAGCCACTCCGCTGAGGGAGCTCAGGGGGTGCCTGTAGGGGAAGAGCTCCAGCTGAGCGCGAGCCCCGTCCCGTACGCCCCGATCACTAAGGCGATCTCTGGCGCCACCTTTGTCGAGCAGACCGTCAAGCTTGTCCAAGAGACGCAGCGTGGTGGGCTAGAGGCGGACCGCGTCGACCTCGCGCTCCGGACTAACGTGATGAAACAGCTGAGCGCCATCGCCAAGCGAAGAGGGCGACCGGTCGAGCAACCTCAGGGCTTAACCCGGAGCGAGCTCCTCACCCAACAGCTGATCTCCGCCTCACGCTTCGAGGATCAAGCCCTCCGCGCTAGCCCACAGTGGTATGGGCACGCCGAGTCCCTCGCTCGAGACCTTGGGCTACGCGTAGAGGGGGTGGCTCAAGCGGTGCGCGCGCTCCTCGTCAGTCAGTCTGTGTGGCTCTATGGCGCCGACGCGAGCGCTCGGAGGAGGCTCGCCCGAGGGATCTGTGACGTGATCTACCAGAGCTACCCGCTTGAGGTGAACGGCGCCTTATCACTCGCTCCCATCGAGCTCCATGACACCGTGAATGGGGGGCGGAATGGCCCGCTGTGGGAGAGCGCGCACCTCGGCTGGGCGCCTCACGCCTCACAGCCTCTCAACGCGGAGCGGAGGCGTCCGACTCACCGCGCTCGAGTCGCGGCATATCACCCTGAGGCCGACAGCTGGCGCCTCTATCATAGGGTTTGGATGGTGGTTGACCAAGCCGAGCTCTGTGACCCAGATGAGCGGTATCGAGTTCATCAGGCGCTCACTGAGGGCGCGCTCAGGGGGGTCACAGAGTCGGGTCAGTCAGCTTGCTGTTACCTGCCACAAGATCACCGCGTGATCTACTTAAGTGATCACCCTGCGCTGGACTCATATGGTGAGGTGCAGATCGCGCTCCACTACCAACCTGAGGTCGCCGCGCAGGCGTGGGTACAGCGAAGTCGTGCTCAGCTCGCGCGCTTGGGTGTCCCCTCAGATCAGGTTGAGCGACGGCTCCATCACCCGCTGATCCTTAGCCTCAGCTATCTGCTCTCGTTGCTGCTCGACCTAGAGCTCCTCTCACTCGAGGTCGCCTCTGAGTGTATCTGTTACGCCGCCCTCGCGGGTGGGGAGCTCGCGCATGTAGAGGAGGCGATTGAGCTGTACTTGCATCCCACGCTCTCTACGCTGACAGAGGAGGAGGGGCGGTGCGTTAAGGCGTACGCGACACGCGACGCGAACGCCTTTAATGAGGCGTGGTCCAGCTTAATGGGCGAGCGCGCCCAGCGACCAGAGCTCCCGCTCGCGGATGTCCCTCTTTAAGTTGACCTCTCGCCACCCTCAGGTTATCTCCCTCTGAGGTCAATGGTTTGAGTGGACAAAGAGGAGCATGAGATGAGTGAGCGTGACCCACGTGAGACGCAACACAGAGCAGGATGTCCGAGCGTGGCCGTCCTGCTCTTAGAGGATGGGACGGAGCTTTGGGGTCATGGGGTTGGCGCCCAAGGGCTTACGATTGGAGAGCTCTGCTTTAACACTGCCCTCACAGGATACCAAGAGGTCATGACCGACCCCTCATATGCGGAGCAGATCATCACCTTCACCACACCCCATATCGGGAATGTGGGCGTCAACTCCCTCGACGCTGAGCACCCACGCCCAGCCTGTAAGGGGGTCGTGCTCCGCGAGCGCCCAACCCCCGCCTCGAGCTATCGAGCAGAGGCAGACCTTGAGGCGTGGATGTCAAGCGAGGGGCTCATTGGGATCTCAGGGCTCGACACCCGCGCCTTAACCCACCGGCTCCGCTCTGGGGCGCTCAAGGCGGCGATCATCCATGAACCTCAAGCCTCAGAGCGCCTGCGAGAGGCACAGCTCGCGCTACGTGACTGGGGAGGTCTAGAGGGAGCAGAGCTCTCTCTAACCGTCGCGGATGAGAAGTCAGGGTCATGGGAGGCCGGAGACTGGCGCCCACCGGAGCAGAGCGCGCCTGATGTGGCGACTGAAGCAGGGAGTCAGCGCGCGCCTCTCGTTGTGGTGATCGACTTTGGGGTGAAGGACAACATCCTGCGTTGCCTCGTCGAGGTTGGCTGTCGGGTGCTCGTCTGCTCACCTACCTCAAGCGCTGAGGAGGTCTTAGCGCTCCAACCTGCGGGGGTCTGCCTCTCAAATGGCCCGGGCGACCCCGCGGCGACCTTACGCTACGCGCGACCGCTCCTCGAGGGTCTGTTGCGTGTCACCGACCTCCCGATTTTTGGGATCTGCCTTGGTCACCAGCTCCTCGGGCTCACGTTAGGCGCCCGAACTGAGAAAATGAGGCAAGGGCACCGCGGAGCCAACCACCCGATCCTAAACCTTAAGACAGGCAAGGTTGAGATCACGAGCCAAAACCACGGCTTCGTGGTCTGCGACCTCCCTGACGGCGTTAAAGAAACACACCGCTCTCTGTTTGATGGCACGATCGCGGGCCTTGAGCTGACCGGTCGACCGGTGTCTTCGGTACAATACCACCCGGAGTCGAGCCCTGGACCGCATGACAGCCGGTACCTCTTTGAGGGCTTTAAGGCGACGATGCTCGGGGACGCTAGCCAGGCGATAGAGGCCTCTACGTCTAGCCCACCAGCACAGGCACAGAAGATCCTCATCATCGGCGCAGGCCCGATCGTGATCGGGCAGGCGTGTGAGTTCGACTACTCAGGCGCCCAGGCCTGCAAGGCGCTCCGAGAGGCGGGGCATGAGGTGGTGTTGGTGAACTCCAATCCAGCGACCATCATGACCGACCCACAGATGGCGGACCGCACCTATATCGAGCCCCTCACCGTGGAGTACCTAAAGGAGATCATCCGGCTTGAGCGCCCTGACCTCTTGCTCCCGACCATGGGCGGGCAGACCGCGCTCAACCTTAGCTTAGAGCTAGAGAGCCAAGGGGTCCTTAAGCGCTGGGGCGTGACCATGATCGGCGCCCGCGCGGAGGCGATCGAGACCGCAGAGGACCGCTTGCTCTTCCGCGAGGCCATGGATGAGATCGGGCTCGCGAGCCCGCGCTCACGGCTGATCTCAAGCGTCGCCGAGGCGCTCATGTCAGTAGAGTTCACCGGACTGCCTGCGATCATCCGACCCTCGTTCACCTTAGGAGGGAGCGGGGGTGGGATCGCGAACACGCGTGAGGAGCTCATCGAGATCGTAGAGCGCGGGATCAGGCTCTCGCCCGTCGGCCAGGTGCTCATGGAGGAGTCCCTCCTCGGCTGGAAGGAGTACGAGGTTGAGGTCGTCCGTGACGCGAGAGACAACGGCATCATCATCTGCTCGATCGAGAATGTGGACCCAATGGGTATCCACACCGGTGACTCGATCACGGTCGCGCCAGCGCTTACGCTCACCGATAAAGAATACCAGCGCCTGCGTGACGGGGCCCTCGCGTGCCTGAGGCGCGTAGGCGTAGAGACAGGTGGGTCGAACGTGCAGTTCGCGGTGAACCCCCGTGACGGAAGAGCGGTGGTGATCGAGATGAACCCCCGCGTCTCACGCTCTTCAGCGCTGGCCTCCAAGGCCACCGGCTTCCCGATCGCGAAGGTCGCTGCGAAGCTCGCGATCGGTGGAGCGTTAAGCGAGATCGACAACGAGATCACCCAGACCACGCCGGCCTCATTCGAGCCCTCGATCGACTACATCGTCCTCAAGATCCCTCGCTTCACCTTTGAGAAATTTAGCGCAGACACACCTGAGCTCAACACCTCGATGAAGTCTGTGGGTGAGGTGATGTCCATCGGGCGCTCCTTTAGCGCCTCACTCCAAAAGGCGCTCAGGGGGCTTGAGGTTGGGCTGAGCGGGCTAGATGAGCAGGCGCTCCCGCACGACAGACTGGATGCGCTCGAACAGCTCAAGGACCGCCGGCCAATGAGGCTCTTACTGGCCGCTCAAGGGCTCCGTCAGGGGCTGACTGTGCAGGAGATCGCGGGCTCCACAGGCTTTGACCCATGGTACATTCGGCAGCTCGAGGAGCTGATCTGTGCTGAAGAAGCGCTCAAGGAGCGCCCAGCGCTCCTAGAGGACCGCGAGGAGCTGTCGCGTTATAAGCGCCTCGGGTTTTCTGATCAGCGCCTCGGCGCGCTCACAGAGCGTACAGAGCAGGCGGTCAGGGCGCTACGTGAGCGCCATGAGGTCTTCCCCGTCTTTAAGCGCGTCGACACCTGCGCGGCGGAGTTTGAGGCGCACGCGAGCTACATGTACTCCGCGTATGAAGGCGCGGGCGCGGGCTGTGAAGCGAACCCAAGCGACCGTGACAAGGTCATCATCCTTGGCGGTGGCCCGAACCGCATTGGCCAAGGGATCGAGTTTGATTACTGCTGTGTCCACGCCTCCTACGCGATCCGCGAGGCGGGCGTTGAGGCGATCATGATCAACTGTAACCCTGAGACCGTCTCTACCGACTATGACACCGCCGACCGCCTCTATTTTGAGCCTCTCACCGCGGAGGATGTCATCGAGGTCGCGCGGGTTGAGGCGCGCCAGGGCCGGCTCTTAGGGGTGATTGTACAGCTTGGGGGGCAGACCCCACTGAACCTCGCAGAGGCTCTTGAGGAGGCAGGGATCCCGCTCCTCGGAACCCCGCTTGACGTCATCGACCGCGCGGAGGACCGTGGGCGCTTCCAGGCGCTCGTCGAGCAGCTCAACCTCAAGCAACCACAGAGCGCGGTCGCCCACAGCCTCGAGGAGGCGCTCAGCGTCGCCCAGCGCGTCAGCTACCCTGTCTTGCTGAGGCCCTCTTATGTGCTGGGGGGGCGCGCGATGAGGCTCGTTTACTCGGATGATGAGGTGCGCGCTTA
>Ga0181594_10004924_pt1 | contig 11763 bp, 7 predicted proteins | sample 071ome_18_FD_145603 | JGI IMG/M metagenome (GOLD analysis project Ga0181594, IMG submission 145603) | Coastal salt marsh microbial communities from the Groves Creek Marsh, Skidaway Island, Georgia - 071413BT metaG (spades assembly) | ecosystem: Environmental > Aquatic > Marine > Intertidal zone... | reverse complement strand
ATAAAGAGCACAATAGACGAGCACTATCTTGAGCGGGAAAAATACAGAAATTTTGTCAGTCGGCATCTGCGGTCTTGGCACTGTCGGTGGTGGTACGCTGGCGTTGCTGGAGCAGAATGCGGCATTGATCACGGCGCGTGCAGGTTGTCCAATCCGGGTTACTCATGTTGCGACACGGACACCGAAGCCGGATCTGTGCGGGCAGGTTGCCCATACCGGTTCAGATCCGCTCGCAATCACGTCAGATCCTGAGGTTGATGTGGTGGTGGAAACCATGGGTGGCTACGATGTGGCCTTCGAGGTGATCCAGCGCGCCCTGAGCAACGGCAAACATGTGGTGACAGCGAACAAAGCCCTGATTGCGGAAAGAGGCAACGAGCTGTTTGCGCTGGCGAGCGCCAATGAAGTCACGCTCGCGTTTGAAAGCGCCGTAGCTGGTGGAATTCCGATAATCAAGGCCTTGCGGGAGGGGTTGGCAGCCAACGACATCGAGTGGCTCGCAGGCATCATCAACGGAACAGGAAATTTTATTCTTTCCGAAATGTCGGCCAAGCAGAGTGAGTTTTCGGAAGTGCTTCAGCAAGCGCAGGAGCTGGGTTACGCCGAAGCAGATCCGACGTTTGATGTGGAAGGCATTGATGCGGCCCACAAGCTGACGATCATGAGCGCTATCGCGTTTGGCATACCGCTACAGTTTGAGAAGACCTACACCGAGGGCATTAGCGGCATCTCTCCGGCTGACATCAGCTTCGCCGAAGAGTTGGGATATCGGATCAAGCACCTCGGTATTGCCAGAAAAACGGTCCGTGGAGTGGAGATGCGCGTGCATCCTACGCTGGTTTCCAACACTCGCCTGCTGGCAAACGTCAACGGCGTCGGTAATGCAGTAATGGTGCAGGGAAATTTCGTCGGGTCGACTCTGTACAGCGGTCCCGGCGCCGGAGCTGAAGCAACAGCATCAGCGGTGGTCGCTGATCTGATCGACCTGGCCAGAGATCGGCTGGCTGGTGTCAAAGCTCCGGTTCGCCCGGCGCTGGGCTCTACTCAAACAGGCTCTTCGCTGGAAGTACTGCCGATCGAGCAGATTGAGGTCGGATATTATCTGAAGATCCCGGTGCTGGATAAGCTTGGGGTCATGGCAAAACTCTCTGCTGTTCTGCAGCAGCGGGGCATCAGTATCGAGGCCATTATCCAGAAAGAATCTGAAAATTCTGAAACCGTGCCTGTTGTCATTCTTACGCAAGTAGTCCGGGAACGGGAACTTAATGCCGCGCTGGACGCGCTCGCTGAACTCGATGAGGTCACCGGCCCGGTCACCCGTATTCGGATTGAGCCCTTTGATGGAGAGGCGTAGCCTGCCAATACAGTGAAATATATCAGTACCCGTGGCGGCGGGACGCCGCAGTCATTCGAGCAGGTATTGCTGACCGGTCTGGCCCCGGATGGCGGGTTGTATGTCCCCGTAGAGTTGCCGTCTTTCAGTCCGGAGCAGATTGCCTCGTGGCGTGATCTCAGCTACGTTGATCTGGCCCTCGCAGTCATTTCGCCTTTTATCGGAGATGCACTGCAACCCGATGAACTGAAACGGATTATTACCGAAAGCTATGCAGATTTCGGTCATCCGGAGGTGGCACCGCTTACCGCGCTCAGGGAGCATGAATATCTGCTCGAGCTCTACCATGGCCCGACTCTCGCATTCAAAGACTTTGCGTTACAGGTGCTCGGGCGATTGCTGGATCATGTCCTGGCGAAGAACGATCAGCGGGTGGTGATTCTGGGAGCGACTTCCGGAGATACTGGCTCGGCAGCGCTGGAGGGATGCCGCCACTCAGATCGGGTGGATATCTTCATACTCCATCCGCATCAGAGGGTCTCAGAGGTGCAGCGCCGCCAGATGACAACGGTGCCGGGTGACAATGTCTTCAATCTTGCAGTCGAAGGAAATTTTGATGACTGCCAGCGCATAGTCAAAGCCGCCTTTTCTGATCAGTCTTTCCTGCCTGATGATCGTCAGCTTGTTGCCGTTAACTCGATCAACTGGGCGCGCATCCTTATGCAGATCGTCTACTATTTTGCGGCGGCGCTCAGGCTGGGCGCCCCGGACAGGCAAGTGTCTTTTTCAGTGCCAACCGGAAATTTCGGAGATATTTATGCTGGCTATCTGGCCAAGCAGATGGGATTGCCGGTCGACCAGCTTGTGGTCGCGACCAATCAGAACGATATTCTGCATCGCTTCATCAGCAACAACGACTACAGCAAGACGCAGTTGAGCAAGACCTATTCGCCCAGTATGGACATTCTGGTTTCCAGTAATTTTGAGCGCTACCTGTTTGATCTGTTCGGGCGCGATTCGGCGCAGCTGACTGACTTTATGCTCAGATCCAGTAAGGAACGCCTCAGCGTCAGTGAATCACAGTGGCAAGCTGTGCAAGCAATTTTTGACAGTGCCAGCGTCAGCGATGAGACCACCTGTCGGGTCATCAGCGAAACTGCTGCTGAGCTGGGCAAGCTGCTTGATCCCCACACAGCAATCGGCGTGGAATCCGGGCGTTTGACCCGGAAAAACCCGCAGGTGCCCATGATTACCCTGGCGACAGCGCATCCCGCAAAATTCAGCGAAGCCATTACAGTTGCCGGGCTGGATCTGCCGGAACTGCCTGCTCACCTTGCCGATTTATTCGAGCGGGAAGAGCGATATTCGGTGATCGCCAATGATCTTGGAGAAGTCTCCGCCTTCATCAGCGCAGCTCTCGGCCAGCAAGCTTAAATGCGACCATGACTCGACTGCAGCGGCGAAGCCCCGATGAAGGCTTAACACTTCCTGCAGCGATGCACCCCCTGCTACAGCGGGTCTACCGCCAGCGCGGCCTTACCGGTGAGCAGGAACTGGATCTGGCACTGGCGAACCTTATTCCTCCCCATGAATTGCTCGGGATGGCCACTGCCGTCGACTTGCTGGTTGCGGCGCTGGATCATCAGCGCCGCGTTCTGATCGTCTCTGACTTCGATGCAGACGGTGCAACCAGCTGTGCGCTCGCAATGTCTGCCTTGCAAGACTTCGGTTTTCGTCACGTTGACTACATTGTTCCCAATCGCTTCGACTTCGGCTACGGCTTGACGCCTAAAATTGTTGATGAGTTAGCCAAGGGAAAAGAGCCGGATCTAATTATTACCGTTGATAACGGGATTTCGAGCGTTGCCGGTGTTCAGGCGGCCAAACAGATCGGCAGTCAGGTTCTGATCACTGATCATCACCTTGCCCCGGAGACACTGCCGGAGGCTGACGCCATTGTGAATCCTAACCAGCAAGGCTGTTCTTTCAAGAGCAAGGCCATAGCCGGTGTGGGCGTGATTTTTTATGTGATGCTGGCGCTCAGGGGCAGGCTGCGTGAACTGGGGCGATTTGAAAGCGGTCTGTCCGAACCTAATATGGCTGCGCTGCTCGATCTGATCGCATTGGGCACGATCGCCGACGTTGTCCCGCTCGACCACAACAACAGGATCCTGGTTGCGGAGGGGCTGCGCAGGATAAGAGCCGGTAAAGCAAGGCCCGGCATACAGGCACTGTTGCAGGTGGCCGGTAAGAACACGGCCGCGCTCACGGCTTCAGACCTGGCTTTTGGCGTCGGTCCCCGGCTTAATGCGGCAGGCCGACTGGATGACATGACCACTGGGATTGAATGCCTGCTGTCTGAGCATGCCGATACGGCTTACCAACTGGCCCTTCAACTGGATTCGATGAATCAGGACCGAAAGCAGATCGAGGCAGACATGCGTCAGCAGGCGTTCGAATCTCTGGCGGAATTTGAATTCAATGAGTCAGACCTGCCCAACTCCTTCTGCCTGTTTGATCAACGTTGGCATCAGGGTGTGGTGGGTATCCTCGCGTCACGTATAAAGGAAAAATATCATCGCCCGGTGATCGCCTTTGCAGCGGTGGAGGGAGGCGAAGAGCTCAAAGGCTCTGCTCGGTCTATCGGCGGCTTTCATATCCGCGATGCGCTTGATGCTGTGGCTACCAAAAATCCGGGGCTTATCACTAAATTCGGGGGGCATGCCATGGCCGCCGGTCTCAGCCTCGCGCCTGATAAGCTGACCGCTTTTCAATCGGCGTTTGAGGCCGAGGCGCGTCTTCGGCTGAGCCGGTCGCAACTACAGGCCGTCATCGAAAGCGATGGCGAGGTTGCGGCAAACCATCTTACGTTGGAAACTGCACAGCTGATTCAGGCTGCAGGGCCCTGGGGGCAGGCGTTCCCTGAGCCTCAGTTTGATGGCAGGTTCCTGCTGCGTGAACAGCGCAGACTTGGTGGCAAGCATCTGAAAATGGTGCTGAGCCCTGAATCTGAACCGGGCAAAATAGTCGACGCCATCGCGTTTAACGTGCCTGAGGAGAGTTGGCCTGACTCACACGCTACCCGGATAGAACTGGTCTTCCGTCTGGCAGTGAACGACTTCCGTGATTCGCTGAATTTGCAGTTGATGGTGGAAAAAATACTCCGGAGCCAGTAACCGGGCGCGATAATATTCAGGCCGGAGCAAGTCCGTTTTCGGGGAAACCGCGTTTTTCTGGTTCAGGAGGGCGGTTGGCTCAGGCCCCCGAACGCTCGGCGCACTGAAGGGTTCGTGCCGGCCGGCCGACAGTTTCATGACAGCAGAGGGCGATTTTGATACCTTTAGTCCCGGTATAGCAGGTTTCGCGGGTTGGTAACGATCACCCGGTTGCAGGATTTATTTATGGCCCTTAATAAGACCAAGCTATTGATTTTCATCGCGTTTTCTTTTTTCGCGATGACTGTCGGTGCGCAGGTGCATCAAACTGATCAGATCGAGGTTGAGCTGGTCTCGGAGACCGTAAATGTCGTGCCCGGCCAGACTACCTGGCTGGCAATCCGCCTTGACCCGATTGAACACTGGCATACCTACTGGAAATTTGGCGGTGACAGTGGTGAAGCGACGCGCGCGGTTGACTGGCAGCTGCCGGCCGGCGCGGCAGTGGGGCAGATCCAGTGGCCGATTCCCGAATGGACCCCCTTTCTTGGCAGTGATCTGGTGACCTTTACCTACGAGCGCGAGGTCTTCCTGCCGATGGCGCTGACGGTGCCTGAGGACTTTGATGCGGAGGTGTTTCAGGCGAGCACGCGCATCGAGTGGCAGGTGTGCGATGAAATCTGTATTCCGGGTGAAGCAGACTTTGCCATTTCGCTTCCGGTCAGCTCCACCCTCGAAGCAGATCCCCGCTGGGTGGGGGCGTTTGCCGAGACCCGCAGTCTGCTTCCGACTCCTGAGGGTCAGCACGAACTGGTCGCTGAATTCAATGATCATGACGGCAAAGTCAATGTCATGATCGCCGGCGAGGAAGCGCTGTTTACCGACATTGATGAGGCGTGGTTTTTTCCGACGGAGCGTCGCATCATGCGTTACGCGCCCTATCGAGAGGTCATGCTGGACGGTGGCAGAGTCCAGATATCAACTGAACAGCACCGCCGGTACGATGACGCGCGTAACGAGCTGGAAGGTCTGCTCTCGGTCAGAGACGACAATGGTGAACTGCGTGCTTTTGAACTCACCGCAACGCGCAGTGCTGCGGCCTGGGATCACAGTATTGAAGTCGAATTACTGTCCGAGACCACCAACATTGTGCCGGGTGAAACCACCTGGCTGGCGCTCCGGCTCGACCCGGCTGAGCACTGGCACACCTACTGGAAAATGGGGGGTGACAGCGGGGAGCCTACTACCCTGACGGAATGGCAGGCTCCGGAAGGCACCCAGATTGGCGAGCTTAAGTGGCCGGCCCCGCACTGGCTGCCGTTTTATGAGACGGACCTGGTGAACTTTGGTTATGAGCAGGAAGTCGTCCTTCCTGTTGCCGTCACCCTGCCGACAGATTTCAGCGCAGACCAGGTGGAATTGAGCGCGCTGGCTTATTGGAATGTGTGCGATCAGATTTGCATACCCGGTGAGCAGAGGCTGAGTATCAAACTGCCCGTCGGCGAAGTCGCCGAGCTCGATGCTGAAACCCAATCTCTGTTCGCCGACGCGCGCGCACAGCTGCCCGAAGCTGACCACGACATTCGCTCGATTATTGCCGTGGCCGGTGAACGGGTGAGCCTTGGCTTTGAATCCTCTGACGCACTGTTCGACCGATATTCCGATGCCTACTTTTTCCCGGATCAGCGCCGGATAATCAAGCCCGGACCTCTTCGTGATGTGTCTATGCAGGCCAATTTGTTGCAGATTACGCACCAGCAACCCCGGCGCATGCTGCAGGATTTGTCAGAAGTGTTCGGAGTGCTGGTGCTGGAAAATGAATCCGGGGAACGCGTGGCCTTTGATTTCGTCAATCCGGCGGCTGATGCCAGCACCATGACCATCATGCCATTCGCTGCGTCTGCAGAGAGCGGGTCTGACGCAGGCGGAAGTTCCGGGTTACTCATGTTTATGGGGTTCGCCTTCCTTGGAGGCCTGATTCTCAATCTGATGCCCTGCGTCTTTCCGGTGCTGTCCATCAAGGCGATGAGCTTCGCCAAGAATGTGGGTGAATCCAGTCAGAAGCAACGTATGGACGGCGTGTTCTATACGCTCGGTGTGGTAGTGGCATTCGTCACTCTGGCGTCGGTGCTGATTGCTCTCAGGGCGGGAGGGGAGGCTGTGGGCTGGGCATTCCAGTTTCAGCAACCCTGGTTCCTGGCGTTCATTGTTTATCTGTTTTTCCTGATGGGCCTGAGTCTGTCAGGCGTCTTTGAAATAGGGACCAGCCTGATGGGAGCCGGCAGCTCTCTCACCGCCCGGGGCGGCTATCAGGGTTCGTTCTTTACCGGTGTGCTGGCCACTACCGTCGCAACGCCGTGCACGGCACCTTTTATGGGGCCAGCGATCGGTTTTGCGCTGGCGCAATCCTGGCTGGTGGCCATGGCGGTATTTGTCTCGCTGGGAGTGGGTATGGCTTTTCCTATTCTGTTGCTGAGTTACTCACCCGCGCTGTTTCGATTTTTACCCAAACCCGGACCGTGGATGGAGACATTCAAGCAGTTTATGGCCTTTCCGCTGTATGCCTCGGCGCTGTTTTTTCTCTGGGTGCTCGGTAATCAGGTGGGAGTGATGGGGATGTCGCTGGTGTTGGGCATGTGCGTGGTGATGGCGTTTGCCGCCTGGCTCTACCAGCGCCGCTTCACGATGGGGCCATTCCTGCGCACGCTGAATTACGGGACGAGCCTGGCTGCTCTGGTTCTGGCGATTTATCTGGCGCAGACGCCGTTTCTGCAATCCGTGCCGGCGACTTCAGATGCCGCAGCAAATGAAGAAGGTGCGTCGCAGGAGTATGAGGTGTTCAGCGCTCAGCGTCTGGAAGAGCTTCAGTCCGCCGGCAAACCGGTTTTCGTCAACATGACTGCAGCCTGGTGCATCACCTGCCTGGCTAATGAGCAGACCACGCTTGGTACAGAGCGAGTCAAAGCAGTGATGGCTGATCGGGGCATTACCTATATGAAGGGTGACTGGACTAACGAAGATCCGGAAATCACTGCTGTTCTGGAGCATTTCAACCGGCCGTCTGTGCCGCTGTATGTGTTGTATCCGGGACAAAAAGACAGAGAGCCCGTTATCCTGCCTCAAATTCTCACGCCGGGAATAGTCGCCGAGGCCTTCGAATCGATCTAGCCCGATTGGCTCCGCCGGGGATTCTGGAAAAATACCGGCGCTGGTAGTCAGGGCCATCCTATCCGGGCCTTCAGTACGGCAGCCGACCTCGCCACTGCAAGAGGAAGAAAGTCAGTCTGCGCAGGCCTGTGCCAGTATGACAGAGATGTTGTCCCGCCCGCCGTGGTAATTTGCGGTCTCGATCAGTTTCGTCACGGCTGTCCCGGGGCGGTTTGCATGGTCCCTCAAGATCTCCCTGATCTGCCAGTCGGGCACCATGTCGGTGAGGCCGTCGGAGCAAACCAACAGCAGGTCATCCGCTTGAAGCTCTGCCGTAAGAGCGTCGATCTCGACCTGAGCTTTCAGTCCGACAGATCTGGTGAGGATATGCGAAACGCTTGCAGCTCTTGCTTGCTCCTCTGTGTACAGGCCCCGGTCGACGAGATCCTGAACCAGACTGTGATCCCTGGTGAGTTTGCTCAGCCTGTCTTGCCTGAAGCAGTACAGTCTTGAGTCTCCAACGTGCCCGATATGAATGCGGGGGCCGCTCAGCAAAACCGCGACAACCGTGGTTCCCATGCCTTTATACTCAGCGTTGTCTGACGCTGCTTGATAAATGCTCTGGTTGGTTTCGCTGATTGCGAGCCTGATGCCTTCGAGCAACTCGGTGCGTTGTTCTTTTTCTGTCGATTCGGTATTGCCGAGCAGCCGGAGCTTATTCATGAGCAAGCGGGTGGCCATCTCCGATGCCACTTCACCGGAGCGGTGTCCGCCCATGCCGTCTGCCAGTACGATGATGCCCCGGCTTTCATCGACGGCAAAATGATCTTCATTATTAGGTCTCTTTCTGCCGGGGTGCGACTCGCTGACGATACGTAAATGAAAATGTTGTTCTGGCATGCTGGACAGGTCTTCTTGCCGGTCTTTGTCTGTATCAGGTTCTGGAACAGGTGGGTCGGCCCGCATCAGGTCATTCTGATGTGCAGTTGATTGCACGTTTTCTGAAGGAGCGCGGCTTCCGAAGTCAGAACACAATTGCCTGCGGCTGCAGATTCTTACCAGTACGGCTGAGTGTGCTGATCTGTCCGGCTTATCCGGCCTTGCCGCAGCCGCTCAACTGCTTTTGTATCACGCTCGCCTGAAGCAGTAAACGTTTACAGCGGGGGAGGCCGCCGGTCTTCCAAAAGAGTTTTGGCCTCGGGTTTCGTCCGGCCGGGATCGCAGCCGTCCAGGGTTGCTCGCTGTTGCAGGCAGCAGCGGAACGAGTAAGTTACGAATCTGGATCAGGGGGCGTCAGTGCCGTCGTGAGAGGAAGACTGACATAGGCAATGGGCAGGCTGAAATATGCTACACTGACCATGAAAACTGTATGGTCAGTCCCAAATCCGTTCAGGCGGCCTTGTTGATCCAGAGAGGGTTCTGGCAGTTCGCAGAATAAGCGTTCCACGCCTCAAGCCCAAGGGAAGCCAGCTCATGAGAATTCTCCATTTTACTGCATCAGCCGTACTGGTCGTTCTGGTATTTTATCTTCTCGTTGTGGGTGAGTCGCTGCTGCTGCCGCTGGTCATTGCCATTGCGCTTTGGTACTTGATCAACACCCTGGCTCAGTCTTTTCATCGGATTGAAGTGGCCGGTTACAGGTTGCCTGTCCTTTTTTGTCGTACGGCTGCAGTGCTCACGTTTCTGTCTCTCATCTGGGCGCTGATAAATTTCTTAAGCGCTTCGGCTGACGAAGTGTTGGAAGTGGCACCTGTTTATCAAGAGAATCTGAGCAAGCGTCTGCAGAATTTGCCTTTTGTTGACTTCGCCGCGTTTGAGGAACGTTCACTCAGTGATTTGTTGACCGAATGGATTGATATCCCGTCCTATGCGACATCGGTTGCTTCCTCTTTTGCCGGTATTCTTGCCAGTGGCGGCTTGATACTGATCTATCTGGGTTTTCTCTTCCTCGAGCAGGGCCATTTCAGCAACAAGATTTCTGCTCTGGTCGCAAACCCCGAGAAAGAATCGGAAGTACAGCAAATCATCGCACAAATTCGCGATGACATTCAGAAGTACATGAGTATCAAACTGTTCACCAGTTCCCTGACGGGGCTGGCCAGTTATCTGTACTTGCTCGCGGTTGGAGTGGATTTTGCCGGCCTGTGGGGTCTGCTTATATTTTTACTGAATTTTATTCCAACGGTCGGCTCAATCGTTGCTACCCTGTTCCCCGCGCTGATCGCGCTCGCCCAATCGGAGGCTTATGGCCTGTTTGTGCTGGTGCTGCTGGGCATTGGCGTGCTGCAAATCTGCATTGGGAATATTCTCGAGCCCCGGCTTATGGGTTCGTCATTCAATCTCAGCCCTGTCGTTATTCTGCTGAATCTTGCGCTTTGGAACGCAATCTGGGGAATTCCGGGAATGTTTCTGTGTGTTCCTTTCCTCATCATAGTCGCGATAGTTCTCAGTCATTTCCCGCAAACCCGCTCGATCGCGATTATGTTGTCCAGTGATGGCAATCTCAGGGTGCCGGAAGATAAGACTATTACCAATTTTAGCCTTAAGCCGAGTGTCTCTGCTCTACTGGTCGACGAGGGGAAAACTGACGGCAACTAGATCATTTCCATCTCGCTGAGCGCTGCTGGATTACCCCTCTGCAATCCTTGCGAAGGCTCTTGTGACAAGAAGCCCTCATTCTTTGGGAGTTTTTTCTGCAACCACAGTGGATATGGCGCTATAATCGCCGGTTTGTTAGCGGGCGGCCTTTTATCGCTCATTCAATCAACCCAGCGACAGCTAAACCGATGAAATCTGCTGAAATAAGACAAAAATTCCTCGACTACTTTGCGGCGCGCGATCACGAAATCGTGTCAAGCAGTTCCCTGGTTCCTGCCAATGATCCTACTTTGCTGTTCACCAATGCGGGTATGGTTCAGTTCAAGGACGTATTTCTTGGAGATGAAAAGCGGGAAAGGATCAGGGCGACCAGTTCCCAGCGATGTGTAAGAGCGGGTGGCAAGCACAACGATCTGGAGAACGTGGGCTATACCGCTCGTCATCACACATTTTTTGAGATGCTGGGCAATTTTTCGTTCGGTGATTATTTCAAACGAGAGGCTATTCAGTTTGCGTGGGAATTTCTCACTGAGGAACTTGGATTGCCTGCTGACAGACTCTGGGTCACTGTCTATCAGGATGATGGTGAAGCGGCTGACATCTGGTTGAATGAGATGAAAGTCGATTCGGAGCGCTTCTCGCGTTTGGGTGAAAAAGACAATTTCTGGGCGATGGGCGATACCGGGCCCTGCGGCCCCTGCTCTGAAATCTTTTATGATCACGGGCCTGATGTGGCAGGAGGTCCACCGGGCAGTCCTGATGAGGACGGTGATCGCTACATCGAAATCTGGAATCTGGTTTTCATGCAGTTTGAACGTAAAGCTGATGGAAGCATGACACCACTGCCAAAGCCGTCGGTGGATACCGGTGCGGGCCTTGAGCGCGTTGCTGCGGTTCTTCAGCATGTCCACAGTAACTACGAGATAGATCTGTTCGCTGAACTGATCAGCGACATTGCGCAAATAACCGGAACGGCTGATCTGCAGAACAATTCCCTGCGGGTGATCGCCGACCACATCCGCTCCTGTGCCTTTCTTGTTGTTGACGGAGTGACTCCGTCCAATGAAGGTCGCGGATACGTCTTGCGACGTATTATTCGCCGCGCCGTGCGTCACGGTTATCGGTTGGGTGTTAAAGAGGTTTTTTTCTACAAAATTGTCGCATCTCTCGCGCGCGTCATGGGGGAAGCCTATCCCGAGTTGCTGGAGCGTCAGGCTTACGTCGAGAAGACGCTGAATGAAGAGGAACAGCAGTTTGCCCGGACTCTGGATAATGGAATGACCATTCTGGAAAAAGCGATCGGTGAGCTGTCAGGTTCTGTTCTCGCCGGAGAAACGGTATTCAAACTGTATGATACTTACGGTTTCCCGGTTGATCTGACGGCGGATATTGCGCGTGAACATAATCTGACCCTGGACATGCCCGGTTTCGAGGCTGCCATGGAGATCCAGCGCGACCAGGCTCGGGCAGCCAGCAATTTTTCTGCGGTTGAGAAGCTCGATCTTGATGGACTGGAAAAAACAGTGTTCT
>Ga0181594_10004919_pt1 | contig 11765 bp, 10 predicted proteins | sample 071ome_18_FD_145603 | JGI IMG/M metagenome (GOLD analysis project Ga0181594, IMG submission 145603) | Coastal salt marsh microbial communities from the Groves Creek Marsh, Skidaway Island, Georgia - 071413BT metaG (spades assembly) | ecosystem: Environmental > Aquatic > Marine > Intertidal zone... | reverse complement strand
TCGGCCTGATGAAGGCGGTCGATAAGTTCGAATACCGCCGCGGCTATAAATTCTCGACCTATGCGACGTGGTGGATCCGCCAGGCGATCACGCGCTCCATCGCCGACCAGGCGCGCACCATCCGTATTCCGGTGCACATGATCGAGACCATCAACAAGCTGGTGCGCACGTCCCGCCAGATCCTCCACGAAATCGGCCGCGAGCCGACGCCGGAAGAGCTCGCCGTGCGCCTCGGCATGCCGCTGGAAAAAGTGCGCAAGGTCCTCAAGATCGCGAAGGAGCCGATCAGCCTGGAAACGCCGATCGGCGACGAGGAAGACAGCCATCTCGGCGATTTCATCGAGGACAAGAACGCCGTCCAGCCGCTGGACGCCGCGATCCAGGGCAACCTGCGCGAAACCACCACCCGCGTGCTCGCCTCCCTCACCCCGCGCGAGGAACGCGTTCTAAGAATGCGCTTCGGCATCGGCATGAACACGGACCACACCCTGGAAGAGGTGGGCCAGCAGTTCAGCGTGACCCGCGAACGCATCCGCCAGATCGAGGCGAAAGCGCTGCGCAAGCTGAAGCACCCGAGCCGGAGCCGGATGCTGCGGAGTTTTCTGGATACCTGACGGCTCGGGCCGTCCTCCCCGCATACCTTCGCGTCATTCCCGCGAAGGCGGGAATCTCCTTGCCGATGTACACCCTCTCAGGGAGATCCCCGCCTTCGCGGGGACGACCGACTGAAAACTGCGGCCTTTCAGTCGGTCAGTCTTTCAGCCGCGCGATCTGTTTGTCGGTCAGTTCGATCGACTGGTAATCCGCCGGGTGGGTGGTTTCCAGCATCTCGAGGTCCTTCGACCAGCCGGTGACGGCGTGCTTGATGCCGGCGGGCAGCAGGTGGACGTCGCCCTTGTTCAGCCTGCGTTCGCCCTCGCCCTCGTACCAGAACTTCACCCAGCCCTGCAGCACGTAGACCAGCAGGAATTCGCAGTCCGGGTGGACGTGGTGGCGGACTGGCGGCCTGGCGCCCTTGGCGACGCGGATGACGTGGCTGCCGTAGCGGCGCTTCGTCGCTTCCTCGACGCCGAAATGGCGGTATTCGAACTGCGGGCGGATGTCCTCGTGGACCCACTCGGCGTCTTTCGCGCTGTCGATCACCAGGTCGAATTTGGGGACACGTTTTTTGAGGGGCTTCTTGACCGCCGATTTGCGGCTGCCCGATTTTGCCGCCGTTTTCTTCGCCACGGTTTTCTTCGATGCTGCCTTCTTCGCTGCTGTCGCCATGTCTGCCTCCTGTAATGACCTGGGAAAAGGCTAGCACAGGCATGCCTGCGATGACCACGGCAGCGCCACGCGCCGGCAGACCTGTTGAATCTACCATAATGCAAACGTTTCTTGAGGCCACCGGGGGCGGGTGCTACGCTGTCCGTATGATGGAGATTCGATATTTGGTAACGGCAGGTGCGCTGCTTGCGATAACCGCAGCTTTGCCTGTGCCGGCGGCGGGGCAGAACGATGCGCCCGGCGTGACCAAATTCAATGGCGTATGGGATGCCTATGGTGGGATTTCCTGCCGTGAAGGCGATGCCTCGCCGGAGGTTCTGACCATCCGGGAGGGCACGATTGAGGGCACGATCCAGACCACTGACAATTCCAACCGGATGTTCGGCAAGATCGACCGGTTCGGGCAGATGACCGCCTACGTGAACGGGCAATACACGCTGATGGAATTCCATGCGGTCATCGACGGCGAGGAAGGCTACGGCCCTGCGACGGCAATTGGCGACGATGTCGACTGCGACGGCGCGTGGACCCTGAAACGCCGGTCCGATCCAAACATCCCGCACGTTCACCGGCCGCGGCCGGGCGCCGCACCTGTGAAAATCACCGCAGATTTCCGCAGAGATGCCTGGCGGTGGAATACCCGGCGCAGATTCGAGGATAAATTCAAAGCCCTGACCCGGATCGCCGAAGACAAACGCATCAAGGCCATCGTCGAAAGCCGCTGAACCTGCGCCGCTTTTTATGGTGACGCTCATCGTTTATATGACGTGGCGACAATAACCTGCGGCTATCGGGGCGGAACTTCATGACGGATGACACTTCACGGCGCAACGAAGGCTATCTCGATCTGCGCGAGCTGATCGAGCGGTTCGACGAGATGGGCGAGCTGGCGCGGATCGACGGGGCGGACTGGAATCTCGAGATCGGGGCGCTGTCGGAAACCTCGGCGGCGGCGAAGCCGGGCAGGGCGAAGACGTTATTGTTCGACAATATTCCTGGCTATCCGGAGGGGTTCCGCGTCATGTCGGGCGCGGCGAACGCGTATAAGCGCCTCGCCGTGGTGCTGGGGCTGGACGATCCCGACAACGAGATGGACCTGGTGCGCGCCTATCGCGACCGCGCCAAGCAGGATGTCTCGCCGATCCCGCCGGTCGAGGTGGCGAACGGGCCGGTGCTGGAAAACATCGACCGCGACGACGAGGTCGACCTGCTGAAATTTCCCGCGCCCTTCGTGCACGAGCTCGACGGCGGGCGCTATATCGGCACCGACGACTTAGTGGTGATGCGCGATCCCGACAGCGGCTGGGTCAATGTTGGCACCTACCGGGTGATGGTGCACGACAAGAACACCTGCGCGATCTGGATGTCGCCGGGCAAGCACGGCCGGCTGATCCGCGAGAAGTATTTCGCGCGCGGCGAGCCGTGCCCGGTGGTGATTTCCTGCGGCCACGATCCGGCGCTGTTCCTGGTGGCGCATCAGGAAATCGACCACGAGCTCGACGAGTTCGCCTATGCCGGCGGCCAGCGCGGCAAGGCGATCGAGGTCATCCCGTCGGAGCTGCACGGCCTGCCGATGCCCGCCTATTCGGAAATCGTGCTGGAAGGGGAGATCCTGCCCGGCGAAACGGCTGAGGAAGGCCCGTTTGGCGAATTCATGGGCTATTACGCGTCGGAGGCGTCGATCCTGCCGGTGGTGAAGATCCGCCGCGTTTACTGGCGGCACAATCCGATCCTGACGCTGGCCGTGCCGTCGCGCCCGCCGGAGAACTTCACCTTCGCCCGCGCCACTGTGAAATCCGCCATGATCTGGGACGAGGTCGAGAAAGCCGGGCTGCCCGGCGTGAAGGGCGTGTGGTGCCACGAATCCGGGGCCGGGCGGCTGTTCAACGTGATCGCCATCGAACAGATGTATCCCGGGCACGCCTCGCAGGCCGGCATGCTGGCCGCGACCTGCCATGCGGGGAATTACGCCGGGCGCTGGGTGATCGTGGTGGACGAGGATATCGATCCGTCGAACTTGTTCGACGTGACCTGGGCGATGTCGACCCGCTGCGATCCGCCGGAGGATATCCAGTACATCAAGCGCGCCTGGTCGACGCCCCTGGACCCGATGCTGCGCGAACCTCCGTGGCAGAACAACCGCGCCGTGGTCGACGCCTGCCGCCCCTATGGCTGGAAGGACGATTTCCCGACCGTGGCGGAAGCCAGCCCGGATCTGAAGGCGAAAATCCGGACAAAGTACCCGGCGGCTTACGAGTAACCGCGCCGGCGGCGCCCTGAACTTTTCTCGAAAAAAAACGGCGGGGATTTCCCCGCCGTTCTCCGTTCTTCCGAAGACCTAAGAGACTAGCGCCGCGCCTTGCGGCAGGATGCGATGTTCTGCACCTCCTTGGCGGCATCGCCTTTCACCGACAGCGCGGTGCGCAGCAGCTGGGCGAACTTGATCAGCTTCTGATTCTCCTCCGCCGCGCCAGCCACCGCGATCTTGTCGGCGACGAAGCCGAACTCGAAATTGCCGATCGCGTGGCACACTTCGGTTTCGTTGAAATGGGCGTTGCCGCGCTTGCCCGATGCCATCTTCTTCGCGACATCGACGATGCATTCCACGCTTTCCTCGGTTTCCCTGGCCAGACCGACGAACAGCGCGCACACGCCCCGGTTGGGATCGACCTTGGAGAAATGACTGCAGGCGTGGCTGTTATAGGCCTGGTCGACATGGTGGCCGAGCGCCTTCATGTCGTGCGCGCCTTCGGCGATCGCTTTCACGATGTTGTTGGCATAGGGAAAGATCCCGCACATGAAGCCCGACATCTGCGCCGCTTCGCATTTGTTCGACGACAGCTGCGGCAGACCGGCGACGCGGGTCGGCGGCATGGCGCTCGAAATGCTGTGGCCGAACTTGTCGATCGCGGTCTGGCAGTGCCCCGTGATACGGAACAGCTGACCGCTGAGCTTGCCCATCTCCGCGGCGGCGGCCTTGGCGCCTTTTTCGATCGCCGCGCCGGTCGCCCTGGCGCCTTTCTCGATAGCCCTTCCGGTCTTTTCAGCGTCTTTCTTAATGTCCCGGCCGGTTTTCTCGGCGGTGTGTTTTACGGTGTTCGCGGCATGGGTCGCGGTGTGCTTGACCGTGCTTGCCGCGTGTTTCGCCGCATGGGTCGCCTTGTGCCAGAAGCTTCCCCAACTGGCGTCGGCCGGCGCCGGCGCGGCGATCAGCAACGCCCCGCACATGGCAGGCATGAGCGCGACGCGGGTGATTAAGGTCGTCCGTTTCATCTTCTTCATCGATGCCTCCCTATTTCAGTTCCAGGTGGGGCGCTTTGGCGATGGCCGACCGCACGTCGCGTTCCCATTCGTGAATGACTTCCAGCCCGTGACGGCCCTTGTGCGCGACCAGCCCGTCGCGGGAATTTCCGCTGAGTTCCGTAAACACCCTGTTGAAATGACCGCGCGAGCACGCATAGGCGAGCGACAAAAAGCGTTCTTCCGAAAGCTTCTCGGTTTCCTTTTCGTGGTGCACGGCCGCCAGACAGAAATGCCGGGCCGCGATGTGGTTATGCGGCGAGACCCGGAAATGATCGATCTTCCCGAGATCGGCCGCCGCCACCGGCGCCGCGGCGGCAACGACGGTCAGGGCCAACCCTGCCGCACAGACGCTTCTTCCCAACAAACGTTTCATTGAAGTCTCCAGATTTCGTTATTGACCACCCAATGACGAAAACTCTATCTCGAAGATCTTCGGGTACAAGTTAAAGTTCAGTAATGTGCCGGTAAGATCGTCATTATGAGCCGGGGTGGCGGTCAGCCCGTCGCGACCTTGTACCAGTCGAATATCTCGGCCCCGGTCATGAACGCGACGTCGTCCTTCGCCGCGATTTCGCGCATGACGTCGCGGAAATACCGCGCCCGGTGCGGCGCGCCCATGATGTAGGGATGCACGACCAGCGCCATGATGCGCGCTTCGTCCGCCGAATCCTCGTAAATCTGGGTGAACTGGTCGGACGCGCGCTGGTAGTATTCGCGCGCCGGATGGTGCTGGATCAGCATCATGGCGACGTCGTTGCATTCCTGCGTATAGGGGATGTTGACGATGGGATCGGTGCGGGTTTTCAGCATTACCGGCTGGTCGTCCAGCACCCAGTCGCACACGTAGTCGTAGCCCTGTTCCACCAGCAGATCCGGCGTTTCCCAGGTTTCAGTGAGGCCCGGCCCCAGCCAGCCGCGCGGGCGCGTGCCGGTGAATTTTTCGATCGCCTCGGTCGTCTTGCGGATATCGTCGCGCTCGTCGTCGACTTTCTGCATGTTCTTCTGGGTATAGCCGTGGCCGATGAACTCCCAGCCGCGGTCGAGCGCCGCCTGGCTGATCGGCGCGTAGGTGTCGACCGCCGTGCCGTTGATCGCCAGCACGCCGGTGACCGACAATTCGTCGAACGTCTTCAGCAGCCGCCAGAAGCCGACCCGGTTGCCGTATTCGTGCCACGCCCAGTTGGGAATGTCCGGGCTGGGCGCGCCGCCCGCCGGCGGCGTCAGGACCGTGCGCGGCATGGTTTCCTGCGGGTTCCATTCCTCGATATTGACGATCACCCAGACCGCCATGCGCTCGCCGCCGGGGAACGAGAGTTTTTCGCGGCCGGCAATGGGCGAATAGGCAATGCGTTCGGTGGGCAGCATGGGTGTCTCCGGCGGTTGAGTGAGGGCGCCGGAACCTTAGCAAGCCGCTTCCGGGCTCACAACGCAGCCGGATCCCCGGATGCGGGCCAAGGGGAAGAAGGATGCCGGGATTCACCATTTTAAATTTTTGTTTCAATGGCCGGTCGGCACTTGCTGCGTCCCGTACCCACCGGTAAGTTTGCGGGAATTCGCTGCGGGGTAGGCTGCTGCGGCATGGGGGTTGTTGGTAATGTATTTTACGATCTGGAAGACCGCCGATCGGGTGCGGTATCTCACCGTTGCGGCGATGATGTCGCTGTCGATTGCCGCGACGCAGGCTTCGGCCGCGCCGCTCGCCATCGTCAATGCCGGGTTCGAGGATACGTCCGGCCAGACGGTATTCAACGAGTTCACTTTCGGCACGCCCGCAGGGTGGACGCTGCACGATCCCAACGGCATAATTCCCGATCCCAATGTTTTCACGGGAACGCTGCAGACGAACGGTGTCGATTTCTTCAATACGACCGCGCCGGAGGGCGATCGCGTCGCGCTTCTGTTCAACAGCGAGCGGGAAGGCGAGGGCGAATACGGATATCGGCAGGTCCTGGGCGATACCATCCAGGCGAATACCCGGTACGAGCTGAGCGTCGAGGTCGGCAACATCGGATCCGGTGTCGCGACGAACGGGCAATTTTTCGATCTATCCGAGTTTCCGGGATACCGGATCGATCTTTTCGCTGTCGATCAGTTCAACAACGAAACGCTGCTGGCGCAGGATCTCAATTCTCTCCTTATCCCCGAAGCTGAGTTCTCGACGTCGGTCATCGGCATCGATATCGGCGCCGGCCACGTCAACATCGGCGATTTTCTGGGGATTCGACTCGTCAACCTGAACGAAATTCCATTGGGTTTCACGCAGGAAACCTCCCCGGATCTCGAGGTCGATTTCGACGACGTTCGGCTCGATGCGACGGCGATTTCGGAGCCCGGCGTCGTGGCGCTCGCCGTGCTCGGCGTAGCGGCGCTCGGTCTTGGGCGCCTTGCCGCCCGCCGGCGGCGGGAAGGGGCGCTGGCGGCATCGCTGGCCTGACCGCGCGGCTCCGCTTCGACCGATCCCAAATCCACCTTGCGCAAGCGCCCGTCTGATGGCAGCTTGCGCCCCGCGGTTCGCACCGTACGGGCCTGTAGTTCAGCTGGTTAGAACGCTCCGCTCATAACGGAGTTGTCGGGGGTTCGAGTCCCTCCGGGCCCACCATTTTTCATAAGACACAGATATAAATTTGCCGGCGCGCCGGCCTGTTGGCGGCGGCGCACACTTTGTCTTGACGACAGCGTCTTTCGGACCGAATGTCGTCGCAGGTTTCCGCTAGAGAAACCAACAGGGAGAGATTGTGGCGGACAACGAAAACGCGGGCGGATCAGCCCAACGCTTATCCGGGCCGGTGCGCATTGTTCATCAGGCGATCCTGATGTCGCTGGCGCTGCTTGGCGCGGTGTGGTCGCTGGAAATTCATTCCGATCTCGGGATTATCATCTTCAAGGAACAGTTTCTTGCGCTGATTTTCACGCTCGGGATGAGTGGCATATTTCTGTCAGTGCCGGCCCGCAAATCCGTCGGCGGCATGGGAACGCCCTGGTATGACTGGGTCTTCGTTCTTGCGACCGTCGTCGGCGGCGGCTTCGTCGTCGTCGGTTATCCCGTCATTCGCGACGATCTTGGCCAGTTGTCGATCGAACGCATAGCGCTGGGCACCATCACCGTCCTTCTTGTGATGGAAGCGACGCGCCGGGTTGCCGGCTGGGCGCTGGTCGTCCTTGCCGGCTTTCTTATCGTATACGCTGCCGGGTCTGACTATTTTCCCGGATTTCTCAATGCGCCGGCAGAATCCTGGGACCGGCTGAGCGTTTACATGTATCTCGATAATAACGCCTTATTCGGGTTTCCCCTGACCGTCACGGTCAGCATGATCGTCGCGTTCATTCTGTTCGGGCGGATGCTTTATGCGGTCAGGGGCGCTGAAGTGCTGACCGATTTCGCGATGGCGGCCATGGGCCGGTTCCGCGGCGGACCGGCGAAAGTGGCAGTCCTGGCGTCGAGCTTTTTCGGGACGATTTCGGGCAGCGCCGTCGCCAATGTGCTGATGGACGGCCCCATCACCATCCCGATGATGCGGAAGGCGGGCTATCCAGGCCACCTGGCGGCAGCCGTGGAGGCCGTCGCATCCACCGGCGGGCAGATTATGCCGCCGGTGATGGGCATCACCGCTTTTATCATGGCGGAATTCATGGCGGTCCCCTATGGCGATGTCGTGCTGGCGGCACTGCTGCCTGCGCTGCTCTATTACATCGCGCTGTTCACCCAGGTCGATCTCGAAGCCGGGCGCTACGACATGGCGCCGCTACCCCGCGACATGCTGCCCAGGATGGGGAAGGTTCTGGCGCGTGGCCTGGTCTTTATCATTCCGATCTTTCTGCTGATCTGGACCCTGATGGTCGAACGCTGGCAGCCCGGAAAATCCGCCATGACGGCGGCCATCGCGACGCTGGTTATCGGCTCGCTGCATCCCTATACGCGCCCGACACTGGCGCGGCTGGTGAAGGAACTGATCGAGACCGGTCGCATCATCATGGACCTCGTGGTCATCACCGCCATAGCCGGCATTATCATTGGCCTGCTGCAGCTCAGCGGTCTCGCCTTCAATGTTTCGCTTCTGCTGACCGAAGCGGCAGGCGGCAATCTGGCGATCCTTCTGATCCTGACGGCCATTGTCTGCATCGTGTTGGGCATGGGGATGCCGTCGGCGGTGATTTACATCGTGCTGTCGGTGATCGCCGCGCCCGCATTGATCGAGGCGGGCGTGGGCAAGATGTCGGCTCATATGTTCCTGTTCTATTTCGGCATGCTGTCGATGATCACGCCGCCGGTTTGCCTGGCGACCATTGCGGCGGCGTCGGTTGCCGGCACCAATTTCTGGCAGACCGGTTGGGCGGGGGTGCGGCTGGGATTCGTCGCCTATATCGTGCCCTTCCTGTTTGTCTTCTATCCCGAGCTGATCTTTGAGGGCAGCGCCGGTGCAATCGTCGCCGTGATGGTAAAATCGACCGTTGGGGTTATCATCCTGTGTTACTGCGTTACCGGGTTTCTTTATGGCCGGCTGGGATGGCTGGAGCGTTCGGCTTTGGGGATTGGGGGCCTCGCCCTTTTGGCATCTCCATACGACACAGGGGCCGGATTGGCGATTATAGCTGCCGCCCTTGGCATAACGGCGGTAATTTTCGTCCGAGGCCGGGCCCGGCGCCGGGCGTGCGACCCGGAGTCTCATATTATCACTTGAAACCGGTATTGCATTCGTTTCGGCATTCGTGGAGAGTTGTCGCCAATGCTTGAACCGGCATTCAAGTGGCAGATGAAAACCGGCCTGCAATGAAGGGTCATTATTAGGGAGAACGAAAATGAGGCAAGTTGGCAAAATCGTTGTAGCTGCTGGGGCAATCGCGCTTTCCGCCGGCGCAGCCGACGCGAAAACACTGATCATGGCGCTTGATCGCGCCGGTACCCTGTATAACGCAAGCGGATCCGGCATCGCGAAGGTGGCTTCTCAGACGACGGAGCACCGCGTCATCGTCCGCGCTTTCGGCGGTCCCGATTCATATTACGCCGCGTTAAACGACGGCAAGTACGATTTTTCAACGGTCTCGTCATCGACCGCGTGGTTCAACCACCATGGCAGGAATTCGGTCAAGAAAGAATACAAAAACCTCCGGATTATCCGGTCAGGCGCGGGCGCGCTGCGGCTTGGCTTCGTTGTCTATGACGATTCCCCGATCAAGAAAATCTCCGATCTGAAAGGCATGCGCGTCGCGTCCGATTTCGGGGGGCATTCGGTCATCGGGCCCATGGTCTCCGCGTCGCTCGCGGTCGGCAACCTGACGTGGAAAGACGTGCGGCCCGTGCCGGTCACGGGGGCGCTGGATTCGCCGCGCGCGCTCGGTGCGGAACGCACCGATGCCAGCTGGGCATCCCTGGGGATGCCGGTGGTTCGGGAAATTCACGCGAAGCGCAAGGTCCGCTATCTGTCTTTCGGATCCGACCCCGCGACCTTGAAAAGTATTCGGGATGCGACGTTCCCGGGTGTCCGGATGTCGAAACTGCCGCCGCTCAAGCATCTTGGTCTGCCGGCGCCGACGCACCTGCTGACCTACGATTCCTACTTGATTACGCATAAGGACCAGGATCCGAAGATCATCCGCGAGGTACTGGAAGGTCTGTGGAAGGGTACCAAGGATATTCAGAAGGCACATTTTTCCCTTCGTGGCTTCTCCCAGAAATCCGCGGTAAGCGATCTCCCGATGATTCCGCATCATCCGGCCGCCATCGCTTTCTACAAGGAAAAGGGCATCTGGACCGCAGAGGTCGAGAAAGCCAATTCGATGGTAAAATAAACCTGCCGAAAACGCGGGCCTGAAATCAAACTAGAGAATGCGGGGAAACCTCCGCGGGAGTGAAACGATGAACGTATTTCTGAAAACAACCGGTATTGCAATTGCCCTGGCGGCGGTGCCAATCGGTGCGGCATCTGCAGATTCCGTATCCGATTTCTACAAGGGCAAAACGATTACCTTCTATTCCGGCGGCAGCGCCGGGGGCGGATTTTCCGCCGTGGCGCGCCTTGTCGCCAAGCATATGGCGGCGCGGGTTCCGGGTCAGCCCAATATGATTGTCGAAGCGCGTGCCGGCGCCGGCGGTGCCAAGATGATGTCCTACATGGCCAACGCCGCGCCCAGGGACGGCACCGCGCTCGGCGCTGCCTTGCCGATTGCGGTGAACGCGCCTTTGCTGCGCAAGGTGAAGTTCAACCCGGCCAAATTCCAGTGGCTGGGATCGACCACCGCGATGACCGAGGTCAGCACCGTCTGGCACACCGCGCCGGCGACCACGCTTGAAGACGCTAAAAAGACCGAAGTCATCATGGCGACGTCGAGCAAGCTTTCCTCCGCCTATCTGATCCCGGCGTTCATGAACGCCGTCATCGGCACCAAGTTCAAGATCGTACCGGGCTATCGCGGGGCGGGTCCGATGAACAAGGCGATGGAATCCGGCGAAGTCCACGGTCGCGGCAGTTTCTACAACAGCTACGTGACGACCAAAGGCGACTGGCTGCGTGAAAAGAAGATCATCCAGCTCGTCCAGGTCGGCCCCGGCGAGAAGGAGCTTGCCGGCGTGCCGAACATGCGCGATCTGGTGACCACCGACGACCAGCGCCGCATGGTCGATTTCATGGAAGCGCCGGCCTATGTCGGCCACGGTTTCTTCGCGCCGGAAGGCGTTCCGGCCGACCGGGTCGCGGCTCTGAAAAAGGCGTTCGTCGAAACCGTGAGCGATCCCGCCTTCCGCAAGGAAGCGAAGGAACGGCGGATGATCGTGAATCCCGTTTCGGCGGAAAAGATTCAGGAGGTCATCAATCGCGCGATGGCAACGCCGGAACCCCTGCTCGCCAAGTTCCGCGACATGGTCAAGATCGGTCCGCCCAAGGGCGCCAAGAAAAAGTAGGCCGCTAGCGCAGGCACAAGACCGGGCCGGGGCGTGCGCCCCGGCCCGCCGATTAGGGACAACGCGAAGTGCCGTCCATGCATATAATCGATTCCCATTTTCACTGGTGGCCGAGGTCCTTTCTGGAGCATCTCGGCAAGCGGGCCGGCTATCCCAGCGTCACGGTCAATGACCGGGGCGGATATGCTTACAAGCGGCACGCCGACAGCACCGACACGTTGAACAGCTGGAAGGAATGGTTCGACCTCGACGATCAGCTCGCCCATATGGACGGGCTGGGTCACGACGTTGATGTGGT
>Ga0181594_10004904_pt1 | contig 11791 bp, 10 predicted proteins | sample 071ome_18_FD_145603 | JGI IMG/M metagenome (GOLD analysis project Ga0181594, IMG submission 145603) | Coastal salt marsh microbial communities from the Groves Creek Marsh, Skidaway Island, Georgia - 071413BT metaG (spades assembly) | ecosystem: Environmental > Aquatic > Marine > Intertidal zone... | reverse complement strand
ATCCTCGCTCTCGAGGCGCACCGGGCTGGCGCTGTCGTCATCGGCGAAGACCTCGGCACAGTGGAGCCCTGGGTGCAGGACGTGCTGCGCGATCGCGGGTTGCTCGGTACGTCGATCCTGTGGTTCGAGCGATGGGAGGGTGGCGCTCTTAAGCAGCCGGAGCAATGGCGGCCGGACGTCCTCGCGAGCGTGGCCGTGCATGATCTGCCGCCCACGGCCGGTTACCTAGCCGGGGAGCACGTCCGGATCCGCGACGAGCTCGGGCTGCTGACGCGCCCGGTGGAGGAGGAACGGGCCGCCGATACAGCCGCGACCCAGGAATGGATCGACGTGGCCCGCGGCCGAGGCTGGCTGGGGGAAGACGCCGAGGTCGACGACTGCGTCGTCGCGCTCCACCGCATCGTGGCCGCGTCGCCGGCCCGCCTCGTCGCGGTAGGGCTGCCTGACCTCGTGGGCGATGTTCGAGCGCAGAACCAGCCAGGCACCGACCGGGAGTACCCGAACTGGCGCGTGCCGCTAGCCGATGCCGCAGGGGAGCCGGTAGCCCTAGAGGATCTGCCCAAGGCAGCGCTGCTGCGGCCGCTGGTCGAAGCCGTGCGCCCCGCCGGATCTCGCACCCTGCGCGGTCCCCTAGGCTAACGACCATGCGATCTCCCGCCCGAGCCCTCAGTGTGGTCGGTGCCGCCGTTGCCGTGTGGTTCTGGACCGCGGGAACCGCCCTAGCCGAAACCGGCGTCGTGTACGACGGCGACGAGCCTGGGCCAGGATTCACTGCCCTTGAGACGCTCGGCATCTTCGTGGGCATCCCCGCCGCCGTTCTGGTCGTGGCTGCCCTAGCGGTCTGGGGCCCCGGCTGGGTTCGCAGCCGGGGTGGCGACATGGACGAGCCGCGCGAGCCGATGTGGATCTCCAGCCCCGCTGGGACGATGGCGGCCCCCAGTGGGCCGGGCATGCTCCCCGCCATTCCGAACGATCACACCGAGAGGGGTGGAGCCAGTGCCCGCTGGTGATGTGACGCAGTCTCAGCGCGTCGAACTCGAGCAACTGCTCCGTCATGCCGAGCGGATGTCTGGCCTCACCTTCAGCCTTTACCTGGGCTCATGGCAGGGCGGTCGAGCCGGAGCGGAATCGATGCTCGACCGGCTCGCCAACCCCGAGCGAAGCGTGCTCGTTGCCGTCGACCCGGCCGCGCGCGAACTCGAGATCGTCACCGGCCCTCTCGCGCGAATTGCGCTAGACGATCGCGCCTGCGGTCTCGCGGCGATGTCGATGACCAGCTCGTTCACCAACGGCGATCTCATCGGCGGCCTACGCGACGGTCTCGCCGTGCTCGGTGAGCATGGCCGACGCAATCGCGTGGAGTACGTCGGTCAGGACTGACGCGACTAGGCGTCAGCCGCGCGAGCCCGCAGGGCCCGCTGCACTCCGTCGCGACCCTCGCCCACCAGGCGGCGCAATGCCGCGTTGAGATCGTCACGCGCCAGGAAAACATCGGTCTGCGTCACGGTCTCCGGCTCGACGATGAGCATCGGGTAGAGACCCATCGCCAGCGACTGGCCCATCTCCATCGTCTGCGCATCCCACGCCGGCACGATCTCCGCGAAGTACCGCTCGCGGAACGGACGGAGGAGTTCCACCTGGTCGGGCTGTACGAATCCGGCGATCGTCGCTTCGAGAAGCGCATTGGGCAGGTCTGTCCGCTCCATGGCGTCGGCCCAGGCCAGATCCTTGGCCTCCGGGGTGGGGCGCGCGGCGCGCGCAATGGCAGCCTGACGCCGTCCGGTGGCGGTGTCGTCGGTCGCGAGCTCGGCCTCGATGGCGTCGAGTTCGGCGCGGCCCGTCGCCGCGAGACGCTGTAGGAGGCCCCAGCGCAGATCGGTATCGACCGTGAGGCCGTCCAGGATCAGGCTGCCGTCGAGAAGTGCGGCGACGGTGTCGAGGTGCTGCGCAGTTGTCGCACTCCCGGTGAACCCGCGCACGAAGGCCAGTTGATGATCTGACCCCGGTGCCGCAGCGCGCATGAGTGCGTCGAGCGCATCGGCAAGGCGATCGCGGTACTCGGCGCGATGCTCAGGGGCGGCGTAGAGGTCAATGGCGGACTTCACCTGTCGCAGGGTCTGCTGCACTACACCGATGTCCGTCTCGTCAGGCAGGCCGGCGATCACGAGATTGACGTACTCACCGGTCGGGACCTCGGCATCGCGCACCATGTCCCAGGCCGCACCCCACACCAGCGCACGTGGCATGGCCTCGGTGAAGCCGCCCATGTGGCCGATGGCCGTGCGCCAACTGCGATCGTCGAGTCGCACCTTGGCAAAGGTCAGATCGTCATCGTTCAGGAGGAGGAGATCGGGCTGCGGCACGCCGGCCAATTGCGGTACGTCGGTCGTCTCTCCCGTGACGTCGAGTTCGATGCGATCTCGGCGGACCAGCCCCTCGTCGGTGAGGTCGTACAGGCCGATGGCCATGCGGTGTGAGCGGAGTGTGGGAGCAACGCCTTCCGGCATGCGCGGAGGCTCCTGGCGGATGACGACGCTGTCGTAGGAGCCGTCCTCGGCAAGGGTGATCTCGGGGCGCATGAGGTTGACGCCGCTTGTCTGCAGCCACTCCGACGTCCAGCCCGACAGGTCGCGGCCGGAGACCTTCTCGAGTTCGACGAGCAAATCGGCCAGTTCGGTGTTGCCCCAGGCGTGCTTGGTGAAGTACGCGTTGATGCCTCGGGTGAAGTTCTCCTCACCGACCCACGCCACGAGTTGGCGGAGCGCCGACGCGCCCTTGGCGTACGTGATGCCGTCGAAGTTCACGCGCACCGCATCCAGGTCGACCATGTCGGCAGCGATGGGGTGCGTCGAGGGCAACTGGTCCTGTCGATACGCCCACGCCTTGCGGAGATTGGAGAACGTCGTCCAGGCGTCGGAGTAGCGGGTGGCGTTGACGTTGGCGTGGTGCGAAGCCCACTCGGCGAAAGACTCATTGAGCCACAGGTCGTCCCACCACTTCATGGTGACCAGGTCGCCGAACCACATATGTGCCATTTCATGCAGGATCGTGTTAGCGCGCTGTTCGTAGGCGGCATCGGTGACGCGCGAACGGAACACCAGATCCTCCAGGAAGGTCACGCAGGCGGCGTTCTCCATTGCGCCGGCGTTGAACTCCGGGACGAAGAGCTGGTCGTACTTGCCGAACGGGTAGGGGACGCCGAACTCTTCTTCGAAGAAGGCAAAGCCCTGCTTGGTCAGGCCGAAGATGTCATCGGCGTCGAGGTAGGGCGCGAGCGAGGCTCGGCAGAAGACACCGAGTGGGTAGGTGCCATTCGGGCCGACGTACTCGTCGCGGACAACGTGGTACGGCCCGGCCACGAGCGCGGTGATGTAGGTCGAGATCGGTGGTGTGGGCGCGAAGTCCCACCGGGCAGTGTCGCCGTCAAGCGGAGTGGGCTCCGGAGTGGGGGAGTTGCTGGTCACCTGCCAGTGCGCCGGAGCCACCACGTGCAGGGTGAAGGGTGCCTTAAGGTCCGGCTGCTCGAAGCAGGCGTACATGCGGCGCGCGTCGGCGGACTCGAACTGCGTGTAGAGGTAGACCTCGTCGTCGACCGGATCGACGAACCGGTGCAGGCCCTCGCCCGTGCGCATGTAGGCGCAGTCGGCCCGGATGATCAGGACGTTCTCGGCCTCGAGGTCGGTGAGCTGCAGACGCGCGCCATCGAAGGCGGTCGCCGGATCGATCTCCCGTCCGTTGAGGTTGGCCGAGATGACCGCGGGAGCGACCAGATCGATCCAGGTGCCGGCCCCGGGCTGGGAGCAGCGGAAGGCCACGGTCGTGGTGGAGCGAAAGGTCTCATCTCCCGTGGTGAGGTCGAGGTCGACGTCGTATCCGTCGACGGTGATGAGGGAACTGCGCTTGGCAGCTTCGGCGCGGGTCACGTTCAGATTCGCAGGCACCTGATCATCCTGGCAGAGAGCCGACGCGGTCACTCGCGCGGTTCGATAGCGTGCGCGCGTGGCTGAGCGGACCCCCGTGGACTTCTGGTTCGACCCCATCTGCCCCTGGGCCTGGGTGACCTCACGATGGATTCTCGAAGTTGAGCAGGTCCGGCCGATCGATGTGCGATGGCACGTCATGTCTCTGGCGGTGCTCAACGAGGGCCGCGAGGTCCCCGAGCAGTACGCCGCGCTCATGGAGAAGGCTTGGCTCCCGGTCCGCGCGATCATGGCCACTCAGGCCGAGCACGGCGACGAAGTGGTGGGGGAGCTATACACGCGGATCGGGACGCTGATCCATCCGGGTGGGGAGCAGGATTGGGAGGTGGCAGTCTCCACCTCCCTGACGCAGATGGGCCTGCCGCAGGACTACCTCGAGGCTGCGAGGACCGACCGATTCGACGCGGCACTGCGCGCGAGCCACCACGCGGGCATCTCGCTGGTAGGCCCAGATGTGGGCACCCCGGTCATCGCAGTATCCGGCCCTGATGGCGAGCGAGTGGCGTTTTTCGGTCCGGTCGTCACCCCGGCTCCCAAGGGCGAGGCGGCCGGTCGGCTCTGGGACGGCACGCTCCTCGTCGCGGGCACTCCGGGATTTTTCGAGCTGAAGCGGACCCGCGACGTCGATCCAATCTTCGACTGACCGAGGCGGCAGAGCCTGCGGGGCCGGTCGCCGGGACCCGACGACATCGCCGTGATCGTCGCGGGTTACGCGCAGATCCGCATCGGCCGTCCCTGCGCATCCCGATGGAGTTCGCCCGCGGGCAGCGTGAGGGCCGCGCCTTGGACGATCCGCGCGGCGGACCACGTGCACGCCAGAGCGTCCAGGCCGTCATCGCCGAACTGCGGATCATCCAACTCCGGGAGCCAGCGACGTAGCAGATCGAGCCGAACGGCACGCCCCTCCGGAGTCTTCTTGCCCTCATCGAGCGGGTGCCCATTCATCAGGGCGAAGGAAATCTCCGGGTGGCACTCGACGAGCCGCGGATCATCGGCAAACCCGTCGACTTCGGCGATGGCGGGGAGGAGGTTCCACGTCTGCCGCGAGATTGCCTTCCCGGCGGTCTCGCGGCTCACTTCACAGGCCCGGGCGTAATCATCGGCGTAGGGAAGCGTGCTGCGTGGCGGCGCCGGGAACACTCGGGAGCCATGGGGCCTGAGCAGCCGGCGCGCGGCGACGTCACACTCACGGGACGCCTCATCGGCAAGTCCGATCGGCATGTCGATGGCGATCGCACGCACGTCGCTGGCCAGCACGTCAGTGAGTGAGTTGTGGTAGCTCAGGTCCTGCAGGGTCGGCTGACCGGCGATGTCGACGAGAGCAATGACCCAACCGCGGCGGCGCCCGTCCACTCCGGCAATGCGCATACCCGGATCGTGCCACGTGCCCTGTCCTTGACGTGGTGGCAGACTCAGCCGACATGCCCGAAGGTCATGTGGTCCATCGTCAGGCGCGGCGGATCAACCGCACCTTCAAAGGGCGTGAATTGGCGGTCAGTAGCCCGCAGGGACGATTTGCTGAGGGTGCCGCACTGCTCGACGGCTCAACCATCACGAAGGCCGACGCCCTCGGCAAGCACCTGCTGGTCGACTTCGGTGCCGAGCGCACCCTGCACGTGCACCTGGGCCTCTACGGCAAGTGGCAGTTCGGCAAGGGGATGGCGCCGCCGCCCGTTGGTCAGGTGCGGTTGCGACTGGAGTCCGAGGACGCGTACGCCGATCTGCGCGGGCCCACCGCATGCGAGGTGCTCACGCCTCCCGAGGTGTCAGCTTTGGCGCAGCGAATCGGTCCGGATCCCATTCGTAAGGACGCAGATCGCGAGCGGGCCTGGCGTCGTGTCTCACGCAGCCGGGCACCGATCGGAACCCTGCTGATGGACCAGTCGGCCTTCGCCGGTGTGGGCAATATCTACCGGGCCGAGGCGCTGTACCGCGCGGGCATCGATCCCTACCGGCCGGGTCGCGACGTGAGTCGGGCCGAGTTCAACGTGATGTGGGACGACCTCGTTGAGTTGATGCGCGATGGTGTGCGCCGTGGCCGGATCGACACTGTCCGCGAAGAGCACACTCCCAAGGCGATGGGGCGTCCGCGCCGTCGTGACCGGCACGGTGGCGAGGTCTACGTCTACCGCCGCGAAGGTCGAGACTGCCTTGTCTGCGGCGATGAGGTGGCATGGGCGGATATGGCGGGACGCAATCTCTACTGGTGCCCGACCTGCCAGGCGCACTAGCGACTAGGCCGCCGGGGACACCTGCGGATGCCGAATACCGGGATGGTCGGCCGGCAGGGTGCGGCGAATGACCCACCATGAGGCGGCCACGGTGAGTGCCACCAGTCCGTAGAAGAGGAAGGGGGTCGCTCCCAGCCACGCCAACTGGTTCGTCTGGATCAGTGGGACCTGGATTGCAGCGCGCACCAGGCTCAAGATGACCCAGAGCCACGTCACCCGCGAGTACGCCCTGAGCAGGTCGGGGTCCTTGCGCCAGCGCATTCCGGTGCCCATGAGTGGCCCGATGATCACGCCCATGAGCGGTCGACGAATGAGGATAGATATGGCGAAAGCGAGCGCGCTGAGGATGTTGGCGAGCACTCGAATCTGGAAGAAGCCCAGTGGGTCGTCCTGGTAGGCGGCGAAGAGCGCGGCGATAGCAACCCCGAGCAAACCCGTGACGACACGTACCGGCTTCTCACCGCGCACCACCTTGGCGATGGCAAGGGCAAGTGCCACGGCGAGAGATACGGCTACCGCGACCACGAGGTTGTTGCCGGAGGCGAAGTAGCCGAGCACGAAGAGCACCGTGGGCGCCATCGACTCAATGGCGCCCCAGGGGCCTCCCAGAAGCATGGACACGGGGTGGCGTTCGGGGTCGCCTTCCGGGTCAGGAGTGATGCCCTGTATCTCCTCGACGACCTCGGCCTCGGTCTGGCCGGGCTCCTTGTCGGGATCGGGGCTGGTCACGCCCCCACGATATCCGTATGCCGCAGCTGGATCACCGCGCCTCAGACGCGGATGTCTCGTAGCATGTTCGGGTGTTCAAGTCCGCTTCCGTAGTCCTTGCCGGCCTCGCCCTCGTGGTCAGTTCGACGGCCGTGATCCCATCAGCGACCGCCGCGGAGCCAACGGTTACCCCCACTGCCTCCACCGGCCCCGTTGTCGATGTGACTCCCACGACTCGGTGGCTCAACGCGAAGGTTCGCCACACGGAGTTCTTCAGCGCCACCTTCGAGGCCGAAGCAGGGGAGACACGTGCCGTGGCGACCGAGCTGGTGGTGTGGGATGCGAAGCGGACCGCACCGAGTGAGCTCTTCCTCGGCGTTACCCTCACCTGCACCAGCCCCTCGGGCAAAGTCAGCTCGGCTGAGGGCGGCCGCAACGTGTGGCCGGCGAGTTCGGACTTCACCATTCCGGTGGCGCTGCTGCTGAAGACCGATGTCGCCGGCACCTACACCTGCCAGGCCGACGTGATGATGTGCGATCCGGGCGACTGCACGGCGCCGACCGGCACGGGCGTCGTCAAGATCGTGACGCGCAAGATGAATCCGCGGACGCACTCGTTCCTGGAGATCTCCGCGGCGCTCCCGCCGTGGGCTCAGTCCCAGATGGTGCCCCAGCAGGGGGATGTCATCGTCCAAGCTGGACAGACCCAAACCGTGAACTGGGGATTCGATCTTGCCGAGTCACCGGGTTCCGTTCAGGTCGGCGGAGTCCTCTCGATGACCAACTGCATCGTTGACGGCTACCCGGATGCCTGCGCACAGGCGAAGAAGATCGCGGTGCAGGGCCGCGCTGTCGTCACGCTGCAAATGAAGGTGATTCAGCAGCCGACGGAATCCGGCGTCACCTGTGCGTCAGCGGTTGCCACATCGGCGACCGGCGCGGGGAAGCAGGTCATCACCTGGCAGCAGCACCACGCTGTCGAGGCCGTCTACGTCCCGTCATTCGAACTGAGCGATGCCCCCGGCTGTGGCACGTCGGTCAATGCTGTGGTCACGGTGACGGTGGGCAAAGGCAACGCGGTCGTGCTGGAGTCGGGAGACCTGAGCAAGTTGTCCAGCCTTATCTACGTCGTACCGGCCGGTTCCCTCGTCGAGCCGTAGGCCACTGCTTCGGGGGACTACTCAACCCGGGGCGTGCTCGGCGTGGCGGAGCAACGGGGGGCGCTTGGTTCCCTACGCTTCTGCACATGCGTCACGCGGGGGCACCCAAACGGGAGCATCGTCCCCTGCTTGCGGTCGCGACCGCTGGGGCTATCGCGGTCGTCGCGGGGTTCTCGGTCGGGTCCATCACCGGACAAGGATCGGCTCTGCCATCGGCAGGTGCCGCCCAGCCCTCGATCGGGGCATCCGTTGCTGACGCCTCACCGGCCAGATCTGTTGCGCGCCCCGCAGTCGATTCCGCTGCCGGCACGTCGACCGTGAAGCCCGTGGAGCCCCAGCCTCAGCTGCCGGCGCCGCCGGAGCCTCAGACGGTTGATGCCGAGTCGCCCGACTCACGGGCATCGGACGCCCAGTGGGGTGAGCCGTTCATCGACCCGGAGTGGCCGATGGACGAGAAGGGCGACGGCTGCGCTGCGCCCGTGTGGCCTGCGGCTTCACCGGATGCCGATCGAGTCCTGCTGGTCGGCGACTCGCTCTTCCGCAATGCCCGAGGTCTGCTGGAGGAGTCCCTTGCTGCGGCGGGCTGGGTGCCTACGGTGCGCTGCTGGGGCGCCAAGGGCACGGACTGGGGTGCAGCCCAGGTCGAGCGCGCTCGGGAGCTGGGGCAGTTGCCCAGCACGGTGGTCGTGTCCCTGGGCACCAACGACGTCTGGTGGCTGCACATCCCGATGGAGGACGCGGTCGATCAGATGATGGCCTCCCTGGGCACCGAACGAGACGTCTACTGGATCAATCTGTGGTTCAACCAGTCGGCATATGACGACCTACCCGATCCGGTGATCGCCAATGAGATCCTGGACAGGAAGGCCGAGGAGTACCCGAACTTGCACGTCATCGACTTTGCCCAAGCCTTCGATGGTCTGGCCTCTGCGGGACTGGATGTGGGTTGGACTGACGGCGTGCACCTGAACGACACGGCGAACCAGCTCCGCGTCGACCTGATCATTGCCGCTCTCAGCCGCGAGGGATAACCCTTATTCAGCGGGACTCCCGTCAGCGGGGCTCTTATCATCGGCGCCGTGTTCTTCGTCCCGGTCGCCCGGATAGCGCGACTTGTTGCCCTGGCACTGCTGAGCGTGGCGCTCATCGCGGTCTCCGCGCCGGGACGCGCCGACACCGTCGATTCGCAGTGGCCCGTGGATACCAAGGGGGATGGCTGCTCGGCGCCGGTGTGGCCGGGTGACGCGTCCCATAGGGACCCGCGACGAGTGCTCGTCGTCGGCGACTCACTGATCCGCAACTCACGCACCCTCTTGGAGAACAAACTCCAGAAGAAAGGTTGGTTGCCCACGGTGCGCTGCTGGGGAGCGAAGGGCACGGACTGGGGCTTGCAGCAGATTCAGCGAGCGCGCGCCTTGAAGCAACTTCCGGACACCGTCATCGTCTCCCTGGGCACTAACGACATCTGGTGGTTGCACCTTGACCTCGCTCAGGGCATCGACGACATGATGGAGGCGATCGGGTCGAAGCGTGAGGTGTACTGGGTCAATCTGTGGTTTGGCCCCAATGGCTACGACGATCTGCCGAATCCAACCGGCGCCAATCGGATCTTGCGCGATAAGGCCAAGCAGTACCCCAACCTCACCATCATCAATTTCGCGAAGGCCTTCCGGAAGGCGGATGCCGCAGACCCCGACGTCGGTTGGGAGGACGGCGTTCACCTGAACACCGCGGGAAACAAGGTCCGGGTGCGGGCCATTGCCCAGGCAATCGGCCAGCCAGGCGGAAGTCACAAGCCCAAGCCGGAGCCGACTCCGACGCCTATTTCGGAGCCGACTCCGACGCCAGCAGCAACCTCGTCGACTACGCCCTGATTCGCGCGTTCGCGGGATCGTACATTGGCCGCAGGGACACCTCCGCCACGTAGCGGGTCCCCGCCACCTCAACCGTCCACGCGCCGCTGTCGAGCCACTGCGACGTAACAGCCTCCGGTGCCTCAACCATCGCCAGGCCGACGGCTCCGCCGAGGGTGTGGCCATAGCTTGCAGCGCGCACGTAGCCGACCTCGACACCGTCACGGCTGACGACCTCTCCGTGGAACATCAGTGGTTCGGGATCAAGCAGCCGCACCTGCACAAGGCGGCGGCGCAGAGGCCCGGATTCCTTCAGTGCCGTGACCGCCTCGTGCCCGACGAAGTCAGTACTCCAGTCGATGGCGAAACCAAGCCCGGCCTCCAGGGGCGAGTCGGTGTTGTCGATGTCGTGTCCGTAATCGCGGTAGGCCTTCTCCATGCGCAAGGACGACAGCGCTTTGAGGCCCACATGAGCCAACTCGTACCGCTCGCCTGCCTCGACGAGCAGGTCGTAGACATATACAGCCTGCTCCGAGGGAACGAAGAGCTCGTACCCGAGCTCGCCCACATAGGTGATCCGCACGCAGAGCACGTGGGCGAAGCCCAGATCAATCTCGCGCGCTGTCCGGAACGGAAAGGCAGCATTGGAGAGGTCGGCGGAGGTGAGGGACTGCAGCAACTCGCGTGAGCGCGGACCCTGAATGTTGATCTGCGCGATGCCCGACGTGACGTCTGTCGTCCAGGCTTGTCGCTCCTCGCAATGCCGACTCAGCCACGCCTCAACGTGCCGATGGGCTGTGTCCGAGGCAACGACGAGGAATCGATCAGCCGCCAATTTGGTAACCGTGAGATCGGCCTCAATCGTGCCGCGATTGTTCAGCCATTGCGTGTATGTGATGCTCCCGGTCTCGCCGTCGACACGGTTGGCGCTCACGTGTTCTAGGACAGAGCCGGCGTCCGGGCCCTGGACCAGGAACTTCGCCATGAATGACATGTCCATGAGTCCCACGCCCTCCCGAATGGCATGGTGCTCGCGCTCCCAAGCGCCGAACCAACTCGGCCGTGCCCACGTGAGTTCGCCTATCTCCGCGCTGACACCGGGTCCGGCGTACCAATCAGCGGCTTCCCACCCGGATACGTCGCGGAAGTACGCACCCTGCGCCGCGAGTCGGTCGTGTAGTGGCGAGCGCTTGACGCCGCGAGCGGTTGTCATGCTGCGTCCTGGATAGTGAGCCTCGTAGACCATGCCGAGGGACTCAACCGTGCGCGAGGCGCGGTAAGACGGGCTGGTCTGATACGGCTGCAGCCGATCGATGTGCATGCCCGTGACGTCGACATCGGGCAGTCCGTCGACGATCCACGTAGCCACTGCGCGGCCGATGCCGCCGCCGGTGAGGATCCCGATTGAGTTCATGCCCGCGGCGACGAAGTATCCCCGCACCTCCGGCGACTCCCCGACTACCGGCGCCAGATCAGGAGTGAAGGATTCTGGGCCACAGAAAAAGGTCTTGATGCCGACATCGAGCGAAGCCGGCACCCGAGCCATCGCGCGCTCGAGGTACGGCCCCATCCGATCCCAGTCAGGGGGAAGGGTGAGGAACGACGCATCCATGGGAATCTCGTCGACGTGCCAGGGTGCGCACACCGACTCGAAGAGGCCGACCATGAGGCCATCGCCTTCGGGGCGGTAGTAGCCATATGAGCCGGGGTCTTCCAAGACGGGGAGATCAGGGTCGAGGCCGGGGATGGCGTCGGTGATCAGGTAGTAGTGCTCGGCTGCTTGATTAGGGACGCTGACGCCATTGCGCGCTGCCAGTTGCCGGGCCCACATCCCGGTGCAGTTGACGATGTACTCGCAC
>Ga0181594_10004903_pt1 | contig 11794 bp, 5 predicted proteins | sample 071ome_18_FD_145603 | JGI IMG/M metagenome (GOLD analysis project Ga0181594, IMG submission 145603) | Coastal salt marsh microbial communities from the Groves Creek Marsh, Skidaway Island, Georgia - 071413BT metaG (spades assembly) | ecosystem: Environmental > Aquatic > Marine > Intertidal zone... | reverse complement strand
CAGCCAGCTCACCGCAGCCTGAAGCTGCCGGGCCGGTGTTTCGAAAATGCGCAAATCCGATGAAGCTGGGTCTTGAAGCCGAAGACAGGCTATTCCGGACCTGGCAAGCCGGCGCGCCAGATCGACACGCAAACGCGGCCAGTGGAGGGCCTGACCTTCGGCTGAGGGCAGCATCAGGACCGCGGCGCCCTGTTCCTTGCCGCTGCTGGCGCGCGAAAAGATACCGGCAAATTGTTCATTTGAGGTGAGATAAACCGGGGTTTCAAGGTATCCCGGGCCCGCCATTGGTTTGATCGGCGGAGCAACCGGGTGAACGCCGGGAGCGCCGCCCGGGATGCTCAAGAGGTGCGCGATTGCGCTCCAGTGCGGCGTGGCGCGGCTTGCCGCCCGCATGTCCGACAAAGCCCTTCCAAACCCCTCGAGCGTGTCATTGGTTTCAACCGGGCGGTTGAGCGCAACAAAGGCATCGGCGATCAACTGGCGATCTTCGCCCCGGTTTTCGGCCAGAACGATGATCTTTCGCGCCGGACAGGAGGTAAGTTTTCCCCATTCGAATTGCTCCAGTTCGTCGAGGGTCTGCCTTCCCAGACGAAATCCGGCCATGTCGACACCCTCAAACGGCAGTTGCGCGAAACCGGCCGGCAAATCTTCCTCAATGCCGGCGCCGGCGGAGCGTGTCATTTCAGCGACCAGCGATCTTCCCGATGCGGGTGGGGCCATCAGCACCAGCTCCTCGGGAACCGACCCGGCATTGCAAGCCTGGACTGCCACGATCGCACCCAGGCGCAGACCAATGTACGAAATCTGTTCGACACCGGCATGCTTGATCAGCCACTCGCAGGCCGACGTCGCGTTATCACTCCAGCGGCGCAAAATACCGGGGTCGAGACTTGTGCCCGCGGGATATCCAGCGCCGCTGTAGTCGAACCGAAGCACGTGCAATCCGCGTTCACTCAAGGCGGTTGAAAGTTCAGCCAGCGCGCCCCGATAGCGCACTTCTTCCAACCCGAACGAATTGCAAATCACAACGCCCTTGTGGGATCGCCCCGGGCTGTAAAGACCGAAGCAATTGTCAAATGTAACCGGTTGCATATGCCATTCCCGCGCTATTGGTTGTGTAGCGCCAGTCCATCCTATCGGGCTTACGGGAAGGTGAATTAAGGGCCGGTCTTTACCGGTACACGGCGGTTCTGCGGCTGTTTCGGAAGCTTTAGTTAACAGCGCGCGAAACAATCTGGTTAACCTCTTCCGCGATACGGTGCGACGCCCTGATCGGGCGCCCAGAGGCCAGCCGGCAAACGCCCGTGTTGCCAGAATACGTCGATCGGCATGCCACCGCGCGGATACCAATAGCCCCCGATGCGGAACCATTTCGGGCGCAACAGCTTTACCAAGTCCTTACCTATGCGCACCGTGCAATCCTCGTGGAACGCGCCGTGATTTCGGAACGAGGTCAGGTAAAGCTTCAGCGATTTGGACTCGACCAGCCATCGGCCAGGCGCGTAGTCGATCACGAGATGGGCAAAATCCGGCTGGCCGGTTACCGGGCACAGGCTGGTAAATTCAGGGGCTGTGAAGCGGGCCAGATAGTTTGTGTCAGTATGCGGATTTGGGACCCGGTCCAGCTGCGCTTCCTCGGGAGAGGCGGGAACCGGGGCTTCGCGCCCCAGGATCGACGGCTTGTTTTTCCGTGCTGCCATGACTTGCTTTCAGTACCGCGGAATTTACTCTGTCATCTGCGCCGCTGGGTCGGCAACGGGAGGATATCCCGCGTTTCGGCGCAGTTCGACTAAACCGGCGTTAGCCCCTATACCAGATCGCGCGCCTTGGTCTACATTGCGCGCATTCACTGATAGCCGCGGCGCCGGCAACTGGAATTGATTTTGGGGGACTTTATGGCGAAACGGCCGAATTTTCTGTTTATCATCACTGATCAGCAGCGGGCCGATCACGTTGGTTGCTACGGCAACGACATCGTCCGCACGCCTTCCATTGACTCCCTTGCAGCCAGCGGCATCCGCTTCACCCGCAATTATGTCGCCAACCCGGTATGCATGCCGAACCGGGCCTCGATCATGACCGGGCGAATGCCGTCGCTTCATGGCTGCCGCCATAATGGCATCGCCTTGTCGCGGGAACACACGACTTTTGTCGAAGTACTGCGTGACGCAGGCTACCGGACGGCGCTGATCGGCAAATCGCATTTGCAGGGGATGACCGGTATGCCACCCGGCATGTCATTCGAGGTCGACGATGGATTGAGCGCACCATCGGAGGCCTATCGCGACGCCTTCAAGGACCAGCGCAAGGGGCCTCCCTACGAACTGGAAGTGCTGCCAAGATGGGACAGGCCGCTGGCGGATCGCATGCAGGAGCATTTTTACGGATTTGAGCACGTCGAAATCGCCGACGACCATGCGGACCGGGCCGGCGGCGACTACCTGCTTTGGGCCCGCAGCCAGCACCCGGACTTCGGCAGCCTCGTGGGACCTGAGAACGCCCATCCGGACAACCGGATCAACGCACCGCAGGCCTGGCGCACACGCGTGCCGGAAGAGCTCTATTCCACGACCTACATCGAGCAGAGGACGATTGCGTACCTCGAACAATGCGCAAAGGCGGAAAATCCCTTCTTCATCCAGATGTCATTTCCCGATCCGCATCATCCGTTTACGCCACCGGGAAAATACTGGGACATGTTCAACCCGGACGACATGCCGGTGCCGGCATCGTTCGGCAAGGGCGATTTGCCCCCGCTGAAGCAGATGGTCGATGTCATGCGCGACGGCAGCGATTTGCGCGACAACCAGGCGCCATTTGCGGTAACCGAACGTGAGACGCAGGAAATCATAGCGCTCACCTATGGCTCCATCGCGATGATCGACGACTCGATCGGGCGCGTGCTGGCCGCACTCAAGCGGCTCGGACTGGATCAGGACACGGTTGTCGTATTTACCGCCGACCACGGCGATTACATGGGCGATCACGGCATCATGCTGAAACTGCTGTTGCACTATCAGGGGCTGATCCGCATTCCGCTTATCTGGAGCGAGCCGGGCATGCAGCCGCAGGTAAACAGCGGACTTGCTTCCACCCTTGATCTGTCAGCCAGCATCATGCGGCGGGCAGGGATTCAGCCGTTCAACGGCAATCAGGGACGCAACTTGCTTGCGCCCGAGAGCGAAGCGCCTGAATGCCTGTTGATCGAAGAAGATACACAACGACCGATCAACGTGTTCAAGCGGCCGCAGCGATTGCGCACATTGGTTACCAAGCGCTGGCGCATGACCTACCGCCACGGCGAGGATTGGGGCGAATTGTTCGATCTTGAGAATGATCCCGACGAAATCGTCAACCTGTGGGACGACCCATCCCATGCTGGAACGAGAGCCGAACTTACGGATGTTCTGATGCGCAAAATGGTGGACATGCAGGATCGTGCGCCGTTGCCGTCGTATCGGGCGTGACCGGATCGCCACGTTGAGACGCCGGGGATACGGATTTACGATACTTTACGCTTCATCGGTCTATCGCTGCTGGCAAAGACGTTAGAAACGCCTATGATTGCGGGCGTCATATCGGCATCCCGATTAGCGCCATCCTCCGATTCTTGCTATGGAGCGGGCGAAACTGCCATTCCCGTCGGAGCCTAAAGATGAACGACGCTGCATCTGACCAGCCGGTAGAGACCGCGCAGCAGCAAGATGCTCCCGGCAAGCGCGAACCGCGCCATGGACTTTGGCGCAAACTGCTCATAATCGTTCCGCTTGCGGCAGGCGTGGCGGTTCTCGGCTACGCGATCAAGTCGCGCAAACCGCCAGCGCAAACGCCCGTTGCGGAAAGGGCTCAGCATGTTCGTGTTATCGTGGCTGCAGAAGTTGCAATCCACCCCCAGGTGACAGGTTACGGGACTGTCAAACCGGGACGGGTCTGGAACGCGATCACGCAAGTCAGCGGCAAAATCATTTATGTACATCCAAACCTGAAGAAAGGCGCGCTGATCAAAAAGGACTCGGTTCTGGTCCGTATCGATCCAGCCGATTTCGAAATGGCGATTGCCGAGGCGACAGCCAACATCGAATCCGCCGAGGCGCGCCTGCTCGAACTGACGACCAACCAGTCCAATTTGACCAAGGTTCTTTCGATCGAGGAAAAGTCGCTGACGTTGAAGCGCTCCCAGCTGAACCGCAAACAGGCGTTGCAAAAGCGCGGCACCGCAACCGCGCTATCGGTGGAACAGGAAGAACGTGACACGCTCGCGCAGGAGCGCCGCGTCCTGGACATCAAGAATCAGCTAACCCTGCTACCCGCACAGCAATCAGTACAAAGGGCGCAGATTGCGGTGAACAAGTCGCGGCTGCAATCGGCCAAACTCAACCTGTCCCGCACCACCATCAAGGCGCCATTCTCCGGCCGCGTTGCCGAAGCGCCGATCGAGCGAACCCAGTTCGCACAGGCCGGTTCGCGGCTTGCGATTATTGATTCCATCGCAGTGGCTGAGATCGAAGCGCAGTTTCCGATTGCACCGCTGGCGCAATTTGCCAGGGCCAACGTGACCAACGGAAGACAGGCCAATGCCGGGACCTCGGTGGATTTCGCACAGCTGGTAAAACAACAAGGTTATTACGCGATGGTGCGCATGCTGAGCGGCCCGGCAAGCGCAAGCTGGCGCGGCGATATCGTCCGCGTCAGTGACACGTTTGACCCACAGACCCGCACGATGGGGATCATTGCCGCAGTCAAGGACAGCTATCGCAAGGCCGTTCCAGGCGAGCGCCCGCCGCTGACCAAGGGGATGTTCGTTCAAGTTTCCTTACACAGCAAGCCGCTTGCGCCCGGGATTGTCGTTCCGGCGGCAGTGGTTGAAGACGGCAAGATCTATCTTGCCGGCAAGGACAATCGTCTGAAAATACGCAAGGTTCAGACCGGCCTCACCGTCGGCGGTCTTGTGCAAATCCGCGGCGGGCTGAAAGCAGGGGACAAAATCGTCGTATCGGACATGCCGTATGCACTGCCCAACATGCTGCTGCGCACTGACCGGGACAGCGGGCTGGAAGCTGACATTGCCCAGGCCGCACGAGGCGGGGCTGCTCCTGCTGGCGGCGTCGAGCCGGCCGGCAAGGCAGAGAAAAAGCACGGGAGCGGGCAGCCGTGATCCGGTTTTTCGCAGGTCACCCTACAGCCGCCAACCTTGTCATGGTGGCGTTTCTGGCGATCGGGATATTGTCCTGGCCCATGCTTCCTCGCGAGACTTTCCCGCGCCTGGAACCCAATCGCGTGGAAGTGTCCGTGGCCTATCCGGGAGCCCGGGCCGAAGAGGTAAAGGAAGCGATCTGCCGGCGGATCGAGGACGCCGTTAGCAGCGTCGATCAAATTCTCGAAGTCAAATGCGAGGCGCGCGAAAATCTCGGCCGCGCCGAAATCAAGATGCGCGAGGGCGCCAATCTCGACCGCTTTACAGCCGATATCAAAACCCAGGTCGATGCCATAACCTCATTCCCTGAGAACACCGAAAAAGCGATCATCAAGCAACTCGGACGGACCGATTTTGTCGCCGCGGTAGCGGTGACCGGTCCGCTGGACCGCTCGCAGCTGAAAGCTTATGCCGAAGATGTCAAGGCGCGCTTGCAGCAAACCCCGGGGATCAACAAGGTCGACATTCGCGGCTTTTCCGATCATCAGATCAGGATCGAATTGTCCGATCAATTGCTGCGCCAATACGGCATTACCATTGCCGATGTGGCCGGCAAGATCCGCCGGCAAAGCAAGGATGCGCCGGTTGGCATTTTGCGCGCCAGTGACCGGGAAATATTGTTGCGCGTCGCCGATGAGCGCCGCAAGCCGCGCGAATTCCGCAGTATCGTCGTGGTCGCTGCGCCCGGCGGTGGTGAAATCAAGCTTGGTGACATCGCCACGATCTCCGACCGGTTTGAACTGGATGAAGACAAAGTCCTGTTCAATGGCAAGCCGGCTGCCATCCTCGAAGTGACGAAGGCGGCTGCCGAGGACACGCTGGAGGCGATGGATGCCTTGCAGGGCTTTTTGAAGCGCGAGCGCCAGGCCGCGCCGAAGGGCGTGGCATTTACCATCACGCGAGACGTGTCCTCCATCGTTCGCGACCGTTTGCGCCTCGTGGTCAGCAATATGACGCAAGGGTTGGCGCTGGTCGCTATCGTGCTGTTCCTGTTCTTCGGCCTGAGATATTCCTTCTGGGTTGCAATGGGCCTGCCGGTCTCCTTCGCCGGCGGTTTTGGCGTGATGGTCGGGCTCGACTTGTCGATCAACATGCTGACCATGGTCGGCCTGTTGATCGGTATTGGCCTGTTGATGGATGACGCCATCGTCATTTCAGAAAACATTGCCGCGCATCGGCAACGGGGCAAATCCCCGCTTGATGCGGCCGTTGACGGCACACGGGAAGTTTTTCCAAGCGTGATATCGTCTTTCACGACCACGGCCTGCGTGTTCAGTTCATTGTTATTCCTGAAGGGCGACATCGGCCAGGTGCTGAAAGTCATTCCGGCGGTTATGCTGGTTATCCTGACGGTGAGCCTGATCGAGGCATTTCTGGTTTTGCCGCACCATCTGCTGCATGCGATTTCCCACGCCGGGATTGGCGCCGGTTGGCTGCAACGGCAAATGGAAAAGGGCTTGTCCTTCGCTCGTGACCGGATCGCCGGCCCTCTGGTCGACTTCTGCATTGCGTGGCGCTATTTCACTGCCGGCGCTGCGATAGCGGTGTTTCTGTCAGCTATTGCGATGATGATCGGCGGACAAGTGAAGTTCCGCGCGTTTCCGGCCATCGAAGGCGATATGCTGGAGGCGCGTATCCTGCTTCCGCAAGGTACGCCGCTTGCCCGGACAGAAGCAGTTGCCAAACATGTCGTCGATGCCATGCGGCGCGTGAACAAGAAATATTCACCGGATCAGCCCGGCGGGCAAAGTCTCGTTCGCAATGTCACGATCAGCTACAACAAGAATATCGATTCATTTGAAACCGGCGCTCATGTGGCGACAATTACCGTCGACCTTCTGGCGGCGGAAAGCCGCAATACGGCTATGGCGAAAGTCATTGGCGATTGGCGCACCGAGACGGGCAGCGTGCCAGACGTTCGCTTCATCAAGTTTACCGAACCGACGATCGGTCCAGGCGGACGGGCCATCGATTTGCGGCTTGTGGGACGCGACCTGGAGCAGTTGAAAAAAGCTTCAAGTGAATTGCAGAACTGGATGCGGCGCTATCGCGGGGTTCGCGATCTTACCGATGACCTGCGGCCGGGAAAACCGGAGATCCGTGTGCGCCTGAAACCGGGCGCTTCGAACCTGGGCGTCGATACCGATACGATCATCGCGCAAATGCGTGGCGCATTTCTCGGCACCACCGTGACGAAGATACAGGTTGGGTCGGAACAATACGAAATCGACGTGCGAATGCAACGCAGCGAGAAGGACAGCATTGGCGACTTGCGCAATTTCACCATCAGCGCAAGCGGCGGCCGCCGCATCCCGATCACCGATGTCGCAGATCTTGAGCAGGGCAGGGGCTACGCGCGGATTCAGCGAATAAATGGCAGTGAGGCGGTCACGATCCAGGGCGATGTCGACACGCGGCTAGGCAATGCTTCTGCGATCGTTTCAGATACCCGCAAGCGCTTTGTTCCTGGCCTGCTGAAACGTTACCCGGGCGTCAGTTTCCAGTTGCGCGGTCAAAATGACGAGGCAAGCAAGACCCAGGAATCGATGGCGCGGGGGCTGTTAATTGGCCTGATCGGCGTCTTTATCCTGTTGAGTTTCCAGTTCCGCAGTTACATCGAGCCGGTCGTCGTGATGATAGCGATCCCGCTGGCGCTGATCGGCGTTGTTTATGGTCATTGGGCGATGGGCCTCGACCTTTCCATGCCGAGTATGCTTGGATTTGCCGCCCTTGCCGGGGTCGTGGTCAACAACTCGATCCTGCTCGTGAACTTTGCCAAGATCCGTTTCAACGCCGGCATGGGTTTGGCGGAAGCGGCGCGCCAGGCAAGCCGGGCCCGGTTCCGGGCGATCTTTCTGACAACCAGCACGACAATCGCCGGTCTGTTGCCAATCCTGTCGGAGACGAGCCTGCAGGCGCAGGTTCTCATCCCGCTGGTTACCAGCCTGATGTTCGGGCTGCTGTCCTCCTCAGTCCTCGTGCTGCTGGCGGTGCCCGCGCTCTACCTGATCCTCGATGACATGGGATTGACGAGCGTCTCGAGGCAGCGCGCGGATGAAGCTCTTGAAGCCAGTGGCGGGACCGGCCTGCAGGCAACGCAACCTGCGCCAAACAGCGCGTGAACGCGGCGCGAATCCCCGGCAATACAGCCACAAGCGCGGTCGGTGCGGCGCCACACTTAATCACAAAAAAATATCGGGCATGGCGGACGTGACAAAACGCACACGCAGAAGGGAAGCTTCCCCATGTCTACACTACCCGGAAAAATACCCAGCAGGTTGAAACTTCTGGCCGCGTCGGCTGCGCTCGCAGCATCGTTTGCAGTCAACCCCGTTCAAGCCCAGCAAAAAGTCATGATCGTACTGGATTCATCGGGCAGCATGGCCGGCCAGATCGGCGGGGTGCGCAAGATCGATATTGCCCGCCAGGCAGTTGGTTCGATCCTTGGGAAAATGGATGCTAAAACGCAGCTCGGCCTGTTTGCCTACGGCCACCGCCGCAAGGGTGATTGCGGCGACATCCAGATGATACACGCAATGGGCTCGCCCAATTTCCGCTCGATGATGCGCTCGGTCAACCGGCTTCGGCCGATAGGCAAAACCCCGCTCGGCGATGCGGTGCGGCAGGCTGCAAGGGCCATGCGCTACACCGAGGAAAAGGCCACTGTCATTCTCGTCAGCGACGGCAGGGAAACTTGCGGGTCAGACCCGTGCGCACTCGGACGCGAGTTGAAGAAACAGGGGATTGATTTCAAGGTCCATGTCGTCGGTTTCAATATTCGCCGTGGCGAGGAATCCGGGCTGCAATGCCTGGCACGCAACACAGGTGGAGCCTATGTCGCGGCCAACAATGCGTCATCGCTGAACAAGGCCCTTCAAACGACCGTGAAAAAGGTTGAGGCGGAGCCGCCGCGGCCGGTCAAGGTGCAAACGCCGCCACCGGCGCCGGTCAAACCGGCCTTGAACGGGTTGAAGATCCGCGCCTTTATCAAGGACGGCGGGCCTGAATGGAAGGGCACTCTCGGCGTGACCGTGCTGGCCAAGCCGGAAGGTTTGTCGCAGCAGCGCAAGAAGGTTGCATCGGCATGGCGGGTGCGATCCGGCCATATCGTCAAGGCGTTGAAACCGGGCGATTACCGGGTGCAGATCGTCCTGCCGGATCATCGCCACATCACTTTCTCCCTGGACATAACCTATACCGGCGGCGGCCAGATGCTCGATGCCGTGCTCAATATCGGCCAGGTGCGTCTGGACGTGACCTTCAAGCAGGGTGGACGGCCGTTCAACTGGGCACTGGGCTGGACGGTCTCTTCCACGACGGCCGATTTCGCCGGCAAGCGCAAGAAAATCGCCTCGTTCTGGCGGGTCAAGACCGGTCACGTGAACTGGCTGCCGGCCGGAACATGGCGGCTTGATGGCCTGGCGACCGATGCCCGGTACATGAAGCTGCAAACCAACATCAAGATCGAGGCTGGCGGCCAGCACGTCATAACGCAAAGCATGAATGCCGCCCTGGTGCGCCTCGACGCCAAGCTTGTTGCTGGAGCGCCGGTCTTCAAGGGCCAACTCGGTTGGTCGATCTTCTATGGCAAACCCGACCTGAGCGGGAAACGCAAAAAATTGGCCGGTTTCTGGCGCAAGCGTGCAAGCTACGTATTCCCTCTTCCGGCAGGCGAGTGGACTATCGAGGGCGTGTTGCCGAGCCATCGCCACGTGAAATTTGCAACCAGGTTGAAAACCGAGGCTGGCGCCCAGACGCCCCACGAAGTGATCATGAATGCCGCCAGGGTACGATTCGATGCCACTGCCGACGGGAAACCCGTCAACGAGCAACTGGCGTTTGATGTGCTAGAGCCGACCAAAGACCTGGCTGGCAAGCAGCGCAAGATCGCCGGTTTCTGGCGCAAGCGTTCGGGGCTGGTAACATATCTCAATGCCAGCAAGTACCTGCTGAGGGCCTATGTCGTAAAACAGCGCAATATCTCCGGCCAGACAACGATTGAGGTGAAACCTGGCCAGGAAACCGCCTACGGCGTAAACATGACGGTGGAATAATCGCCATCGAGAAAGGGCGGCTTCCCAGGGAGCCGCCCTTTCCACATCCAATACAGCTCGCCTGCTGAATATATTCCGGCGAGGAATGCCTCCCTAAAGGCAAATTTTCCTAGCAGGATTAAATGTCTATTTACCATATAGCTCGTTAAAATAATGTTGTTCAATCGTTCCCGGCGCTTTCCCCGTCGCCAAGTATGACTGCCGTATCGGCGCCCAGAGCGGGTGGGGCGTTGCGCAGCGGGCCACGCTCGCCATTAAAGCGCAGTGGCAATCCGATAAGGCTCATTCCGCTTTCCGGTGCTTGCTGAACGATACCGAGGGCCTGCGTCTGCGGATGATTGATCACCTCGTCCATGGATTGCAATGGCGCAATCGGCACGCCGGCCGCCTCGACAATCTCGATCCATTCGGCGGCGGTCCTGGTGGCGATGATGTCCTGGACGGCAGCGTTGACGAACGCCCGGTTTTCCACGCGCCTGGGATTTGTCTTGAAACGCTCATCCTCCAGCCATTCGGGGTGGCCGAGGGCGCCGGCGAGCCGTCGGAAGAGGTTGTCGTTGCCCGCCGCGATCATGACATAGCCGTCAGATGCCTCGAACACCCTGTAAGGGACGAGGCCGGGATTTTCCGACCCGTTGCGGCCGGGTAGCTTGCCGGTGGCGTTATAGCTGGCGCTTTGAGCGTTGGTCCAGGCCAGGGCGGTTTCGAACAGCGAGGTATCGACCGTGCAACCTTCGCCGCTGAAAGTGCGCCGGTACAGTGCCGACACAATGCCGATGACGGACCACATGCCTGAACCCTGGTCGATAAGCGATACACCAACGCGGATCGGCGGCTCGCCGGGATTGCCGGTAACGCTCATGATGCCGCCGAAGGCCTGCATCAGCGGATCGTAGCCCGGTTTGCCGACCAGAGGGCCGGATGAGCCGAATGCGCCGAGATTGCAGTAGATGAGCCGGGGGTTTTCCGCCCGCAATTCCTCGCCAATGCCAAATTGGGAAACCAGTCCTGCCCGCATGTTCTGGATCACGACATCGGCCTGGCAGACGATGAAGGATCGCAGTTTCGCCAATTGCTCCGGGTCCTTGAGATTGACCGCAGCGGATAGTTTGTTGCGATTTACCGACTGGAAGATCGTCGATGCATCGTTCCAGAACGGCGGGCCCCAGCTGCGCGCATCATCTCCCGTTGCCGGGTTTTCGATTTTTACGACCCGTGCCCCGAGATCGGCGAGGATTTGCCCGGCAAACGGTGCGGCAACGCTGTGGCCAAGTTCGACAACGGTAATGCCGCCCAAGGGACGCGCGGCGCTGGCCGGCTCGCCGCCGGACGTATCGCCAGCGGCATCACCTATCGAACCGATCGCATCGTTTTGGCTCATAATGGCAACCTGCGGGTTTGATCGAAAGCGGCGGCTGGGCCCCGCGCGGGCCTGATCCTTGAACCAGCCCCGGCGCGCTGTCAAAGCTGCTGGTCGCAGGTTTGATAGAATTTCGGTGGTCTTTGTGACGCGCTGGCCGGCATGGCTATTGTATTGACAGCCTTG
>Ga0181594_10004902_pt1 | contig 11796 bp, 14 predicted proteins | sample 071ome_18_FD_145603 | JGI IMG/M metagenome (GOLD analysis project Ga0181594, IMG submission 145603) | Coastal salt marsh microbial communities from the Groves Creek Marsh, Skidaway Island, Georgia - 071413BT metaG (spades assembly) | ecosystem: Environmental > Aquatic > Marine > Intertidal zone... | reverse complement strand
ACAGCGTACCCTTCGCTGGTCGCCGCCTTGGCGGCTTCCGCGAGTTCTTCCGGTGTGCCGGGTTGGATGACAAACGCAGCAGGGTCCGCTTCACGGAAAACGTCGCTGGAAAAGAACTGACGATCTGCAGGATCGGTCAGCACATGATCGTTGCCAAGGATTTGGCGCAACCGGGCCTCAAGGGCCGCTTCTGAGCGGTCAACGTCAGCGGCGTTGCTCATGAAAAACCTCTTTCTGGCAGATGGCGCGCTACCCCATGTTCGACGCAGGAACGCCGCCGACGCAAGCGAACCGCGACGCCCGGATGGAAGCTACAACACGCCTTTCTGCGCACGATCTCGCAACTCGGTCTTGAGAATCTTCCCGCCGGCATTTCGGGGCAAGACATCGAGGTAGGCGTAGCTCTTGGGAATTTTGTACTTCGCTAGATTTTTGCGGCAATAGGCATCGAGATCCGCGTCGGTCACTTCGCCGCTTGTCACGACGATCGCTTTGACGGCCTCGCCCCATTGCTCGTCCGGCACCCCGATCACACTTGCCTCTGCAACCGCGGGATGGGCTATCAGAACTTCTTCGATCTCCCGGGGGAACACGTTGACCCCTCCGGAAATGATCAGGTCCTTCTTGCGATCCACAAGATAGAGATAACCCTCATCATCGTGTCGGCCCATGTCGCCCACTGTGCACCAGCCATCCTCAGTGAGGGCTTCAGCCGTTGCCTCAGGGTTTTCCCAGTAGCCGTTAAACAACAGGGGGGAGCGACAGAACAACTCCCCGACGTCACCCTGGGCGACTTCAGCACCATTCTCGTCGCGCAATGAAACTTCGACGGTTGCGTAGGGCAGTCCCACGCACTGTTTCTTGCGAAGCTGATCGGGCGGCCTCAGGCTCGTCACGAAACCACCTTCGGTCGACCCATAGGTTTCGTGCAACAAGCCTTCGCCAAAATAGTCGACGATCTTTTCTTTGGTGTCTTGCAAGAGCGGTGCGGCATTCGAAATGATCGCACGCAACGTGGCCGGGCGATGCTTGTCGAGGGTCTTCTTTTCCAGCGCGAACATCCGATGGAAATGCGTCGGCACGAAAAAGGTGTTCGTGAGGTTCATCTCGGAAATCTTGCGCAGCACGATTTCGGGATCGTACTTGGGCAATATCTCGCAAAACCCGCCAAAGAAGATCGGCGCCATCGCGAAGGCAAACCCGGCACCGTGGAACAACGGCGCCAGAGCCAGCGCCCGGTCGTCCGGCCCATAACACCCGAATTCAATGCCCATCGTGTAGAACGCCAGCGTGCGCGACCGGTGAGACAACAGGCACCCCTTGGGCTTGCCCGTGGTCCCCGAGGTGTAGGGAATGCAAAAGACATCCCATTCCTCCAGCGGCACCGCTGGAAAGTCAGGTTTCGCGGCAGCGATCCAGTCGTCGTAGTCCTTGCCAATAACGATGATCCGCTGGACGGTCTCAAGCTTGGCTGCGCGGGCGACATCCTCCACGCTTTCGTGGACGAACAAGACCTTCGCGCCTGAGTCATTGCAGATGTGTTCGACTTCGGGCGGCGTGACAGAGGGCGGCACCATCGCCGCAGCGACACCGGCATCGGCCAGCCCCGCGACAATCTCCAAGAACTCGATGCAATTGGGCGCGAAAAGCGCGGCGTGATCGCCCTTTTTGAGCCCAAGGTCGTGGATTGCCGCCGTGGCGACACGGTTAAACCGCTCTACGACCTTGGTGTAGGTAAATTCACGCGGGCCCTGCGCTAAGGCCACCTTGTTCGGCGTTCGCCGTGCTGAGGACCGAACACCGGTCGAGAGCAGAATAGGCCGGTAGTTGTCGGGACGTCCCGATATCTGGCCCTCACGCGACATTGCTGAGTTCGACCTTCCAGGAGTCCAGAACCTCGTCAGTGGTCAGCACACGAGCAAAAAAGAAACCCATGGTCATCAGCGCGACCTCGGACCGGTCGTCATCGACCTCACCCACCGCATCACTCACGACGAAGCAACGATAGTCTCGCTGGCACGCATCGCGGACCGTGGTCTCGACGCACATATTCGTGGTCACTCCGCAAAACACGAGGCTCTTAACCTTCATGGCCGCCAAAACGGACTCAAGCTGCGTTGAATAGAACGCGCTTGGTCGGTTCTTTTGAATCACCGTGTCGCCGGGTTCAGGCGTGAGGCTATCGATAATCTCAGCATCCCAAGTGCCCAGGGCACACAACCCAACGTCCTTCAGCGAAGGCATGATCTCATTGACGATGAAGCCGCCATCCTTGAAATCTGGCTGATATACGAACTGGGTATAGATGACAGGCACGCCAGCTTGCCGCGCCGCCGCAACCATGGTCTTGCACCCCGGTTCAGCTGCCGCCAGCCGCTCCCAAGGAAAGCCAAGCTTTTCCATTCGACCGTCCGCACGGCAATAGCTGTTCTGCATGTCCACGACGACGAGGGCGGTTTTGTCGCGTCCCAATTCCATTGTCATTTTATGTCCCCTCTAAGCCGCGTTGCTCAGCTCGACACCCCATTCGTCGAGCACGTCGTTGACGTTCATCACTCGGGCAAACAGGTACTCCATGGCTTTCAGCGCAGTCTGACCACGAAAATCGTCAACCTCGCCCACGGCATCACGGACGACGAAAGTACGGAAGTCGCGTTGCGACGCGTCCCGGACGGTCGTTTCGACGCAAATATTGGTCGTGACCCCACAAACCACGACATTTTCGATGCCCTGCGACCGAAGATAAGACTCCAACCTGGTCGAATAGAACGAGCTCGGTCGGTTCTTTTCGATAATGATGTCGGTATCTTCGGGCTTCATGTCCGGATGAAGTTCGGCGTCCCACGTGCCTGCGACACAAAGGTTCACTTCTTTCAGGCCGGGCATGATTTCTTCGATTTGCACGCCACCGTCCCGAAAATCCGGCTCGTAGACATATTGGGTCCAGAACACCGGCACGTCAGCCTTGCGCGCGCCGGCGACAAGGCGTTGGACGCCGGGCGATGCGGCAGCGAGTTTCTCCCAATCGAACCCCGATTGAGCCATCGACCCCTTCGCGTCCAAGAAGCCGTTTTGCATATCCACAACGATGAGGGCGCAGTTTTCTTTTTGGAGTTCGATCGTCATCGTCTTCTCCCTAAAGGTTTCGATCAGCGCGTCTTCGCAGCTTTACGCTTCGCGGGCTTTGCTTTCGACGTCCGCTTTCGCACGGTTGCGCTCAATCGCCGCAGGGACTTCATCTTCGAGCGTTCGTCGAGCTTGAAAATACGAATGGCGTTTTCGCGCATCACCTTTTGATAGGACTCGGGCCGGAAATTGAGGTCGCCGACCTCACGAACCGCACGGATGGGGTCGATAACCGGCCAGTCCGTCCCGAACAGGAATTTGTGCGAGCCGTAGCTGTTGGCGTAGTGCACCATTTGCTTGGGCCAGTGCTTGGGCGCGTAGGCATCGCCGGCGGTGTAGATGTTCTCGTGCTTCCAGCACATGGAGATCATCTCGTCGATCCACGGCACGCCGAGATGGATGCCTAGCAGCTTCAGTTCCGGATAGAGGATCGCTACTCGATCGAGGGTGATTGGTTTAGCCACGGACGGCAACCGACGATCCCGCTGGTACACCAAGTTGTGGCCGACCTGCATCATGATCGGAATATCAAGCTCGATACATTTCGAATAGATCGGGAAGACGTAGGGATGGTCGGGCGCCATATCGAACCAGTGCGGGTAATAGTGGGCGCCGACAAAGCCGAGTTCTTTTACCGCATACTCCAACTCGGCAAGCTGCCGCATGCCCAGCGTCGGATCGACGCCGGCCAAGCCCGAAAACCGATCGGGGTAGCGCTGGCATACTTGGTGAACGCGCTCGTAAGAGATGTGAAACGAGCCTTTGACGTTCATATCGCCTGCACGCGTGGCAATCAGGAGCGCGTGTTCGATCCCGGCCTCGTCCATCATGCGAAGGTACTCAGGGACCCCGATGCCTTTGCGCATTTTGGGGCTCATCCGGACTTGCTTCTTGAAATGGTTGTCGATCCCGGTCTGATCGTTGCGGACTTCGACCGGCGTATAGAGATTGCAGACGATATCGATATGGCCTGACATGCCTTCCCCTTCCCTAGATGGCGTCCGGCTTTGCGTCCCGGAACCCGTTCGTTATTGTCCGGATAATCTACCGACTGGCCACGCGCCAAGCAACGCGTCTCCTCTTGCCCCAACCGGTCGATATGACAGAATGCGGGCACTTTTCCCCGAGATTTGGACCATATGAGCGACCTGCGAACATTTCTCAATGACGAGGCGCGGCATGTATGGCGGCCGGAGGGCACTGTGTCGTTGGTCCAGGAGATCACCGCGCTTCAACAAGCCCTCGATGCGCGCCAGCAATACCCGGTCATCGAGATTGCTCAACCCCAGGGCGCCGACGGCACGACGAATCCGATTCCCGTGGTGTGCAACCTTACCGCCAGTCGTGAACTGACGGCCCGGGCGCTCGGCATCCAGGACCACCGTGATTTCGCGGCGACATACGCGCAACGCACAGCCAATCCGATCCCTCCGATCAGCGTCAAACGAGATGACGCACCGGTACAGCAGGTCGTTTTTCAAGGCGATGAGGCTTCACTCTTGGACCTTCCGGTCCTGACGCAGCATGCCCTCGATCCGGGGCCCTATCTCACCGCCGCCCACGCGACCACTTATGATCCAGACACCGGCGTCGACAACACAGCGATTCAGCGCTGTTGGGTCAAAGCACCGCGGCGGATGTCGTACTACCCCTATCCCGCCTCGCACAACACACGGAATCTACGCAAGTTCTGGAGCAAGGGCGAAGCCTGCCCCGTCGCGTTCTGGATCGGTCATCACCCGAAAGTGCTTCTCGGCACCCAAGCCAAACTCGCTTATCCGGAAAGCCATTGGTCGGCGTGCGGCGGCCTCCTCGGCGAGCCGCTGCGTTTGGTGCCGAGCATCACTCATGGCGATAAGATCATGGTGCCCGCCGACGCCGAAATCGTCATCGAGGGCTGGGCCCCTGCCGATGTGTGGGAGGCCGACGGACCGTTCGGCGAATACACCGGTTACATGGGCGCCCAGGTGGCCGCGCCGGTTTGCGAGGTGACCTGCATCACGCGGCGTGAAAAGGCGATTTACCACGACTATGGGTCGGGCCATGCCGACATGTTGGTGCCCGACAACATGGTCATGGAGGGCAAGATCTACGGCATGATGAAGCCGATCGCCCCCGCGGTACGACGCGTTCACGTGCCGGTATCTGGCCGGCGCTTTCACGCTTACGTCTCTTTCGAAAACCCGGGTATCGGCGAAGTGCGCGACGCCTTGATGGCGGCGTTGGCCTATCGGCGGACCAAAGCAATCATTGCGGTCGACGATGACATCGATTTGTTTTCGGACAGCGACATCATGTTTGCCCTGGCGACCCGCGTGCAGTGGGAACGCGACGTGATCACCGCGTCGGGATTGCAGGGCTCGCTGATGGACCCGTCGTTGGCGCGCGGCGCCAAAACCGTTCAAAAAGCCGGGATCGACGCCACCTTGGCGCCGTCCGAGATCCCCGGCGCACCGCGACCCGTCGCCCCGCGCAATAGCGTCAGTTCAGATGCTCTCGACGCGGCTATCGCGCGCCTGACCGGGCTCGACACCACCGGCTGGCCGGAGCTTTGAGATGAGCGACGACAACTTCATTCGGCTTCGCACGCATTCGCCCGTGGGCGAAAAACGAGGCAACACATCCTGGGTCCAATGCGCCGGCTGCGAGGGGTGGTTCCATGCGACGGAAGACATTGTCAATCGGGCCGTCGTAACGCTTCATTGCAACCACTGCCACACCGAATTCCTACCGGCGGACGCGAAGAAAATCGTACTCGCCTAGTAGCCTCGTTCGCCAAACGCCACCGCGCCGGATACCCTTGCGCTGCGATGAGAAGAACTGGGTAACAGCATGAAAATTCTCTACACGCCGATGCCTGGGCTGGTGCATCGGGTCGAAGTCGTGGCTCGCGAGTTGGGCCTCTACGACACGATCACGTGGGAACGCGCCATGCCCTATGATCGCCCCAGCCACCTGACCGACCAGAACCCGTTGAGCAAGGTGCCAACCTTGATCACCGACGATGGGATCGCCCTGTTCCCCGGCGCAGTGATCTACGAATACCTGGAATCGCTGGCCGGACCGAAGCTCTACCCCACCGCCCCCGCCGAACGGTGGCCCGCCATGCACCTACTCAGCCTCGGCGAAGGCCTGTGGGACATGACGGTGCAGTGGAACAACGAACGAAAGCGGCCCGAGGCCGAACAATCGCCCGAGCAACGCGCGCGCTACCTCGCGGCCATCGAGCGGGTGCTGGATCGCCTTGAAGTACTCGCGCCATCGTTTTCTGGGTTTCATATCGGCCACATTGCCGTTGCTGGTTGTTTCAGTTTTTTCGACTTCCGCCGTGGCCGCGATCTCGAGACCAATGAGTTCGGCAGCGTGATGCCCGACTTCTACGAAGGCCGCCCCGCCCTGACCCGCTGGCTCGCCGAGGTGCGCAAACGCCCCTCATTCAAGCCAGCCGACTAGGAGAACAGTCGCATGAGAAAAATTCTTGTCCTTGTCCCCTTTCCGATGACGCCCGAAGAACTGGCCAATCGCCAGGCCCAATCCAAGGCGGTCAAACTCGCGCCCGATATCGAGATCGACTACCGCCAGGTTCGCGCCGCGCCGCGCACGTATACAAGCCAGCAAGACTACGTCCTGGCCGATATGTCCTTGCTCGAAGCGGGCCGCTCGGCCCAAGAAGACGGCTATGGCGCGGTATGCATCGACACCGTGAGCGATTCTGGCGTTTCAGCGTTGCGTTCGGTCCTCGACATTCCGGTCATCGGCCCTGGCCGGACCATGTACACCACGGCGCTGATGCTCGGCGATCGCTTTTCGATGCTCTCGATGTGGCAGGACTGGTTCGGTCTCTACAAAAAGGTCCTGACCGAAATGAACCTGATGCACAAAGTCGCTTCGATGCGCGCCATCGATGTGACCCCCGACAACCGCAACCTTCTTGGCGGCAAAGAAGAAAAGATATTTCCCTTGCTGCTGGAAACGGCCACCAGGTGTATCGAAGAGGACGGCGCGGACGTGATCTGCCTGGGCTCGACAACGATGCATCAGTCAGCCGCCTATCTAGCGGAGCACCTGCCGGTGCCGGTCATCAACCCCGGGCCGCTTTCCTACAAGACCGCAGAGGCGATGATGTCGCTCGACCTCGCCCAAAGCCGCAAGACCTATCCTGCGCCTAAGGTCGATAAACGCAGCATGATCCACGCCATGCTCGATGCCGCCGCGACCGAACAAGCCGGCAAGCCCGTCGAGAAATTGGATTAAGGAGTCTTAGAATGCACAAAGCACTCGTCATCGTGCCGTTTGCCCTCGACGCCGAGGGCGTGGCCAACCGGAAATCGCAAACCAAGGCCGTCAAGTTGGGCCCCGACATTGAGTTCGACTTCAAGCCCGTGACCGCGGGGCCGACCAGTTTCATGAGCGCACACGACTGGGCCCTGATGGAGATGGCCATTTGGGAAGCAGGCATGAACGCGCAGGACGACGGCTACGACGCGGTGGTTGTGGACACCATGAGTGATTCCGGCATGGCGCCGCTGCGCTCGATGCTCGATATTCCGGTCGTCTCGCCCGGCCGCACCTCGATGTTGTTCGCCCTGATGCTGGGCAATCGATTCGGCATTCTCGCGCAATGGGACAAAGCCTTGACCCGTTACCGTAAGGCGACCGCCGAATACGGCCTGGCCGCACAATGTGCAGCAGTGGATCATTTCGACGAACCACCCGATTTCGCCAACTTGCTCGACGGCAAAGAGGACAAAGTGTTTCCCAAGATGAAAGCGGCTTGCGAACGGATGATGGACAAAGGCGCCGAAGTGATTTGCCTCGGTTCCACCACAATGCACCAAGCGGCCACCTACCTTGCGAAAGAATTACCCATTCCAGTAATCAACCCTGGCCCCCTGACGTACAAGCTTGTGGAGACCATGCTCGGCCTCGACCTCACCCACAGCCGGGCGGCATTCCCGACGCCACTGGCACCGAAACCGGAGATGGTCCACGCGATGTTGAAGGCGGCGGCCGAAGTCGAAAACAAATAACGGAGTTCGCCCACCTGTGACGATCTATCTCCGTGCCGGTTTGGTCGGCATCGGCTATTACACGGTCGGGTTCCTCGCGTTCTGGGTCGCGGCCGCGCCCTATTCGAAGAACCTGGGCGCCGACGCTTTTGCCGACGGTATTTGGGCCGAGCTCTTTCCCTATTGGACGATTGGCCAGCTTGTTCTCACGTTGTGGGTTTGTTTCGCCGCCCTTTCGCTTCCGGCTGCCCGACACCGCGCACTAAGCGCCGGGTTGGGTGCCGGGTTGCTCAGCTTGGCCGGACTTGTTTTCTTGGGCGTGGAAGATGTTGCACGGGCGTGGCTCGACGTCATCGGTATTGTGGCCGGGATCGGCATCGGCTTTGGGCTCGACCGCCTAGCGGGATCGCGGTTCCTCGCCCAACCCTCGGCGTGGCACCTTCTTTGGTTGTGGGTTCCAGGCGCCGCCTTTTTGACCAGCGCATTCATGCTGATTAACAGCGTGGTCTTGGCTTTTTTCGTCGAGGTCGTGACAGCCGAAACCCTTTGGCTGATCCTGCCTTTGGTCGGGAGCATCCTGATAGTCATGGGTTGGCAACGCCTCGCCGCCGCCCGCACCGCCAAGACCCGCCGCGCGATCCTCGAATTGAGTGGCGCATTTCTGGTGTTGGGCGGATCGGCGGCGCCAGCGCTTATTACCGGACTCGTTTTTCGCAGCCTTTTCCTTGATCAAATCGTCGGCCTCTAAGCCGCCAGGGTCATCAGAGTGTCCAGCAAAAACCCAACTGCCGGTGGTCGGGTGCCCCGGGCCCGGGTCACCGCACGAACGCGACGCGCCCAGGAAACGTCGTCGATTTCAAGGAACGAGAATGCGTTTGCCGCTTCCTCCGCACCGATCACGTCGCGCGGCAGCACGGCAAGAAAATCGCCCTCATCCAGAATCGATTTGATGAAGAGATAGGAATCCGACGCGATGGTCGGTTGCGGCGGGGCGAGCCCCCGGTCGGTGAACGAGCGGGCCCAGCCCGGCACGACCTCCGCAATATTGGATGCCACGACCCAGGGAAAATCCATGAGATCACCCAAGAGAACTTTGCGCCGCCGCGCCAGCGCATGGTCGCCGCGCACTACAACCGCATAGGCATCTTCGGCCAAGACCCGCTCGTCCAAATCGGGATCGGGTGACCCCGCACCGAAGCCCGTGACCACGACATCCAGAACCCCGTTTCGCAGCGCCTCAACGAGCATTTGGTGCCTCCCGCCGGTGACCTCGATGCGCAGTCCTGGACGATCCTGAGCCAAGGCTGCTATCGCACGCACCAATAAAGTGCTCCCTGCACTTGCGGTCCCGCCCACCGCGATACGCCCCTGACCCGCACCCTGCAACAGCGCAATGTCGTCGCTGGCGCGCTGCACCTCGGCCAACATGGCGCGCGCATGACGCGCGAGGGACTCGCCGAAAACTGTCGGTGTCACCCCCCGCGCACCACGATCGGCGAGGCGAACGCCGAGTTCGGCCTCCAAATTGGCGAGGCTCTTGGAGATTGCCGGCGTGGTGATTCGCAGTGATTCGGCGGCACGGCCGAGGTTGCCAAACTCGACCACCGCCAAAAATTGCCTCAACTGACGTATTTCCAAGACTTTCCCAAAAGTAAACAAATATTAAAAAATGGATAATGGAAGGAAAGGCTCAAACCTGTCAATTTCAGCGCCGACATATCCATGGCGCGCGCCGCCGTGCCCAAGCGGAGGAAAGCATGACCCACCAATTGATGCCCAAAGAAGAGTTCTTCAAAGCGCTGCAAGCCGCGCGCTCGCCGGCCCATTCCAGCGGCCACCCCTTCAGCAACGCTTGGAAAGCGGGTGAGCTTACCAAGGACGACCTCGGGTTCTGGGCAATGCAAATGTACTATTACATCGAGGATGTCACGCGCATGTTCTCGGCCCTGTTCACGCGCTTGCCTGACCTACCGGCGCGCCTCTTGATGCTAGAGAACCTCAACGGCGAAGAGTTTCCGGACCGGCATCCCGACCTTCTCCTCGATTTTGCCGAGGCTTGCGGCTACACGCGCGAGCGCGTCAAAGCGGGTTACCTCAACGGCGAGATTTTGCCGTCATCCATGGCGATGCGGTCTTGGATTTTCGAACTGGCGACGGTGCGGGAACTCTCCGACGCGGCGGCCGGCATCATGATCGCGCTGGAAGGACAGACCCCGGCCGTTTACCCGCTCTACATCGAAGCCGGGCGCAAGATGGGCTTCACGGACGAGCAGCTCAAGTTCTTCCATGTCCACGTTGAGGCCGACGAAGGCCACGAAGAAGGGGGGTTGGAGATTTGCGCGACTCACGCCTATACGCGTGAATTGCAGGACCGGGCGATCGCGACAGTCACCAACGCTGCACGGATGCGCTACCAGATGCTGACGTCGATCTACGACGCCACCGTCGGCGCCCGCCAGCAAGCTGCCGAATAGCTTTGCGCTGGTACGAGGGTGAGGGAAAGGTCGCGCTGGTTACCGGCGCGACCGGCGGCATCGGGGGTGCCGCGGTCAAGCTGTTCCGTGACGCCGGTGCGTCTGTCGTCGCGACCGGACGCGATCAGCAACACGTTGAAGAAGTGTTCCGGAGCGACGACCACGTCCTCGCGATCGAGGCCGACTTCGCGAAGGAATACGACGCGCGCCGTGCGATCGCCAATACGCTGGAGCGCTACGGCCGGATCGACCACGTCGTCCACAGCGCCGGGGCGGTCGGCAAGGGGCGAATCGAGGAGACGAGCCTCGCCGACTGGCATAGGCTGATGGACATCAACCTGACTTCTGCCTTCCTGCTGTGCCGCGAAAGCTATCCGGCCTTGAAGGAAAGCAAGGGCAACGTGGTTCTGCTTTCGTCGAGCAACGGGATGCACGGGGGAACACCGGTTTCCGGCCTGCCCTACGCAATGGCCAAGGCTGGTGTGATCAACCTCACCCGTTACCTTGCCAAAGAATGGGCACCCGACGGCATTCGCGTGAATTGCGTGTCGCCCGGACCGGTCGACACGCCGATGCTCGATCGCTTGACCGAAGAGCAACACGAATGGACCAAGGCGGCGACGCTATTGGGTCGCTACGCCACTGCCGATGAATGCGCCGGTATGATCATCCATTTGTGCTCGGACTATGCGGGCTCGATGACCGGCACTGTCGCCAACGTATCGTCCGGCATGGTGTTGGACTAGGCGATGCCGTACACCCACCGCGACGCGTCGGAAATCACCGGATACCACGCGCACATCTATTACGACGCCGAAACCCGGGACGTTGCCCGACGCGTGCGCCTCGGGATCGAGGGACGGTTCGCCTGTATTCTAGGCCGCTGGCATGACCGCCCGGTGGGGCCACATCCGAAATCGATGTACCAAGTTGCCTTCGCGCCCGAAGAATTCGCGAAGATCGTGCCGTGGCTCATGATCAACCGGTGCGGGCTCGATATCTTGGTCCACCCTAACACCGCCGACGCCGTTGCCGATCACGACGTCAACCCACTGTGGCTCGGCAACAAACTCGATCTCGACATCGAGTCCTTACGCCGCTTCGTCATCGAAAACGCCAAGAAAATCGCCGCAGGCTAACCCGGCGCCGCGACAGGTTTTGCGTCCATCGGCAGACGGCGCCTCTAA
>Ga0181594_10004899_pt1 | contig 11800 bp, 9 predicted proteins | sample 071ome_18_FD_145603 | JGI IMG/M metagenome (GOLD analysis project Ga0181594, IMG submission 145603) | Coastal salt marsh microbial communities from the Groves Creek Marsh, Skidaway Island, Georgia - 071413BT metaG (spades assembly) | ecosystem: Environmental > Aquatic > Marine > Intertidal zone... | reverse complement strand
CCCCAAAGGCCGCTCCACCGAGATCATGATGTCGTCGGCGGGAGACAGATTGACGTGTCCGCCCCATACCAGGCACCCGTTGTGCTTATGTACGATCTCCTGCATGCGGGAAATGTTCACGTCCACGTTGGCGAGGACTTCCATGGTATCGGCGGTGCCCGCCGGTGAAGTGATCGCCCGCGATGAGGTTTTGGGAATGGGCAGCCCATAGGCGGCAACAATCGGCACGACGATCATGGACGTGCGGTTACCGGGAATGCCGCCGATGCAATGCTTGTCCATTACATGGGGAAAATCCCAACTGAGTTTCGTTCCAACGTCTGCCATGGACCGGGTGAGGCCTAATACTTCATTTGTCGTCATGAAGGCCGCGCTCGAAACCAGAAACGCGGCGATTTCCATCTTCGAGTACCGGTGCGCGGACATGTCGCGGACGATCTCGTCCAACTCATGCGCCGAAAGCACTTCGCCGGAAATTTTTCGCCGCACGGCGTCCAGGCTTTTCGGCGGTGTGGCAACGGCGATGGAAACGGGCGTGTCTTCGCCGACACCCAAGTCGTCGAACGCCGAGACGGACAACCCAAGGGCTTCGGGCTCCAGAATGTCGCCGTTCTCGACGATATTGAGGGTCGCCATGATCTTCCGGCTCTTGCCGTCCGGCAGTGCGGCGCACACCTCGATTTTGTTGAGGGACGTGAAGTTCTCGCTTTTGTAGCTTTTGCAATGGGCACTGAGGAACGCCACGTTTTCCCCATAGGTCTCAATGCCAATGCGTTTGACTCGCAGCATGATAGGTCCCGCTTGAATTTCCCCGCCGATATTTAGGTCAAAGTTGGGCCGTGTACCAGCGGACATCAATTGTATAAACTACGTACAGACAGGTTATGAGCCGTACCAAAACCATAGGCGTTCTCACCTCCGGCGGAGATTGTTCCGGTCTCAATGCCGTGATCCGCGCCGTAACGGAGCACGCCGCAGGCACATACGGCTGGCGCGTCCTGGGGCTGCGCCAGGGCCACCTGGGCCTCTTGGAATTCCCGCCCGCCGTCGTCGAGCTCAAGCCCGGCGGCACGGAAGATCTGCTCCGGTCGGGCGGTACTATCCTCGGCACCACGACAAAAAGCGATCCATACAATATCAAGGGGCCAAAGGGAGAGGTTCAGGACCGTTCCGACGACGTCATCAACGTTATTCGCGAACTCGGCATCGAAGCGCTGGTCGTCATCGGCGGTGACGGCAGTATGCGTTTGTTCGATCGCCTGTGCCGCCAGGGGAACTTGAATTGGATCGGCATTCCCAAGACCATCGACAACGATGTGCCCGGCACGGACTTCACCGTCGGGTTTTTCACGGCGGTGGGGGTCGTAACCGACGCTCTCGACCGTCTGGCGTCCACGGCCGCCAGTCACCGGCGCATCATGGTGCTTGAAGTCATGGGCCGGGATTCAGGATTCATCGCCCTGTTCGGTGGTATCGCCGGCGGGGCCGATGCCATCCTGATCCCCGAAGTGGACTACGATTTGGACGCACTCAGCGCTCATGTGCGCGATGTCACCGAAAGCGGATCCAACTCGGTGCTGGTCGTGGTGGCTGAGGGTATATCGACGCCGTCAGGCAAAAAGGGCGAAGGCGTGGGCAATATCATCGCCGCAGAAATAGAGGCGCGTACTGGCATCGATGCACGCTGCACGACGTTGGGCCACCTGCAACGCGGCGGTATTCCCACCGCATTCGATCGCCTGCTCGCCACATCTTTCGGTGTGAAGGCGGTGGAGCTGCTCGCCTCTGACATAAGCGGAAAATTAGTGGCGTGGCAGGGCGGCACGGTCGTGGATATTCCCCTGGAGGATGTCGTCACTGGTCCGCGCAAAGTGGGGCGGGATTCGCTATTGCTGAAAACCGCGCTCGCGACCGGCGTTTACGTCGGTAAGCTCAAGTAATGTAAGCCGCCGCCCGCAATGTCCTCGCAACTGCTCCAGCAGGCGGCCTCGCTGCACCGGTCGGGCAAACTTGCCGACGCCGAGCGCCTCTATAAGCAAGTCCTGAAAGCCGACCGGAAAAGCTTTCCGGCGCAATACATGCTGGCCGTGCTTTTGTACCAGCAACAGCGGCCGTCGGCGGCATTGCGCGCGGTTGATCTGGCCCTGAAATTGAATCCCGACTCAACGGAAGCATTGTCGTTGCATGGCATCCTTCAGTTGAATGCCGGGCAGCACAAAAAAGCACTGTTCAGTTTGTCCAAGGTCGTAACGCTCAATCCGGGGGACGCGGAAGCCTGGCACAATCGCGGCGTGATCCTGACCGAACTACACCGCTTTGAAGATGCGGTCCAGTCCATCGACAAAGCGCTGGCGATTCAGCCCACAGCCGAAGCGTGGACCAATCGCGGGGCCGCTTTGCTGAAATCGAACAAATTGGATGAAGCGCTAGGCAGCTTCGATAAAGCGCTTGCGCTGAAGCCGGATTTTTTCGGCGCTCTTTATAGCCGCGGCAATGCCCTGATGGACCTTCGGCGCTACGAGGAAGCCGTTGCCGTATTCGACAAGATGCTGGCCAATGCACCGGATGTGTTCGAAATCTGGAATAATCGCGGCATCGCGCTTCACGGGATGAAGCGCTTTGAAGAATCTGTGGAAAGCTACGATAAAGCGGTCGGGGTCAAACCTGATTTCGCACCTGCATGGACCAACCGCGGGAAGGTTCTTCAAGACCTCAATCGTTACGAGGATGCCGTAGACAGCTACGATAAAGCCCTTGCCATTTCATCGGGCAGTTTGGATGGCTGGTATGGCCGCGCCGTATCCTTGCGGTCATTGCAGCGGCTGGAAGACGCTTTGATGAGCGTCGACAAGGTGCTCTCGCTCCAACGGGATTTCTTGCCTGCATTACTGCTTCGTGGCTGGATTCTGTGCGAGTTCAACCGCATTTCAGACGGTCTTGCGGTCTTGAATGGAGCCGCGGTCCTCGTGTCAAAGTCGAGGTCAAACGATGAGGCGCCCGCGCACAAGCAGCGCCATGATGCCGAACAGCGGGAATATCTTTCTGCCCAGAACGTTCAAATTGACGATAACGACATTTATCTTACCGGCGGTGAAAAACTCAGCGGGCCCGCCGTCAACCCGGCCAATGCGGAGTCCGCAACCGCGCAATGGGAGAAAAGCTCACCCCGGGTTGCGGTCATCGACAATCTTCTCACCGAGGATGCGCTGGAAAAGCTTCGGCGATTCTGCTGGGGCTCGACGATTTGGAAGACGTCCTACGACGATGGATATCTCGGCGCCATGGCTGAGCACGGTTTTGCCAGCCCGCTGCTGGCACAGATCGCCGAGGAACTGCGCGACACTTTTCCGGCCATCGTCGGTGATCATGGATTGCGGATGTTGTGGGCCTTTAAATACGACAGCGCTCTGAGCGGTATTCGGATTCATGCCGACCAGGCGGCGGTGAACGTGAACTTTTGGATTACGCCGAACGAGGCGAACCAAAATGCCGAAGGTGGGGGCTTGGTGATCTGGGACGTCACGGCGCCGAAAAATTGGGACCCTGAAAAGTACAACGGAGACGAAGCAGCCATGCGCGGTTTTCTCGAAAGCGCGGGCGCGAAACCCATAACCGTGCCTCATCGCGCGAACCGGGCCGTCATTTTCGATTCAGACTTGTTTCACGAAACCGATGACATCGATTTCAAGGAGGGATACCTCAATCGGCGCATCAATATCACCATGTTGTATGGTCGGCGCACAGTATCCGGTCTGTGAGTTGTGCCGCTAATCTTCCAATCCGCGGATGTAGCTGATCAAATCGCCGATCTCTGTATCGTTCAGTGATATTTCCGGCATTTTGCCGTGCGGCTTATCCAGGAATTTTCTGAGATGTGAATCCGTCATCTTCGGATCGGCCGCGAGGTCCGTAAAATTGGGGCCGCGTTGCAGTGAGTCCGGGTCGGGTCCGCCGACAAGATGGCACTCGGCGCAAATGTGATGGGCAAGCGCACGCCCGGCGACGGGATCGCCGCCCATGTCCTTCGCCAAAGCAGGCGGTCCGGAAACGGTCAGTAAAAGTAAAGCCACTACACTCCGCATAAAATCACCGCTGATCTAATGACGTCTATTGGGCCAACTTATGCTTGGTGTGTCCTTAAAACAATGGCCGTTCCAAGACTGCTCAGTCTCTATTGAGGGGCATGCCGAATTCTGCCCAAAGCGGGACGTGGTCTGATGTTTTTACGTGGGGCAACGAGCGCGCGCTCATCAGGCGCAGATCTCGGTAAAAAACGTGATCGAGCACCCGCTTCAGGTGAAGCCAGCTCGCGTGCTCGGCGGGAACGCGGCGCATGCCGGTTTCTTTCATGATGTCGCCGAGGATGTTGAGGCGTGACCTGTTCCAGGTATTGAAATCTCCCGCCACGATGCAAGGACCTTTATGGCCGGATGCGCAGGCCGCGATTTGTTCAACTTGCCGCGCGAATTTCGCCAGGGGAACGAAATTGATGGCGTGCACGTTTATGGCCATCAAGGTCGTGTCCGAAAAGGGATACGTCGTGATCAGGGCCGACTTGGGCGTGCCCAATAGTGGCTCGTTGTCCGGCGAACGTAGGGCCTCACTGTATATGGCTTTCACCCGGCTGCCCGATTTGGGTCCGGTCGTGGTGCCGCCGCCGTTGGCAAGAGTCTCGGCCATGATCCATTCCATGCCGCTTGCGAGGTGAAACGGATGGGCGAGGCCGCCGTGCAGAACGGCTTCCTGCAACAGGACGAGCTCGACGCCCGCGGTTAACGACTCTAAGTCAAGCAGCCAGCCGCGTCGGCGCGCCTTGAACATGTTCCAACTGATCATCTTGATGGACGGTCCGAAGTCTCCTTGCGATGCGACGCCAAGGCGGCGCGGCGCGGCGAGCTTCGGAAAGGGGCGGAACCGGGATTCTGACGTCAGCATGTCTAGAGGTAAGGTGAGAAAAGTTTGACCACGGCGTTGCGCAAGCGAGCGGCAAGGTGCATTTTTTGGAGAGTCTGGAGGTGAACGGGTTGTGACATCGATTTCCGTTCTTCGAAGTACGAGTCCATCACTGCGCCGAAAGCGTCATCGTAGCATTCCAAATTGGCCTCGAAGTTAAGGCGCAAGCTGCGCTGATCCCAGTTTGTAGAGCCGACCAGGGACCAAATCCCGTCCACCACGACAATCTTGCTGTGATCGAACGGTGGCGGGCTGCGGAAGATTTTCACGCCGTGTTCCAGCAGCCGTTCGAACTTTGCCGTCATGGCCCAGCTGATAAAAGGGATGTCGAGTTTTTTCGGCACGATCACTTCAACGCAAACGCCGCGCAACGCCGCGACCATAAGCGCGCTGGAGATGACATCGTTGGGCAAAAAATACGGCGACATGATTCTGACGCTCTTGCGGGCAAAGGCCAGCGCCCCGAGGATAACCCATTGCAGTTTCTCGAAGTAATCGTCGGGGCCGTCGGGAATGAGCCGCGCCAGAACCTGCCCCTGCGCGGGTGTATTATCGGGAACAGGCGGCAAGCGAATTTCCGTTCCCGTCGCAAAATGCCAGTCTTCTTCGAACAATTGATTGAGCTGGCTGATGACGGGCCCGGTCACCCGGAAATGGATGTCCTGCACCGCGTGCTTCGGATTTGCACTAAGCATATTGCGCGCGCGGATGTTCATGCCGCCGGTGAACGCAACAGCGCTATCGACCATCAAAAGTTTGCGGTGATTTCTAAGGTTTAAATATGGCAGGTATTTGAGACGGCGCGGAATAAAGCGCGCCGTGGCGACGCCCGACCGCTTGAGATCCTTGTCGGCAGGCGGCGAGGTGTATCTAAGGCCGATGTCGTCAACCAACACATAAACGCTTACCCCGCGCCGGTGCGCATCGACGAGTGCATTAATGAACTTCAGACCAATCTCGTCGCGGTCGAAAATATAAACGGAAAGAGCAATGCTGCTCCTCGCGCTGTTAATGGCCTCAAGCATCGCGGGATACGCCGCATCCCCGTTGACAAGGGGCTCAACACTATTGTTCGGGACAAACGGCGCGGTATGGATGGATTGCGCGAACTGGAATATTTCCCGTTCCTGTTCGCCTGCGGGCTCCCGGTCTGGTGTGGATGCTTCCTTGATCTGCGGCATGGGCGGAAAACGTTCGCCGTCACGAAGTTTGCGCGCGGTGCGGGCAATGCGATTGACGCCGAAAAGCCAATAAAGCCCACTGCCCAGAAACGGCGAAAACAGCACGACGGCAATCCAACCTAGGGCAACAGCCTCCGACTGTTTGTTCAGCAGAATGTGCCCGCACAAGGGCAGGGCGATGGCCAGATGGATGATCGTGGCAAGAGGCAGGCCTTCAAATCCCGGTATCACCGTTCACCTCCGGATTTCTCCGTTCGGACGCCGGTCGTGTTGTCTCCGTTCGCGGCGTCCGTGACTATGGTGCGGGCACGGGAGGCTGTAAAGTTCGGCGGGCAGACTAAGGCCAATACCCCAGCCGGTCGAAATACGCGATCAGGTCTTCGATTTGAGACGTGCTCAGGGCCTTGGGTGGCATCTCTGGCTGGGCGTGATGATCGGCGTCAATCTCCAGACGAGCTTCCTTACACCGCCGTTCGGATTTGCTTTGTTTTATTTGCGGGGTGCCGCGGGGCCAGAAATCAAAACCGGGGATATATACAGAGGCAGTATACCTCTCGTTGCGATCCAAATGATGAGCCTAGTCGTCCTATGGTTCATGCCCGGCCTGGCAACCGCACTGCCGAATGCCGTTTATGGTCCGGAGAGCGTTCCGCCCCCGGTTGTAGAGTCGGCGGCGGAAGCGCCAGTGTCGGCGCCGCGCCGGTATTTCGCGCACCGCCAAGGTGAGTTCAAGGTCGCGCTCGTTCGCTGTCCACAGCGCTTCGCGGGCAAATTGGCCGAGATCGGTCGCCGGCGCCGCGACGCCGAGCATATAAGGCGCGGTCTTTTTGTGGGTTGGCGCGAGCGTGTGAGAATCCATAAGTCTCTATTGTGTCGATTAATGCCGAGCGGACCGGCGCATTATGGACCCTTCTCCGGCGCCGTGAAACGCCTCCGCTGTAGGCGCATGAGCCGGAAAAGTGGGAACTGGTTTTCCGACCAGCTCATGCGCGATCATAGACTCTAACGCACTGATTCCCTTATGGTTGCGCCGGCAAATAGGGAAAGGGCGAAGAGTCCGGCTGCGGCGGCGACCACTGACGGGCCGGATGGCGTGTCCCATTGCAGCGATGCGAACAATCCGCCGATAACGGCCACCGCGCCCAAGATCGCAGCCCCCAACGCCATGCTTTCCGGGCTGCGCGCAAACCGCCGCGCCGCCGCCGCGGGAATGATCAAAAGCGCTGTCACCAAAAGCACACCGACGATTTTCATCGCCAGGGCCACCGTCAGCGCAATAAGAACTGTGAACACTAGTTGCGTGCGAACGGCGTTGATGCCCTCGGCCACGGCCATGTCTTCGTCCACCGTCACCGCGATCAAAGGTTTCCATACCGTGAATAAAATCGCCAGAAGAGCCGCCGCGCCGCCGTAGATCCAGGCGATGTCCGAAGCGGATACGGCAAGAATGTCGCCGAACAGATAGCCCATCAAGTTAACGCGCACGGACTCCATAAACCCAATCACAATCAGGCCGATCGCCAGTGCGCTGTGAGAGAGGATTCCCAATAACGCGTCCGTGGGTACGCGTCGTTGCCGCTCGAGGATCATCAGGGCTAGGCCGATCACAAGACCGGTCAAAATGATGCCGACAATTGGTTCAGTGCCGAGTACGAGCCCGAGCGCGACGCCGGTCAGCCCCGCATGGGCCAAGGTGTCACCGAAGTAGGCCATGCGTCGCCAGACGACAAAACAGCCTAGCGGCCCGGCTATCAATGCAACACCGACCCCGGCCACGACAGCGCGCACCATGAAATCTTCAAACATCGCTACACGGTTCCCGGATCAATGCGCATGGGTCACCGAACCATCCGGGGCATGCTCGTGATCGTGATGGTGCGGATAAACCGCCAAGGTCTTGGCTGCAGCCGGCCCGAACAGCCGTAAGAACTCCGCATGGCCACTGATTTCGTCGGGCGTTCCCGAGCAGCACACATGGCCGTGCAAGCAATAAACCCGGTCGGTCGCGGCCATAACGACGTTGAGGTCGTGAGAAACTAACAAGACACTACAGCCTGTTTCCGCGCGCAACTTCGCGATGAGCTGATAAATTTCCACGGCTCCGGCGGTATCCACGTTCTGCTCAGGTTCGTCGAGCACGAGCAAATCAGGCCTGCGCAACATCGCGCGCGCCAGCATCACGCGCTGAAACTCACCGCCTGACAGCGTATGCACGCTGGCGTCCAAGAGATGCGCCACTTGCACGCTGTCCAGAACCGCGTTCAGATCTTCATCGGATTTCGATTCTGTCAGGGTCAGAAACCGGCGCACCGAAAGGGGCAGGGTTTCATCCAGAGAAACCCTTTGTGGCTGGTATCCGATCTTTAGTCCGGGTGCGCGCATCACGCGGCCGGTGTCCAGCTGTTCGAGTCCAAGGGCCGTGCGCACCAGCATCGATTTGCCGGCGCCGTTTGGACCGATCAAGGTGACGATTTCGCTGCGCCCAACGCCCATACTCACGTTCTCGAGAATGCGCCGGCCATGGCGTGTCAGCGTCGCGTTTTCAACGCTTACCAACGGGTCATTCATCTGCACCGGCACCTGCGTCGGATGAGCATGTGCGTGATCATGCGTATGAGTATCAGGCACGGACTATTCTCCGCCGCAATGCGGGCACGTACCGCTTAGTTCCAGCACCTGTTTGTCGACTTTGAATCCGCGCGCCGCAACGGCGGTATCCAATGCGTCGTTCAATGAGTCGCTATCCAACTCGGCGGTGCAGCCGCATTCGCGGCAGATTAAAAAGCCGGCGGCATGTTCGGTATCAGGATGCGTACAACCGACGAAGGCATTCAGACTGGCAATCCGGTGAACGAGCCCATTCTCCATGAGGAACTCCAGTGCCCGGTACACGGCCATGGGAGCGATGCGTCCGTCCCCTTTGTTGAGCTTGGCGAGAATATCGTATGCGCCGATGGGGGCATGGCTTTCCCACACCGCTTCCAAAACGCGCTTTCGGATTTCCGTCAAACGCTTGCCGCCGGCGCGGCATACCGCTTCGGCCTTTTTCATCGCGGTGAGGGTGCACCGGTCGTGATTGTGGTTTGGGGCCGGAAAGGCGGATTTAACGTTTTTTCTGGCCATAGCGGCACTGGACTTCCATGGGGTGTAATATGTTATAACATAACATTATGAGGTTAGATCGCAATGCCCCTAATCCTTTGCCCCTGAGCACCCTGATTTGGGCGGCCTTGGCAGCTATGTGCATGTTTTACGCAGAATTGGCCCGAGCCGACGTCCCGCGGGTCGTGGCCTCTGTTAAGCCGGTTCACTCATTGGCGGCTCTGGTTATGGACGGCGCGGGGGCGCCGGATCTGCTCGTGAAGGGAAGCGCTTCACCGCATACCTTTGCGCTTAAACCATCCGATGCCAGCACGCTTTCTCAAGCGGATCTCGTGCTTTGGGTGGGCCCGGAACTTGAACAATTTTTGGAAAAGCCGCTGGGCACATTGTCGCCCAAGGCCGTGTCCATTGCGTTCATGGATCAGCCGGAGCTTAATGTCCTACCAGTGCGCGGTCGTCCGGAGCAGCGCGATGCACACATATGGCTCGACCCGAGAAACGCAAAGGCCATGGTCGGCATCATCGCGCGTGAACTTGAGCGGCTCGATCCGGTACATGCTGAGATCTATTCAGAAAATGCGGCGCAAGCCGTGCGGCGGCTAAACATCCTTGAGCTGGTTTTGGACGAGAAGTTCGCGCCTATAGGAAACCGGCGCTTTTTTACGTACCACGACGCACTCGAATACTTGAGAAACAGATATGAGTTGCCCCTGATCGGTTCGGTGGTGAGGAGCCCCGAGGAGTTCGTCAGCGCGCGGCGTATATCGGGCATCCGCGCCGATATCTTTCATCTCGGCCCATTTTGTCTCTTTACCAACCCTCCATTCGAACAGGACGTCGTAGAACTGATTGTTAGAAACAGTGCAACGCTGAGAGCCGCGGCATTGGATCCCGAAGGCACAGCGCTAATGCCGGGCCCGGCATTCTACTTCGATCTCATGCGCGGCATTGCGGATGATCTGACATCTTGTCTGGTAAGGTCTAAAGGCAATGCACGTTAAGCCGGGCCTGATTGGTTTGCAGCGCCTGCGCCGCTCTCTTTTATGGACGGTGTTGGCCAGTTTATTGTTGACCGCGCAATTCGCGCTTGCAGCTCACCAATTTGATCATCACGTCCATCCCGACATCTCTGCTGTCGCGGACGATTGTGTTGCCTGTCAATTCTCATCTCAACTTTCAGATGGCCCAAGCAGTGCGGAACTGCCCGTTACATATGGCATTGACCTCGGCGTTATTGCGCCGATTTCATTTCAAATCCCGCAAAATACTTTCGTCCACACAGGTTTTCTGTCCCGCGCGCCTCCGCATTCTGTCTCCGTCTAAATCGTTAATCGCCGGCCACTGCGTTCTCACATTCGGGCCGGCCGTTGATATCTCATGCTGCGGGGACTCTCATGTTTCGTATTGTACAAGGCCTTGGCGCCGTATCTCTTTCTATATCTGTTTGCAGTGTTGCATTCGCCGCGGACCAGTCCGCGATCCAAATTGACGAGATTATTGTTTCAGCGTCGCCAATCGACACCGATCGTTTCGATATCGTTCAGGGCACCAGCATTCTCTCCGGCGCTGCATTGGCGGACTCTCTAAAGGGGTCACTCGGAGAGACCTTAGCCAATCAGCCGAGCATCACTTCGACCTTTTTCGGTCCATTCGCTAGTCGGCCGATTATTCGCGGCTTTGATGGCGATCGCATTCGCGTACTGTTCGATGGTATCGGCAGCATCGATGCATCATCGGTCAGTCCCGATCACCAGGTGGGCGGTGATTCAGCCTCGGCTGAACGTATTGAAGTGCTGCGCGGACCATCAACGCTGATGTACGGTTCGTCCGCCGTTGGCGGTGTGGTGAACATTATCGATGGACGTATTCCAAGCGGGAGTCCCGAGAACGGGTATGCCGGCTCAGCCACGGCAGGTTACGCCACCAACGCGCGGGAGGGGTTCGCCAACGGCGCTGCGGATATCGCGCTGGGAGATAACTTTGTCGTTCACGCCGACGGTGGTTGGCGTAATTCAAAGGATTACAGGGTCAAGGGGTTTGCGAGCGCGGAAGCCGAGGAAGAGGGCATTGAAGGGCGCGTCGAAAACTCCGGCGGCGAGACCAAAGATTTTACAGGCGGCTTTTCCTACCTATGGGACGGCGGTTTATTCGGCGCTTCGGTAAGCCGCTTTGAGTCCAACTATGGCAGTCCGGCACCGCATGGCCATGCTGAAGATCACGTTGAAGACCATGAAGACGAGGATGAGGGAGAACACCATGCAGGTGAAGAAGCCGTCCGCATCGATTTGAAGCAGACCCGTGTAGACGCGAAAGGTGAGCTTACAAATTTGGACGGCGTTATTTCCGGCGCCAAATTGCGCTTCTCCTACGGCGACTACGAACATCGCGAACTCGTTGGTGCGGAAACTGGAACCGTATTCACCAACGAAGGCTGGGAAGGGCGGCTGGAGTTCGTTCACGCGCCATTGGGTCAGTTCGCAGGCGCGTTCGGCATTCAGTACCGCGACCGAGCATTTTCCGCCGTGGGTGATGAAGCCTTCGTGCCCCCGTCGGATACGCAGCAA
>Ga0181594_10004895_pt1 | contig 11803 bp, 8 predicted proteins | sample 071ome_18_FD_145603 | JGI IMG/M metagenome (GOLD analysis project Ga0181594, IMG submission 145603) | Coastal salt marsh microbial communities from the Groves Creek Marsh, Skidaway Island, Georgia - 071413BT metaG (spades assembly) | ecosystem: Environmental > Aquatic > Marine > Intertidal zone... | reverse complement strand
AGATTCGCGGGAATGTTCTTTGACGCCACAAGTTTCAACGCCGACATTAGCTCCTGGGACGTCAGTAGCGGCACGGACTTCACGGGAATGTTTGAGGGAGCGACGGCTCTAAGGTCTGCTCAAAATGGCTGCCTCTACTTTAAAATATGGAATTGGTTTAGAAAAAATAATTCGTTTTTCGAAACAGACAAAACAACAATTATTCCAGGGGCTTGCTTTGGAGAGAGCACCACTGAATCTTGCGCATTTTGCGACATTGAGATGTTCCCTCCATACGAATTACACAAACCAGGGATCGCTCCAACAGAGCAAAACTTTAAAAATACAGATGTCAGTTGTGCATATGATATTGCCGACTGCGATAACATTGGTACATTTGATGTCAAAGAAATGACGAGCCTCGAATCTAAATTCCTCAATACACGACTTTTCAACGCCGACATTAGCCGCTGGGACGTAAAAAACGTGGTGAATTTCGGTAGCGCATTTTACCTTGCGCGTAACTTTGATCATGACATCAGTAGTTGGAATGTCAGTAGTGGCACTGATTTTTCGTACATGTTCTATGGAGCGTCCGCTCTTCGGGCTGCCGAAGGTGGCTGCAGGTACTATCGTATTGCAAAGTCATTTGACAGCCAAAATGACGAATTTTGCGTCAACTCAACAAGTTTCTCCTTTGCGACAGGAGGCGACACATACAGCAATTGTTTTGACCTCGGGTGTGGGGCAAACTTTGAAGCATGCAAGGCAGCGTGCGCCACGAGCCCATCTGGTGACGAAGACGACTCTGGGCTGTCCCCCGGAGAGATCGCTGGGATTGTCATTGGTGCACTCGCTGGGATAGTCATCATCAGTATTTTCATCATCAAAGGTGTTTATGGTACGATAGGGGATTGCATGTCTAAGTTCACGACACGTTCGGCCATGAAAGGCGACGAGCAGCTCGCGGCCCTCATGTGAAGAGAGCCAACGCGAAGGCTGACCCCGAGGTGAGCACCGAAGAGAGCCTCGTGAGGAATGTGCTGACAACTTGAGTCAACGCAAAGGCAGCCCCTCTTGGTCCACTCCTGGGCGCACCAACTGTCACAATCCATCACTCCTCTCTCTGCGATGACCACCCCCCCGCATTCTGAACCCTCTCTCGACGTTGACGGCTTTGTAGTCGTCCCAGTAGTCCCCCCCCACCAGGTTCGTTTTGTCTTTGAAAAATTTATCAAGGCGATACTCTCTGCGCCTGAGCTTGCGCGTCTCCCCCCCACCATCACGAAGCGCCTTCGCCGGCAGGACCCCACACTCACGAAGGACGACCTTTCCTTTGTCGGCGGCTCGTTTGGCGCTCTTGGCAACCCCTCGTCGTTCCACCACCCCACGATTCGCAAGCTCCGCGCCTTTTGCACTGGTCGTCTCATTGACGAGGTCTTTGGCGCGTACCTTGAGGCGGACCCCCTGGTGCACTACCAGGCGGTCATTGACCGGGCCATGGTGCGCCTTGGGGGCAACCACATTGGCGCCGAGACGGAGCACCGCGACATTGACCCCAGCTCCCTCAATGACGACAGCATCGTGGCGGTCTTTGGTGGCTGGCTCAACCTTTCCTTTGAGTCCGACACCTTTTACTGCATCCCCGGCACGCACACCGACACCATCCCCCCCGACGGCAGTGCCAAGGGCTTTTTCAAGATACCAAAGAACAAGCTACACGAGTACAAAGGCAAGTGCGTCGGCATTGACATTCCACCTGGGCACGCCATTGTGTTTAATGAGCGGATTCTCCACAGGGTCAACCCCTCAAAGGCCGCCAAGTATCGACTCTTTCTTGGGCATCGACTCACGACCGGACCAAAGGACATTGACAGTGCGCTTTACCAGCAACTCGAGACGATGGCACCGGTTCGACTTAAGAGCGGACAAGACTCGCGCATGTGGCCGCTCTTGTGGTGGACGAATTGGCGCACCAAGCTTCCACTCCAGGCGCGGGCCCTGGTCAACCCGATGGTCTACTCGAGGTGCACCGAGACGAGGACAGTAAAGAACGGCCCAGACACCGGCAAAGAGTACACGTGCATAAAGCCAGTCATGCCATCACTGTCAACACTCTACGACAAGCTACCGTTTCCAGTGTACACACCATCTGAACTACAGCTCTACAGGTCGTCTAGATCGTGGGCGCCGCGCATTGGTGGGAGTGTAGTGTTCACAATGAACCATTAAACAAACCATTAAAAAACCATTAAACAAACCATTAAGCAATAAAAAGTAAGAAATTAAGAAAGATATCACGTTTAATAAAACCGAAAATTGTGTCTATCGTGTAGTGGCAGATACAGACACTGGAATCGCGCTTTTGGTGGTCGTCACCCTCGAGGGTGCCACTCTCGAGGATGCCCTTTTTGTGGTCGCCATTGAAAGCAGCTTTGACGTGGTGACCCTCGAAGGTGCCACTCTTGAGGCCGTCCTCTCTGTGGCTGTTGCCCGCATCATCTTGTTGACGATGGACTTGAGTGTTGCGTGTTCCGACATGGTGGCAGTGTGGTGTTCACGACAACGCCACATCGTCGCATATAGAGCACCGCGCTGCACGATAACCAACACATCTCAACACCGTGATGACAATGAACTTTCCCTCGGTCTCGATGCCATCTCGAGAGAATCAGACCACGGAGCTTACCCTGGTGTCGCCCTTCCCCGCCTTTGAGTTTGCGAGGCTGGTAGTTCTCCGGCGCGTTGACATGAGTTGCTATTCTGGGGACAGCATTCCAACGAGGGCCTTTTGCGGATGCGTGAACCTCGTCGACGTGACGCTCCCCCCCTCACTCATCTCGATTGGCGTCGCGGCGTTTAACGAGTGCAGTAGCATTGTGCACATTGACGTGCCACCCAGCGTCGAACTAATCTCCTCCGAGGCCTTTAAAGACTGTGGTGCACTCCGGAGCGTCAACTTTGGGGTGCACCCTCGGCTGACCCAGCTTGGTGCCACGATCTTTGGCGGTTGCTTATCCCTTGAGAGCATCGACCTCCCCCCCAGCATCCACCTCCTCCCCTCGTACACGTTCAAAGGATGCATCAGCCTTTCAAACGTCAACCTTCCGCACAGACTATCGTGGATCGGCTATGCCAGCTTTGAAGGCTGCACGTCGCTGCACCACCTCGACTTCCCCCCCGAACTCTTGACCATTGCGACGTGTGCGTTTAAGCAGAGCGGCCTCCAGAGCGTCGACCTTCGGCATACAGACTGCACGACCATTGAAAAGTCGGCGTTTGTGCAGTGCGGATTCCTTGAAACAACCCATCTTCCACCAGGGCTGCTCTCTCTTGAGAGTCACGTGTTGGGCTACTGCCGAAACCTCTGTCGTGTTGATATCCCACCCGGCATCTCAAACATTGACGCCTTTGCCTTTGCGGGCTGCCGCTCGCTCGGCATATTGCGCATACCAAAGAGCGTCCTCACCATTGACCCCGCGGCGTTTTCCAGGACCAGGCCGAGAGCGCTGATCTTTGAAGGCAGACCGATTGCGGGAATCATGAGGGGCAACCCCGCCGCCGCCATATTTCTTGACAGACCGCTCAACTTTTTCGTGCCACCAACGACAATTCTACCACGGAGTGATGCGTTTTTCTCAACGCAAAACCCACTGTGCACCGAGACTACAACAAAGAACGTTGACGCGCTCTCATACCTCCTGTGCGCGCTCTGGAGTGTGCCCCCAGAGGTCAGCCTCATCGTTGCCTCTTTTCTACCAATTGATTGCGAATTCCTATCATAAAAGTTTATGGTACAAACAATTCAGTCGAATTTAATAAATTATAAGATTTCTTTTCGTCTCTATTTCGCCCTCTTGGCGCGCGGGTGGATCCCCCTTCGTTTTTGACCCTGGAGTTGACGCAGATGCCGACCCCGGGGCATGCTCGGGGTTGACTTTGAAATCTTCTTCGAGGGTCGACAATACTGCGTCTTCCCGCCGCTCCCACACGGCTTTTTCGTGATGGTATCCTTCCAGCGCTCCCTTTCCCAGCGTCGAAGATTACGACCCGCCTTTCCTTTTCGAACATTACCGTGCTGTTTGCGGCACTTTGCAACGGCCTCGCTCGCCCGCGCGCTGGGCCAGACCTTGTAGGTGCGCTTTACTTTGCGCTGGCAATAGTCCATCGAAATGACGATAGCAAGCAATAGAAACCACCATAAAGCGCATATATAAAAAGCGATTATTGCTTGCAGTTGATCCATCGGCGTGGCGCCACTGAATTAGAAGTACGACGCAGAAGCAACGACATTTTCAACGCTTTTTGCAGCAAAAATCGAAGAAAACCACGTCGACGGTGCACTCAGGGTGCCCATTTTAACGGCAACCGCAACGCCGACGGCGCCAAGGGCGACCACTCCGCCGGCAACTGCAAGGCCAATCGTTGCACCCGTTGAAAGAACCTCCTCGTCATCGCTCGAGGGAGAAGACGAAGTGGGGGAGGGGGTCGTTGGGGAAGCGGTCGTTGGGGCAGTCACGGGGGCAGTCACGGGGGCAGTCACGGGGGAAGTCACGGGGGGTGGCGTTGTAGGTGGAAGCGAAAATGAAGTTGTAAGGTCAAGGCATAATAAATGCGAAAATTGTTCACTCAGAAAAGGGGTATTATCAGCATTAAAACCCAAAGATACCATATTTTCAAAGCAGTTATTGGCACTATCGTGTGATGTGCAAGCACCAAATGCAATAATATTTTGCCCATTACAATACGCAATTCTTGAATGGGTATCTCGATCATCGACAAATATATCGTCGCCATTTGGTAGTTCGTACGATCTGGTGTGAACGATATATTGTCTGAAAGAGCCCCAGGTCGACGTGTCTCCAACAGTTGTCAAAGTATTTGTTACATCAGATTTTATTGATGTACACCGAATTGTGGTACGATGTGCTTGACCATCATCGGCGTGGCAATTTTTACCGCTCCCCAGTGACCCACAGACAGCCGTCACTAATTTTCCAGGTGGACATGATGCATAATCACCCCCATGATATGTACTAGTGGCCGATTCGGTGCTTAGGTAATCAGGGATAAATCTGCATGACACAACAACATTTTCCCGATCGGTCCCAAAAATTTTATCCACATCTTCGTTATAAAAACAGTTACCACCTTCATTATTGTCACCAGTAGAACAAAGAGCTACAACAGCATAACCTAACGGACACTCAGCATAAGTATTGGTATTAGGTGGCGCATGGGCTAATATTTCATTAAGTTGACAAGTCGATTCCTTAAAAAAATAAAACGTCAACAAAATTAAGAACAACATTATTATATGTTATCTCACCGATATTTTATTCAAAAAAAACGTATATATAAATATTAGAACAATCCAATATTCATTTTAATGATCACTTCCCAGAAAGCGCAGCGTTAATCTTCACAAGGTCTGCCTGCGCCTGCATAATGTCGGTGTAGCTAAAGCTGATTTGAATTTTACGGGAAGACACTGGTTCCACGTCCATGTCGGATTCCCCTTCACCCTCGTCCTTCTTGACTTTCTTGACCGGACGTGCAACCTCGGTCGCAACTCTCTTTTTTTGCGCTGTAGCACCCGGAGTGGCACCCCCCGGAGTGGCACCCCCCGGAGTGGCACTCTTTGGTGCAGCCCCCGGGGCATCCCCTTGAGTGGCACTCTTTGGTTCAACCCCCGGGGTAGCCCCCGGGGCAGCCCCTGGAGTGGCACTCTTTGGTGCAACACCCGGGGTAGCCCCAGGGCCACCCCCCGGAGTGGCACTCGGCGGCGCGGCACTCTTTGGATTTGGTGGCTGTTTCTTTTTCGACGACTTTGGTTCGATTGCCAACGCCGCACGTTTCGCGAGGCTCGAAAAAACAACAATCGTGCTTTCGCGGCCCTTTGAAAACGATGGTGCCTTGCCGTAAATTTCGACGAGGTCGGCGTACTTTTTGTTTGCCGGGTCAGTCTTTGCATCGTTTGCCTTTTTCACGACTGCCCTGAGAACAAACCTCTTGCCCGCGTCAATGTGGAACCTTTTGGTGCACTCGAGTTCGACCTTTGGGCTGACCTCCCTGGCCGTGATGACCGATCCACCCTCCTCCCACGACACGAGCAGCGCCACCGTATCGTTGTTGCGCGGGTGCTTTTCCTTCCTGAACGCGACAAACGTGAGGTGCTTCCTTGTTGGCTTTTCGACTCCGTGGCAATTCTCCCCCTCCACGTAGACCTTGAGGAGGGCGCCACTTGTCGTGCTTTCCGCCGTGTCATTTTTCTCGGCGTTCCACAGGTAGAGTTTCGTGTCCGGTGGAAGGTCCTCCCCACGGCGAATCTCAAAAGGTGGTGGCGCCTCGTCGTCATCGTCATTGTCGTCATCGTCATTGTCGTCTTCGTCGTCCTCGGTGTGCACCACGCTGTCGTCGTCTTCGGCATCGTTCTCTTCAACGTAGTCGTCATCGTCTTCGTCGGTCGGCGGGTCAACATCTACTGGCTCGCCGTCGCTGTCGTCACATTTCCCCAGACCGGAAATTGCGTCATCGAGAAGAGTTTCGTCGTCGCTCATCTTGTCGGTATATGCGGTGATCTTCCGATTACAGAACCTTTAGTGCGTGCTGGGGAATGAGGTGAACACGACATGGACGGGCTGAAATACATGCCCCTGGCCGAATCACAACAACTCAAGGATAAATTGCCGTGCGATGGAGCGCTTCTCGTTGTTGAGATCACGGAGCACGTTTTTGTACCCGGGGCGAAGCGTTGGAAAGAGATTGTTGACCTTGAAGAGCATCGTCGTATTGTTCAGCTTTTCCTTTTTGTACTCGGTGTGTGCATTGACACAATGTCGAGTGTTTGCCTCGAGACCATAGTGACCACTAGCTTCAACGGACGAATTTCCCGCGACACTCGCGTCCTTGGCTACCGTCTTTGGGTACCCCTTAAGTGGACGAAAGAAGTTGAAGTCTTTGGTCGTGCCGTGACCTCGAGCGTTTCACCCATCCCCGCCGACGATAGCAGCAACCTCTACAACAAGCGGCGTCGAATTGTCAAGGAAGAAGAAGAGGTCGAACCTGTGGTGCACCTTCGGCGTGTGACCTCGTTCCACGACCTGGTTCGGATTCTTCGTCTGTACAATGGTGGTCGGGGCAACATCAGCCAGATTCTCCCTGTTGGCGTCGAGCGTTCTGGCGTTGACGATTGGGACGACTCGGAAGGCAGCAGCAGTGGCGCACCCCGGTTCACCGACTTTATCGACGCCCACCGGCACTTTTCGAGCGAGGCCTTTACGCTTCGGCTCGAGTGCGTTGACATGTACACGACGCAGCGCATGCTCTCGAGCTACCTTGTGGACAACCCCGACGGCACGCGCTCCTTCTTCCCCCACGACAGCATCCGACGGAGCGGCCTTTTGCGGCACTTTCGGTGCGGCCCCGGGGGCTTCTTTGAGCGCAGCGCCAAGGAGCTTCTCGGCTACATGCTCCCCTCGTATACCGTCTCTGTCGAAGAGGCGCGCGAAAAAATAGAGCGTGTGAATGCCGCGATTGGGATTCGGAGCGACCTGACTGGACTTGATCTGGAGCAGCTGCAGAGTGACTATGTTGACCCGCACGAGTACAGTGCCATTGTTGTGAGCGACGAGGATCTTGTGGACGGGGACATTGGGCAGTCGTCGTACCACCGGATCATCTCTCAAAACTACCACATCATATCCTCGCTTCACAGCAGCAACACCCCCCGCTTTGAGAATGCGGCGGTCCTTGGCCACGAAGAGCTCCGGCGTTTCATGACGCGCGTTGTGGGCGACCTCAAGTTGATGTTTACCGGGCGCACCACCGACGGCATCCCCAAGGTGTACCCCAGGCTGTACAAAGAGAGCAACATTCTTCTTGCCGAGATGACGCGCCCCACCGACAAGCCGCACGTTGTGATGGCGCGACGGATGTTCTATGCGCGGAAGCGGAACCACGAGTTTACCGGTTTGAGCTGGCTTTTCATCCGGGACATCACAGGAGGTCGCAAGTGTCTTAATTTTATGATTCAGCAACAATGTGTCTACACGCTCCTCTACAACCAGCACTTTAGCGCCACCCTGAATTCGATCGAGGTGAGTGCCTTTACGATTCTTGCTGGTCCGAGCGATACCGGCAAGTCGTGGGCGATGAAAGAGTTTACGCGCGGAATTGCCAACAGCCTGAGCCGGACCGAGGATTCAAAGAGTGACCAGGCCAGCACCGTTGACGACAGCGGGGACCTCATGATTGTTGTTCAAGACGAGTACAAAGGCACGACCGATGGCACGGACAACAGCGATGACCGCACAAAGAACGAGCAGTCTCGCATCAGCAATGGTGTTTGCATTCGGCGTCGATGGAACAGGAACATCCGGACCGGCAAAGCAGAGGTCGAGACGGCCATTGGTATTGAGCGTACGGGATTTGTTTGCGGGACAAACGCCCTACAGCGCATCCCTCCCGCCATTTTGAGCAGAGCGACCGTGATTCCTGTCGTCAGTGGAAACAGCCGGATCCATCGCGACAGGATGACGGACCAAATGGGCAACGGCGTGGCGGCAGCCATCTACAACGACCCCAAGGTGCAGTGCAAGCTCAAAGCCTGGCAGCTCAGCTCAAAGGTCCTCTCAAGCACCCAGATCCACTACTCTGCGCTCGATGCCGTTGGTGCGCTCCCCCATCTGCGCCAAGATTGCTTCCAGCTGTTCAAACTCCTTCGTCTGCAATGCCTTGACAAAAGCGATTCTGAAACGAGTCGCGACACCACCGATCTCTTGCGGATGGCCACTTCAATCCACATCCGGGACCACCTCTCAATATGGTACTGCAGGGGTCTCGGTGAGCACTTTAGCTTTGACAAGTCGATTGAGGCCCTGTGGTACGCCTGGAGCAACTACCTCCGCATGGAAGAAGTGATTCTCGCGATGGTACAGCTCGAGTCGACGCGGTCCCTTGGCGCGTACATTGAGGAGGTCATTATGATGCTCAAGGGTTCGATCTTGACAGAGGAAGGTGAGTTTCTCGACAACGACGAATACTGGATCACCAAGTACACAAAGAGATCGACCGTTATGCGCGAGCTCAAAGCGCGTCTCTCAAGGTTCGGCGACGGGCTCTGCGAAAAGGTCTGGGCCATGGTGGAGCGCTCGTGCACCAACGACACGCCAAACATCAAGACCGAGACCTTTGGAGAACGTGGTATTGAGCACATTCTCATTCTGAAGCGCTGGGTCTCGTCAACAATGACGCCCGTTGAGCTCGCCATTATTCGGGCCCTTCGGAGGATCACGGCAATGGGCTTGATTTGCTACAGGGAATTTGAACAAGAAAAGTACTTTGTGATGGACACGACCATCAGGAAGAGCTTTCGAAGTCCAGAGGCTGTCGACGCTATCCAGCACCCCGAGCTCGCCCCCTTTACGCACCAAACAATTCGCAACGGATTTCGCATGCTCGAGCACAGATTCAGCGACAATGAGCCAATGATTATGATGCCAGCGGATGCCGTCAACGCGGCCGACTATGTGAGCGGACCTGGAGAGGGCGTTGAGCGGTCCGTTGATGGCACGCGATGGAAACGCAGGAAAAAGATGTTTATGGTCATGATGGTGCACCAGAGTCTGCTCGATGGTTCAACAATCAGGGAGGAATCGGAAATTGACAAATTCTTTCGAAACCTACTGCTCATTGCGGGCGGGTACACGGGAAAGCGCATCTTCACCGGCATCGACCCAGTCAACCCGGGATCCGTCGTCACGGACAATTGCATTTTCATCAAAAAGGGCGACAAGGTGTCGATTCGCATCAAAAATCCACACAGGCAAACAAAGGCAGAAGACTCTATTCTTTTTGGCGATGACGATGGGGATGGAAGTCTTGATGAGATGCTAGCGTCAAAACGAAGCGACACAATTTTTGACCCGGAAAAGGAATTTATTGTGTTTGATGATACAAGTGAGATTGAGAAAAGAGTAGCGGGATTTGCGCACAGTAGAGTGCCCCTTGATCCGACCATCGAGGGCGTGTTTAAGGATGCATACGAGCGATTCAGATAGACACTAAAATAAATAGTTTATAATCGACACCACCACTTAAGTATTTGTTGAACCGTTTTTTGCTAGCGCGTCCACCCGTTCACGCTGCACAGATCGAGCAGAGGCCGTAGGCAGTCCCCGAGTTGACCCACGGCAAACCTTTTCGCTTCCTCGTCGGTCGTGGTCCCAGCGTTGACCCGGTCTTCGAGGATACGACTCACCACGAGATTGACATTCACAGTGAGCGTCTTGATGTTGTCAATGCGTGTGTCGACATATTGCTCTGGTGCGCTGTAGATTCCGAGCCCGGGGCAGCTCCAAACGCGCGCTGCAAGGGCTGCTGCACTCTCACAGTTGTACTTTTTGAGCATCGTTTCGAGTACATTGTCAAAGCCGGCATTTTCTAGGTTGATCATCGTGGCGCCAATTGCACCTTCGAGATGACGTTCCATCGTAGGAGAGATACAGGAATCCTCGTCGTGTGCGCACTTGTTGTTGTGCTCCGGAGTGGCACTCTGAACGTTGACCAGTTGGCGGGTATGATCACAACGTGCGTGGGCAACGCTTCAACATCTGGTGTACCCCGTATTGTTCACACCATTGGAACCGAAGAGAACCTTGGCGATGACCTTCACGGGTGGACCGTCGTGACGTACCCGAACGTTATCGATGCAATGTGGAGCGAGTTCCCAGACTACTTTGACACGTTTGTCAACCTGCGTCATGACAGTCTACGGCTTGAACTTTTTCAGTACTGCCTCCTCGACGAAAAGGGAGGCGTTTTTATCACCGAAGGTACAGATGCGAATGGGTCGACCATCGAGTCAACCTTTGGCGGCAGCGCTTGTGGTGTGCCAATGGTGTACCTTGATACAATGACGTCGTGGATGTTTCACAGCGTCAGGTCGGTTGGTATTGACGTCATGGCGGCACCACGAGGGTCGTGCCTTGTGCGTTGCGCCCTCGATGAAATCAAAATCAACGTCGAGGCATACCGCCGAAAGAACAAACGGGGAGACGTCATGGGGGTCTGCACAAAGAGGTGCCCCTTTCACATCTTTGGCCTAGCCATCAAAAATTCGACGCTCGCGGGGCACAACGGGGCGCCACTCTTTACGCTGCCCCACGGAGAACCCCTCATTTGACGCAAAATATATGCGGTTTTCGCGCCACTGATAAACGGGAAACGATGATTGGCGCCGCTCTGATTGGCCTCATCTTGGCGCAGTCAGCATGCACGACAACGAAAAACGAAATTCTTCACCATGCGCACTACGCCGATGAATTTTTTGCGTCGTCAACACTGCACCGCGCAACCGTCAACCCAGAAAAAGACGACGTTGGCCCGCCCATTGTCGACTTTCAGATTGACACGTCAACGTTGTCTTTGTCACAGCAGTACTCGGCTGGACTTGTGTATCGTCTCATGGTTCTTTTGTACCAGAGCGAACCGGGACTTGAGATGTCGGTTGTTAAAATTACAGGGAGCGACGAAATCACCGGTAGCAGCGGCGGCTATGTGATTGGTATGGCATCGATGAACACGAAAACAATAACAATGTACACGCGACTCATCGAGGATCCAGACACGTTTATGATTGTTCTCATTCACGAATTTTTGCATCTCCTCGGATTTGGTACACTATCATCGCCATCAAAGGTGTCGTTCACCGGACGCACAAACCCGCTGACCCTCGCCCACGAAAGCCCCATCGTCAAGGACTGCCTTGGGGCGGACCCAGGGCTCACTCTGTACACAGACCGGACACTCTCCCATTGGAACA
>Ga0181594_10004887_pt1 | contig 11813 bp, 10 predicted proteins | sample 071ome_18_FD_145603 | JGI IMG/M metagenome (GOLD analysis project Ga0181594, IMG submission 145603) | Coastal salt marsh microbial communities from the Groves Creek Marsh, Skidaway Island, Georgia - 071413BT metaG (spades assembly) | ecosystem: Environmental > Aquatic > Marine > Intertidal zone... | reverse complement strand
ATGCCGTCTCGATGACGCAATCCCTGGGACCGAATGGAGGATCACGAGTTGCGACACCGGGACTGGGTTTCCTGTACGCGGCCACATTGGGCGGATACCTCGGCCGGGTCGAACCCGGTGATCGACCGTGGTCCTCCCAGTCACCCCTGATCGGGCTACGAGCCGGGCGACCGGTCTTCGTGATCGGAGGAGCCGGAAGTCGTCGAATCATCTCCGGGTTGGTGGGCACGCTCCTCCGGGTCGAAGTGGACGGCGCCTCCCTCTCGGACGCGATCGCCGCACCACGACTCCACCCGTCCTCCACATGGACCTTCGAGAAGGTGAATGGCGAGGGCTCCAGCGGGACCCGACCAGCCGGCGCGCTCCTCGCTGAATCCCTCGGCCACGACGTCGTTGAGCGGCCGTTCGACGTCTGGTTCGCACGCCTCAACGCGATCGCGATCGATCGGTCCACAGGTGCGTTCGAAGGTGTCGCGGACCCCAGGTGGCCGTGGGGCTCGGCCGCTGGCCCCGAACGCTAGCTAGCGCCCGAAGGGAAGCCCCGGAATGCTGGGTCCCCTTCCTCCCGCCATCCCACCCATCATGCCCCGCATCTGCTTCATGAACTTCTGCATCTCCTTGAACTGCTTCAGGAGACGATTCACCTCAGCGACCGGACGACCGCTGCCTCGGGCAATGCGCGCGCGACGCGACCCATTGAGAATCTTCGGATTCTGTCGCTCTTCGAGCGTCATGGAAAGGATGATGGCCTCGACGTGCTTGAACCGTTTCGGGTCCATATTGGCGGTCGGGATCTTCATGCGGCTCGCGCCCGGAATCAACTTCATGAGTTGATCCAGCGGCCCCATCTTCTGAATCTGTCGCATGGCGACCAGGAAGTCCTCGAGCGTGAAGCGTCCGGCCATCATCTGCTTCTGCAGGCGCCCCTGCTCTTCCTCGTCGACGGCAACCTGAGCCCGCTCGACAAGCCCGACGACGTCGCCCATCTGAAGAATTCGACCCGCGAGACGCTGAGGGTCGGCGGAATCGAGATCGTCGACACCCTCACCCACGCCGAGGAACTTGATCGGCCGTCCCGTAACACCGCGGATGGAGAGGGCCGCGCCACCTCTCGCATCCCCGTCCATCTTCGTCATGACGACGCCGGTCAGGCCAAGAGCCTCTTCGAAGCCCTCCGCGATCGTGACCGCTTCCTGACCCGTCATTGCATCGGCCACGAGGAGAATTTCGTGAGGCTGAACCGCATCGCGAACCCGAGCAAGCTCGGTCATGAGCGTCTCGTCGATCTGCAGTCGGCCTGCGGTGTCGACGATGAGTGTGGCGTACTTTCCGGCAACGGCCCGCTCCTTTGCCTCGACCGCGGTCGCCACCGGATCACCACCGAACTCCCCGGCGAAGACTTCTGCACCGATCTGCTCCCCGAGAGTCCGAAGCTGCTCGATCGCCGCCGGCCGCTGCAGGTCGCACGCCGCAAGCATCGGCATCGGCCCGGTTCGCCCGAGTCGCTGCGCGAGCTTCGCCGCGGTGGTGGTCTTCCCCGCACCCTGCAGTCCAACCATCAGGATGACGGTCGGGCCGCTGGTTGCCTTCTCGAGCGAAGCACGGCCGTCCCCGAAAAGGTGTGCCAGCTCGTCATGCACGATCTTGACGACCTGCTGGCCCGGGGAAACGGCCTTGAGGACCTGTTCTCCGAGGGCCCGCTCCTGAACCCGGCCGAGGAAGTCACGAGTAACTTTGAAATTGACGTCGGCCTCGAGCAGAACCCGTCGGACCTCCCGGAGGCCCTCCTTGATCATGGGTTCGGTGAGGACGCCCCGCTGCCGGAGTTTCTTCAGCGCTCCGTCGAGCTTCGAGCCGAGTTCGTCGAACATACTCCGCTGGCCTCCCGACCACCCGATGCCGTGCGGCGCCAGCCTGGCGCCTGCATGTCGGCCCGAAACCTAGTGGAGGGACTGAACAGTGTGCAGGTCAGAACCTGCGGGACACTCGGTGCAATACCACACCCGGAGCCGATACCGATACCCGAGGACGACGGGCCCGGACTGTGGCATCTCCCTTGCTCCGAATCGGTACATTCCTGCTTCAGCTCCGACGATCGGATCCCTCCAAGTCGGGGATTACCTCCATGAGATCACGACGTGGACTCCCTCAATGCGCCCCGACCGGTCGGTGCACTCACAGAATTCCTTTTCCCCGCGCCAGCCCCGAGAAACGTCAGATCGATTCTGGCGTGGTGGGAGAAACGACGGATTCCATACAATCTGGCCGTGGGGACCTGCGGCGCTGCATCGGTCACCTGGATCTTTGTCGGCGAATTCGTCATCACGGGCGGGCGGGTCATCGCCATCGCGCCGTGGCAGGGCATTCTGCTCTTCGGGGTGCTGGCCAACGTCTGCTACACCCTGGGCCCCACCGTCGAAATCCTGCTCGACAAGCTCTGGGGCCGAGACGTCCTCCCGGTGGGGCCTGCCCTCTACAGAATGGGGCTGACCTTCTCTCTCGGCCTCGCACTCCTCCCCGGCATGTTCATGACCGTCTCGATGATCATACGAACCATGCTACGGGTCATGGGAGCCTGGTGAAGGGCCTCAGTCTACCGGGATGATCTGACTCCGCTTCGTTCCCACGGACACGAACTTCACGGGGGCGTTCGTCAGTTCCTCGATGCGATCCAGGTAGGCGCGCGCGTTCGCGGGCAGGTCCTCGATCCGACGGACATCGCACGTCGAGGAGTTCCACCCCGGCATCGTTTCGTACACGGGCTCCACCTGAGACAGCGCCCACGTATCCGCCGGAAAGAACTCGCGGGTCGACCCGTCCGACATCCGGTAGGCGGTCGCGATCTTTACTTCGTCGAGCGTGTCGAGGACATCCAGCTTCGTCACGGCGATTCCGGTGAGCCCGTTCACCTGTGATGCGAACCGTGTGAGCACGGAGTCGAACCAGCCACAGCGGCGAGGTCGCCCGGTCGTAGCTCCGAACTCGCCACCGAGCGCCCGAACGTGTTCGTCCATCTCGGGAGACATCGCGCTGGGCAGAGGGCCTTCGCCAACCCTCGTGGTGTAGGCTTTCACGATCCCGATCACGTCCGTGATCTGCGTCGGGCCAATGCCGCTGCCGGTCGCCGCACCTCCGGCCGTCGTGTTGGACGACGTCACGAAAGGGTACGTTCCGTGGTCCAGATCCAGCGCAGTCCCCTGTGCACCCTCCAGGAGAACGTGTCGTCCCGATCTCAGTGCCGCACTGATCTCCGGGCCGACATCCGTCGCAATCGCGAGAAGGCGCTCACTCAGTGCCAGCGTCTCATCCATCGCCCGATCGAGTTCGGTCGTATCTGCTCCCAACTCGCGTAGACGGGTCACGACCCGAGACTTTGCCGCGTCGATGCGCTCAGCGAGCCGGTCAGGATTCAGCAGATCGGCGGTGCGAATCCCTCTCCGCCCCGCCTTGTCCTCGTAGGCCGGCCCAATGCCCCGACCCGTCGTCCCGATCTTCGTCTCCGCCGCGACTTCGACCGCCTGGTCGAGAAAGCGGTGATACGGCATGAGGAGCTGAGCGCGGTAGCTGACGCCGACTCGACCCTCGATGTCGATCCCGCGATCGAGGATCGCGTCATACTCCTCGAAGAACTGCTGCACGTCGAGAACCACGCCGTTGCCCAGCAGGCATCGTCGACCTTCGTGAAGGATCCCGGAGGGAATCTGGTGAAGAACGAATTCGTCTTCTCCGACGTGAACCGTGTGGCCCGCATTCGCACCACCCTGGTACCGAGCCACGATGTCGACCCGTTCGGCCAGCACGTCGACGATCTTGCCCTTTCCCTCGTCGCCCCACTGGCACCCGACGATGACGGTGCAGGAGCCCTGTTCCGACATGGTGTCCTCTGTGACCGGCAAAAAGAAACGGACCCACCCCCGCCGGGGGATGGGTCCGTGACTGATGTATCCTTTGGGAAAAGCTACCGGCCACTCAGAGGGGTGTCAACGCGAATACCCGTAGCTCAGACACCCGCGGACGCAAGCAACTCGGCCTCCTCGAGAATGCCACGAATCTCTTCCACTCGATCCGCCGGAGCCGCCTTGAGGGGCGGCCGCGGAGCTCCTCCCGAGAAGCCGAGAAGATCGAGCGCCGCCTTGACCCCGGGCACGCCGAGCCCTCCGACGATTTGCTGATGCACCGGGGCGATTCGCGCCTGCAGCGCCGCGGCTTCCTCATCGCGGCCATCCCGGTGGGCGATGGCGATACCCGCAGCCTCGGCACAGGCCATGAGCCCGACCGCTACGATCCCTCCGACGCACCCGGCCTGCATCGCAGGGTGCAGGATCGCTCCGCTTCCCACGAGAACCTGGAAGCCCGCGGAGGTGGCACTGACGAGTTCGGCAGCCAGGTTAAGCTGTCCCCGGGAGTCCTTGATCCCGACGATGTTCGGGTGCTCGGACAGACGCCCGATGAGATCGGTCGAGAATTCGAGTGTGCTGAGTCTCGGGGGCACCTGGTAAATCAGAACGGGCACGGGCGAGGCCTCCGCCACGGCCGAAAAATGGGCCACGAGCACCTCGTCCGACATCGCTCCCTTGAAGAACGCGGGCGGACTCACGAGTACAGCATCGGCTCCTGCCGCCGCAGCCTGCTGTGTCAGACGGATCGTGTGCCGCGTGGACTCCAATCCCGTTCCGGCAATCACCTTTGCGCCGCTTGGAGCGACATCCGACGCCATCTCGACAAGGCTCACCCTCTCCCCGTCATCGAGGTAGACGGACTCACCCGTAGACCCGGCAATCAGGATTCCCGACACGGGATTCTCAAACCACCGGTCGAGGTTCGCACGAAAGGCAGAGAGGTCTACATCCCCGGACACTGCGTCGAACGGTGTGGTGACGGGGAGAAAAGCTCCTCCAAGGTCGATCGTACCATCGGACATCGTCTTCATCCTCCCATCAGGTTGGTCATTTCATCTGCCAGCCCTTGAGTGCCCTGGGGCCCCTCGCCCGCAGTCGGACCACCCGTGGCCGCGCCGAACATGTTCATCTTGAGGTCGAAATCCGAAGGGTTGTTCGCCGCAGCCTTGGCCACCTCGAACTCCACCTGATTCGACTTCACGAGCTCCATCAGGTGCTGATCGAAGCTCTGAGACCCGTAATGGCTCCTGCCCTCTTCGATCAGCTCCGGAATTTCCTCCATCCGATCGGGGTCGCGCACACAATCGCGGATCGTTGACGTCATGAGGAGGATTTCCATCGCAGCGACGCGCCCGCCCTGACGCCTCGCCACGAGCCGTTGCGAAACGACGGCCTGCAGCGACTCGGACAGCCGAACACGAATCATTTCCTGCTCGCTCGGTTCGAAGACGGCGATGATCCGGGACATCGTCTGCACCGCGTTCTTGGTGTGAAGCGTCGAAATGACCAGGTGACCTGTCTCGGCCGCCTTGAGCGCGGTCTCGATCGTTGTCTTGTCCCGCATCTCTCCGATGAGGATCACATCCGGGTCCTGCCGCAACACGCTTCGCAGCCCGGATTCGAACGACTCGGTGTCCGTGCCGATATCACGCTGCGTGATCGAGCACTGGTTGTCCCGGTGAAGGAACTCGATGGGGTTCTCGAGCGTGACGATGTGGAGGCGACGGTTTCGGTTCATCCAGTGGATCATCGCCGCCATGGTCGAACTTTTCCCAGACCCGGTGACCCCGGTCACGAGCACCAGACCCCGCTCGAGACCCGCAATCCGATTGACGATCGGGGGAAGGCCGAGATCCTCGACCGATGGAATCTCGATCGGAATGGAGCGCATCACGATCATCGGCGATCCGCGCTGCTTCAGAATGTTGACCCGGAACCGGCCCACGCCCGGAAGCCCCCACGAGCAGTCATAGTCGTGCAGCTGCTCGAAGCGGTCGCGGTCTTCCTGATGGGGGATCAGTTTGAGCGCGATCCCCTTGACCTGATCGACCGACAGTTTCTGCTGGGTGAGGGGCTGAAGTTCCCCGTGAATCCGGGCCCGCATGAAGTCGCCGGCCTTGATGTGGATATCACTCGCCCCGCGCTCGACCGCCGCCTTGAACAGTTCCTGCATGAACTCCTCTCTTCCACCGCATCGGAAGGACGGAAGATAGTCCCGCGTGCGGGCCGACGCGATTGTCCCTCGTCTCTTGCCCGCCCGCGATCCAGCGGCACGGGTCGACCGGTCAACCGATCGCGCTGCGCCAGTCGAGGCCCATTCGGTCGCGAACCTCACTCATCGTCTCACGAGCAATCGACCGCGCTCTCGCAGCACCATCGTCGAGGATGTCACGCACACGCCCGGGATCCGCATGCAGCTCGGCCGCACGCTCACGGAACGGCGCGAATGAATCCGCGATGTTGTCGGAAAGAAGCCGCTTGCAGTCGACGCATCCGATCATACCCGCACGACACTGCGCGTCGATGTCGGCGCGTGTGGCGTCGTCGCTGAAGAACTTGTGCAGCGTGAAGACGTTACAGATCTCCGGGCGACCCGGATCATCGCGCCGAACCCTCTGCGGATCCGTGACGGCCGTGCGCACCTTCGCCCACACGTCGTCCGGCTCCGACAGTACCGGAATCGTGTTGTCCAGGGACTTGCTCATCTTGGCCTCACCATCGAGGCCCATGATCCGGCCCACGTCCTCGGCGATCAGCGGCTCCGTCTCGGGAAACGTGTCGCCGTAAGCAGCGTTGAACTTCCGTGCGACATCGCGCGTCATCTCGAGATGCTGTTTCTGGTCCTCACCCACGGGCACCCCGTCAGCCTTGTACAGCAGGATGTCTGCGGCCTGGAGGATGGGATAGTTGAGGATCCCGGCAGGGATCGAGTCGAATCGCTGTGACTTGTCCTTGAACTGCGTCATCCTCTCGAGATCCCCGACCGGCGTGACCGCGTTGAAGAGCCATGCCAGCTCGGTGTGTTCGGGTACGTCGGACTGCACGAAGATGATCGCCTTCTCGGGGTCCAGCCCGACCGCCAAGAAGGAGATCGCCAGGTCGAGGACGTTCCCGGGCGTCTCCGAGGGATCTCCACCGGCCGTGATCGCGTGCTGGTCCACGATGCACCAGATGCAATCGTAGTCATCCTGCATCGCGACCCAGCGACGCAACGCGCCGAGGTAATTGCCGAGGTGCGCCTCTCCGGATGGCTGCATGCCACTGAAGATGCGCCTTTTCTTTCCGCTGGAGTCCGGGCTGATCATCCGAGCGTCCGTGGTCGCGAAGTGAGGTCGGACGGCTAAGTTAGCGGCGGCCGTATCGGGACGGCACCTCGCCTGCCCCTGATGCCACCCTGTTTTCTCCTCCCCACGTGGGGAGCATTCCGAGACCTGCCTCGCCGTGGATCCCCTTCTTCGCACCGCCCGAGACGCCGCCGAGGCGGCCGCACGCATTCACCGACGCGACGCCGGCCGAATCGTCCTGGCAGGCGCTACCGTCAAGGCACGAGCCGACTATGTGTCACAGACCGATATCGACGCGCAGGAGGCCGCTCTCGACGTCATACGAACGAACCATCCGGATCATGCGATCCTCGCCGAAGAAAGCGACGATTCAGTCGAGGATCAGCTCGCCCGCTGGGACGGGCGCCCGCTCTGGATCGTAGACCCGCTCGACGGCACGGCGAACTTCCTGCACGAGCACCCTCACTACTGCTCCAGCGTGGCCGTCGCGGTGGACGGGCGTCCGGTGGCAGGGGCCGTGGTGTCGGGGTCGACCGGCGAGCGCTGGTGGGCGTCCGAGGGCGAGGGGACGTACAAGAGTGGTCGCAGGATCCATGTCTCCTCCGAGCGCCCCCTGATCGAAGCCATGGTGGGGACCGGGTTTCCCTTCAAGATGCTCGAGCTCATGCCCGACTACCTCGGCCAACTGGACCGGGTCCTCCACTCCGCGTCCGGGGTGAGGAGGGCCGGATCCGCAGCTCTTGATCTCTGCTATCTGGCGCAGGGATCGCTCGACGCCTTCTGGGAGGAGATTCTCATGCCCTGGGATTTCGCGGCGGGCCTGGTCCTCGTTCGAGAGGCCGGGGGTGTGCTGTCCCGGCCCGACGGCTCGGACCTCGAGATCGCTCCCGGGAAGGTCCGGGGGGCGAACAGCCGGGCGCTGCTCGACGAGTTGCGGTCGACCCTCGGGGACTGAATACGGCAAGGCGGGCCCGGACCTCCTGTCCGGACCCGCCCGACCGGCCGATTGAGGATATCGCGCCGCTACCGCGTAATCGCGATCCTGCGCCCCTTCGCTTCGGGAGCCTTCGGGATCGTCACCGTCAGAACTCCGCGGTCGAAGGTCGCAACGATGCTGCTGGAGTCGACGGTCCTCGGCAGGGTGAACGAACGGCTGAAGGAGCCGACATATCGCTCGCGGACGTGGTACTTCCGCTCGTGATCCGATCCTCGCTCAGCCTCTGCCTTTTCTCCCGAGATCGTCAGCACGCTGTTCTCGAACTCGATCGCGATGTCCTCCTCTCCGAGACCGGGAAGTTCCGCGGTGAGCACGAGTCCATCGTTCGTCTCGGTCACGGTCACGGCGGGACTCCACCGTCCCTCCGTGGTGAAACCGAAGACCGGATCGTCGAAGAACCGGGAGAAGCGGGTTGGCATGAAATCGAGGTCAGCCCACGGAGCGAGAGTGGGCCGGCGGACGGAATATTTCGTGATGGCCATGGAAACCTCCCTGGAGGGTTGGCTGTTCAGATGTTCCTGCGGTGCCACGCCAGGGAGCAATCGCCGTGCCAGCCTGTCTGCTATCAATCCTGCCAAAATGAACGGGCGCAACGGTTTACAAGGCCTCCAATGCTGCCACAAGGGCTGTTCACGCGAGCGATCCTGCCGATTCGGCGGATCAACGTCGCAGGGCGAGCCGGGCCGCGCCCATCGGAGGGTCAATAGGCCGATCGACCACGTGGAGACCCACATCGACCAGGGCGGACGATACTCGGCGCGCCAGCGGACCGCCGTCGGCCAGGAGTCCTCCCCAGAGTACCACCGCAGGGACCGAGTCTCCGGTCCCGGCCCGGGAGACCACGCCCTGAACCAGGGCCGTCAGTGCCGCGACCGCCTCGCTGACGATTCCCGCGGCGGGAGCATTCCCCGAATCCGCGGCCCGAACGACTAGAGGAGCGAGGGCCGCCACGTCACGTTTCGCCGCGACATTCACCCATGCGACCAGATCGCCGGGATCGCTCAGCCCACACGCTTCCAGCAGTTCCTCCGACATCAATCCCGACTCCGAGCGCCCGTCAAACTCCGTCATGACGTGCTGGAGCCCACGCAGCCCGATCCAGTAGCCGCTGCCTTCGTCACCAAGAAGCTGACCCCATCCGCCAACCTGAATCGGCGCACCGGACTCGTCCGAGCCCCACGCGATCGACCCCGTACCTGCAATCAGGAGTACACCGTCTCGCTCCGGGAAGGCGTCCTCGTATGCGGCGCGGACATCGGTTCCGACGTTGATTCGATGAGCCAGACGTCCTGACCTCAGGGCGTCCATGACAGCCCGGGCTGCATCCGGGCTCCCCGCACCGGCGAGCCCTGCCCACAGGCCCTCCAGCGGCAGACCGATGACATCCAGGGACGCGTCCCGGGTGAGTCGCTCCAGCGCTGCAGACTCCAGCGCATCACCGATCGCCCGCGTCACGGCCTCGACGGCCGGCCGGGGATCGGCCACCGTCACAACCGCGCCGGGAGCCTCACCCCGAGCGACTTCTCGACCGTCCGCATCGACGATCACGGCACGCGTGTGCGTCCCGCCTCCGTCTACCCCTGCGAAAAGGCTCACGCCTCGGGCTGAGTCTGAAACAGTCCTGCGAGGGACCCGACGACGAAGGTGACCGACGAACCAACGAGCACGTACCACGGCCACGCCATGAGATCGCGCATGAGGGTGACCGTACCGACTCCGACGGCCACACCGATGATCGCAGCGAGCTGGCCTGGGCGCCTGGTGAAGACACCGAGCGCGAATGCGCCGAGCAGGCCCCCGTAGACTAGTGATGCAATCCCGAGCGCGACCTCGACCGCAGACGTTCCCTGAGACAGCGGGATGAAGAGGATCGCTCCACCGACGAGCAGCCCGGCCCAGATCAGAGTGAAGACCTTACCTGCACGCAGCGTCCGCTCTTCGTCGTCCCGTGCCCCCACCATGGGTGCCCAGTAGTCGTACGCCGTGGCCGATGCGAGCGAGTTGATCGACGACGAGAGGGACGACATCGCGGCCGCGAAGACACCGGCGATCAGGAGCCCCGTCAGCCCGGGCGGCAGTTGCTGGACGATGAACGTCGCGAAGATCTCATCCGTCGAATCGAAGGTGCGTCCTTCGTAGAACGCCCAGAGCCCCAATCCCACCATGAGGAACAGAAGGAACTGCATGATCACGACCACACCGGAGCCGATCAGCGCCTTCTGTGCGGAGCGCTGGTCCGTACATGTCAGGAGCCGCTGCACGATCAGTTGGTCGGTGCCGTGCGACGCCGTCGTGAAAATGGCCCCGCCGAAAACACCGGCCCACACGGTGTACGGGATGGTGAGATCCGTGGAAAAGTCGAGGACCTGAAGCTTCCCCTCGGCCCCCGCGACCGAGATGACGCCCGCCCAACCGCCCGGGATGATCCACTGGATCGCGACGATCGTGACCACCGCGCCGAAGAGGTAGAGGCCCATCTGAACGGCATCCACCCAGACGACGGCCTTGATGCCCCCGAAGTACGTGTACACGACGGTCAGCATCCCGATGACGGCGATCGATACGGGATACGGCCACCCGGTGATGAGCGCGAGTGGAATCGCGGTGGCGAACAAGCGTACCGAATCAGCGAGTAGCCGCGTGACCATGAAGATGGCGGACGTGAAGCGCCGGGCACCGAGCCCGAATCGCCGCTCCAAGAGGGCATACGCCGTCGTAAGGGATCCCTCGTAGTACGCCGGCAGGAAGAAGGTCGAAACGATGATCCGACCTGCCAGATATCCGAGCGTCAGCTGGAGGAATACCAGAGCACCCGCATAAGAAACCCCGGGCACACTGAGAAACGTGAGCGTGCTCGTCTCGGTGGCGACGACCGAGAGCATGACGGCGATCCACGGCAGCGAGCGGCTGCCGAGAAAATAATCCGTGCCACCTTCCTGATCCCGTCCGAGCCAGGCACCCCAGGCGGTGACGCCCAGCAGATAGACGACCAGAACAGCAAAATCGAGGGTCGTGAAGCCGGTCATCGGTTCACGCGAGACTGAACCGTACGATCGGTGATCGAGAGGACCGCGGCGTCTGCCACGGCACGACGGAGCGGCACGTGTTTCTGATTTTCACGCGTCGGGTGCACACGGTTGGTCAGAAGGATCACCCAGAGGTCCAGCTCCGGGTCCATCCAGATCGACGTCCCGGTGTACCCGGTGTGCCCGAACGATTCGTTCGTGATGTAGTCACCACCGGACGAGCGCTCCGATGGCGTGTCCCATCCGAGTGCACGGGACGACGTATCGTCGAACCGAGTGGTGAATTCTTCCAGAACGTCCGCCTCCACGATGCGTCGCTGCTCGGTCCGACGCACGGGGCATGGCTCTCCCGGCTCACCATCAGCCGAACACGCCGGCGCCACGCCGTCGTTGAGCATCATTCGGGCGAACACGGAAAGGTCGACCGCCGTCGAGAAAAGTCCGGCGTGCCCGGCGACACCACCCATTGCGTCCGCATTCTCGTCGTGCACCGTCCCCCACACCATCTCATTCCGATAGATGGTGTCGATCTCCGTCGCGGCGATCCGCGGCCGAAGTGACGATTCAGGGTTGTAGCGCGTCTCCAGCATGCCCAGAGGATTCCATA
>Ga0181594_10004886_pt1 | contig 11814 bp, 10 predicted proteins | sample 071ome_18_FD_145603 | JGI IMG/M metagenome (GOLD analysis project Ga0181594, IMG submission 145603) | Coastal salt marsh microbial communities from the Groves Creek Marsh, Skidaway Island, Georgia - 071413BT metaG (spades assembly) | ecosystem: Environmental > Aquatic > Marine > Intertidal zone... | reverse complement strand
AGTGGCGCTGCGAGCAGACAATGTGCGCAAGCGATATGGCGGTCGGGCGGTGGTTGACGGCGTCAGTATTGCGGTCGAATCCGGAGAGGTAGTCGGATTATTGGGGCCGAATGGAGCCGGTAAAACCACTACCTTTCACAGTATGGTCGGCTTTGTGACGCCAGATGAAGGCCGGATTCAGCTAGACGAGACCGATATAACGGATTTGCCCATGTATCGACGCGCGCGACAGGGTATAGGCTACCTGCCGCAGGAGACGTCTATCTTCCGCCGCTTGACGGTCGCGCAGAATATTCGCGCAGTGTTAGAGACGCGCGGCTTGAATCAAGACGCTATAGCGGAACGCCTAAACGAGTTGCTCGCTGAACTAGACCTGCAGCCGCGCGCAGACCAACGCGCAGATACGCTATCGGGAGGCGAGACGCGCAGGGTCGAGATAGCGCGTGCCTTAGCGTGCGAACCGCGCTATATACTCCTCGATGAACCCTTTGCCGGAATTGACCCGCGCACGGTGGAAGACCTGCAGAATATCGTCTCAGATCTGCGTGCTAAGGGGTTGGGTGTGCTCATTACAGACCACAACGTGCGAGAGACGCTGGCTATCACCGATCGCGCCTATATCATGGTGGATGGAAAGATATTGACAGCGGGGACGGCCGGTGAACTGACGAGTGATGAGCAGGTTCGGCAGATCTATTTAGGCGAACGCTTTCGCATGGACCGCTAGGTCCACGCGGAGCATTCCACCGCTTGACACATTTTCCCCTTTGATCGTATACTCTCTTTACAGCAATTATTGATCCAGTCGCATAAATACCTGTAAAAATATTTAGATAAGTCCTCTTATGCTTCGTATCGCACAAAATCTCAGTCTCCAACAGAAGATGGCTCCCCAGCTGATTCAGTCGCTGCAGCTATTGCAGATGTCAACGCTGGAATTGGAATTGGAGATCAAGCAGCAGCTGGAGCTCAATCCACTGCTCGAAGAGACGATGGAACAGCGCGAAGAGGTGGAAGAGCCGGCAGAAGAGGTTGAAGCGCTCAAAGAAGAGGAAGAGCTGCCTCAGGAGAGCGAAGAAGTTGATTGGGATGCGCTGCTGGACGATCAATTTGATACGGGATCCTACAACAGCGAGCGCACGGAATACGATCCGAACTGGGAAGTAGACCGCGAGCCTCAAGAAAATCGCATCACAGCCATCCCGCCGCTGGTCGAGCAGTTACACGAACAGCTTGCGCTGGGGGATCTGTCTATCGAGCTGCGCGAGATTGGCGAATATATCATCGGCAATCTAGACGATCGCGGCTATTTGGGCTGTTCCGTTGAAGAGATTGCAGGCGACCTCGACGTCGACGTGGAAGTCGTTGAGCGCGTTTTGCGGACCATTCAGACCTTTGAGCCACCGGGCATTGCCGCACGCGATCTGCGCGAGTCGCTTATGATTCAGCTGGCGCTGAGTGACCTCCCCCTTGCCGAGCTTGCGCTGGAAATCGTGCGCGATCATATGGAGGATTTAACGCGCAGGCGTTTGACGCGGATAACGCGCGCGCTGGGTATATCCAACGATCTGCTCAAAGAGGCGCTCGAAGTAATTGAAAATCTGCAGCCCTACCCCGGTTCGCCCAGCAGCAGTGACTACAACGGATTGCTAACGCTCGATACAGAGGTCTCATATATAACGCCCGACTTGATCGTCGAGAAGGAGGGCGAGGAGTGGGTTGTGGCGCTGGCGGACGGGACGCTGCCCGCCCTGCGCATCAATCCGGAATATGCCGACCTGCTCAAAGAGCCCAAGCCAAAGAAGGGTCCTGACGAGGTAAAGACCTACGTTTCTAAAAAACTGAACGACGCGCGATGGTTAATCAATGCCATACATCAGCGTCGCACGACGATGCTCAAGGTGGCCAACTACTTGGTGCGCGCGCAGATGGACTTCTTTGAGCACGGTTCTTCTCATTTGCGCCCGATGGTTCTACAAGACGTCGCCGATGCAGTGGAAATGCACGTATCGACGATCAGCCGAGTTAGCAACGGCAAATACATGCAGACGCCGCACGGCGTGTTTGAGCTAAAGTACTTTTTTGACAGTCGGGTAAGCACGGATGATGGCGAAGACGTTTCGGCGCGCTCGGTCAAAGACAAGATTGCCCGCATGGTCGCCGACGAAGACAAGGCTAAGCCGCTATCGGATCAAGAAATTGCCGATCGTCTTGGAGAAGATGGTCTAAAGATAGCCAGGCGCACGATCGCCAAATATAGAGACCAACTTAAGATCCCCTCGCAGCGCTACCGCAAAGAGCTTTAAAAAAAGAAATCCCCGCAGCCTGTACCTCACAGCGGGGATCGTCTTGTTCATACTATTGGGCTATTGGGTTCGGCACATACCTACTGAAGCTGTCCTTCTCCATCAAAATTCATTGCCGATAGTTCGCCTACCTGATCTAGATCGGGATGATGGGCAAACTCGCGCAGCAGCGTCTCAGAGATTTCAATCTGGCCGATATCCAGCGTGTTCTTGATGCGGACGACGCGCGCGTGCTCTGTGTGTTCTAAGCGCTGCACGTCGAGGGCTGCTTCGATGGCGGCGCGGTCGCTCTCCATGGTCACGGGTATGTTGGCGCGATTGAGAAAGGTCGTAGTAAATACGTTGGCATAAGTCGCCTTAAAGTCGATGGCGTCGTAGAGTCGACGGGTGATGATGTCGGCTAGCCCAACCCCGTTGGCGTTGCCGTGACTTTCCTCCGTTAGCGAGAGGGCTGCGATCCGCGCGACCCCCGGCGTATCTGGTTCCTTGACGCCGGGCAGCAGCATGCGTCCCACGACGTTGGTATCCATACCCGTTCCAGATATGTTTTTGCCTATTTCATCGACGATGAGTAGATCAATGCCCTGCACCATGAGGCGCGGCATCGCGGCACGCGCTTCCTCTAAGAGATGAGGCTCGCGGCTGACGAACTGCTCTGGGCGGAGCGCCTCTACGCGGAGCGTCTCCTCATAGGCGTTTTCCACGATTGCCACTCCCATGCAGATAGGTGCCTTGTCTAGGATCTCGGCACCCCACGCTGGAATGAGCCGGGCTAAGCCTTCTGCTCCCTGCGCATGGGCAATCGTGGCGCCCTTGTGACTGCCCAAGCCGATGGTCATCATCTTCATCAGTCCGCTTTCAAACGGTCCTCTAAACGAGGTATGCGGCTTGATGCGATTAATCAGTACGACGCCGTCGGACTCCCACGCTAGGCGATTGAGCAGCACGGGCGTATCGTCGGCCAAGCGTCCGACTTCAACGACGTCCATAGTCGCTTCGACGGGACAGCCCATACTCTCAGGTGAAATGCCGTAACTGGCCAAGACTTCTTTTTGCCCCTCGGGGTTGGCGCCGCCGTGGCTGCCCATAGCGGGGAGCAGGAAGGGCTGGCCGCCCGCTTCTTTTACGCAGTCTACGACGGTGCGGGTGATGAGGGGAATGTTGGCAATGCCGCGACTGCCAGAAGATACCGCAATGCGCTGACCGGATTTTATCGCGCTGGCTAAATCTGCTTCGGCTAGCGTTTGACGGACGCTTTGTTTCACATCTTCTAATGCCGTGGCGGCAAAACGCTGCCGCATTTTGGCCATGCGGGGCAGTTGCATTACGCTTCTCCTCGTGTGGGAATCCCTAATGGGTAAGGGCTTCACGCAGGCGATGAGCTCGCTCGCGAATGGGGCGCTTGGGCTTGGGGACGGGTTCACTGGCTTTTTCTATCTTCCAGATGAAGACCTGCGGCCCCTCGCCGGTAAAATGGCGATCCAGGTGGGCATCGAATTCGGCCTCACTCTCTATAGTGAAGACGTGCTTTATGCCGGCGCCGCGGCAGATCTGCTCATAGTCGATCTGGTCGGCGCCCGGAACGGGCTGATTGCCCGTCACTTCGTACGTGCCATTCTCCGTTATAATCATCGTCAAGTTAGGAGCGGGTCGCTGGGCGAGCGTGACCAAGGTGCCCAGGCACATGAGCGTTGATCCATCGCCGTTAATAACGAAAACGCGGCGTTCCGGTTGAGCAATGGCTAAGCCATGAGCAAAATCTGCTGCGTGGCCCATGGCGCTTTCGACGTGGGCAAAATCGAGCGGTCCGTCGGATAATTCGGCCCATGGCATAGCTACGCTCATGGTGGTAACGACGATTTCATCCGTGCGCTTGGCCGCTATCTTTTTTAGGCAATCGTATTTGTCTAGCATATCAGACGGTCTCCGGAACAATGAGCACTGCGGTGGGTAGAGAAGTCTCTCGCGCCTTGGAAAAAGCGGCGGGAATCTGTTCGATATCGCCGTCTTCGTGCATGGCGGTGTAAGGGATTTGCCATGCGTTGAGCGTGGGCTCGAAAAACGTGGCCGCTGTGTCCACGCGTGGGGCACCGGGTTCCATCGTCTTGTATCCGCGATAGCCGACGAGCATAACAAGGGGGAGTCCCATGTTATACGCCGTGCCGCGGAATGCGTCGCCGGCCTCAAAGAATCCCGTATTTTGAATGAGGACAAGCGGAGTCGCCCCACCTAAATACAGGCCGGAGGCGAGGCCAAAGGCCTCGCCCTCACGGCTGGTGAGAATTACTTCAATATGGGGATGGGCCCACAGGCGTTCAAAGAGCGCGCGCGATCCGTTGTCGGGCACGCCGACTACGTGTGTGACGCCCTCGTGTTCGAGCGCCTGGACGATCCTTTCTGAACTCAGCAAGGTAATAGCTCCTTTATTCGGCAAAGATCGATCGGTTAGAGATGCCAGAGGCCGCGCCTTCGCGCTGAATGCCTCCTACAAACTGAGCCGTGCGGCCGGCCGGAGCGCAGCCTTCGTAATACGCGCTGAAGGATTCGTTAAATACTCCGATACCCGCACGGTTGGCGGCTGAGTCTGCGCCGGCGCCGATGTAGGCGTTGTTGAAAATACCGTTCTCTTTCAGGCCCTGTCCGCCGGCTTCCCTCACGCGGGCGTCAATCGTATCCAACTGCGTTCCGGCATCGTCACCTGCTACGGCGCTGACCATGACTTCGCGCACGCCGTGGTGGCTGATGGCGTTCCAGGTGCTAAAGCCGTCTTCGACCTGTCCGGAGCGAATAATCTCGACCTCGCCGGACACGACGCGCGGCTGCGGCTCAATAATGCTATCGAGATTGGGAATGCGCGAAACGGGGTAGATCAAACCAGCAGGAAGGTCGTCGCCGAAGTAGTCGACAAAGGCCTTGCGGGTGGTCTCGATGCGCTCCCACGTCTTGCTGGGATCGTCGTCAACGGCGACGAGAATTTCCATGAACACGGTCTGCTTGCGAAAATCGACGCCCTGTTCGGCAAAGGGCTTGGCGTACTGCTCTTCGAGGATAAAGTTCATTTCCTCGACCAAGTCGTCGCCCAGCGTCGTAATCATCTGATCGCCCTTTTTATGCAGCACGGACGCACCCGATGGCTGGTGGTCCACCCACGTTCCGTAGTCGACTTTGCCTCCTCCGATGGTAACGCTCTCGCCTTTGGCCGCTTTGATCTGGACTTCAAATAGGGCCGCTGGGTCGGGAAATCCTTCCCCGTGCGTAAAGCGGGCCATGCGGTTGGAGCGCAGGGGGCCGCCCGTGACGGCGTTAATCAGTGCGCCGTAAATCTTGTTGAAATCGTTTTTGCGCTCGTCGCATTCGTCGCGATCGGCCGAAGGCGTGGTCCACAGCACGTCGGTCTTGTATACGTCTGACCAGTGCACGCCGCAGGTTTCCAAGCCCTTGTTCAGATTTTCAATCGTGCCAAACCACTCCGACCCTACGTCGTTTGCATACTGGGTGCCGACGTTGCCCGAGGGCTCTACGAGGCGCACGACGTCGCCGTTGTCGTCGCGTATGATGACCTCTGTTGGGTTGGAAAAAATGGCAATTGAATTGTGGCGAATAATGTTGACCTGGGCCATAAGGTTCCCCTTTTTCGTGGATTAGAAATAGAGTGAATACATGTCTGTTGTTATATGTTTGTGTTGCGGTCTGATAAAATAAAACCTAATGACGTTGCGAACAACAGGAGGATCTATTGAGACGCTGCGTAGCGCTCTTTGCCAAGAGACCAGAGGCCGGAAAAGTCAAAACGCGTCTGCAATCGGCCTGCAGTCCTTCTGAGGCCGCGCATTTATACCGCGCATTTTTGCTCGATACGGCGAACACGGTATCGGCCGTACGGGCCGAGGAAAAGGTGATTGCCTATGCGCCTACTGGAGCCGAGGAATTCTTGCGCGACCTGCTGTGCGAAGCGGGTTCATTTACCTACGTAGCCCAGCGTGACGGCACGCTGGGAGAGCGGATGCAGGATGTGATTGACGGCGCTCTGGGACGCGGTGCCGAGCGCGTGGTGCTGCTGGGATCAGACAGTCCGGATCTGCCCGCCGAATACATCAACCGAGCGTTTGATCTGCTCGTGGAACACTCGCTCGTCCTCGGACCCAGCACCGATGGCGGATACTACCTGATTGGCTTGCAGCGCGGTGCGCGCTGTCCGGTGGCGGATATCGCCTGGAGCACGGGCGACGTGCTCGACCAGACGCTGGCGGCCATTGGAGAGCAGTCGCTCGGCCTGCTGCCGGTTTGGTACGACGTGGATACGCCGCGGGAAGCCGCCTTTCTTCGCGTTCATTTGCGTGCGCAGCGGTTGGCTGGAACGGCGGTCGGCCGCTACAGCCTGCCCGCGTTAGAGCAGATGGCGCTGCCCTCTCCATCGTAGGCGAAACCCACTGCGGTCTGCGCCCATTTACATGCCCATAAAGCGGTAGCCGGCATCGACGTAGACGATCTCGCCGGTGATGCCCGAGCTGAGGTCGCTGCACAGAAAGAGCGCGCTGTTGCCGACTTCTTCAACGGTTACGTTGCGCTTGAGTGCCGCCCGTTCTGCGTGCGTCTGCAACATGATGTTGAACTGGCCAATACCGCGTGCGGCCAGCGTTTTAACGGGACCGGCCGAGAGCCCATTCACGCGGATGTTGCGGTCGCCCAGTTCGCGCGCGAGGTAGCGCACGCCCGATTCGAGCGCTGCTTTTGCTACGCCCATTACGTTGTAGCGCGGGATGGCTCGCATGCTGCCCAGATAGGTCATAGCGACGATGCTGCCACCCTGATCCATGAGGGGAACGGCGCCGCGGCTCAGCGCGTTGAGCGAGTAGGCGCTGACCGATAGAGCCAGCTGGTAGTGATCCTGCTCTATGCCGAGAAAATGCCCGTCTTCCAAATCTTCCCGTCGTGCAAAAGCGATGGAATGGACGGCTGAATCGAGTCGTCCAAACTCGGTTCGGACCTTGTCAAAAGCCGCCGCAATGGAGTCGTCGTTGGTGCCTTCGCAGGGAACGATAAGTGGCGTTTGCGATAGTTCGCCAGCCAATTTGTCGATGCTATCCTTTTCGCGATCGCTGAGATAGCTCAGCGCTAAGCGGGCGCCGTGCGCATCGAGCGAACGCGCAATGCCCCAGGCAATGCTGCGGTGGTTGGCTACGCCAGAAACGAAAGCGAATTTGTCTTGCATCAACATAGTATGGCTCCTTTGTATCCTTGCCTAATCTGACTTTTTCCGTTTAAACAGCTGTTCCCACTCATCCACCTCTCCCTTGTCGAGCGTTAAGTTCGGATCTATCTCGCGCGGCTGGCGGCGTGCGAGACGGTCGTCATCCTTGCGCCGAGTAGGTTGTTCGAATACTGCTGAAAAGGCCTCTACTTCTTCCTTATCGGGCCGCCAGTGCGGATCGGAGCCCGGATCCTGCTCGCCGCGGTGGACCGTGCGCTGTCGCGGGTTTTCCACCTCTTCTGCAAACGCTGGCGAATCGAGGAATGAGATCTTGTGGCGCGCAGCGCAGCGCTGTATCTCGCGATCCGAAGTGACGACGCGCAGCCAGCGGGCGCCGTGCTTCTGTGCAACGCGCTCCATGATTAAATCGTCGGCCTTTTGAGGACGACGTGAAAAAAATATATCTACATTGTCTCGCCGCTGGTAGTCTGGATGGCCCACTTCGGGATCGCCGTCGTAGAAAATGGTGATCTCCGTGCCGGTTTTGCGCGCATAGGCGCCAAGCACTGCTTCAATGTGCGTGCGCGCCGCGGCCAGACTCTGATGCAGGGACTCGCTGTACAGCGGCACGCATTTGATCAGATTGTATCCGTCGATCAGCGCGTGTGGGCGATTTTTAGCCATGCCTGCTCGTGGGTTGGTTTAGGGGCGCTCGCTCAGCGAGATTCCCGTCCGGTTAAGGCTGTAGGATACCACGCTACTCTTGGCATAGGGGGCCATTTTGCGAAGAGCTGTAAGCGCCTTGCGTAGCTCTACCTCTCGTCCCTCTCGCGCAATAAGCAGGGCAAAACCACCACCTCCGGCGCCCGTTATTAGGCCTCCTTCACTCAGATCGGTCAGGGAGGGATGTTCAAATAAGTGCTGCAGCGTCTCGCTGGTTGCTCCTGGATCTAGGATACAGCGAAGCTGCCAGTAGCGCGCGGATAGGTTGCCCAACTCGCCGTACGATCCCTGCCGCAGGGCCTCGACCATGCGATCGTGTATATCTAGCGATTCGCGTATGGCCCGATAGCGAAGGGGATCGCGCGTCAGATAGGCGTCGAGCACTTCGTTGAGGCCGCGAGTTGCCGCGCGCGAGATGCCCGTATCGAATAGGACGACGCGCTTGGCAAAGGTGGATTCATCGATGCCGCTGAGAAATTGGCGCTCCGGTGCGGGTAAGCCGTCCGTCGGGGGGGCGTAGAAATCCTTGATTGCCGAAGGGCCTCCGCACGCCCCACGTGCATCCTGCCAGCCGCTATTGAGTCCAAAGCTCTGTTCGAGCAGAACGCTCTGGTCGTAGAGTCCGGGATACTCGCTTTCCACGTTGCCATAGGCGTGATTGGAAAGTCTATACAGCATCTTCAGCACGGCCGCGGCCAAAATGCTGCTCGTCCCGAGGCCCGAACCCTGCTGCACTTTACTGCTGGTTATCAATTCGAGACCGCCTCCGCCGGTGAATGCGGCGACGTCGCTAATAATCGTGTCCGAATGGTCGCGCACAATGCCCACGTGCACGAGTGCCTGCTTGACGAGGCGCAGTGCCTCGTCGCCTCCGCGGCGGTAGGCAAAGAAGAGTTCGCTCTGCGTTGCCTCGTCACCCTTACTGCTCGCCTCAAAGTCGGCCTTGAAGTCCATCGAGAGCGAGCGCAGTATGAGTTTAGGTTCGGCCAGGCGACGCGCAGTCACTGTCAGGGGAGGGGACGTGTGCTCCTCTCCCTCCATCTGCAGATCGATGCCGATATTGAGGGTTTTTCCTCCCTGCTCTTTGCTGCGCATGTGGTTGTCGGAGGCGTTGGCGCTAGAGATGCCAATGCGCAGGGGCGATTCGATGAGGAAGCTGCGGTTATAATCGCTTTCTGCCATGCGCGGAGCCGCGTCGCGCTCTTCGCCTAGATCTGCTAGGCTGCGGCGCAGGTCGATGCGCTGCAGTTGGTTGATACGCGCTTCGTAGGCCTCGGACAGCTTGTCGAACGCTTTGTCTTCTTTGAGCGTGGCGATGCGCTCTCCGTCGATGCGGCAAGAGGGAGGCGAACGCCGTCTCCAGGCCTTGGAATCCATGTTCATCAGGGTGTACAGATCGGCCATGATGCGCGCCGCGCGCATGCCGCTTAGGCGGCGGGTCGATCCCTCCTGCCCATCTATGTGGGCACTCAGCGACTTTATCATGGCAAAGAGTACCTTGGGATCGTTGTCGGGAACCAGGCGCAGCACCTGGCGATGGTCGACGTCGGACTGCTCTTTAACGACGTCGACGAGTACCTTGGGCAATTCGCGCTCAACGGCGTCGGCAAAGAGCTCGGTCCACGTCTCCGGCGTCAGAATTTGAAACAGATGGTCAAGGGCTGCGTGGGTTTGCAGATCGCGCAAAAGTGCTCTGTTGAGCAAAAGGTGACGTATGAACAGGCGCCGTTGGTCTCGACTGACGTTGCCGCTGCGCGCTTCTCCTAGCAAGGGGTCTAGTAGGGTGACGACCTCGTCGATGCTGCGCGCTTCGGCAAGGCGTTTCAGATAGTTATCCATAGCGTATCGTCTTTTCCTATCACAGCTTGAGATGGGCCGCGACGCGACCGTTTGTGCGCAGGCCGTTCCAGAGGCCTTCGCTGACGCCGGACTGCCCATCGCTCCTCCGGCGGGCATGACATAAGCCAGCCGGTCTGGGGTTGGCCTCTATGGGTATGGCCGCTGGCCGATCGTCTTTCATATCTACGACAAAGTCCAGCCCTACTAGTGCTAAATTGGGAAAGGCGGACGCTGCGCGCTCTGCGCAGGCAAAGGTTTCGTCCCAGAACGCGCTATCGAGCCTGACGGGCTGCCAGCTGTCCTTTGGGCGGTGGACCAATTGGTCGTCCAGCGCCGCCGCCGACACGATGCGGCCACCGCGTCCCCGCGAAGCAGGCGCGTCGGCGTGCATGCCCAGCTGCACGTAGTGAGAATCGGCGCGTCGACCGGTGTCGCAGTTGGCAACGTGTATGCGCACGGCCAGCGCGTGCATACTGCCCTGTTCTCGATCCCTAAAAAAAACGCGATCTCGCCGCACTTGCAACAGTAGATCTCGATCCTTGCTCTGTTCTCTAGCGTAGGCTGACCAATCCTCGAGGGAGTGTATATAGGCTACGCCGCGGCCCTCACTCGCGTCGTTGGGTTTAACGACCAGCGCTCCATAGCGATCGAGCCACGTCCGAACGATGGATTCATCGGCCCTAGTAATGGAGCGCGTTGCGGGCGCGTCTATTCCACTTTCCGTCCACGCCCGAAGGGTGACCTGCTTGTCGTCTGCGCGCTGCGCCTGTGCCCACGGGTTTATCTGAAAAACGGGCAGATGGGCTGACCAATGGGCGTGCAGCATTTGCTCGCCGTGTCCCAGACTGAGAAAGTGCACGCTGTCTATCGACAGCGGAACGGCCAGAGACGTTTCTACAAAACGCTGGGCATCAAAATCAAAGAAAAGGCCGCGCTGCGTCCGATGTGATCGGTCGATCCAGTCCGTATGGACGCCTAGTATATTGAAGTGAGCCCGTCCAACGGCGGTTGAATCTGCGGTAAAGGCGTCGGCTACAAGGGGGTAGAGTTCGTGCGTAATCAGAGCAGACTGGGCAAAGACAACGGCGTGATTGTGCGTGCCGCAGAGCAAGGAAGCGAGGGCCTCTGCCCCGAGAGGATAGGGCGCTAGGCAGAGTTCGGGCGCCAGCGATTGGCTGCGCTGCGCGTCGCGCGCTAGTTCGATCAGCCGCCAGCGGTATACCTGATCGCGCTCTAGGGCTTGGCGCACGGGGCCGTGCGCATTGATATCGGACCAATCCCACGTGGCACACAGCCAGTCGAGTGCGCTATTCCCGTCGTCTAAGGTGCGCTCGCTCAGGGCATATTTGAACGCTACGCTGAGCTCTAAGGCCCCGAGCGCTGCGTCCGGACTCAGCCCTAGTGCACGCGCGGCCCGTCTGCAGGCTTCCTCCTGTAAACCGACCTCAACGGCGGTCAACGCCGGCCTGCTCCAGCGCGTCAAGGTATGCTTCGCCGGCCCTGCTCAGGTCGGAAAGCACGATGCGCGCTTGCTGACCCGTCGCATCGGGGTCTTCGGGTCGCTGCTGCTCTTGGGCGCGCTGGGATTCGACGACGGTTTCCCGCAGTGCCACGCGGTCCCACAGGCCCAGGCCAATATTGGGTTCGACGAGTACGATCCGCCAGTCAACGATCGCGCTCGCAAAGGTGCGTCCGCCCTCCCGCAGCAGATATTCTGCGCCAATGCGCTGTCCCTGCGCGTCGTACTGAGGCCGT